>Ga0209406_1000322_pt1 | contig 38770 bp, 35 predicted proteins | sample COGITO_mtgs_1204_FD_184808 | JGI IMG/M metagenome (GOLD analysis project Ga0209406, IMG submission 184808) | Pelagic marine microbial communities from North Sea - COGITO_mtgs_120426 (SPAdes) (version 2) | ecosystem: Environmental > Aquatic > Marine > Epipelagic ... | reverse complement strand
TCGAGCCTGCCATTAGAGAAACAACAAAGCAAAAGCAAAAATTTAGTTTTAACATGGTTTAGTTTTTAGTAAATGCAAAATATAAAACTTATTTAATTCTTTTTGTAGGCTGCAAATCAATAATAGTTTACTTTAGTTTCCGTTATGGCATTAAAACAATCATTACAGCATAAACTATTACAAAAGCTATCCCCGCAGCAAATTCAATTAATGAAGTTGCTTCAAGTTCCTACCGTAGAATTGGAACAGAGAATAAAACAAGAGATTGTGGATAATCCTGCGTTAGAAGAAGGACCAGAAGAAAAAGAGGAGCTGCAAGAAGATGCCGAAGACGATTTTCAAGACGATTTAGATGATTCGAGAGATGACTTTGACATCAATGACTATTTGGATGATGAGGTTCCATCCTACAAGACATCTGTAAATAATCACAGTGTTGATGATGATGAAAAAGCGATTCCTTTGTCAGGAGGAGCCTCATTTCAAGAGCTTCTAGAAAGTCAAGTTGGCCTTAGAATAAAAGATGAAAAGCAACTACTAATTGCGCTTCAAATCATTGGAAACTTAGACGAATCTGGCTACTTGAGAAGAGAGATAATAAATATCGTTGATGATTTAGCTTTCAGTCAAAACATAATAGCCACAGAAGAAGAAATTGAACAAGCATTAATGGTTGTTCAAGGACTTGATCCGGCAGGTGTTGGGGGAAGAAATTTGCAAGAATGCTTGTCTATTCAAATTAAAAGAAAAGACAGAACCGTTGCAACACGAACGGCTGAAGCAATACTTGATACTTGCTTTGATGAGTTTACTAAAAAGCATTACAAAAAAATCATAAAGAAGCTTGACATTCTTGAAGATGACTTGAAAGAAGCAATTGAAGAAATTATTCGTTTAAATCCTAAGCCAGGGAATTCTATGAAAGCAACGAGTAAGGTAATGCAGCAAATAATTCCGGATTTTACCATACGAGAAGACAATGGTGTATTGGAACTTTCTTTGAATCGAAGAAATGCTCCAGAGCTAAAAGTCAGCAGGCAATATGCAGATATGTTAAGAGGCTATGCGGAAAGCTCAAAGTCTAAAAAAGACAAAGAAGCAATCCTTTTTATTCGGCAAAAAATTGATTCAGCAAAATGGTTTATTGATGCAATCAGACAACGTCAGCAAACACTATTAATTACCATGAATGCTATTATGGAATACCAAAGGGAGTTTTTTCTTTCGGGCGACGAGACAAACCTTAAGCCAATGATTTTGAAAGATATTGCAGAGGTTGTAAAAATGGATATTTCAACGATTTCTCGAGTAGCCAACAGTAAACACGTGTTTACGCCTTATGGAACTTACCTACTTAAATACTTCTTTAGCGAATCACTTTCAACCGATAGTGGAGAAGAGGTTTCTACAAGAGAGGTAAAGCGAATTTTGCAAGATGCGATTGAAGTGGAAGACAAAAAAAAGCCGCTTACAGATGAAAAGCTTGCAATATTATTACGAGAGAAAAAGTATAATATTGCCAGAAGAACTGTAGCAAAATATAGAGAACAGCTGGACATTCCAGTGGCTCGATTAAGAAAAGAATTATAGCTTATTATGACCCTCCTTTCAAAGGTTATTTCGGTTGTTTTCCAACCCCTTTTTTTGCCAATTTATGCTTTCTTATTGTACGTAACAATCGATCATCATTCAACGTTTTTGATCAGAAGCGAACAAGCGTCATTACAATTTAATTATATTTTGTCAATTCAAATTTTATTGGCAGTAATTATTCCAATAGGAAGCCTTTATGTAATGTACCGTTCGAACATCATTTCCTCCATGAGTATTCCCGATAGAAAGGAGCGCATACCGATATTTATTATTACACTATTTTACTATTTATTAACGTATTACTTTTTGAGAAAAATACACGTTACTAACCTCGAGTTTTTAGGAGCATTTATGTCCTTTTTAACTGGAGGCATAATCCTAACAGGACTTAGTTTATTAATCACTTTTTTCTGGAAAATCAGTATTCATGCCATAGGCATTAGCGGCCTTTCAGGAGCTTTTTTAGGGTTTTTTGAGTTGCTTTTTCCTATTCAGAATGAGAATGAGATATTGGTTATTAATATAATTCTTCTTTTACTGGTTGGTCTTGTTTGCTCTGCAAGACTTTATTTGAAAGCTCACTCATTTCTTCAAGTAATAGCTGGAATTACACTTGGCTTTGTTGTAGAATATATAGCTGTGAGTAAGGGCTTTTGGTTTTAAAACCGCATCCACGAGAAACCGATTGAAAACGGTATTAACTCAACTCCTTTGCCGCTTTCGAATATTGGCGTTAAGGAATAAAAGGCATTGAAAGCAATTTTATTAAATCCGATTCGAACAGTAGGGCCATAACGATAGGGAAGCGTGTTTTGGATTCCATACACTTTTATCTTGTTTTCATTATCACGGTATTTGGTGTTGTTTCCCAATAGGTATCCCGCCTTAAACCCTAAGTAAAGCTTAAAGTTAAAGCCCATCCTTTCTTCTTTGCTACGATTCATAGTACGTAATCGTAATTCTACAGGAACCTCCACGTATTTAAACGTTGCTTTATTTATTGTGTAGCCGGGAGGTAATTTAATTGGCGTAAGGTCGGTAAAGATGTTTCCTTCCCCATCTACATCATATTGAACCGCCCCGTTACTATATACGTTATGATAGTCCAGCCCAATTCCATAAGCCACCGCTACGTTGCTTTTCTCTCCTAATGGGATGTCTTTATACCAGTAAAAACTTCCACCTAAAGAATACAGCTTTTGATCAACTCCGGGAGGGGCGTTTAGCCAATTATTAAAGTTTATATCAACTACAATCCTATCAAACTTTTCTGGGTTATCATCATCAGCTGTCAGTTTAAAAAACTCAAACAATCCCTGCCCATAAATCGTTGAGCTAAATAATAATAATATGGTTAACAATTTTTTCATTACCGAAGCAAAGGTAAGGTTAATTAAAATAACCCATATTAATCACTGAGTGATTGTTGCCATTTCCATGCGTGAGAAAGCGCTTCTTCCAAAGAAAACTTAGGGCCCCAGTTTAGCTCGTTTACAATTTTGCTGTTGTCAGCAAACACCGAAACGGCGTCGCCTTCTCTTCGTGGCCCAATGACATATTTAACTCTCGTTTTGGTTGCCTTTTCAAAAGCACTTACCACTTCTAAAACCGTTGACCCTGTACCGGTACCAACATTGAAAATGTGCAAGTTGCCTATTTCTTTTTGCAAAAATGCAAATGCTTTTACATGGGCATCAGCCAAATCAGAAACATGAATATAATCTCTAATGCAAGTTCCGTCAGAGGTGCTATAGTCACCCCCATTAATGGTTAATTGATCTCTTTTGCCAGCTGCTGTTTGAGCAACATAAGGGACGAGGTTATTTGGAATTCCATTAGGAAGCTCACCAATTAAACCAGACGGATGCGCACCAATGGGGTTAAAATATCTTAATAAAACTATCTTAACACTTTGATTTACCTTGCAAAAGTCTTGAAGAATTTTTTCACAAACTTGTTTTGTATATCCATATGGGGAAGAGGCTTCTTGAATAGGACTTTGCTCAGTTACGGGAATTACTTCGGGATCGCCATATACAGTGCATGATGAAGAAAAAACAAAATAGTTAATGTTATGTTTTGGCACAAGTTTTAACAAATTAACCAGTGTTCCTATGTTGTTTTCATAATACATTACAGGCTTTTCTACAGATTCTCCAACCGCCTTGTAGGCAGCAAAATGTACAACTCCCTCTGGTTTTTCTTTTTCAAAAACATCTTTCAGCCCTTTTAAGTCTAGGCAGTCTACATTATAAAAAACAGGCGTATTGCCTGTAATTTCTTTAATTCGATCTAAAATAAACGGTTCGGAATTTCTAAAATCGTCAATAATAATAGGTATATCACCATTGTTAAATAGCTCTACAACGGTATGTGAACCTATAAATCCGACCCCTCCAGTCACCAATATCTTCATTCTTTCTGTTTGAACTTCAAATCTAATTCTTATTTTTATCATTTCGATTTTCAGACAAAAGATTTTCAGACAAAAGACTGGCGGCTTCTTTGAATGATAGGGTTTTGTCAGCCTTTTGATAATATAAAATAATTAAACCTATATGAAAACAGAAGCACAAGTATTGGCTGAGATGCTAGATAGCACCAGAGAATTCACAAAATGGTATTTATCTATGTTGAAAGATGTAGATGTATATAAAACATTTGAATTGGAGGGAAAAAAGTTTAATCCTGTAATTTGGGAAATTGGACATTTAGCAAATTCTGAAAACTTCCTAGGCACTTATTTAACCGGTGGAAAAAACTTAAAATTTGATTGGGCTCCACTATTTGGCATGGGAGTTACACCACCTACGAAAGAAGGTTATCCCGATTACAAAGAGATTTGGAACACATTTAAGGAAGTTCATAAAAACACAATCAACCACATTTCATCGTTAACAGACGAACAACTAGACGCCCCTTCTAGGATGGAGTTTGCTATGATTACCGATGTTCGGGGGGCTATACAGCATTGCATAAGGCATGAAGGCACACACATCGGACATTTAGGATGGCTTGCAAAAATGCATGGTATAAAGACTGTGTAATTAGCAAGAAAACCCTAACAAAGAGGGGTCGCAAAAATGGAATTATTTAGAAACTACACAAGTAATAGTGATAGAGACTTCACGGTTTTTGCCTATACCATAATCCGCATGGTCAAGAACAAAAGTTCCATGTAGGTTTTGCCTCCCTTTCTCCTCAGTTGTGTTAAATAAGATGGATACATCTTTTGAGACTCCATGCATAGATAAAGACCCAATTGCAATGTACTTCTCTCCTTTCTTTTCAATTTTTGAAGAAACAAACGATATTGTAGCATAAGTTTCTGTTTCAAAAAAGTCCTCGTTTTTTAAATGAGCATCTCTTTTTCCATTGGCTGTATTAATGGTATTTGCGTCCATTGTAACATTAAAAGAAGATTTGTCCAAGTTTTCTTTATCGAAAATGACATCTCCTTTCATTCCTCCAAGCGTTCCTGTTACTTCATTCCCTCTGTTTTCTAGAGAAAAGTTAACAATTGATTCAGAATCGATAATTTTTTGAGCATTTGCTATAAATCCCATTGCTATTGCTACAAATAGAGATAAAACATTAATTTTTTTCATGGTTACTTACTTTTAATTTTTGTCTAAGATAGTGTCAATATTCGTACCACAAAATATTTATTGAGACTGATTAATGCTGGGCTAAGTTTACAAAATAAATAAAAATAATATACTTTTGCCATTAGAATTGCCATTTAATAAATTGATATAGCATGCAACTGTATAATAAATTAAGTGCGAAGGAAAGAGCAGAAATCATTGATTTAGCTGGAGAAAAAAGGCTAACAATCTCTTTCTATAAGTACTACCAAATTAAATCCCCGCAAGTTTTTAGAGATGACCTATATGTCAGCTGGGAGAAACTAAATGTTCTTGGTCGAATTTATGTTTCATATGAAGGGATAAATGCACAATTGTCTATTCCTGCAAAAGCCTTTACAGCCTTTAAAGAGCATTTGGATAGTATTTCTTTTTTAACAGGAGTAAGGTTAAACATTGCAATAGAGCAAGATAACAAGTCATTTCTTAAGCTTAAAATAAAAGTGCGAGATAAAATTGTTGCAGATGGATTAAATGACGACACTTTTGATGTTACGGATATTGGGGTCCATTTGAAAGCCAAAGATTTTAACACATTAATTGACCAAGACGACACTATTTTGGTTGATATGCGAAATCATTATGAGAGTGAAATAGGTCATTTTGATGGCGCAATCACTCCTGATGTAGACACTTTTAGAGACTCGTTACCTATCATTGAAGAAGATATTAAAGAACATAAGGAGTCGAAAAACCTTGTTATGTATTGCACAGGAGGTATTCGTTGCGAGAAGGCAAGTGCTTATTTTAAACATAAAGGGTTTAAAAATGTATATCAATTAGAGGGGGGAATTATTGAATATGTCCGCCAAACAAAAGAAGAAAAGCTCGAAAATAAATTTAAAGGAAAAAACTTCGTATTTGACCACAGGCGAAGCGAGCGGGTTTCTGAAGATGTAATTTCAAAATGTCATCAATGCGGAGAGGCTTGTGACACACATGAGAACTGCGCCAATGAGGCCTGTCATTTATTATTTATTCAGTGTGAGCGTTGTAAAGAACAATTGGAGAATTGCTGTACGATTGAGTGTCAAAAGATTAACAGCCTTCCTTTTGAAGAGCAAAAAGAACTGCGGAAGGGAGCAACAGAAAGCAACAGAATCTTTAAAAAAGGAAGGTCTGAAGCTTTAAAGTACAAAAAGTAAAATGAAAAGATATACAAACATTGTCCTGTAAACATTCTTTAGGTAAAGAAAATTTGAGTGCAGAAATAGATGCTAAGCGAATAGATTTCATTATTTTTGCTGCTTTAGGAGAAAATAAACAAACACACTATAATTATGGTAAGTAAAGAAGGGTTAAAATTAATCGATAAGATATTAACTGATATAGATAGAAATGGTATTGTAACGAATACAATTGTTGCAGATTTACAAAAGTTACGTCCATTTGCTATTGAAGAAGAAGATCCTAGTCTTACAAAAGTAATTCGTTTGACTTACGAGCATATAGAAGAAAATAAAGGATTCAGTATCCCTATTCCGGAAGATGAAGAAATAGAAGAAGGTGTTGAGTTAGTTAAAATTGAATTAACAGAAGAAACAAAAGTGGAAAGCCTTAACTATTTGGTGTCTCTTATGAAAGACGCAATGAAGGCTGCCAATAGAACAGATTTGTTGGAATACAGAGACGCTTTAATAGAGTTTTAAGAGCTTTAATTTATTTATATTAAAAAGCTGTCACTCTGCGTTATTACAAAGAAGACAGCTTTTTTTATTTGCACTATATGTTTACAGGAATTATTGAATCTATTGGAAAGGTTGTTGCTCTTAAAAAAGAGCAAGAGAATTTGCACTTGACATTATCCTGTGATTTCACGTCAGAACTGAAAATTGATCAAAGTATTGCGCACAATGGAGTTTGTTTAACGGTGGTTAATATTCATAACAACAATTACACGGTTACCGCAATAGCAGAAACATTAAACAGAACCAACATCGGTCTTCTAGCAGTAAATGATGAGGTAAACCTTGAAAGATGTACAAAAGTAGGAGACAGACTGGACGGGCACATTGTTCAAGGGCATGTAGATCAAACTGCAATTTGTACAAAAGTGGAAGAATTAGAGGGGAGCTGGAAGTATCATTTTGAGTACAATAGATCAAACAACATTACCGTTGAAAAAGGCTCAATTACAATCAACGGAGTAAGCCTCACAGTTGTTGATTCGGGAATTAACACTTTTTCTGTGGCGATTATTCCTTACACACATGAGCATACTAATTTCCACACCTTCACAGAAGGAACGAAAGTCAATTTGGAGTTTGACATTGTCGGGAAATATGTGATGAAAATGCAGGAGTTGAAGTAATTAATTGCAGAGCCTTCGGTAGCTTACTTTTAACAAAAATGAAACACCGTTTAATAATTTAACTCGGCTTTGATTGTTTGAAAAATACCTAAGCTATCCAACCCTAATTCTTGATACAATTCTTTTTGCGTACCGTGTTCAATAAAACTATCTGGCAACCCCAATATTTTTATTAATGAAGTAAGGGCATTTTGATTTCTAAATTCTAATATAGCAGAACCAAACCCTCCAGAAATAACCCCATCTTCTATTGTAATAATGTTTGAGTACTCATTAAAAACGGTTGTCAAGAGCTCTTTATCTAATGGTTTTATAGACCGCATGTCGAAATGCGAAACATGAATGGTTTCTTCCGCCAACATGCTCAATGCCTTTGTCACCTCGTTTCCAATTGAACCAATAGAAAGTACAGCAATATTTTTCCCTTTATTTAGAACTTTTGCTTTGCCAATTTCTATCTTATATGGTTTTTCAATAGCAGTAGCCATTACCCCTTTTCCTCTAGGATAACGAATAGCAATTGGCCCAGATTTCCAGCTTTGAGCTGTGTAAAGCATATTTGCCAATTCTTGTTCGTTGATGGGAGACAATAAAGTTAGGTTAGGGATACACCTTAAAAATGCAATATCGAATGCTCCATGATGAGTAGCCCCATCCGATCCAACTAGCCCTGCTCTGTCAATACAGAAGATTACAGGTAGGTTTTGTAAGGCAACATCATGTATAAGTTGGTCATAGCCCCTTTGCAGAAAAGAAGAATAGATAACGCAATAGGGAGTTTTTCCATTAGCCGCTAATCCAGCTGAAAAAGTAACAGCATGCTGTTCTGCAATCCCTACGTCAAAAACTCTTTTTGGGTAAAGCGCTTTCATTTCTTTTAAAGAAGATCCACTTAACATTGCAGGTGTTACCGCAACGACATCTTTGTTCTCCCTGGCTAAATCAATTAGAGTTTCCCCTAAAATTGACTGATACTTTTTTGGATAAACAGAAGAAGTGCCTTCTCTTTCTCCAGATTCTACATCAAATTTACCTGGAGCATGCCAAGTTGTTGAATCACCAATTTCTGCAGGAAAATAGCCGTAACCTTTGGTGGTTTTACAGTGTAAAATTCGAATACCAAAAATTTCTTTTTGCTCTTCTAGTGCGGCAATCACTTCATTGATATTATTCCCATTGACAACCCCGTAATAAGGGATATTTAGGTTTTCAAACAGGGAGGTTTCTTTGGTTGAAATAGCGTTTAAATGTTCCTGCAAAGCACCTACGTTATCATCGATCGACATGTTGTTGTCATTAATGATAATCAAAACATTTGCGCCACTTGAAGCAGCGTTGTTGAGCGCCTCGAAAGCCATTCCTCCGGTAAGAGCTCCGTCTCCAATTACAGCAATATGCTGAGATAATTTGTTATCTAGTTTTGCCGCTGTTGCCATTCCCAATATAGCACTTAATGAAGTAGAAGAGTGGCCTGTTCCAAATGAATCAAACGCACTTTCTCTCATTTTCGGGAAACCAGAGAGCCCTCCTTTTTGTCGAATAGAATTAAATTTAGCGTGTCTGCCGGTAAGAATTTTATGAGCGTATGCTTGATGACCTACATCCCAGATAAGTTTATCGTCAGGAGTATTGAATACGTGATGAATTCCAACAGCTAATTCCACCGTGCCTAAGCTAGAGCTAAAGTGACCTGGGTTTTTAGAGAGCACGTCAATAATAGTTTCACGAACATCATTACAAAGCAGTTGTAGTTCGTCCACCGAAAGACTCTTTAAATCTTTCGGGAAATTAACATCTTCCAGTATGTAATCTAAAATTTTCAACTGTCGCAAAGATAGTTTGTTCCGTTCAATTTTTTATTTAAAATGCCATAATAAATAGGGAATAGAGCAAGCGAGTGACAGTAGCAATCAATTTTACATCTATCCAAAGATTATACGAAGATCTGTCGCGTAAACAAACAGCTCTTAACCTTTGATTTTTAGCAAAAAGAAGAAAGTACCACAGCAATTCTCAAATAACACGCAAATTCACTAAATTCGCGAACCTTGAAATTTAGAGGCCAAGAGATGAGCGTAAAATACAGAGAACATAAAGGATTAAATCTACCCAGTGTAGCAAAAGAGGTGTTGGAAAAGTGGAAACTTGAAAAAACCTTTGAAGAAAGTATAAGCACAAGAGACGAAAATAAACCGTTTGTGTTTTTTGAAGGCCCACCTTCAGCAAATGGAATGCCTGGCATTCACCACGTTATGGGGCGCGCCATTAAAGATATCTTTTGTCGGTACAAAACACTAAAAGGGTACAGGGTTGAAAGAAAAGCTGGATGGGACACACATGGTTTACCAGTCGAACTAAGTGTAGAAAAAGAACTCGGGATTACCAAAGAAGATATTGGAACTAAAATTACAATCGAAGAATACAACGCTGCCTGTAAAAAGACAGTAATGAGATATACCGATGTTTGGAATAAGCTTACCGAAGAAATGGGTTATTGGGTAGACATGTCCGACCCATATATTACTTACGAAAATAAATATATAGAGTCTGTTTGGTGGTTGTTAAAAGAAATTTACAACAAAGACTTAATGTACAAGGGCTATACAATTCAGCCCTATTCTCCAAAAGCAGGAACAGGGCTTAGCTCTCATGAGATTAATCAGCCCGGATGCTATCAAGACGTAACCGACACTACGGTTGTTGCACAATTTAAAGCGAGGAAAAATGATGTGCTTCCAGAAAATACGTACTTTTTAGCGTGGACTACAACCCCATGGACATTACCTTCAAATACTGCGTTGTGTGTTGGGCCTAAAATTGAATATGTTTTGGTAAGAACATTTAATCAGTATACTGGAGGTGCAGTAAACCTTGTTTTAGCAAAACCATTAATCGGAAAACAACTTTCAGGAAAATACGCTCCTGCAGATGAAGAGTTAATAATGGAGGGCTTTTCTTTAGGAGACAAGAAAATCCCGTATACAATTGAAAAAGAATTTATTGGAACCGACTTAGTTGGAATTACCTACGAACAATTACTGCCATATGCTTTACCATATGAAAATCCAGAAAAAGCATTTCAAGTAATTTCTGGAAACTTCGTTACTACAGAAGATGGCACTGGGATAGTACACATTGCTCCAACTTTTGGACAAGATGATGCACAAGTGGCTAAGGAGTTTGGTGTTCCTCCTATGTTAGTATTAGATGAAAATGAAACCCCTGTTCCCCTTATAAATTTGCAAGGTAAATTCAGGCCAGAAATGGGCGAATTTGCTGGGTTGTACGTGAAAAATGAATATTATAATGACGGTGAGGCACCAGACAAATCAGTCGATGTTCTAATTGCTATTAAATTAAAAGAGGAAAATAAAGCCTTTAAAGTTGAAAAATATGTGCACAGCTATCCACATTGCTGGAGAACAGATAAACCTATTTTGTACTATCCATTAGATTCTTGGTTTATAAAAATAACTGAAGTTAAGGGCCGTATGGCTGAAATAAATAAAACCATCAACTGGAAACCTAAAGCCACAGGAGAAGGACGTTTTGGTAATTGGCTTGAAGGAGCTAATGATTGGAACTTATCGCGCTCGCGTTTTTGGGGAATTCCAATTCCAATTTGGAGAACAGAAGATGGAACCGAACAAATTTGTATCGGTTCAGCTGAGGAACTTAAGAATGAATGTCAAAAAGCTATAGAAGCAGGATTAATGGATGAAAACCCATTAGCTGATTTTGAAGTTGGCAACATGGACAAAGCAAATTATGAAACTTTTGATTTCCATAAAAACTATGTAGATGCTATAATATTAGTTTCGCCTAGTGGTAAACCAATGATAAGGGAAGCCGACCTTATTGACGTTTGGTTTGATTCAGGTTCAATGCCAATTGCGCAAAGACATTATCCTTTTGAAAACAAAGAATTGGTTGACGAAAAAGGATTTGGACAAGCTGACTTTATTGCTGAGGGTGTCGACCAAACGAGAGGCTGGTTTTATACGCTGCATGCAATTGCATCAATTGTATTTGACAGATCTGCTTATAAAAATGTTATTTCAAATGGGTTAGTCCTAGATAAAAACGGCGTTAAAATGTCTAAACGACTGGGAAATGCTGTTGAGCCCTTTGAAAACTTATCTACTTATGGAGCTGATGCAACACGTTGGTATATGATTACCAATGCACAGCCTTGGGATAACTTAAAATTTGATTTAGACGGAATTACCGAAGTACAGCGTAAGTTTTTCGGAACACTATACAATACTTATGGGTTCTTTTCTTTGTATGCCAATGTAGATGAGTTTAGTTATAGTGAAGAGGAGATACCGTTAAATAACAGACCTGAAATTGATCGCTGGGTTACCTCTAAATTGAATTCGTTGATTAAAGATGTTGAAGTGGCTTATGAAAGTTATGAGCCCACCAAAGCCGGCAGACTCATTCAAGGGTTTGTTACAGATCAAATGAGTAATTGGTATGTACGCTTATGTAGAAGGCGTTTTTGGAGGGGAGATTATTCTGAAGATAAAATAGCTGCGTACCAAACATTATATACGTGTTTAGAAACAGTTGCTGTTTTGAGTTCGCCGATTGCACCGTTTTATTCAGACCAACTGTTTAACGATTTAAACAAGGTCTCAAAAAGGTATTCTGAAAAATCTGTTCACCTAACTACATTTCCTACTATTAATGAAAATGCAATTGATGTTGATTTAGAAGAGCGTATGAGCATCGCTCAAAAAGTATCTTCAATGGTACTAAGCTTGCGTAAGAAAGAAAACATTAAAGTAAGACAACCTCTTCAAAAAATAATGGTGCCCGTATTAGATCAGGATTTTGCAAGAAGAATAGAAGCTGTTAAGGACTTAATATTATCTGAAGTTAATGTTAAGGAACTAGAGTTACTTGAAGATACCACGGGCGTGTTAGTCAAAAAGATAAAACCCAACTTTAAGACGATTGGGAAAAAATATGGCAAACACATGAAGGCAATAATCGCAATAACGAATCAGTGGTCACAAGATGACATTATTGCGGTGGATAAAAACAAAGGGTGGACTGGGGTCATTGAGGGCGAATCAATAGCTTTAGAAACGGAAGACTTCGAAATATCAACGGATGACATTCCTGGCTGGCTTGTAGCTACAGAAGGAAATTATACTGTTGCTTTAGACGAAACCATCTCTTCTGCATTAAAAAATGAAGGAATTGCAAGAGAATTTGTAAACCGTATTCAGAACCTGCGTAAAGAGAGTGGTTTAGAAGTAACAGACCGCATAGAATTACAGATTAAATCAGATGATAAAATAAATCTAGCAATAAATGATAATTTAAATTATATTTGTTCGGAAACCTTGGCCAATTCGTTAGATTTGGTTGAAGAGGTGAAAGGAGAAAAGTTAGTTTTTGAAGTAGAGGAAGGAGTTTCAACGGAATTAACATTAAGTAAAGTATAACCCCATTAAAACAAAAAATTATGGCAACAAATAGATATACAGACGAAGATTTAGCAGAATTTAAAGCTTTAATTGACGCCAAATTAGCAGAGGCAAAAATAGATTTAAAGCTATTACAAGATTCATTGTCTCATAAAGGAGACCACGGAACAGATGACACAAGTCGGTCATTTAATATGATGGAAGATGGCTCTGAAACATTAATGAGAGAAGAGATGGCACAGTTGTCTGCTCGACAAGAAAAATTTGTGAAAAATCTTGAAAACGCTTTGAGAAGAATTGAGAATAAATCTTTTGGTGTTTGTCGTGTAACAGGGAAATTAATTCAAAAAGCACGACTAAGGTTAGTGCCGCATGCGACTTTAAGTATTGAAGCGAAAAACGCTCAAGGATAATAATCAATCACATTTTTCGTTTTTATCTTGCAATTTTAAATCAACTCAATGAGGACAGTCCTTATTACTATTTTTTCTGTACTTTTTATTGACCAGATTTTAAAACTTTGGGTAAAAGCTAATTTCTTTTTAGGAGAGGAAATCGGAGGTCTCGGATTTATAAAGCTTCAATTTATTGAAAATCCTGGGATGGCATTTGGCATGGAATTCGGTGGAGTTTGGGGTAAGATTGCGCTGAGCTTATTTAGAGTTGGAGCCGTAGTTGTCATTTGGTTTATTATTAAAAATCTTCTTAATAATAAAGCACATAAAGGACTTGTTTTTTCTGTGGGGTTAATTTTTGCCGGAGCCTTAGGAAATATTTTAGACAGTGCTTTTTATGGATTAATGTTTTCAACCAGTAATGACCCCGTATTAGGACCTGTAGTTGCTGAGTTTTTACCTGAAGCTGGGGGGTATGCTAACTTTATGACAGGACATGTCGTCGATATGATTCACTTTAAGTTTCATTATCCATCTTGGACGCCATTTGATATGGCGGGGTCAGAAATTTTCCCTCCAGTATTTAATATTGCAGATTTTTCCATATCTGTTGGGGTTGGTATTATTATCGTATTTAACAAGCGTTTTCTTGGAAAAGGTAAAGGAGACTTTAGCGTATTTCGAAAGCAAAAGGTAGTTGCAGAAGACTCTATTGTTCCTGACCCTGAAAAATAAGTACCTTTCTCATTTGGTTTATTATAAATCAGGAACCATATAAAACAATGTCATTAAAGGGTTAACGCTCGATTAATTAGTACATTTGTTTCTTTAGGTGACTATAATAAATGGAAGGTAACGACGAAATAGAGCAAAAATTAACAGAAGCTTGGGCGAATAGAAAAAGCACCCTTCGAGCTTCATTTAATACTGCAATTCACCTTTTTCAAGAATCCAAAAAAGCCAACTACCAAAAAGGGATTGCTGATAGTGAAAAAATTCTTGGTTATTGTTACTGGCGATTTTCTAATTATTCTAAATCTCTGAGTCATTCATTGTCTGCTATTGAAATTTACAAAAGCTTAAATGATAAAAAAGGCGAAGCGGACACTTTAAATAGCCTAGGAGCTGTTTATATGTTTCAAAATGAAAATCAGAAAAGGTTGGTGTGCAATCTAAATTGCTTAGCGTTAAGAAAAGAAATTAAAGACTTTAACGGTGTTTCGGGCTCAATGAATAACATTGGGGAGACTTACTTCGAAATGAGCGATTATAAAAATGCCGAGAAATGGCTAATCGATTGTTTGGAATACGAACACTCTGCTATTGATTCCTTGGCTTGGGCAAACCATAATTTAGCTAAAATTCAAATCGAGTATTCTAACTGGAAATTGGCAAAAGAGTACTTTTTAAAGTCCTTAGAGCTAACAAAGGTTGATAAATATGATGTACTTACCTGTGAAACATATTTGAAATTATGTGAGCTTTCTATTTCCAATCTAAGCTTTTCCGAAGCTCAAGATTATGGCGATAAAGCACTATCACTTGGAAAAGAAATTGGAGCAAAAGAATATATTAAGGCCGCTCTTTTTCTTTTGTCCTCCATAATGGAAAAATTAGACAATACTTCAGACGCACTAAAATACCATAAGCAATTTCATATTATACATGAAGAAATATTTAACGAAAAGAATAGTCAGAAAATAAAAGATATTGGCTACCAATACGAAATTGACCAAATGAGTAAAGTAGCCGAAATTGAACGGCTAAAGAAAGTAGAATTAGCAGAAGCATATCAAAAAGTAGAGCAAAGTAATTTGCTGATTGCACAAAAAAACAGAGATATTACCGATAGCATTAGATATGCAAAAAAAATACAGCAGGCTCTTTTAAAACCTGAACAACAAGTTTCAGCGGACTCACCAGAGCACTTTATTTTATTCAAGGCTAAAGATATCGTAAGTGGGGATTTTTACTGGGTTTTTGAGAAGGAGAGCTATATTTATGTAGCTGTGTCTGATTGCACAGGACACGGTGTTCCTGGAGCCTTTTTAACCATGCTAGGCACCTCATTTCTAAATGAAATAATGACATCGGTTGAACAGCTTTCTCCGGCTGATATATTGGATCACCTTCGGGAGAAATTTATTCGTGAATTAGGAGAAACAGAAACAAGAGATGGTATGGACATCTCTCTTATCCGGTTCAATATAGACACAAAAGAATTTCAATGGGCTGGAGCACTTCGTCCACTTCTTGTTCTGAGAAACGGTGCGCAAAAAATAGAAACAATAAATGGAAATAGACAGTCCATTTGTTTTGTTGAAAATCCAATTCCCTTCACAAATATTGAAGGAACTCTAGAAAAAGGAGATACGGTGTACTTATTTTCTGATGGTTACGCAGATCAATTTGGAGGAGAAAGAGGGAAGAAATTTAAAATGAAGCAATTGGTTAGCCTACTTATATCCTTAAACAATCAGCCCATGGAAATGCAGAAAAAGGCACTGGCATCTTCCTTTGAAAAATGGAAAGAGGGTTTTGAGCAAATTGATGATGTTTGTGTTTTTGGAATAAAATTTTAAAAAGAAATGCTAGTCCAACTCAGGCTGGTACACTTCGGCTAACATACATCGAGCACTTCCCCCACCAACCGTCTCAATGGTAGGTATAGCAACTCCAAGCAAATGATCATTGTGTTTATTCAGCTTTTTTAATTGCTCCTTTGTTAAACTATTATACGCAGCCTCCGACATTACTAATACAGTTTCATCGTCATTATTCCTTAGCTGTAGCATATTTCCGGCAAAATACTCATAGACCTGTTTGTTTGTAAGTTCAATTACTGCCTTGTTTGCTTTTCGAACTGTTTCCATCACCCTTTCCCGGTCTTCTTCTGCTATCGTGTTTTCTCCTATTATAATGTACTTCTCTCCAACGCACATCATTACGTTTGTGTGATAAACCTTTTCTTTTTGAGCTCCATAGGCTGTAAAAGAAACAACCTTATACCTTACGTGTCTTGCAAATTCAGCAAGGACATTTTTATCCGTACGAGGAGATATTACAGCATATATAATTCGTTTTTGATGATCTAAAACCATACTCCCGGTTCCTTCTAAATATTTAGGAGGTTTGGCATCTTCATAATCCTCTAGTTCAATTAAATAGGAAAACCCAAAGCGACTAAACAAGTCAAGAACAATATCTTTTCTTCGCTCCAGTTGTCTGTTTTTTACTAGCATTGGATAAGTGAAAATCATTCCATTTGAATGCGTAGATATCCAATTGTTTGGAAAGATGGAATCAGGCGTAAAAGTTTCTTTGGAATCATTATAGACCAAAACATTTACTTTGAGTTCTTTTAATTTTTCTACAAAAAGATTAAACTCTTGTAAAGCTTTTTCTTGCACCTCATTTTGAGAGAGACTATCAATATTTTGTTGAAATTTATTTGTAATAAAAGCCTCTTCATTAAAACCAAACTGTACGGGTTTAACCATTAACACGGTGTTTGGAGAATATACTGGGGGTTTCATTTTTTGCATGTTTTCACAAATGTAAGACAGGAAATATACTTAAGACTCCAAAACACTTTTTATTTCGGCATTTATAGCGATTAATTCGCTCTCTAAGTTACTCAAATTAAGCTTACGAGGCTCCAGTTGCGTAAATGCAACGCGAATGCCAATATTCTTTAAGAACTTACCGTTATTATCAATTATTCCTGTGTTTTTTATTGCAACAGGTAAGACAAGTGCTTCTGGAATTTCATCCAAAATGGCTTTAACTCCAGCAACTTTAAAGGGTTTTATTTTACCGTCTCTGCTCCGCGTTCCTTCAGGGAAAATACAAACCGCAAAACTATTCTCCTTTACCAATTTTGCAAAAGACTTTATTTTTAAAACCGCTTCTTTAGGGTTTTTTCTATCTATAGCAACAGACCCACCATGTCTTAAATTGTATGAAATACTGGGAATCCCTTTTGCTAATTCTTTTTTAGCTACAAACTTAGGACGCTGTGCTCTGAATTTCCAGATAAGCGTAGGTATATCCCACATGCTTTGATGGTTGCTAATAATAATAATCGGAACATCTTGCGGTAATTTTTTGAAGTTGTTAAAAGAATAACGAACCCCTAAAATATGTAAAGCTCTCATTAAACAAAGGTTGAGAACAAACACTGTTTTGTCGTGTGCTTTTGGACCAAGCACATTTCTAGCAATAACTTGAATGGGATGAAAAAGAACTAATATCAAACCAAATACGAGGAAAAATAAAGGGGTTAATATTACTGATAGAATCATTTTCACACTACGAAGGTAACGGCATACGAGCATTAAATATTCTCTTTTGGGGGATAATCGACCAATGGTAGGTTTATTTAGAAGAGCAACCCGTTAATACAGATAAAGTTGGTTTAATAACGAGAATGCTGAAGCGCTAAAAAGGGATTAAATTAATACTCTTGTTCATTTCTAAAAGAGATATCTCTACTGGGCTATTTCACCCAAAGTAAAGACAGATGCTGCATTTTCGTTCATGAGCCTTTGTGCTGCATAGTTTGGCATCAACATGGAATTATAGGTGTTCAAATCCCAAGTATTCGGGTTTTTAAACCATTCTGCAATGTTCATTTTAACCTCTATTGTAGCATCTTGAGATAGCGTAAAACCGGAATTGGGTAATTGCACTAAAAAATGGTTTGTATGAAATGTGGTATCTACGCCAACAACCTCTCTAGCCGTCCCCATATGATAAGCAAACCCAATAGTATCCGGGATAGTTGTAATGAAATTACCTTCAAACTGGATGTTGTGATACCCCCCTCCCAGCATCATTGGCCAACTCCAATTCACTAAGTTTAAATCAGGATAAGCCCCAGAAGTATTGTCTGCAGCGTCAAATCCAAAATTAAAGCCTATCCCGGTATAACTCCCCACAGGAATTTGTTGGTCAAGCTCATACGAAAGTGTTCCAGCATCACTTAAATTAATTAATTGGTGCCCTTCAATAACCAAGCTATCCCCACCTGAAGTGTATAGCCTTAGGCCGGAAACCAAATACATAAGCTTACTAACACTATGAACATTCCCAAAAGCATTTGCATACTTTAAATCACTAAAATCAGATGAACTAACGGCAGTGCCGTCATAGTTATGCGAAAAACTAAATGTTAAGTTATGTTCCGTTGGCCATTCGCAAGTGCCGTCATCTTTTTCTGCTTCTGCATCATAGTTAGTTGCAGAGGTATTCGTACATCCTTTTTTTCTGCAGGATGTAATTGCCGCTATGGTTGCTAAAATTGTAAATACAACGACTAGGTTTTTCATTTTATTATATCTTTGAATCTTAAGGTTATAGCGAAAAAAAAGCACTGTTTTTAAACAGTGCTTTTTTAGTAAATTACAAAAGGTATTACTTTTTATCTTTCAATGTATAAGCTACTTTTAAAGCATCTTCGTTTCTCAATTCTTCTTGCACATTTTTCACAATACGCATGTTAACTTTTTCATCAATTTTAAAGTTATTGATTACTTTATCCCAAACCTCACTTAAATCTCCACCTCTTCGTTCAATTAAATAAGCTCTAATCGCTCCCATGTCTGGTGCCAGTGCATCGTCAACCTGTACCCTATAACCAGTTCCATAATTTTTATTTGAAGGTTTTCCTATCCAATAGTAAATTTGATCTGTACGTCTATCCAACTTCGTTATTTCTGTAGCAAGAGGAGCCTTTACAACAACCTTAGTGTCCTTCTCCTTAAAGATAGTAGTTACAATAAAAAAGAAAAGCAACATAAAAACAATATCAGGCAATGATGCCGTAGATATTGCTGGTTGTGATTTCTTTTTTCCTTTTGAAAACTTTGACATAATTTCTAATTAATTTACCGTTGCGAGTTTTTAGATTTTGCTTTCATGATACGCTTAGGATATACAGCTCTTAAGATTTTTACTTTCGCTTGATCCTCTGGAACCTTACTTTTCTCAATCTTGTTATAAGGGATTCCAAATTTTGCTAAGCATAATTCAGCTCTTAGCTCATTGATACCGGCCATAATTTCATTCAATACAGAAACATAAGTTTTAAAACTTGTTGCATTATCTAACTGAATGGTAATCATTGCTTTGTCACTAATTTCATTGTATGTCCCAATTGCGTCTATAACACCTTTCTTAATTTCCCAGCGGTTTAAAGTGTCTGCATACCTATTGTCGTCGGGATATTGAGCGCTTAATACTTTAAATTTTTCAATGTACTGATTTGCCATTGACTCATTTATTGGGGTCAATTTTGGCCAAATAGTAGAATTAATAGGATGTACATAAAATTCTATAACCTTATCCTTAATGTCTTCTATTTCTCCTCGACTTCCTTCAATCAAGATTTGATCGTTTTTATTTGCAAGGATTTCCAATACGTTCTCCTTCTTTACTAAAGGAGGGTCAATTATATCGTCAATTTTTTGCGGTAACCGCTCTTCTAAAACTTTAGGAAAGTTCATGGTAGTGGTAACCAAGAAGAAGATCAATAGCAAAAACGCAATGTCTGCCATCGAACCCGCATTTATCTCTTCTAGTTCTCTTTTTGCCATTTTTTCAATTATTACTTAAACATCTTCGTCACTGTTCCGCCTATCCATCCAAGTAAAGCAACTCCAACCAAGATAACCGTTGATGTTAACGCAGCACTAGCAAACTGCCAGTTTCCTTCTGTGAAGGACCTATCTTCGTCCGCAACACCTTTTAAGGTTTCGGCTGCAACGTATTCTTGAGGGACATCTGATCCTGCTGTGGTATAGACTAATAATATAAAGGCCACCACCCCAACAATTCCAGCCATGTTTATTGTTGCTTTTTTCGCATCAACCGTGAACAAATAACCCACTGAAGCAACAACTAACAATATAGTGAAATAGAAGATGTATTTAGTGAAGTCAATTACCAATGAAACCGCAGAAAAAGTAGCTTTTTCTTTTTCGATTTTTATCTCTTTTGCTGTTTCTCTAAGCCATTGATCCAATTCTATTTGACTCATGGAGTTTTGTAAGTTTTCAGATTTAGCTTTTTGAATTGCTAATTGCTCTAACTCAACATCACTCATGTTCCCAGGGTCCCCACTCATAACTACCCAGATGGTAAAAAGTGTTCCCAAAAAAACAATAAGACCCATTATGCTTTTGAGTACAATATTTTGAATTTTATTATCCATTTTCAAAGTGATTAAATTAATTAATACGCAATTACTTGTTCTTCATGTCGTGCTTCAACAAGATATCAACCATTGATATAGAAGCATCTTCCATTTGGTTAACCAGCCCATCAATTTTAGAAACGATATAATTGTAAAAAACTTGTAGAATCATCGCGACAATTAAACCTGAAACTGTAGTCAATAAGGCAACTTTAATCCCCCCTGCTAACTCTGCTGGTTCTGCTTCTCCTTTTGTTTCAATAACGTTAAATGTGTCAATCATACCAATTACAGTTCCCATAAACCCAAGCATTGGAGCTAAAGCGATAAATAGCCCAATCCAAGAAAGTCCTTTTTCTAAAAGCCCCATTTGAACCCCACCATAAGCGATAATTGATTTTTCAACCATTTCGACACCTTCGTTACTTCTTTCTAAACCTTGGTAAAAGATACTAGCAACCGGTCCTCTTGTATTTCTACAAACCTCTTGAGCTTCTTCAACACCTCCAGATGCAAGGGCAGCCTCAATTTCCTCTAATAATTTTTTCGTATTTGTTGTGGCAAGATTTAAGTAAATAATACGCTCAATACAAAGTGCTAAACCTAAAATCAATGCAATCAATACAAAAGACATAAACATTGGTCCACCATCAATAAAGTATTTCTTTATTGTTTGAGAAATGTCTGGCTCTTCCTGAACTAATTCGACAGATTTACTCTCTGCTTCTGCTTTAGCTAAGGCTGCTTCTTCATCCGCTTTGGCTTTAGCTGCTGCTTCCGCTTCTGTAGCTTCTACTTGCGCAATGGAATCCAGTGCTGCTGAATCTGCTGCTACTGCTACTGAATCAGACGGTTGAGCAGTGGCAATGTTAACAGTTCCGAATGACAACAATCCTGTAACAGCTATTAATGTGAATACTTTTTTCATGATGGTTTGTTAGTTTACTATTGTTTAAAATGGTTTTATTTTCTTTTTATTGTCAACTTTTCCCGAAGTAAATAATCTTCTTTATTGTTTACAAGTCGCCAAAATACAAAAAAATCTTATTCTACAATCCTAGTTTTTAGCAAAGGTTGAATTTTGATGATAATCGGATTGGTTTTTTGACGCTTAAGCAAGGTTCAATAACGCTATTAACTAGGAGATTTCTCCGCAAAAAGGAGATAAAAATTTAGTTTTAATTTTTTCAGTACTTGTTTTCCCGCCTAAAAGAAGCATAAGTTTCGTAGTTGCCGCCTCAAAAGTAATATCCCCGCCACTAATAACACCTATTGCTTCTAATCCACTTCCTGTCTCATATTTGGCTTGATCAACACTTCCTCTTTTGCACTGAGTAACATTAACAATCACAACCCCTTTGTTAATCGCTTTTTTTAGTAGGCTTAAAAACCATTCTTCCGACAACGCATTTCCAGAACCAAATGTTTCTAGCACTACAGCTTTTAAGCCTGGCGTTTTCATAAAATGGGAAACAAATTCTTTTGTAATTCCAGGAAACAACTTCAATGAAGCCACATTTCTGTCAAAAACTTTAAAGATATTTAACTTGCTTTCTGCGTCTACTTCTAAAATGTTGCTTGTGTTGTATTTAATCTTAATTCCAGCTTCAGCAAGAAGAGGATAGTTAAATGAATCAAAAGCTTCAAAGTCTTCTGAATTTACCTTAGTGGTTCGGTTTCCTCTATAAAGATTGTATTCAAAATAAATGGCTACCTCAGGAACTAGAGGGTTGTTTGCTTTTTTAGCTGCCGCAATCTCTATCGCTGTAATTAAATTCTCTTTTCCATCTGTCCGTATAGTTCCTATTGGCAATTGAGAACCCGTTAATATTACAGGTTTATTTAAACCATGCAACATAAAACTCAGCGCGCTTGCCGTAAAAGCCATTGTGTCTGATCCATGTAAGATTACAAAACCATCGTACTCAGCATATTTATCTTCAATTATCTCTGCAATTCTAACCCATACCTCAGGCTTCATATTGGAAGAGTCTAATGGGTGTTCAAACGAGAATGTGTCAATCTCACATGCAAACTTAGTTAGCTCAGGAACTTCTTTCTTGATTTGTTCAAAATCGAATGGTTTTAATATTCTAGTTTCTAAATCCTTGATCATTCCGATTGTACCACCGGTATATATCAATAACACGTTTGTTCCTATCATGCGGCAAATCTAAATATATGATTTAATAATCCAAGTTGAAAATGGAAATAACAAAATCAACCCATCTATTCCGCAAGCGTAAAAAAGCTCCTTTCTTTTATCATTAACCTGAAACAGAACTATTATCGACACCAAATAGACCGGCACTAAAAAAATAGCTTCTTTCAACAAAACGAATGAGAGTCCACCACATATAATTAAGAGAATAATCGCCGTGTATTTTGCAGCCTTCATTCCTATGAGTTGCGGTATTGTTTTTTTCTCTGATTCATCGAAATCCAAGTCCCTTATGTCAAAGGGTATTACCAGCGCAAAAATATAGATGAAGTTTAGAATGAATAAAACCCAAGTGTCATTAGCAGATGAATCTTCGTTTAAATAAGCAGGAATTAAAACGGTAACAGCCGCCCAACTCAGCGCTATCAATATTATTTTCATAAAAGGGATGTCTCGCAATGATAGACTAAACACTTTAACTGCATAGAATAATGTTATTGCAAGTAATGGCGAAAAATAAAGAAGTTCATAAAATGTGAATAGTGTAAAAAATAAACACCCAGAGATACCGGAAGAGATTATGATAAGGGAGTACAAGTACTTTTTATTATTATAAATCCATTGATGTCTGGTAGAATTGATTAGTGCGCTACTGTGCCTAATAACTCTTTGGAAACAATATGAAAGCATAGTTGCAAAAAAAACAAGCAATAAAAGGTCACCCTTAATAGCCCAATCCATAACAAGAAATGTATTTAACGTCAAAGAAACTGATCCTAAAGAAATCCAAATGTTTCCATAAATAATTAGTTCAATGAATTTTCGAATAATAGCAATCAATTGGCTCTGAGTTAGAAGTTAAAAGCGTAGTAAGAAACAAGTGCTAAAGCCATCCCCGAAAGGCTTCCTAAAAAGGAGCTTTTAATTCGTTTAAATTTCTTTACCTTAATAAACCCTTCAACATATTCTTCGCTGTTCAAATATTCAATACTTGAAACATCATCCTTTATTACTTTTGAAGGAAGTAAACTTGCTCCGAGCGGAATAGATAAAGGAAAAAGGATGGGAAAAACAGAAGGAGCTCTTAAAAAAAAGCCTGTCGAGACAGGTGTTGCTCCTTCGGCAATCTCTTTTTTACTAGGCCCAAATTCATACGTGTCAAAAATAGTAGCTGCAAAACCGAGCAAGAAACCTCCGAAGAAATGACGTCCAACACCAAAGTTTTCGTGGGCATCTCTTTGTCCATAAATATACATGCGCATTCGATTCTCAGACAGGAAATTACCAATATTTGAATCTTTTTTGTACAAAACCGATTCCTTTCCACTAATGTCTGTAATGGAAAATATTCGAGACTTATCGTAAGAGATTATTTTTTCTTTACCTCGATTTTTAAAGATTTTAAACTCAAATACCGATTCTTTATCTGCGGTAATTTCACCCTTATCAATTCTGCCATTTAAGAGCAATAATTTGTTTTGAGCGCTTACGTTAAAAACAATTAGGAGAGCAAAAGCTATTATTATTTTTGTCTTCATTTTTGTGCTATTATTTTTCAAATATACTTAAAGAATAAGCTTATCACAGGTATGATTCTAACATTTACGCTTTTTCTCGTTCAATATTCCACATGACGACACTTAATAACATTGTAAATATTTATATTTGCAGTTCTATTATTATTGAAAGCATATGAAATCAGTGAATTTTACTCAACGACATATTGGCCCTAGAGAGAACGACATCAATAAAATGTTGTCTGAAGTTGGATGCTCATCTATTGATGAACTTATTGACAAAACCATACCATCAGATATAAGACTGCAAAGAGAATTATCTATTTCGGGCGCATTGTCTGAACAAGAATACCTCACACATATAAAAGCATTGGGGGCCAAAAATGAGGCTTTCAAATCCTTTATTGGAATGGGCTATTATGGAACGCTCGTGCCTTCTGTAATATTGAGAAACGTTCTAGAAAATCCAGGATGGTATACAGCATATACGCCTTATCAAGCAGAGATCTCCCAAGGTAGACTCGAAGCTTTATTGAATTTTCAAACGATGGTTATGGACTTAACCGGAATGGAAATGGCTAATGCTTCTCTGTTAGATGAAGGAACGGCAGCTGCAGAAGCTATGATAATGTTCTTTCATAAAAGAAGTAGAGCACAAGAAAAAGCAGGAGTTAAAAAGTTTTTTGTTGGTAACACTATTTTTCCACAAACAAAAGATATTCTCATCACCAGAGCTGAGCCTTTAAGCATAGAGCTCATTTTTGGAAATTATAATGAAATCACTTTAGACGAAAGCTTCTTTGGAGCTATGGTTCAATATCCAGATAGTAATGGCGAAATAATAGACTACACCTCTTTTACTAAAAGAGCACATGACACGCATGTTCAGGTTGTGGCAGTTGCTGATTTAATGAGCCTTGCCTTATTAAAATCACCTGGAGAATGGGGCGCAGATGCAGTGGTTGGCTCTACACAACGATTTGGGGTGCCTATGGGATATGGAGGGCCACATGCAGCATTCTTTGCTTGCAAAGAAGACTATAAAAGATTGATTCCTGGAAGAATTATTGGAGTATCTGTTGATAGCGATGGGAATCAAGCCTTACGTATGGCTCTGCAAACGAGAGAACAACATATTAAACGAGGAAAAGCAACTTCCAATATTTGTACAGCACAAGCGTTGTTGGCTGTTATGGCTGGAATGTATGCTGTTTATCATGGTTCTGAAGGTATAAAAGATATTGCCAATACAATTCACATTAACACGAGTCGATTAGCCAAAACACTGGAAGGATTAGGTTATAATATTGTTAATACTAGTTATTTTGATACACTTACCATTGCCACAGATAAAGTAGGGGCGATTAAAAAAATTGCCGAAACTAATCAGGTGAACTTTTCTTATGAAAACAATGTTGTTAGATTAAGTTTAGATGAAACCATAACTGAAAGTGACTTGAACTCGATTACTTCAATTTTTGCCGAAGCAGCGAATACAAATGGGACTATTCAAAGTGCTGAAGCTACTATTCCTTCAAGTTTTTTTAGAACAAGTACTATTTTAGCGCACGAGGTCTTTAATAGGTATCATTCTGAAACAGAAATGATGCGCTATTTAAAAAGATTAGAAAACAAAGATTTTTCATTAACGCATGGAATGATTCCGCTGGGTTCTTGTACAATGAAATTAAATGCCGCAAGCGAGCTAATTCCAATTACATGGCCAGAATTTGCTAATATTCATCCATTTGCGCCAGTAAGCCAGGCCAAGGGGTATCAAGAAATATTTAAAGAGTTGGATAAAGACTTAAGCGAAATCACGGGATTTGCTAAGGTCTCTCTTCAACCAAATAGTGGAGCTCAAGGCGAGTATGCAGGGCTTATGGTAATTCGTGCTTACCACAAGAGTCGTGGAGATGACCATAGAAATATTTGTATTATTCCTTCTTCGGCGCACGGAACAAACCCTGCAAGTGCAATTATGGCAGGCATGAGTATCGTTGTGGTAAAATGTGACGAGCAAGGAAACATTGACATAAGTGATTTAAAAGAAAAAGCAGAAGAGCACAAAGACCACCTTAGTTGCGTAATGATAACCTATCCTTCAACACACGGTGTTTATGAAGAAGGAATTATAGAAATGACTACTATTATTCACGACAATGGAGGTCAGGTTTATATGGATGGCGCGAACATGAATGCTCAAGTTGGGTTAACAAATCCAGGAAATATTGGCGCAGACGTTTGTCACTTAAACTTACATAAAACATTTGCCATTCCGCATGGAGGAGGTGGTCCTGGAGCTGGTCCTATTGGCGTGGCACAGCATCTAGCTGAGTTTTTGCCTGGAAGCCCGGTAATTGACTTTGCGGATAAAAATGCGATTACCGCTATTAGTTCTGCTCCTTGGGGTAGCGCACTTGTTTATATTATTTCATATGGATATATCAAAATGCTTGGAGCTGAAGGACTTAAGAAATCTACTGAAATAGCGATATTAAATGCAAATTATATTAAATCGCGTTTGCATGGAGATTTTGACATTCTTTATATGGGAGAAAATAATACTGTTGCCCATGAAATGATTTTAGATTGTAGGGGGTTTAAGCAAGAGGCAAATATCGAAGTTGGTGATATTGCAAAAAGGTTAATTGATTATAACTTTCACGCTCCAACAGTTAGTTTCCCAGTAGCTGGAACTTTAATGATTGAGCCCACTGAAAGTGAATCAAAAGAAGAGTTAGATCGTTTTTGCGATGCGATGTTAAGTATACGACAAGAAATAAGAGATGTAGCTTCTGGTAAATTTCCGAAAGAGAATAACGTTTTGGTTAATGCTCCCCATACTGCAAAAATGCTGATTTCTGATAATTGGGATAAGCCTTATTCAAGAGAATTAGCTGCTTATCCACACGCCTATCTAGCTGATAATAAGTACTGGGTAACCGTAGGGAGAGTGAACGATGCACACGGAGACAGGAACTTAATTTGCAGCTGTGCGCCAATTGAAAATTACATAGAGGAAAGAGTCGGCTAAAGTTCAGGTTTGAACTACCAATGGTAAAATTTGGTTTATAAGATAAAAAACATGAGCTTTGCACTCTAAAAAAATCAATCAATCAATCAATCAAAATAAAAATTATGAAAAAAATTTACTTAGCGTTAGGTGGTTTACTAACATTTGCAGGAGCTACAGGTCAAGCACCTTCTGTAAATGTTAACCAATCAAACACAGCAAAATTTAGCGATGCGAAAGAAGTTCCTTCTAGTAATTTAGTTGCTGAAAAAGGAACCAAAGCAATTCACTTTACTGAAGATTTCGAAAGTGGAACTTTCCCTCCATCTGGTTGGGCCGTTTCAAACGGTGCAACCTCTACTGTTACAAACCCAGATCAAGAATGGCATGAAGAACAAAATGGAAACCCTGGCTCATGTGCCTCTGTACTGTATGTTAACAGTGTTGATCAGCATGATGAATGGATTACAACTCCTGTGTTGGATTTATCTTCTTATGGTAGTAGTAATATGCGTATTGAATTTGACTTTAATACAAGTCAGTATTGGCACGTAACTACGAATGATAATGCTGATATTACTTTAGAAGTTTCAATTGATGGAGGGACTACCTTTACATCTGTAATCTTTCAAGAAGATGATTCATTGTTATTGGCTAATTCTTTATTAGACATGTTTTGGGAAACATATGTTTGGACTAGAGCTAGAACAGACATATCGGCATTCGCTGGAGAAACAAACGTTGTTTTTGGATGGCACTATGTAGGAATGGATGGCGCTCAATTCAACTTAGATAATGTTTCTATTGTTGATATTGATCAAAATGATTTGAGCCTTACTGCGCATGTTGCAGAAACAGGAGGTGTATCTTACTGGAGCGTTCCAATCACTCAAATTCAGCCAATTAATTTTTCTGCAGAAGTAACAAACATTGGTGTTGCTGATCAAACCAACTCTATAGTAACAGTTACTGACGGTGCTACTTATGTAGGGACTAGTTCACCCGTTACTCTAATTCCTGGTGGAACTGATAGCTCAGTTGTAACAGCTCCTTACACTCCTTCAAGTTCGGTTGCAACAATTACTTTGGATTGGACTTATTCTTCTGATTTTACGGATGATAATCCTACGAACAACATTGCTACTGAAACTTTAAATATTACGAATTATAAGTATGCTAGAGATAAAGGTAATTATGAGGCTCAAAGTGGTGGAGAAGATAATGCTACCCCTGGAGATTATGCTTTTGAAGCAGGAAATGATTTTGAAATATTTGCTGATCAACAAGCATTTGGTATTGATGTGGTAATTGGTGCTAATACTCCTGTAGGAACTCTTATATATGGTAAGATATATACCTACGATGGTGCTTATGTTTATTTAGATGAAACAGCAGAGTATACTGTTACTGCTGCTGATGCTTCCGGTAATGCTACTATCACTTTGCCTTTGTTTACTTTTCCTACATTAACTGCTGGAGAAGTTTATACGGTAGTTGTAGGTTGTTACAGTGAGTTTTATTATGGTGTAAGTGGTAAGTCTCCCGATCAAACAAGTTTCATCCTTTACGGTGGTGCTGGTGGTTCAGGTAGTCAATATTACACAAATGATACTCCTATGGTAGGATTAAACCTTGATCCTTCTCTTGGTGTTATTGAAAATGTTGTTGGAAACATGGAATTAGGACAAAACGTTCCTAACCCTGCTAACAGCACAACTGCAATTAACTATTCTGTTAAATCTAACGCTAACGTTACTTTAACTATAACTGATATGACTGGAAAAGTAGTTATGACAGTAAACGAAGGAACTAGAGCTGCTGGTGATTACAAAATCATTTTAGACGCTGCTACTTTAGCTGGTGGAATGTATCACTACACTCTTTCTAACGGAGAAACTTCAATTACTAAAGCTATGTCAGTTGTTAAATAAGTAAACGCTTATTTTCAATATAGTATTAAAGGGCTTCTGTTTTCAGAAGCCCTTTTTTTTTAAAAGGATAATTGCTTTACAATAATTGAAGGAATCCTTGAATTTTTTAACCTACGGTTTTTACTATCTTTGTATAAATTACGCTTGTGTTTGCTACAATAATTTTAAACGGAATATTATTTGGAATGCTTTTGAGTATTCTAATTGGGCCTGTGTTTTTTGTCCTTTTAGAAACAAGTATTAAAAAAGGGCCTCGTCATGCTATTTTCATTGATATTGGGGTTTTATTTAGTGATGTCCTATATTTAATAGCGGCATTCTTTTTTTCCGAAAAAATTAACCAAAGTATTAATGAGTTCACATATTTAAAATATATAGGTGCTGCTTTGTTTATTATAATGGGAATCGTTTCCATTGTGAATAAAAAGTCGCCCCAAAAAGGGAAACAGATCGATGTTGATGGGTTAGAAAAAATGGAATCCAACCCAGTTTCAATTATGCGAGTTCGAACTTATTTCGCTTTAATTGGAAAAGGAATTGGCTTAAATGCAATAAACCCCGCCGTCTTGATATATTGGATTGGAGCAAGCACTTACGCAACGGAGCAACTTAATATAGAGGGCTCCAATCTGATTTATTATTTTTCAGCAACTCTTGCAACCATGTTTGGCTTGGACTTACTTAAAATTCACTTCGCAAGCAAATTGAAAAACAAGCTAACGCCTCTTGCTCTAGATAGGATTAGTGTTTTTGTAGGCTGTTGCCTAATTTTCTTTGGGCTAGTAATTTGTTTCCAAGACATTTATGCCCAGTAAAAAAATAATAAACTTTCTTATAGTAGGGCAGGGAATTGCAGGAACTACGTTAGCTCATAAGCTATATGAAATCGGAAATACTGTTCATTTAATTGACAACAAGCACCAAAGCTCCTCTTCTCTTGTTGCAGGAGGCGTTACTCACCCTATGTCGTTTAAGCGTATTATATTATCTTGGAAAGCTGATTCGTTAATACCTGTTGCTAAAGCGTATTATAATGCGTTTGAAGCCACGTTTAAAACGAAAGTATTTCATGAGCTTCACATGACCAGAGTTTTTAGCTCTATCGAGGAACAAAATAATTGGCAAGGAAGAATGGCTGATATTCCAATGAAAGATATTATTAGCGATGAAGAATTTGGCTTAAACTTTCCCTTTGGTTCTGGAAAGGTTAATATGGCAGGGCGATTAGATGTAGCACTTTATTTAAGTCGTTCAAAGGAGTTTTTCAAAGAAAAAGATATTATTAGCGAAGAGCAATTTGATTATAACCAGCTTATGGTTTCAGGTGGAGGAGTTAATTACCAAGAAATAGAAGCAGAAAATATTATTTTTTGTGAGGGATTTAAAATTAACCAAAACCCTTATTTCAATTATATTCCATTGAGCCCAACAAAAGGTGAAATTCTTATAATCAAAACAAAAGACTTACCCGATTGTATTTTAAGTCAAGGTTGTTTTGTGATGCCAATTGGTGATGACAAATATGTTCTAGGCGCTACATATGACAGAGATAACATTAACCAAGAAACAACCAAACTAGGCAAGGAACAGTTGATAGAAAAGCTTAAAGCAATTGGGGATTTTGATTTTGATATTATTGAGCACCGAGCTGGAGTTAGGCCAACTACTCATGACAGAAGGCCAATACTAGGGACTCATCCAAAACATAGCAATATGCATATTTTTAATGGCCTAGGAAGCAAAGGCGTAATGCTTGCGCCCCATTTTGCAGGAGAATTAATTGAACATATTACAAAAGGAGTTCAACTAAACGAGGAAGTAAGCGTATCTCGATATTCAAAAAAACATTTGAACAAGCGCTTAATTTAAGCAGAGGCTAATGTGCCAATACTAAGTTTTACACCCTTTATTTCTTCCAGTTTTTTACAGCATGCTTCAAGTGTTGCTCCAGTTGTAACAACGTCGTCAACCAATAAAATATGTTTACCTATATATTGATTTGCGTCGGTCAACGTAAAAGCTTCACCTACATTTTCCCAACGTTCATATTTTGATTTCTTTGTTTGACTTTCTGAATGCTCCATACGTTGTAATAGGTCCGGATCCATTTCACACTCCAAAACTTTTGCAACTCCAATTGCGATAAATTCACTTTGGTTATAGCCTCTTTGTTTCATTTTTTTTTTATGAAGCGGAACAGGAACAACTACATCCACCTTATCTGCAATTTCAGCCTTATCAATTTCCTTCCCGAGTTCAATGCCCATAAGTTCTCCAACCATTGTATTTCCCTTATACTTTAATTCATGCATCAATCTCTGAACCTTGCCTTTTTTACCAAAAGTAAAAGCAGAAAGCGCCATTTCTAATTTTATTTTCCCCCAAAATAGTTTGGCTATAGGGTTTTCCATATCCTGATAATGCAATGATCGAGGAAGGTCAACCATACAATTAAAGCAAATCACATTTTCGTTCTTCAATAAAACCTCCTGACATGACGCACACAAGTTTGGATACAACAAATTTAAAAGACCTCTTAGCATGGTTTTTGTTCAAATCAATGTTAATAGAATATAGATTTAACACATTGGAATAGACAATATAGCACTAATTTTGAAAAATGATAGTATAGGATAACTTTCGAAGAGATATTCCGTTAAATTTATATTAAAGGGAAAAATAATGGCAAACAAGGAAACAACAGGTTCAAAAAAAGGAGGCGCTGTATATATAATTATAATCCTACTATTACTTTTAGTTGGGGGATGGTTAGGTCTAGAAATTAGAGATGGAAGAAAGCAAAATGCTGCCTGCTCCCAATCTGTTACTAATTTGCAAGCTGAAAAAGATTATCTGAACGATATTCTAAAAAAAACGGGCATTATTGAGGAATCGGATGACGAAACTTTGAAAGATAATTTAACAGCTCTTTTAAACGAATATGATAGCCTAACATTCGATAATGATGAAATGTTGGACAGTATAAATAAGCAAAAAGCACATATTCAAGGGCTTTTGGATGAAGTTGAAACGCTTCACAACCAAAAGAAAAAAGATTGGGGAAAAATCTATAAATTAAAGAAAGAAACGGAGACTCTGCGTGAAATTATGAAGGGGTATATCCATACAATTGATTCTTTAGGCACCGAAAACACCGGATTGAAAAACACTATTAAAGACAAGGACAATCAAATAACTGATATAAAATCGGACAGAGATAACATCAAGGATAAAAACGATTTATTGAATCAAACGGTTGCTCTTGGCTCTGTATTACAGACATCAGGGGTCACAGCAAATGCAATTAGAATAAAAAGTAGCGGCAAGCAAATAGAGACAACACGTGCGAGCAGAGCAACGATGATTAAGGCTTGTTTTACAGTTTTAGAAAATAAAATAGCCACACCGGAAAACAAGGATATTTACATGCGCATTATTTCTCCAGCCGGAACAGAATTGACAAATTCAGAAGTTGTTCATTTTGAAATGGATGGAGGTAGAGATGGAATTGCAAGTGTAAAACGAAGGGTAAACTATCAAAACAAAAATATGGACTTGTGTATCTATTATGAAGTTGAAACAGATTTGGAAGCAGGCACTTACATAGTAGAAATATATGCCGAGGGACATCAAATTGGCAAAATGTCTTTTGCCTTGAAATAGGCTTTTCTCATTCAAAAACAATTTATTCTCAATTAGCTGTAACAAGCTATAACCTCTCTCAGCCTTGCCTTTTAAGTTTTCCGGGAATGATTTTTGATATTACTGAGGCAATCTTTACTTTCACAAAAAATTCATTTCACCATGAAAAATACACTTTTACTATTTTTGCTACTAATATCTCCTGTTTACTTTTTTACTGGTTGTAGTGGTGACGAATACAATGAAAATATATTTAAATCAAGTGCAACTGGAGACCCAGGTAAGATACTTATCATATTAGATAAACAGTTTTGGGGAACCACACTGGAAAAAGAGATTATTGAGCATTTTCAAAAGGATATTACAACGCTACCGCAACCCGAAAAAACATTTTCAATAGAAATTTCCGCGAGAAAGAGCTTTACCAAAGAGTTAAAAAGGAATCACACCATTGTGATATTTGACATTGGAGATAAAGCAAACAATAGGAACGCGAGGTTAGAAGAGGCTACCCGAGATATGTGGTCAATTGGACAGGTAGTATATAAGTTTAGAGCCGCAAATCAGAAAAGTGCAACAGCTCTTTTTCTTCTTGAAGTGGATCAACTTATTGCCCAGCTAAATGAAAACAGTCGCAAAAAACTAATGCGAGAATATGAATTTAAGGGAAATGCATCGGTTGTTAACCAGCTTTCCGAAATTCAAAAGTTGTCAATTTCTGTCCCTTCGGACATGACTATAGACGAAAACTATGACAGCTTTTCTTGGCTAAAGCGTTTTAGAACCAAATTTGCAGACAACAATGAGCACGAAATTCAACAAGGAATAATTATTTATACCTACCCATATGTGGACGACAGCACCTTCACGCTTGATTACCAAATTGCAAAAAGAGATTCTGTTTTTAAGTACGCTGTGCCAGGTCCGACCGAAGGATCTTACATGGCAACTGAACTTAGGTTCGGAATGCAACCTGAGTTTTCAGAGGAAATGATAAATGGGTTATATGTTTTCGAAATGAGAGGTCTATGGCGGGTTGAAGGAGACCTAATGGGAGGCCCCTTCTTAAGTATAAGTATGTTTGATGAGCCAAATAATCGGATTGTTACTATAGAAGGGTATGTGTACGCACCTCATTTTGCGAAACGAGAGTATTTAAGGGAAATGGAGGCTATGATATATTCATACCAGTTTATAGAGTAGCCTTAGTTTTCTGGAAAACCCTGTTCTACCCAACACTTCATGATTTGAACCTCATCTAATGTTAAAGAATCGATGCCAAAATTGTTTGGTATTTTTGGCATTGTATAGGATCCCCAAACAGCATTTTGCCAAGATTCATCATTGATGTAATTCACGATATTGCTGTGTTCGGTAATCCATGCGTCATGACATCCTGTTCCTGGGCCAAGCCCCGTCATACATGAGCTTTGAATAATAGGGATAATATCTACCGTATAGCTTATTGTCGTGTTGCAGAACGCTGGCAAAAGGGTTTTTTCCTTATGACAAGACATAAAAGCTAACACAATAAGAACTGTCGATATAATTTTGGCTTTTCCCACACTGCAATTTAGGAAAAAAAGAATCATTTTTAAGAAGGATTGCGTTCAATTATTTACATTTGAGCCAACCACCAATGAGTATTTATGCAAAAACATAAAGAAACTTTAAAAGACATTGTCCAGTGGGACATTAAGACCTGGGCAAAAACCCTTCCTTTTTGGGAAAATAACTTTACTATTAAAAGAGAAATGAAGGCTCTCGCTATTGGCGAAAGAGAAGGAGGGATGAGTCTGTGGTTAGCTTTAAAGGAAGTAAACGTAACATGCACTGACTATAATGACTTTCCTGAAGAAACGAGCCAACTCCACAAGAGGCATAAAGTCAATGAAAAAATCGTCTATGACAAGGGTGTTGACGTAACAGACCTAAGTATGTACCCGGAAAATAGTTTTGATATTGTTGTATTCAAAAGTGTTTTAGGCGCTCTTTCTAAAAAGGAAAGACAACAAAAAGCTTTTAACGAGATGAGAAGGGTTCTTAAGCCAGGAGGGGCTATCCTCTTTGCTGAAAATAGCAAGGGTTCAAAACTTCATGTTTCTCTCCGTAAAAAGTTCATTAAATGGAACTCTTATTGGAGGTATTTAGATTACAAAAAGGACCAAGATTTATTCGCTGGTTTCAGTTCGGTCAAATTAACTACAAAAGGATTTTCAGCTACTTTCGGTAGGTCAGAAAAACAGCGGAAAGTATTAGCAACATTTGATAGCGTAATCCAACCTATATTACCACCCTCCCTTAATTATGTGATATTTGGCGTGTTAACCAAGTAATACCTGACTCCACCTTTCGCTATTATCCCTAATGGAAAACATCATGTTTGTTGTATGCAACAATCTTACCTGTGGACTAAACTTTTTAGAAATCTCTGGCCTTAGATCCTTGGGAATGTAATGTGTAGGAAACACATTCCAATGGTGACTGCTTAGCGTTGCTCTTTTATTTATATATTTTCTTTTATGTAAATTCTCCATCACCATGATAGCGAGTTCTTCTTTGTTCGTTTTATAATATAATTCTGGATAGACTGCTGCAAGGATTAATTTCTTCCCCTTCATTTCAATACCATGACTTTTTACATGATCTGTTTCGTCACTAATACGATGAATTAAAGGGTTTCCCGGTAAACGAGCATAAGAGAATTTTGTCAGCGATGTATCATTAACTAATAAATGACCATGAATGTAATCCACCAACAGCGGCTCAGGAAACTTAAACTCTTCTCCATTTTTAGAAATGGAGTTCAATTGGGATACCGATGTAAGAACGATTTCTTTTGCCTCAAATATCTCACTTTCAGAAATCGCTTTAGTAAATTCTCCAATCTCTAATTTATTAATCTTGATTCCTGTTCTAATTTCTATTCCAAAACTTGCAACCTTACACAATAATCTATCAATAAACTGAAGCGACCCGCCGGCAGGATAGATATATTTTGCCGGGATAATTCTTGCCTTATTCAAACTTACAGATTCCTTTCCGCTTTTTGGACTAAGCTTTCCCCTTATGTAAAACAATAAGTTCTTCCAGTCATAAGGTAACTTAACCCCTTTAAAGACAAACTCTGGTTGAGGCTTCATTTTCACCAATTCCATATCTAGGAATTCAGAAAGAAATTTAAATGCCTTTGGCTCAACATCCCAAATATGACATCCTAATTGAAAATCGGGTAACCCCTCTTTTAGAGGCACTTTCCCCCATGCACCGCCAATATATTCGCTTTGCTCCAAAACCAAAACTTTCTTGCCTTGTTTTGAAAGAAACATAGCCTCAATAAGATTAACTGGACCACTACCTATAAGAATGCAATCATAAATCATTGTCCGGAAAGGTTTTACTTAAATCCCCAGTCGTAAGTATCCAAATCTTCTAAGCAAACCCTCAGTAAATCAATACTATTACGAATGTCTTGTTTGTGCGCCATTTCGATCACTTGATGGATGTGACGCGTAGGTATAGAGATTGCACCTGCTATAGATCCCCCAGCGGTGTTTTGTTGAATTGCTTTGGTGTCTGTTCCTCCAGCAGTAAGTATCTCTGGTTGCCATTTGATTTTGTTTTTATCAGCTGTTTGTTTCATAAAATTCACCATCCGATAATCACAAATAGTGCTTGAATCCATAATTTTTATAGCCACGCCTTTTCCTAGTTCGGTAACTTTCTCATGAGCAGCAGCTCCTGGAACATCAAACGCAATTGTTGTGTCTAATCCAAACCCAAAATCAGGCTGGATTTGTTGAGCAGCAACAGAAGCTCCTCTGATTCCAACTTCTTCCTGAACTGTAAACACACCATAAACATCATATGCCGCCTCTTTTAATTCCCTAAACATTTCTATCAAGATAAAAACAGACACCCTGTTGTCTATGGATTTACAATTAACACAGTCTCCCATTTCAATAAGCTTTCGGTCTCTTGTTATTGGATCTCCTACAGAAACATGCTTTTTCACTTCCTCCTTTGACATTCCCATATCAATAAAGTAGTCTGTAGTCTTTGGAACTTTATTTCGTTCCTCTGCTGTCATTACATGAATAGGCTTAGAACCCATAACACCTATCATGTCTTTTTTTCCATGGACAATAACACGTTGAGCCGTTAATGTTTTAGGGTCAAATCCACCCAGTGTATGAAACCTTACAAATCCTTCATCGTCAATATGCGTAACAATAAATCCAATCTCATCCATATGAGCCCCTATCATTACTTTTTTTGAAGAATCTTTTCCTTTTTTAATTGCCGTAACGTTTCCCATGTTGTCAATGGAAACTTCATCAACTAAAGGAGTTACTTCTCTTAAAACGATTTCCCTAACTCTTTGCTCAAACCCAGAAGTTCCGGCAACCTCACAAATTTCAGCAAGTAACTTTGTATTTATCATAAAAGGCTATTTATTAATATTAATTGTTGTAAATTATATCGCCTACTCAACAACGCTCATTTTCATCATATTCGTTTTACCACTCTCTTCAATTGGAATGCTTGCAGTATTTATTATCATATCTCCTTGAGCAACATATTCCTGTTTTTTTAATAGGTATTTGATGTCTGCAATGGTGTGGTCTGTACTTACTGTTTTATTGTAAAAGAAAGTTTTAACCCCCCAAACCAAACTTAGTTGTGTGAGTAATTTTTTGTTTCCTGAAAACACAAATACAGCAGCTTTTGGTCGTTGACTAGAAATTTTATAAGCTGTATATCCAGAATGTGTCATGGTAATAATTCCTTTAGCCCCAACTCTAGAAGCTAAACGACAAGCAGTAAAACAAATAGAATCCGTAATAAAACGCTCTATATCCTTTGCAGGCTCTCTTTCTTTTGAATACATTTCTTCATAATCTGATTCAATCTTTTCAATAATTTTACACATTGCCTCAACAGTAGTAAATGGGTACTTCCCGACGGAAGTTTCTCCACTTAACATAACCGCATCTGCACCGTCCATAACCGCATTGGCAACATCGTTTACTTCAGCTCTTGTTGGAGCGGGATTTTCTGTCATGCTCTCCATCATTTGCGTTGCTACAATTACTGGTTTTGCGTAAGTTAAACAGGTTGTAATAATTTTCTTTTGAATTAATGGAACATCTTGCATAGGGATTTCAACTCCTAGGTCACCCCTAGCAACCATTACAGCATCAGTTTCTCTTACAATGTTTTCAAGTTCGACAACCGCTTCTGGTTTTTCAATTTTTGCTACAACTTTTGTTTGTTTGTTGTTTTGAGAAATAAGAGACTTTAATTCAATAATATCTTTTGCTGATCTAACAAAAGATAAACCTATCCAGTCCAAGTTGTGTTCTAATATTACTTGTAAATCTTTTCTGTCCTTTTCAGTAAGGCTTGGTTGCGAAATCTTAGTATTAGGCAAGTTGACCCCCTTCTTGGAAGATAAGTAACCGCCATGAATTACTTTCAATTTCACCTCGTCTTTTAGGTTAGTTGAAATTACCTCGAACATTAGCTTTCCATCGTCCAACAATATTCGTTCACCTTTTTTAACGTCCTGTGGCAATCCTTTATAGGTTATTGAAACTTTATCTGCCGTTCCCATTATGGATTGCGTTGTAATGATAATTTCAGCACCTGGGACAAGCTCAATATTGTTATCCTTTACCTCTCCTATTCTAATTTTTGGACCCTGTAAGTCGCCTAAAATTGCCGTATGCGTCCCTAATTCCTTGTCAGCTTCTCTAATGTTTTTTATTACCTCAATGTGCTCTTCATGGGTGCTGTGAGAGAAATTTAATCGGCAAACATTTACCCCTGATTGGATTAATTTTACCAGGTTTTCTTTTGCCGAAGTAACCGGCCCAATTGTTGCCACTATTTTGGTCTTTCTTTGGTTCATTGCTATT
>Ga0209406_1000317_pt1 | contig 39297 bp, 32 predicted proteins | sample COGITO_mtgs_1204_FD_184808 | JGI IMG/M metagenome (GOLD analysis project Ga0209406, IMG submission 184808) | Pelagic marine microbial communities from North Sea - COGITO_mtgs_120426 (SPAdes) (version 2) | ecosystem: Environmental > Aquatic > Marine > Epipelagic ... | reverse complement strand
GGCTTAAAATTACAATTTCATTTAATATTAGATTGACCGCGCACCTAAAAGCAACACTGGACTCTCAATCAACTGTTTAAGTGTTTTCAAAAAAGCCGAACCGATAGCTCCATCTACTGCTCTGTGGTCACATGCTAATGTCACTTTCATTACATTGCCAGGTACTATTTGGCCATTTTTAACAACTGGCACCTCTTTTATGGCTCCAACAGACAAAATACAGGCCTCTGGAATATTAATAATCGATGTAAACTGTTCTATTCCGAACATTCCTAAATTTGAAATAGTGAAGGTATTTCCTTCCATTTCCTGAGGTTGCAATTTCTTAGTTTTCGCTTTAACAGCAAAATCTTTCACTTGTGTAGATATCTGAGTTAACGTTTTTCCGTCTGCAAACTGAACAACAGGAACAACCAACCCATCTTCAACAGCCACCGCCACGCCAATATGAATATGATCTGCATAACGAATAGATTCGCCTTGCCAAGAAGCATTTACTAGAGGGTTCTGTTTAATTCCTTCAGCTACCGCTTTAATAATAATATCGTTAAAAGAAATTTTCACCTGAGCAACTTCATTGATTGACTTGCGAGCATCAATCGCTGCATCCATATCAATTTCCATTGTTAGATAAAAGTGAGGAGCAGAGAATTTACTTTCTGCTAATCTTCTTGCAATCACTGTTCTCATCTGAGATGCAGGCACTTCACTAAAGCTTTCTCTTCCAACAAAAGTTGAAGACCCACCTGAGTAACTATCAATGTCTCTTTTAACAATTCTACCGCCTTCTCCAGTTCCTCGAACCATCGATAGATTAATACCTTTTTCCTTGGCCAGACTCTTTGCTAAAGGTGAAGCAAGCACTCTACCATTTGTATTATCTACAGCGGGTGCAGACGCTGATACTGTTTTCACAGGTGCAGACACAACTGGAGCACTCCCTACAGGTATAGCAAGCGTTTCCACCTTTTTTGGTTCTTCCTTCTTCGGTTCTGTATCCTTGCTAGCCTCTTCCGCTAAAATTGACTTAATATCTTCGCCCTTATCACCAAGAATTGCCAAAATTGAATCAACAGGAGCTGCTGCTCCTTTTTCAACACCAATATGCAAAAGCACACCTTCCTGAAAAGATTCAAATTCCATAGTCGCTTTATCTGTTTCAATCTCAGCTAATACGTCACCAGGTTCTACACTATCGCCAACTTTTTTGTGCCACTCCGCAACAACACCTTCTTTCATGGTGTCGCTTAACTTAGGCATTCTTACTACTTCAGCCATCTTAATTCTAACTATTATTCAACAATGTATGGGTAATCTTCTTGAGTATAAACATCTTCATATAAGGCAGATGGTTCAGGTACTGGAGAGTCCTCAGCAAACTTTACTGATTCTTCTATTATCTTTTTAACCTTGGCTTCTATATCCTTAATTTGCTTTTCAGTTGCGTATTTTTTATCTTTAATAACGCTTAAGACCTGCTGCACGGGGTCAATTCCTTTATATTTCTCAACCTCTTCTTTTGTTCTATACTTCTGTGGGTCAGACATTGAATGTCCTTTATAACGATAGGTTTTCACATCCAGCCAAGTTGGACCATCGCCCTTTCTTGCTCTTTCTGCTGCCTCAGCTATAGCGTTATAAACAGCTTCTACACTCATTCCGTCAACTGTTCTTGAAGGCATTTCATATGAAGCTCCCATTTTTTCTAATTTTAACACATTGGTAGTCCGTTCAACAGAGGTCCCCATTGCATAATTATTATTTTCTACAAGAAAAACTACAGGTAGTTTCCATAACATAGCCATATTGTATGTTTCATGAAGAATACCCTGACGAACAGCGCCATCACCCATCATACAAACGACTACATTCTTAGTTCCTTTATACTTTTCTGAAAATGCAATGCCAGCTCCTAATCCTATCTGACCACCCACAATTCCATGCCCGCCCCAAAAACCTTTTTTAACATCAAAAAAGTGCATTGAGCCTCCCTTGCCTTTGGATGTGCCTGTTGATTTTCCATACAATTCAGCCATACAGTGATTTGCTGAAGTCCCCATTGCTAATGGCAAAGCATGATCACGGTATGCTGTAATTACTTTATCTCCTTTACCAATCGCCTCAATAATACCCATCGCAACAGCCTCTTGTCCAATATATAAGTGACAAAACCCACCAAACTTTTGCATAGTATATAGCATTCCACACTTTTCTTCAAATTTTCGCATGAGGTACATTTTCTCATACCAATCTAAATAAGTTTTCTTATCAAACTTCTTATTAGCTGTGTTCTTCTTCGGTTTTATTACCGTTGCTTTTGCCATAATTATTTACTTAATTAACAAGTGCAAATTTATAATAATAATTCAATGATAATAAGCCCATATATCAGTCCCTCAGCCGATTTTCATTAAACACTAAAGGAAGCAGCTCTTTTATACTTTCTACCCCGTATACACTGCCTATTTCGCCCATTAATAAAATCTTAATATTATTGGAATGTCTATACTCATACTCGGCAATTACTTGCCTGCATGCTCCACATGGTGAGATTGGATTATCAACTTTAAAATTTGTGGATTTAGCCGTAATCGCCATAATCTCAATCGCCTCATCTGGATAACGTGATCCAGCACTAAAAATCGCTGTACGTTCAGCGCACAAACCTGAAGGATAGGCAATATTCTCTTGATTATTCCCTGTAATTATTTTACCGTTTTTGAGCAGCAAAGCCGCTCCAACATAAAAATTGGAGTAAGGTGCATAGGCTTTATCTGCGGTTTCGCGCGCAATTTTCATCAATCCTTGCTCTTGATTAGTAAGTTCATCAACTGAATCAAATTCAGTTACTATGCCTTTCAGCTCAAATTCTCTCTTCATCAAATCGTTATTTAATTCAAAATTAGAGTTTTTAATTAACTTTTTATTCCTTTGTCGATCAATGACCGGAGGCGTAAACAAATTTTTGCAAGATTTAGACCCTATTTCACTTAAAGAAATGGATAAGGTTGCCCTAATGAATAGAACAGATACAAAATTCATTTTTAGTATCCCAACCCTTGTCGATACTCTTTCAAAACTCAAACAACACTACTTTGCATTGGAAATTAATGGACAGCGCACTGCTAAATACAAAACGTTATATTTTGACACTGAACAAAAAGACTTGTTTTTGCAGCATCAAAACGGCAAGAAAAACCGTTATAAAATAAGAATCAGAAAATATATTGATAGTAATTTATGTTATCTTGAAGTAAAACTGAAAACAAACAAAAGTCGCACAATTAAAAAACGAACTAAAATTGTGGATTTTGAAACGGAATTATCTCAAGTTTCAAAAGATTTTATTCGAGACAAATCCTCCCTTGAACCAAACACATTAGTGCCTTCTTTATGGAATGATTTCACGCGACTTACTTTGGTCAGCAAAACTTCGCAAGAAAGATTGACAATTGACATAAACCTTAGTTTTGAAAGTGATTCGAAAAAAGAATTAAACCATATAGTCATTGCGGAAGTCAAACGAGAGGGAAATTCGCCTTCAGAATTCATGAAAATCATAAAAGATAAACACATAAGGCCAAGAAGTATGAGTAAATATTGCGTAGGTTCTGTATTTTTACACAAAAAAATTAAATACAACAAGTTTAAGCGACAAATATTAGCAATTAACAAACTATCCCATGAACTTACTACTTAATATACTGCTATACGGGAAGGATTTTCTCGGCCTCGGGATGGAACTTTTCGACAAAAGTGATTTCATTGAATTAATCGTTCCTTTTGGTGTAAATCTCTTTTTCTCGTTTATCATTATCAGATTTATTTATTATCCAAAAGCTGGGAGAAAAGATTATTTATTTACCTATATACTTTTTAGTATAATCGTTTTTTTCTTGTTCCACATGTTAAGCAGCACTAAGCTAAGTACAGGTGCTGGCTTGGGTTTATTTGCCATTATGGGAATTATCAGGTACCGTACTGATGCAATTGCAATAAAAGAGATGACTTATTTGTTCGTAATTATTGGATTAGCGGTAATTAATGCGTTATCTAATAAAAAGGTATCTGTAACTGAATTAATGTTTGCCAACTTTACCATTATGGGCATTGTTTTCTTGTTAGAGCAAGCTTGGATGTTAAAACAAGAAACAAGTAAGATTGTTACATACGAGAAAATTGAGTTAATTAAACCAGAAAAATACGGGGAACTTTTAGCTGACCTCAACGATAGAACCGGATTAAAAATCGAGCGAGCCGTAATTGGTAAAATTGATTTTCTAAGAGATACTGCTCAAGTAAGAATTTATTTTCACGAAGATTCTAGCAAGACTACTGCATAAGCAGAAACACCTTCTTCTCTGCCTACATAACCCAGTTTTTCAGTTGTTGTGGCTTTAATAGATATATCTTGTTCACTTATTTGTAGTATTTTGGAAAGAGTTGTTTTCATAGCTGGAATATGCGGATTGACTTTAGGTAATTGCAAACAGAGAGTAGAATCTACATTACCAATTGTCCAGCCTTTTTCACTTACAAGTCGAATTACTTCTGTTAATAGCTTTTTACTGTCAATTCCTTTATAATCTGCTGATGTATCAGGAAAATGAAACCCAATATCCCTCATGTTTGCAGCTCCCAGAATTGCATCACAAATAACATGAATTAATACGTCTGCATCTGAATGACCAAAGGCGCCTTTACTGTGGGGAACCAAAATTCCACCTAACCAAAACTCCTCTTTTTGTCTTAACTGATGGACATCAAAACCAAAGCCTACGCGAATTTTCATAGGTACTATTCAGAAATGCTTTCCGAGGGTTCCGAAATTGATTTCAATCCTTCGAAATCAAAAGTTAAAGAAAAACGCAATGTATTCTTTAAAGGGCTATTAACTACAACAAATTTACCAAAGTATGCTGGGATTAAAAAAGCCAAATCTAGTCCGAAAACATTGTACTTCAGTCCAGCGCCAAGTGTAAAGAACTTGCGGTTTCCTTTAGTGGCAGCCTCCCAAAAATACCCTGCGCGAACAGCAAATTGTTGGTTATACCAATATTCCATACCCAAAGCATAATTAATTTCATTCAACTCCTCTTTAAACTTACTGCCTTTTTCCACCTGATACTCTCCATTAGAATCTTGTATAAGATTACCGTCATCATCAATTAACAATACTCCAGGCGCATCGCTAAAGGAACCAAACATACCACTTGCTACACCACGATTCGGGTCTTTTCCTGAAGCAACAACATACTCATTATTCGAGTTAACTATCGGCACACCGTCATCATCTGTAGCATATACCGGCGTTGTTGGAACCATCAATTTATTTATGTCTGCCGCTATCGTAAACCGGTTATAATCGTCTAAATTCATTGTAAGAGCAGGCCCTAATCTTAAGTTAATAGGAATAAAATCTCTTTTTGAAGAGTTTGAGTATGCCATTCTATTTCCAATATTCGAAATATTAATCCCAAACGCTAACTCAGCGTCTTTCTCCACTATGCTTAAATCTTTATTTAAATAATAGGCCGACACATCGGCAGCTACCGATCTCCCTGGTCTTGTTTGCGATCCACCAACAGCTTGCCCGCCTGTTAAATTTGAATTGACGTACCTAAGCGCGACACCTCCCGATAGTTTATCCGACAATATTCTGGAATAAGCTATATCTATTGCATACTCATTTGGTCTAAATTGCATTAAATCGTTACCTTGCTCGTCTGTGAATTGAATATCTCCTAATGTAAAATAAAGCAAAGAGATTCCGATTGCCTGTGTTTTATCTAACTTTTTATAACCAGATATATAAGACAGATTAATATCCGGCACTAAGTTTCTAAGCCATGGTGAATAAGAAATTCCAAAACCAAAATCTTTTTCAGCAAATGTCATTTTTGCTGGATTCCAATGAATTGAATTTGCATCTCCAGAAGTTGCAACCCCTGCTTCGCCCATTCCGCCAGCTCTAGAATCTGGCGCAATCAATAAAAAAGGAACTGCCGTAGTTATCGTATTTACGTCATCAGTAGAGCCTGATTGTCCAATTACAGCTCCTGAACCACTCAGCCCATATACAGTTGTTGTGAAGCACAACCAAATAAAAAAACTAAACCTTTTCACTAAATTCATCCCTTATTTTACAAATATAGATTACTTAATTTAATATCACCAACTTTTCGAAATAGTCAGCACTTTCTCCACTTGGAACAGCAACCTTTAGCTTGTATATGTAAACTCCTTTTCCTATTAAGTCTCCATATTCGTCTAGTCCATTCCAATAAATTGGGCCAACACGATAGCTATTCTCTGCTATAAACGTATCTAATGTCTTTATTAGTTTACCAGATACCGTAAAAATTTCAATTTTAACATCTAAGCCTTGCCCAGGTTGGTTATGTTCGAAATAAAATGCAGTATTGGTTGTGAACGGGTTTGGATAATTCAAGACATGATCAAGCGCCAACTCTGCACTTTCGGCCACAACAAACTCCGTATTTGCCTCCCCTGAGTTATTATAAACATCCCATACTTTAAGCGTTAAGGTGTGTTGACCAGCATCTAGTTCGCTAAAAGGATAATTAATTGTCCCTTTTTGGTAATCGTCTAATTCTGCCTCATAATAATCATTTAACAGAATCGAGTTAGTTGTGTTTTGATCTAATACAGCAACTAAATCATGTCCAATTCCGTTTCCTGAAGTATTTAAGCCATTGTCGTCAAATATATGCGCCAACATATTAGGACTTTCATCAGTTAGCCCACCAAAAACAAAAGCCTCATCATTCATATACAAATCAACATCAGGGCCTTGTTTGTCTTCTACGGCATTTTCATCATATCCACCAAGCAGAAAGTTTGTCTCATTTCCGTTTGCATCCGATGTGTCATTCTCCGCATAGTAACTAATTCGAGCATTACCATACTCCAAAGAAACGTCTTTTGGTACCACGAATGTGAATTCAAAATCCCCATTAACAACACTTGCGCGGCCTTTGAAAATAACCGCTGTTTGTAAGTTAAACTTAAAGTAGTTTGTATCAGAAGGATTATCATTGTTTAATCCTTTTATTTCGCGGGATTTATCGAAAACGGATGGGTAAATAATCCCATTAAAATCTTGCATTTTTTGATTATTTCTATCAGCTACAAAACCGCGAATAGTAACTTTACTTAGCCCTTTCATTGTGTCAGGGAACTCCGTTGTGACTACGTTATATTTCGGAATAGCCAAAGTAAGGGCGGGATCTCCAAGTAAATTAAATTTTCTGCTATTAGCGTCCGATGCGGTATTTACTTTTGTTGCTTCTACTAAATCTCCGAGAGTTGTTAACCCCGAATCAAGTTGAGAAAAACCAAACTCAAAAAAATTATCCATTAACGAATAGTTTCCGCCAGAGTATACCAGCCTTGTTGTTGTTAACAAGGCTATTGCCCCTCCTCTTGGATTAAGCAATACTAACTCACCTGCTGCCGTGCGCTGTGGGTCATCATATCTGCTAAATTCGCATGTGGCTGTGAGAAACAATGGCATTACATACTCATTAGACCAACTATTGATTTGAGGAACTTCTAAAACTCTTTCGTGTGCCCAACCTAGTTCGCCACCATGACCCATATAACTTACAATTAAAGCGCCTTGATCTATTCTTTTATTAAATGCTTCTTTTGCTTCTGGATACCTTTCCCCCCCAGCACCAGAAACTTGAGGATAAGCGTCTAGATATACCTTATCGATGTTCATGTTTTTATTTACTTCTTCGGCCCTCTTTGCAACATTGTCGGCTTGGGTCATATGAGAATCAGAGTCCTCATCATCACCAATAAAAAGCAACCAATTTCTCCATGGGCGCAGGGTTTCTTCAGAATAATATCTTTTTATTTTACTTACTTGTTCTTCCGCTTCTTGTTTCGTTCGAACAGTTAATCTCCCGATGCCTAAATCTATATAATGACCGTCACTTTCTCCTTCTGCATCGTCTAATAATCCATAAAAGTCGTCAGAGCAATATGATGTTGTTGGGTTAAGTGAACTCTTCGATTGATATACTGGAACGTAATTCGAATTCCCGGCAACTCTATTCTTATAATCATAAGAACCATCACCAAAAAGCAGCAAATATCTAGGCATTTCATCTATAGAGGTAGCTTCATCATAAAACATTTTTACAAAGCCCCTTATCGCATTGACATCTTGAGCCCCAGAACTAAATTCGTTATAAATTTCGTTTGTGGTTGCAACCACCGCACTAAAACCCTCTTCATCTCTATGAAATTGAGCTAGTTCCTCCGCTTGATCTAGAAATTTAGGGTGAGTCACAATAATATAATCCGGATGCTCCTCTTTCATAGCGTGAAGATCTTGCCAAGACACCGACCCTTTGACTATAGGATCAAGAAAATACGTGCCATCATAAACGATATATTCTTTTAAATTCTCGGATTCAGTATTAAAAGTTAGTGTATTTCCTGAAAAAGTTGTTACTTGCTGTAGAGGATTTATCGGGTTTGTAATATCCCAAACTTTGTGGTCACTATTCGAACTACTAAGTTGATATCTTGCGACTTTTCCTGAACCTACACTTTCTAAATCCCTAAAGTGCATTTGGGTTCCATTAGTTTTCAGCAAACGTCTAGCATTTATTTCAATGTAGTTGAGCCATGCTAATGCCGAAGAATTTGCTTTATTAAAATTAATTTCAACATTCATAGAAGAGCTGGGCGATGGTAACTCTATATCAAACTTGGTTTTTTTTGCATACAAGCTAGTATAACCAGGAGTTACAAACTCATCAAACTGAGAAACACTAACATTATTTACATTGATTACAAACTCACTGGGACTATGCGGAGAGTGCGAAGCAAATTCTATTTGTATATCCGCACTATTACTTGCATCAATATCAGGAATCTGAAATGCAAAATCGTATGTATTTATGATGCCAAACTGCTCTCCAAACCAATCTTGACCCGTTTTTATGAGGTTAGACCTATCTTCTTCATGAATAATTCTTTCATTAAAAGAGGTGACCGTTTCCGTGTACGACCCGAGTGAAGCGTTAGGTAAAATACGCTTACCTAATCCTAAGTCAGCAGTTATGTAGTAAAATGTTGTATCACAAAACAAATTTTTCTCGTGAGTAAACTTTACACCATTATTCGTCCATAGTTCTTGAGACTTCCCATAAAACAAAACATAATCTGAGTTATTAAATATACCATCACTCTCTCCCTCTACCAGAATACTATTCTCTTGCAAGTCATCGTACCTTGCTGTTGAATTTTGCATAGGCAACATACCCCCTCCGTTTCCATATATTCGAATGTTTCTTGGGTCAATATTACTCGGATCGATACCCATAGTTTGGAGCTTAGAAAACGACAGTCTATATATACCGTCTTCTACCACTGCTAATTTATACCATTCTCCACTACTTAACACTGAATTATCTGCATAGGTCAATATCGTAGGCGTTGAGGAATTACCTTTTTGCTCTGGAATTATCCAATCCAAATTAAACGCCACAAGCTTTTCAATTTTACCTGTAACAGAATTTTTTCTTAATGGTATAAAAGAACAGATCGCGTATGTCTTCTTTTTTTGATAAACCAAAGAAACAAGGGGTTCAATAGTTTCGAGTAACTCTGCCTCGATCAAAACGTTAAGTTCTTCTTGCGTTACTTCTTGATACTTCCCACCAGCTAACCTCACGTCTACATCGTTAGGATTACCATTTACTTGTATTTTTACTTCGAAACGTGGCATCTTACTAATCGAAAAATCATGTATCGCATTTTCAAAAGTCACAAAAACCACCTGACTTTCTCCGCCAATGCTAGCGCTACTAACGCCCATCCAATCTATGCCATATTCGTAACTATTTTCAATAAAATTTCGGGCATCTACTTGTTTTTCAAAAGATTTATCTTTTAACGGGTTAATAAGTAGATTCCTTTGCTGGCCTTGCGTTATTGCAACAATTAGGATAAAGAAGATATTCAATTTAATTTTCATAATTGCAATTAGCAAAACACGAAGTAAATGATGTTTATTATAAAATTACTAATTTTGTAGGTAAATCGTTTCTTAAAAAAACAATTTAACGGATCTAATTATTTATTATTGTGCTGCAAAAATTTTTGAAACTGAACACAAAAAAGTGCGTAGAAGCCTTTTTCAAATTTGAAATAAATGTTTAAAAAAGCGATATTAGTCCTAATAGCTGCGGTTTTTTTCTTGATGTTTTGTGCGAATAAGGCACAAGCTCAAGATCCTGAATTCACACAGTTTTACGCAAATCCACTTTATTTGAACCCTGCTTTTGCAGGAACAGCAAGGTGTCCAAGACTTACAATGAATTTCCGAGACCAATGGCCAGGAATTGCAGGTACATTTGTTACTTATAGTGCTGGTTATGACCAGCACGTTGACGCTATACAAGGAGGAATAGGGATTTTAATAATGAATGATAGACAGGGTCAAGGAACAATTAATACTACTTCAGCTAGTTTGATGTATTCTTACCAACTAAACGTAACAAGAACATTTTCTGTAAAAGCTGGATTTCAGGGCACGTTCTTTCAAAAATCTTTAGATTGGGAAAAATTAACGTTTGGTGATATGATTGACGAACGTTATGGATTTATATACGAAACAGAGGAAATTGAGCCCGATAAAACTACTGCTTATGGCATGGACTTCTCTGCTGGATTGATCGGATACAGCAAAAAGTACTATTTCGGAGCGGCAGTTCATCACTTAACCCAGCCTAATGAAAGTTTATTCGAGGGGACATCAAGACTTCCAAGAAAATATACGGGACACGCTGGAGCCGTTATACCATTTAAACCAAGAAAGCCGGAAGAAGGAATGATCTCACCTAATATAATCTTCCAATATCAACAGAGCTTTGTTCAATTAAATCTAGGCCTTTATGTAACCAAGGGACCTTTTGTTGGAGGCTTATGGTACAGAAACAGTGATTCGTTCATCGTATTATTAGGCATCCATACTGGCATGGTTAAAATAGGATATAGCTACGATATAACATCTAACAGACTTACTAATAGTTTCAAAACTGGAACGGCTGGTTCGCATGAAGTTTCTTTCGCTGTTCAGTTCGACTGTCGACCAAAGAGAAGAAAATTTAGAACAATAAGTTGTCCTTCTTTTTAGTTATTATATAACCTTTTAAAATTTTCCCCGTACTAAGGGAACTCATTTAAATAAAAAAAGTCATGAGAAGTAACGTTTTTAAAATACTTACGCTCGCATCCTTAATTGCATTTTTATCATCCTGTGGATTTGAAAAATCTGGTATAACAGGCTGGGATTATAATACCGAGGTGAATGGTGGTTTCCAAAAAATGCCATTCGAAGAACAAGAGACAGGTCCTAATTTGGTGTTAATTGAGGGGGGAACTTATACCATGGGGCGCGTTCTTGATGATGTAATGTACGACTGGAATACTATTCCAAGAAGAGTTACAGTGTCTTCATTTTACATGGATGAAACAGAAATATCTAACTTTAATTGGTTAGAATATTTATATTGGACTACAAGAGTTTATTCAGCAGATTATCCCGAAGTTTATAAAAAAGCTCTTCCTGATACATTGGTATGGAGATCTAAATTGGGATATAATGAACCGTACGTTGATTACTATCTAAGACATCCTGCTTACAGAGACTATCCTGTTGTTGGAGTTAACTGGCTGCAGTGTAATGATTTTTGCAATTGGAGAACAGATCGAGTAAACGAATACATCTTAATACGTGAAGGGGTATTGGAGCACAATGTAAATCAAATTAATGAAGATAATTTTAATACTGAAGCTTATTTCAAAGGTCAGTATGAAAGTGGAAAAGCCATTGATGGTTTACCTGATCTAAATCCAAATAGAGAATTTAGAAATGTAAAAATGGAAGATGGTATATTATTACCCAAGTATAGACTTCCTACCGAAGCAGAATGGGAATATGCTGCATACGCACTTATTGGAAACACAATTGGAGAGCGAATAAGAGAAGAAAAAATGTGGCCTTGGAGTGGTCACGCTGTTCGTAACCCAGAAGAGCGATACATCGGCATGATGATGGCAAACTACAAAAGAGGTCGAGGAGATAACATGGGAATTGCAGGCAGATTAAATGATAACGCTGACGTTACTGCGCCGGTTTACTCATATTGGCCAAATGATTTTGGATTATATAATATGGCAGGTAATGTATCTGAATGGGTAATGGATGTTTATAGACCTTTATCAAATGATGATCGTGACGACTTTAGGGCGTTTAGAGGTAATGTTTACAAAACATTAGAAACTGATGATGAAGGATATGTTGCCGAGAAAGACAGCTTAGGTCATTTGGTCTACCGAGATGTGACTGAAGGTGATAATATTGATAGAAGAAACTATAGATCATCCGACAATATTAATTTCTTAGATGGAGACTACGAATCTGCTACTTCGGCAGTAAATTGGTCAGAAGAACCAGAAGATGATGAAAAACTTGAAAGTCAGTATATGTATGATTATAGCATCTACTCAATGATAAATGACAAAGCCCGTGTATATAAAGGGGCTTCATGGAAAGATAGGGCTTACTATATGAATCCGGGAACAAGGAGATTCTTAGACGAAAAACAAAGAACAGATTATATTGGTTTCCGATGTGCTATGGATAGAGTCGGCAGTCCTGTTGGATTTGGAGGTCAGTAAATCGAAATAAAATCTATATTTAAACCCTGAGGAACTATCTCGGGGTTTTTTATTGCTCCAAAAATGAAAATACAAAACATTTACAAGCTTTTCAAAGAGCATCCTTTCGTTAGCACTGATACGCGGAATATTAAATCAAACTCACTTTTTTTTGCACTAAAAGGAGAGAATTTTGATGGCAATAAATTCGCACAAACTGCCATTGCTTCTGGAGCAAAATTTGCCATAGTAGATGACCCTAGCTTTCAAGTGTCGAATAAACATATATTAGTGCCTAATGCTCTTGCTTGCTTGCAAGAACTTGCCGCTCATCATCGTAAACAGCTTGACATTCCAATTATTGGGATTACCGGCACTAACGGCAAAACAACTACTAAAGAAATTACCCACGCTGTCTTAGATCAAAAATATCTTTGTTATGCAACAAAAGGCAACTTAAATAATCATATTGGTGTGCCTTTATCTGTTCTTGAAATTACAGGAAGTCATGAGCTTGCAATTATTGAAATGGGAGCTAACCATATTGGTGAAATTGCTGAACTATGTGAAATATCACAACCTTCAATTGGATTAATTACCAATATAGGTAAGGCTCATCTTGAAGGATTCGGTTCATTTGAAGGGGTTAAAAAAGCAAAATCTGAGTTATATAATTATTTACAAAAAAATGACTCGCCGGTTTTTATCAACGGTGATAATAAGGTTCTAATTAACCTTGCTGATGGATTATTTCATCATACATACGGAAAATCTGAGGCAAATCAAATTATTGGAAGATTGGAGCAAAGCGATTATCACTTATCTTTAGCATGGAAAAAACATAACTATTTTGGATATACCTTACCGATATCAACCAATCTAGTTGGAGATTACAATTTCGAAAACGTATTGGCGGCAATTTGTATTGGCAATTACTTTGAACTAAGTCCAGAACAAATTACTACTGGCATAGAATCGTATCTTCCGAGCAATAATCGTTCACAATTAATTAATAAGAATTCGAACAAGATAATCCTAGATGCATACAATGCGAACCCGGTAAGCTTGAAAGCGGCTGTCGAAAATCTTGCCAATTCTAAACAAAAGAACAAATTGGCAATACTTGGGGACATGAAAGAATTGGGGATATATAGCAGAGAAGAACATCAGGCTATTGTTAATCTACTCTTAGAAAAATCATTGGATGCGATGCTTGTTGGCAATAATTTTAGCAAAACTGATCATGGAAATCTGAAAGCTTTCGATTCTACAAAAGAAATTTCAACACACCTTGATAATCATCCCATAAAAAACTGCGTTATCCTTATTAAAGGATCTAGAAGTATTGGCTTAGAGAAAGTAGTTGAATTTCTCTAATCTTTTAAAATAGATCTAGAAATTACAATTTTTTGAATTTCAGAGGTTCCCTCATAAATCTGAGTAATTTTTGCGTCACGCATTAATCGCTCAACATGATATTCTTTTACAAAGCCATAACCACCATGAATCTGCACCGCTTCAACAGAAGATTCCATTGCAACCTTAGAGGCATATAACTTTGCCATTGCTCCTTCCTTATCAAAGGGTTCACCCTTATCCTTTAGCCACGCAGCCTTGAAACACAAATTTCTAGCACACTCTATCTCCGTTGCCATATCGGCTAATTTAAATCCAATTGCTTGATGTTCTGCAATAGGTTTCCCAAAAGTTTTTCTTTCTTTAGCATAAGCAGTCGCCAGTTCCAAGGAGCCGGAAGCAATTCCAAGCGCCTGAGACGCTATACCAATTCTTCCTCCTGTTAAAGTTTTCATTGCGAACTTAAATCCAAAACCATCTTCACCTATTCTATTCTCTTTCGGAACTTTAACATCATTAAAAAGTAAAGTATGTGTGTCCGATCCCCTAATTCCAAGCTTATTTTCTTTGGCACCAACCACAAATCCATCCATTCCCCTTTCAACAATAACACAATTTATGCCCCTATGCCCTTTTTCCCTATCTGTTTGGGCCATTACTAAATATACTGAAGCAGAACTTCCATTTGTAATCCAGTTTTTCGTTCCATTTAATAAATAATGGTCGCCTTTATCTTCTGCAGTTGTTCTTTGAGAAGTTGCATCTGATCCTGCTTCTGGCTCAGATAGACAAAATGCACCAATGATCTCACCAGTTGCCAATCTTGTTAAATATTTTTGCTTTTGCTCTTCATTTCCAAATTTCTCTATCCCCCAGCAAACCAAAGAATTATTAACAGACATTATAACAGAAGTAGAAGCATCTACCTTAGAAATTTCCTCCATTGCTAACACATAAGAAATAGCATCCATTCCCCCGCCATTGTATTTTGGGTCAACCATCATCCCTAAGAATCCAAGCTCTCCAAGCTGTTTGATTTCATCTTTAGGAAATGTTTGATTCTCATCTCTTTCAATAACTCCGGGCTTCAATACGTTTTGTGCAAAATCTCTAGCTGCATCTCTAACTGCAATTTGTTCTTCGGTTAACTCAAAATTCATAGTCAAATATTTTCTTTTGTAAGACCAGCAAAATTAATGTTTTAACTCAATAAATTACTATTCTTGTATGGTGAGCTTAATCAAGAAATCATACAAAGTAATTGGACTAATGTCTGGCACCTCATTAGACGGCCTAGATATCACTTATTGTAATTTTTATGAAAAAAACTACCGTTGGGATTTCGAATTACTCAAAAATGATACTTTAGAGTACCCCTCTTATCTTCTCGGAAAACTAAAAAAATCCACTTCTTTATCGGGGCTAGAACTATCCAATCTAGACATTGATTTAGGCCAATTTATAGGGCTTAGTTGTCATGATTTTATTGCTAAAAACAAACTTACTGTTGATTTTATTTCTTCTCATGGTCATACCGTTTTTCATCAACCTGAAAACGGCTTAACACTTCAAATAGGTAATGGATCTGATATCGCTGCATTAACCAAAACTCCTGTCATTTGTGACTTTAGATCTAACGACATAGCAAACGGTGGTCAAGGCGCTCCATTGGTGCCAATTGGCGATGCGTTACTTTTTTCTGAATATGATAGCTGCATTAACATCGGTGGGTTCGCCAATATTTCTTATCTTCAAAATCAAAAATCAATTGCTTTTGATATCTGTCCCGTCAATATAATTCTAAACTGGCTGACTCAAAAACTAGACTTAATTTTTGATAAGGATGGACTTATCGCAGAGAGCGGAAACATTAATTTTCCACTCCTGGGCAAACTTAACTCAATAGAGTATTATTCTAGCAGTCCGCCAAAATCGTTGGGTAAAGAATGGTCAGACGAAATAATTCTTCCTCTGCTGAACGCCTCAGATCTGTCTGCTCCTGATTTATTGAGAACTTATACAGAGCATTGTTCTATCCAAATTTCTAATGTATTAAACACCTCTAATATAAAATCTGTACTATTCACGGGTGGTGGGACTTTCAATAAGTTCCTCATGAGAAGAATAGCTGACCATACTCATTGCAAAATCGTTATACCAAAACCGGATATTATTAACTACAAAGAAGCCATCATTTTTGGATTTTTAGGCTTACTCAGATGGGAGGGTAAAATCAATTGTTTGCGCTCAGTCACGGGCGCAAGAAGAGATAATATCGGAGGAGCCGTTTATCTGCCATAATATGACCCTAAGCTAAATTTACATTGCCCGTTTACCTAGTTTTTTATATTTGTACTCTTGCAAAAAAATGAAGATGAGAGACCTATTAGAAAAATTTGAAAATAAACGTCCAGAGATAGTTTTCGAATGGAAAGATGCGGAAACAGAAGCAGAAGGATGGGTTGTAATAAACTCCTTAAGAGGTGGTGCTGCAGGTGGTGGCACACGTATGCGAAAAGGTCTTGACAAGAGGGAAGTTGAATCTTTGGCAAAAACCATGGAAGTCAAATTTACTGTTGCAGGCCCGCCGATTGGCGGTGCAAAATCAGGAATTAATTTTGATCCACAAGATCCTAGAAAAAAGAGTGTGCTCAGGAGATGGTATGCCGCAGTTACTCCATTGTTGAAACATTATTATGGAACGGGCGGAGACTTGAACGTAGACGAAATTCATGAAGTAATTCCAATGACAGAAAATTGCGGTGTTTGGCACCCGCAAGAAGGAGTGTTTAATGGTCATTTTCAACCCCGAGAATCGCAAAAAATAAATCGAATTGGTCAATTAAGACAGGGAGTATTAAAAGCTATTGAAAACGAAAAGTACTCTCCAGAAATTAGTCGAAAGTATGTGGTCGCTGATATGATCACTGGATTTGGAGTTGCTGAATCTGTAAAGCACTTTTATGATGTTTACGGTGGAGATGTAATTGGCAAGCGAGTAATTGTTCAGGGTTGGGGCAATGTTGGTTCTGCTGGTGCATACTATCTGGCACAATCGGGAGCTAAAATTGTTGGGATTATTGACCGTGTTGGAGGTTTAATAAATAAAGACGGTTTTTCATTAGAAGAAATAAAACAGTTATTCATAGATAAAAACGGCAATGCTCTCTCGTCTGATAATATGCTGTCATTTAAAGATGTAAATGATCAGATTTGGGACCTAAACGCTGAAGTATTTATTCCATGTGCGGCATCTAGACTGATTACAAAAGACCAAATAGATAGAATGATTCGCAGCGGAATTGAGGTAATTGCTGCAGGTGCAAATGTCCCTTTTGCGGATCCCGAAATTTTCTTTGGTCCTATAAGTGAATATGCAGATAATGCTATCAGTATCATTCCAGACTTTATTTCTAATTGTGGGATGGCGAGAGTTTTTGCCTACCTCATGAGCAACGATTTAGATATTCTAGACGATCAATCAATATTTGAAGATACTTCTCGCGTCATAAAGGATTCTTTAATTACAGCTCATTCAAAAAATTCATCTAAAACTCAAATTGCCAAAACCGCTTTTGAAATCGCATTAAACCAATTGATTTAAAATGTCAGACTTTTTTAATCAAATATATTTTGGGAACTCTGGATTAGACTATTGTTGGCTTATTAGCGCGATTCTAATCGGTCTAGTTTTCCAAAAATTTGCCTCTAAGCTGATTAGCAACCTTATCTTTAAAATAATCAGCAAGCAAACGGCTAGCATTTCAAAAGAAGAATTATACACTCTACTTCATAAACCGCTCTCTTGGTTTATCATGCTTATTATTATTTATGTAGCATCTTCCCATATTCATTTTCCAGATTCCTGGAATTTAGTAGATAAAAATGAATTTGGTCTGCGAATGCTGTTATCCAAATCTTACCAACTATTCTTGATTAGCGCAATTACTTGGATTGGTCTGCGCACCCTAGAATTTTTGATGTTAATCCTCTTAAGAAAAGCCGAAAAAACGGACGGCAAACAGGATGACCAAATTATCGGATTTGCAAAGGAAATTATCAAAATAATAATAATTATTTTTGCAATTTTCATTGTCTTAGGTAACGTTTTCGGGATTGAAATGGGACCACTTCTTGCGGGTCTTGGTGTCGGAGGACTAGCACTAGCGCTTGCCGCGAAAGAAAGTCTAGAAAATTTATTAAGTTCATTTACAATTTTCTTTGACAAACCTTTTGTATTAGGCGATACTGTTAAAGTTGGCAGTGTGATTGGAACAATTGAAAAAGTTGGGTTCAGGAGCACTCGGCTTAGAACTCCAGAAAAAAGTTATGTTACTGTACCAAACAAAAAAATGATTGATGCTGAATTGGATAACCTATCGCTAAGAACTTTTAGAAGAGTGAATCAAACAATTGGTTTAGTTTATAGCACTCCTATTAATTCGATGCAATCAATAGTAAACGAAATTCAAAAATTACTAGATGAGCATTCTCATACAAATCAAGATGGAAAAGCCAGATTTACAGATTTTGGTGCTAGCTCATTGGATATTATGGTTAACTACTATGTAGATACAATGGATTGGAGTACTTACCTCGATGTAAAGCAGGAAATTAACTATAAAATAATGGAGATTGTTGAGAAATACGGAAGCGATTTTGCCTTCCCCACTCAAACAATTCTTCTAGAAAATCAAAATTCTTAGCACTATGTATATTTTAATGGTAATTGTATTTGTTATAGGCTATTTAGCCATAGCCCTAGAACATCCGATAAAAATTGACAAAGCTGCATCTGCATTATTAACAGGTGTTCTATGCTGGACGGTGTTGGTTTTTGGTGCTGGGGACATTCTCAATATTGACATGGGATATTCGATTCCTCAGCTTATAGAGCAAGGTAAGTTATTGTTGAAAAGTACGGATAAGCACTGGCATGAATTAGGGCATTATATTAGTGGTGGTGTATATGAATATCGAGGTGATGAAACAACTCCATATGTTATCGGACATTTCATTAACCACGAGCTATTGCATCACTTAAGTGAAATTGCAAGTATTCTGTTTTTCCTTTTAGGTGCTATGACTATTGTGGAACTCATTGATGCTCATGAAGGCTTTGCAGTTGTAACAGATAAAATTACAACAACAAGTAGAGTAAAATTATTATGGATTATCTGCATAATTACGTTCTTCTTCTCTGCTGCTTTGGACAACTTAACTACAGCAATTGTAATGGCTGCATTACTAAAAAAATTATTAAAAGGAAGAGAAGACATAATGCTGTTTGGTGGAATGGTTGTAATTGCTGCCAACGCAGGGGGAGCTTGGTCCCCAATTGGCGATGTAACTACAATAATGTTATGGATTAAAGGTCAAATAACCGCTCCAGTAGTTATCGGCACATTAATTATTCCAAGTATGGTTTGTGCATTAGTTCCTTTAATTTATCTTTCTTTTACTCTTAAGGGCAATGTGAAAAGTAAATTAGGGATGGTTGAATCTGAGCATCTAACAAACCCTACTACTCCAGCTGAGCGTAATACCGTTTTCTTTACTGGGCTTGCTTGTCTACTTTTTGTTCCTGTCTTCAAAACTATAACACACTTAGAACCATTTATGGGAATACTATTTGGGCTTGGCGTGCTTTGGACTCTTACAGAAATAATGCACCGATCTAAGAATCATGAAGAAAAATCTGAAAAGTCTGTTCTCGGAGCTTTGAAAAAAGTTGATACTGCAAGTGTATTCTTTTTTATGGGAATTTTAGCTGCTGTAGCTGCACTCCAAACTGCCGGACACTTGGTTGAAATGGCCTCTTTCCTGCAAACAAGCATTGGAGATATTTACGTTATTAATTTAGCTATTGGCCTTTTGTCTTCAATTGTTGATAATGTGCCTCTTGTCGCTGGCGCGATTGGAATGTACGAAATTGCTCCTGTAGGATCCACAGGAGAAGCTGCTTTCTTTATGGTCGATGGTGCTTTCTGGAAATTTTTGGCCTACTGTGCTGGTACTGGCGGCAGCTGTCTTATCATTGGCTCTGCTGCAGGTGTTGCAATAATGGGCATATTAAAGATTGACTTTATCTGGTACTTGAAAAATATTTCAGGACTAGCTTTTGCTGGATATATAGCTGGTGCGGGAACCTACTATGTAATGTTCGCTTTGTAATACATTACAATAAAACTAACATTCTTCTGTTTACAATTAGAGTAAACCGTTTTGTCTTCAAGCTAAGATTGATAGTAGCTTAGCCAAAACTTGAAATTAACCTTAATTCTATGTTACTAGATATAAATGTTGCAAGCGACACTTTAAATACCGCACTAACTGGTGGCGCTGCAGAAGCACCTTACGAAGAAACTATATCAGTTTTAGAACTCATTGCCAATGGTGGAGTATTCATTATGGTTCCTCTTGGAGTTTTATCAATTCTAGCGATATATATTTTCATAGAGCGGTTTTTAGCCATTCAAAAAGCATCTAAAGAAGATCCAAATTTCATGAATCAAATTCGTGATAATATTCACGATGGAAAAATAGATGCAGCCCAAAATCTATGTGTGAGCACTGAAGGGCCCTTTGCACGGATGATTAACAAGGGGATAAAACGAATCGGCAAGCCACTAGCAGATATTAGTGCCGCAATTGAAAATGATGGTCGATTAGAAGTGTATCAGTTAGAAAAAAACTTGGCCTCGCTTGCTACAATATCTGGAGCAGCTCCAATGATTGGGTTTTTAGGAACCGTAATTGGCATGATTAATACCTTTCATGGCATGTACACTGGAGGAAATGGGGTGCAAATAGATCAATTGGCTGGAGGAATTATGCAAGCGATGGTTACCACTGCCGCTGGCTTGGTTATTGGAATTATTGCCTATGTTGGTTATAATATTCTAGTGGTAAAAGTAGAATCAGTGGTCAATAAAATGGAAGCAAGAACTATTGAATTTATGGACGTTTTACAAGAGCCATCATAATTATGGGGATTAAAAGCAGAAATAAAATAGAAGCAAGTTTCAACATGTCGTCAATGACCGACATAGTTTTTCTATTGCTCGTTTTCTTCATCATAGCCTCCACTCTTATAACACCAAATGCTTTGAACATTATCTTACCTAAAGCTTCCGATACTCCTCAACAAAATTTACCAACAACTGTTGAAATTCAGTCCGATGGCATTTATGCTTTAGATGGCAATGTTATTACTATTAGCCAGTTAGAATCTTCATTGATTTCCGCGCTAAGCAATAAAGAGAAACCTGGAATCGTTTTAAAGGCAGACAAAGATGTTGTCTTGGACTATATAGTTCCGGTAATGGAAATTGCTAACCGAAATAAATTTAGCTTAGTACTAGCAACAGATTCGAAAAAATAATTAATGTCTTACACCTCAGAGCAAAAAACGGGAGCAATTACCACATTAGTTTTTCACGCTGTACTTGTATTACTGTTTCTAATATTTGGTCTTACATATGTTGTTCCAGAGCCATTAACTGGTATTCCTATTAGCTTTGGAAATAGTGCAGATGGAGGTGGTGAGCTTGCGCCGCAAGAAAGCACTGCTCCAGTGGAAAGTGATCAACAGATTGAAGAAGTCGCAGAAACAACTCCTGTTAAAGCTTCTACACCTAACGAAAAAGTACTCACGCAAGAAGCTGTTGAAACGGTTCATGTGCCTACAGCTGAAGAAATTGCTGAGAAGAAAAGGAAAGAAGAACAAGCTGAAAATACTCGTAAAGAGGCTGAAGCTAAAGCAATTGCAGATGCTAGAGCAGATGTATTTAAGCAGGCCCAAGGGAATGGAGACACTCAAGGGACTACAGACCAAGGAAGCCCTGACGGAAGCACAGGCGCGAAATCTGGCACCCCTGGAAACGGAGATGATGGTACGGTTCGCCATAATTTCACAAACAGAAGCCTACTTTCTACACCCAAAATCATTGACAACTCTCAGGATGAAGGTAAAGTTGTAGTAGATATCGTTGTCGATAAAAATGGAAATGTGATTAAGGCTACCCCTGGAGCTAAAGGATCTGACACTAACAGTACCAACCTATTTAACAAATCAAAAAAGGCCGCATTAAAAACGAAATTCAGTCCAAATCCTAATGCTCCTGCAGAACAATACGGAACATTAACCTTCGTGTTTATTTTAGAATAATACTAAATGAATTATCAGGAAACTCTGGACTATTTATTTAGTCAGCTCCCGATGTATCAAAGGATTGGAAAAGCAGCTTACAAAGCTGATCTATCAAATACAATTGCTCTTTGCAAAGTTCTTAGAAATCCAGAAAGAAACTTCAAATCTGTTCATGTAGCAGGAACAAACGGAAAGGGTTCTACATCCCATATGATTGCCTCAATTCTTCACGAGGCGGGCTACAAAGTAGGACTTTACACCTCCCCACACCTAGTCGATTTTAGAGAAAGAGTAAAAATTAATGGCGCCATGATTCCAAAAAAAAATGTGGTTGATTTCATTAGATCATACAAAGGGCAATTCGAAAATATTGGGCTGTCCTTTTTTGAAATGACTGTAGGAATGGCTTTTGATTATTTCTCTAAAGAAAAAGTAGATATTGCTATTATCGAAACTGGTCTCGGTGGGCGACTGGATTCAACCAACGTTATTACACCCGAATTATCCATCATCACAAATATTAGTCTCGACCACACGCATTTTTTGGGAAACACGCTTGAAAAAATTGCAAAGGAAAAGGCTGGCATAATAAAACAATGTATCCCTCTTGTTATAGGTGAAACTCAAGAAGAAACTAAGGCTGTATTTATTGAAAAAGCACATAAGCTAAGCGCTCCTATTCTATTTGCAGACGCACAGCCATTATCTAGTTTATCTTTAAGCCCTAATATATCCTACCAGAAAAAAAACGAACAAACTACTCTTGTTTCAATTAATCAATTGATAAAAATAGGTTGGGCTATTAGTAACGATGCAATCAAAAGTGGGCTATCTAGCGTCATTAAAAAAACAGGTCTGCAAGGCCGCTGGCAGACTTTACAAAGTAACCCAATTGTAATTTGCGATACTGCTCATAATGATGCAGGAATTAAATTAATAATAGAAGAAATTCCGAAAATGATGTACAAAAAACTTCATTTCGTGCTTGGAATCGTCAATGACAAAAATATAAGTCAAATTTTATCATTACTTCCGACAGATGCAGAGTACTATTTTTGCAAAGCCGATATACCAAGAGCACTAAACGAAATCGAACTGCATAATGCTGCTTCACAATTTGGACTTAATGGCACTAGATTCTCCAATGTTTTTTCTGCTATATCTACAGCAAATAAACGAGCAGATTCGGACGATTTAATTTTTATTGGAGGCAGCGCATTCGTTGTTGCAGAAGCACTTCAAAATAATAAAGAATTGTTTGGAGGTGGTATCAAATAATATATATTTGCAATCCGAATTTAGGGCGATTAGCTCAGTTGGTTCAGAGCACCTCGTTTACACCGAGGGGGTCGGGAGTTCGAATCTCTCATCGCCCACAAAAAGCCTCATAAAAGTGTGAGGCTTTTTTTATTACTCATCATTTAATAAATGAACAATTATATTTGTGTTGAAATTTAATTTCACCTGAATTAATCTATTATACTAGAGGGCTATTAACTCAGTTGGTTTAGAGTGTTACCTTGACAGGGTAGAAGTCACTGGTTCGAATCCAGTATAGCCCACATAAAACAAAAAAACTCATCAGTATATGTGGTTTTTTAATCACTAATGTTTTTTAAAAACGATACGGGCTCGAAGCAAAAATGAGTTAAGCTTCTCGATTCAGTAGAATTCTTTTTATATTGCTCAAAATTTGGAGCTATGAATTATACTAAGCAATCACTTTACAAGCTATTAACTACTATCATTATTGTATTCGGACTATCTTTTACCAGTAATAAGGTTTCTGCCATTTCGTTTGAAAATAATCTACAACAGCTAATCGAATACGTTGTAGTCGATCGTTCTGAGCACATTCAGCATGAAGAGCATAAACATGAAGATAGCGAAGAAGCGCATTCCCACGGAGAAGAATCTGGTCATAGCGAAGCACACACAGAAAAGCATAGTGGTGGACATCATGGCCCTGATACCTCTCCCCTCTTTTTTATTATTATTGCTCTTTTCATTGGTGCCTTCACTCGTCATTTCCTAAAAGCTATTCCTGTTCCCTTTACTGCTCTTTTATTAATCATTGGCATCGTTCTCGGTGTATTTACTCGATTTGGTTATTTCGAAACGTGGTTTGGGGCTGATGTTAGTTTTATTGCCGATTCGTTCCATTGGGCTGCTCACATTGATCCACACATGTTGTTCTTTGTGTTTTTGCCTGTATTAATTTTTGAAGCTGCTTTTGCTATGGATTTGCATACCTTCAAAAAATCCGCTGCTAACTCCGTTATTCTTGCCGTACCAGGAATTATAGTTGCGCTATTGTTAACCGGCTTGCTTGTTTACGCTCTTGACTATTATGATTTAGGTCTCGAAGGTTGGGCTAATTGGAGTTTGGCTTTCATGTTTGGGTCTGTGATCAGTGCAACTGATCCAGTGGCTGTTGTTGCTTTATTAAAAGATCTAGGAGCCAGTAAAAAACTAGGTACCCTGATTGAAGGAGAATCTTTACTGAATGACGGAACTGCCATTGTATTATTTATGGTATTCTTCTTAGGCTTATCTATCGCCCCGGGCGAACAAGTTGCAACAAATGGATTTGTAGAATTCCTTAGAGTCGCATTTGGAGGTATAGCAATTGGCGCTATTGTTGGAATTATCGTATTAAAATGGATAAAGAAAGTATTTAACGACGCAATGGTTGAAATTTCTCTTGTTGTTGCCGCGGCATACATAACATTCTACATAGCTGAACATTTCTTGGCTGTTTCTGGTGTACTGGCGTTAGTAGCATTAGGCCTAATATTAGGGGGCCTTGGGCGGTCTAGTATTTCTCCTCAGGTGGAACACTTTATGCATGAGTTCTGGGAACTTGCCGGATTTGTTGCTAACTGTTTAATTTTCTTAATCGTTGGATTTGTAATCGCAGAAAGAACTGAATTTACACGTAACGATTTTGCTATGTTAGGAATAATTTATGTTGGAATTCACATAGTGCGGGCGATTGTAATTATAATGCACTATCCATTTATGAAAAATACAGGATATGGTCTTCCTATAAAAGACGCTATTGTTGTATGGTATGGTGCATTGAGAGGTGCTATTGGCTTAGCACTAGCACTTATAGTTATGGGAATCGATCCAACCATTATGTCAGACACTTTAAACAATTTAAACGAAACAGATACATATACACCAGAACTTGCGGAAACAATTAAAAATCAATTCTTATTCCTAATTGCCGGCACCGTTACATTAACACTATTGGTAAATGCCACCACGATTAAATTTTTGGTAGAATATTTAGGCTTACTCGATGTCGCGCCTGCAAAGCAGCAAATGATATACAATGCTAACCAAAATCTTAAAGAAAGTGTCGAAACCCAAATGGAGTCAATTCAAACAGATAGATATCTTAAGAAAGCAAATTGGGGCAAAGTTTCTGCCTACATGCCGAATCTTGCAGAAATAAGTGATGCTGTGAAAAATGCTAAACTTGAAACTATTTCAGAAACAAGAAGACGACTCCTTGAAAAAGAAAAAAGTAGTTATTGGCGACAATTTAAAGACGGACTGCTTGGTGCAGAAGCCGTTGAAGGACTTAGTAATGGCATTAACGACTTGTTAGATGCTGGAGGCGACAGAGCTCTTTCAGATAGAGATGATTTAGAGGAATCATGGGAAGCCCCTAAATGGATGCAGAAAATTGCACGAACTCCTGGATTAAAAAGCTGGGGAGAAAGCATGCTTTTAAATAGATTATCAAAAAGTTATGATTCGGCTGTTGGATTCATTACTGCCCAAAATGATTGCGGTGCTCTTCTCGAAAGTATTGGTAAGGGGAGTGAAGTTCCAACTGAAGAAATTGCAGCTATTGAAGAAGAAATTAACGAAAATAGGATTCATGGACAGGCTTTCGTTAGAAACCTCAGAAAGAATTACCCTGACATTTATGTTGCTATTTCAACACAGCAAGCTATTAGGAACCTGCTGAATTATGAAAAATCGTCTATTGACGGACTTAAGAAAAAAGGAAGGATCGATGATGGAGAGGCAGATAAAATGCTTAATGATCTGAAAGAACGATCAAAAAGACTTATCGAATCTCCACCTAAAATTGAGCATACAGAGCCAAAGAAAAAAAAGAAAAAACCCATTGAAGAACAGGGCTCCGAATAAACAAAAAGACCGCTAATTAGCGGTCTTTTTGTTTAAATACCTTTTTCATGATAATATCCGTTGCACCAATCTTTTCCCGAACAAATTGAAGAGAGTTTTGACCTGCTTCAGAACAGAATAGATCGTCATTCGATACTTTCTCTAAGTACGTTATGAATTCCGCAGAGTTAGCAACACTTTTTCCTCCACCTGCCTCTTCCAATTCTAATGCTTCTGGAAACTTAGTATGATTATTTCCATAAATAACCGGCACACCATACGCTGCAGGTTCTAAGATATTGTGAAGGGCGTTAGTAAACCCTCCGCCTACAAATGCAATATCTGCATATCGGTAAATTGATGACAACAAACCAATATTATCGATTAACATTATATCAGTAACTTGGTTCGAATAATTAGAATATCTTACGATAGACTTGTTAAACAACTGTTCTATTTCTATTAAATGCTTTTCCGAAATATCGTGAGGAGCAATTACAACTCTACAATTCAACATTAAGTCAGTTTGCATGATGAATTCTTTCATCATTTTTTCTTCCCTTTTCCAAGAACTACCAAGAACTATCAAACTTTTAATGCTCTTAAACTTCTCTATTTTGAGGTTGACTGTTTCTTCGATTGCGAACTTAAACACCCTATCGAATCTTGTATCTCCTGATAAGTGAATGTTTTCGAATCCTGCGCTAAGAAGCAAATTTTTTGAACTTTCGTCTTGTACAAACATCCCATCCGTAGACTTCAAAACACACCTAAATGATTTCGACAATGAGCCAAATAAAAAGTGATTCTTCGTTACAATAACAGATATAAAATACGTTTTAATATTTCTGTTTTTGAGCTCAATAAGGTGATTAAACCAAAACTCATACTTCACAAATATTGCAATTTCTGGATTTATTAGATCGATAAATTCGACTGCGTTCTTCTTAGTATCTAAGGGTAAATAAACGACATCATCAACAACATTTTTCTGACTGATAATATCATATCCACTAGGCGAAAAAAAACTGACAATAATGTTATGTGACGGAAACTTTTGTTGTACCTCTTCAATAACAGGCAAAGCCTGTTCAAACTCCCCCAACGATGCGCAATGTATCCAAACACTTTTTTTGACAGATCTCTTTGTGTTTGTTCTTCTTCCGTTTATCCACTTTTTTGCCTTTTCATTTCCCAATAGGGCAGAAATATTTATAGCCCAACCATAAATCTGAATAAAAAATGAATAAACCGTTATCATTAATAAAAATAATATTCCCTAGGCATTTTCTTATACAGCGGCACACTCCAACCAAATCGAAAGCCAGTTAGAATATCGAACCTCTGTTTACTTTCTAATCCCATTAAATCAATATTGTATGACCTCCGGTTTTTTGTATATGCCTCAACTATTTCGAGCTCCACAAAAAAGTTAATCATTCGAGAATTACTCAACAAACGATAACCAATTGTTTGACTTATCGCTAAACCATTTGTTAACCTATCGTAACCATGCAAATACTCATCTCTTAGCTGCGGAACATCATCATTTACAACATCAATTTTTATCTTATGCTGCAACATGCCTACTCCGCCCATTAAATAAAACCCACTATTACTATTCGGAGACAAAACCGCAAACTGCTTTCCAAAGTGCAATTGCAAAGTATAACCCCTTTCGTATAATCTTACATCACTGTATATTCCCTCATTATTTATGATATAACCCTGTTCAGTAGTTACTTCGGATAAGATATTTGTTTCCTTTAAACTATTTCCAAACAAAAAGTTACCGCTAATACCATACACAAAACTTTGCTTGTCCTTTACTATAAATGAGCCCCCAATCGCAGAATTATTACCAAACCTCTTTTTTAGATCTCCTTCTGGCAACTGAAATGTATATGCAACGCTAATTAATGGAGCAAAAATTATCGAATCTCTAACATTCGTTTGCCCCAATGAACCTAACGAAAAGAATAGAGATAGAATCAATAGAAATTTGAATTTTACCCTCATAAGATGCAAACGTAATACCCTTAAATTTATTTACAAAATTAACTATATTCGCACACTTGCTAGATTTTGAGTAAAATGAGCGATATCCAAATGGTTGACCTAAAAGGTCAGTATAGTAGAATCCAACAAGAGGTTGACACTTCGATCTTAAATGTGGTAAAATCTGGTGCTTTTATTAATGGCCCACAGGTATCTGAATTTGCGGTAGAATTACAAAACTACCTCTCCGTTAAACATGTAATTCCATGTGCTAACGGCACTGATGCGCTTCAAATTTCATTAATGGCACTTGGGCTTAAACCAGGGGATGAGGTTATTACTCCTAGCTTTACATACATTGCCACTGTTGAAGTTATGGCTCTTCTAGGTTTAGTTCCTAAATTTATTGAGGTAACCCCTGAAACGTTTAACATTGATGTAAGTCAATTAGAAAGCTTAATCTCACCGAAAACGAAAGCAATAGTTCCTGTTCATTTATATGGGCAATGTGCCCACATGGAGGAAATATTAAAAATCGCTAATACTTATAATTTACCCGTTGTTGAGGACACCGCGCAGGCAATTGGTGCAGATTATACTTTCTCTAACGGAACTACAAAAAAAGCTGGAACCATCGGAACAATTGGCTGTACCTCATTTTTTCCATCTAAAAATTTAGGATGTTATGGAGACGGGGGGGCGATTTTCACAAACGATAGCGAATTAGCTAAAAAACTGAAAATGTGCGCAAACCACGGGCAATCAATTAAATATAATCACGATATTATTGGCGTTAACTCTCGTTTAGATACTTTACAAGCTGCAGTACTGAAAGTTAAGTTACCACATTTAGATGAATACACTAGTGCAAGAAATAAAGCAGCAGATTATTACACTAAAAGTTTAAGAAGGGTAAACGGAATAATTACACCAAAAACTGCAGCCAACAGTACGCACGCTTTTCATCAGTATACGCTAAAATTAGATGGAATTGACCAAACGGGTCTAAGGAAGTATTTATCTTCGAAAGGAATTCCTACTAATATTTATTACCCCATTCCTGTTCATTTGCAGAAAGGGTATTCTTATTTAGGTTACAAAAAAGGAGATTTACCATTAACTGAGTATTTATGTCAAAATACGGTATCAATACCGATTCATACGGAAATGAATAATGATATCCAAGATACAATTTGTGGTGCAATCAAAGATTACATACAGAACTAAAAAGACAAATTTATGAAGTTTGCAGTTGTAGGAACAGGTTATGTTGGTTTAGTAACAGGAACTTGTTTTGCCGAAACAGGTGTAGATGTTGTGTGCGTTGACATTGACGAAGAAAAAGTTACTAAAATGAAAGCGGGCATTGTACCAATTTATGAACCTCACTTAGACGCTATATTCGAAAGAAACATAAAACAAGGTCGGCTAAAGTTTACCACTGAATTAAAAAGTGCTATTGAAGGTGCCAGTGTTGTTTTCTTAGCTTTACCAACGCCTCCTGGAGAAGACGGAAGCGCAGATTTATCTTATATTTTGGGAGTAGCAGAGAAGCTTGGACCAATGTTAACTGATTATAAAGTTATTGTTAACAAGAGTACGGTGCCTGTTGGTACCGCCCAAAAAGTATCAGCAGCCATTAAAGCAAACACTTCTGCTGAATTTGATGTCGTGTCAAACCCGGAATTTCTTCGAGAAGGTTTTGCAGTAGATGACTTCATGAAACCCGACCGGGTTGTTATCGGAACAAGCTCTGATAGAGCAAGGAAGATTATGGAAGACATTTACAAGCCATTTGTTCGTCAAGGCAACCCAATAATTTGTATGGATGAAGCCTCCTCAGAATTAACTAAATATGCTGCAAATTCATTCCTCGCAACAAAAATCACATTTATGAACGAGATTGCCAATATTTGTGAAAAAGTAGGGGCTAATGTTGATCAGGTCCGTGCTGGAATTGGCTCCGACACACGTATCGGGAAACGATTTCTTTTCCCAGGAATTGGTTATGGCGGAAGTTGTTTTCCTAAAGATGTTCTAGCGTTAGAAAAATCCGCTTCTCAAGTGGGATATGATTTTAAAATTTTAAAATCGGTTATGGAAGTTAACTCCTACCAAAAAACTGTAATTGTTCCCAAAATCAAAAATCATTTCAAAAACGATTTAAAAGGGAAAAAAATAGCGATATGGGGCTTAGCATTTAAACCCGATACAGATGATATTCGAGAAGCTCCTTCACTTTATATTATTAACGAATTACTTAAAGAAGGTGCCCATATTAAAGCTTACGACCCAGAAGCGATGAACAATGTTAAAGCACTTTTTGGAGATAAAATTAGCTACGCACTAAACCATTATGATGCTATTGAAAATGCAGACGCTTTGGTTATCAATACTGAATGGTCAGTTTTTAGAACGCCTGATTTTTCATTAGTTTCTGAAAAACTGAACAACAAACTTATCTTTGATGGACGAAATTTATACGACACATCATCTATGAAAAAACTTGGTTACACTTATTATAGTATTGGCCGAGAAAATGTTAGTAGCACATGAAAAGAATACTTATAACTGGTGCCGCTGGTTTTTTGGGTTCTCACCTATGTGATTACTTTATAAAAAAAAACTACCATGTTATTGGCATGGACAATCTAATTACTGGGAAGCTAGAAAATATCGAACATCTATTTCCTTTGGAAAACTTTGAGTTTTATAATCACGATGTTTCCAAATTTGTTCATGTTGCTGGGAAGCTAGATTATATTCTTCATTTTGCTTCGCCTGCAAGCCCAATCGATTATCTGAAAATCCCTATACAGACGTTAAAAGTTAGTTCTTTGGGTATCCATAATTTACTTGGATTAGCTAAAAACAAAAAAGCTAGAATTCTTATTGCCTCTACCTCAGAAGTATACGGTGATCCACTTGTTCACCCACAAACGGAAGAATATTGGGGTAATGTAAACCCAATTGGGCCAAGAGGTGTTTATGATGAGGCAAAACGTTTCCAAGAAGCAATTACAATGGCCTATCACACCTATCACAATATCGAAACTAGAATTGTTAGAATCTTTAACACATATGGCCCGCGAATGAGATTAAATGATGGACGGGTTCTTCCTGCATTTATTGGCCAAGCTTTGAGAGGAGAAGACCTTACTATCTTTGGAGATGGTAAACAAACTCGTTCATTTTGTTTCGTTGATGATTTGGTTGACGGGATCTACAAATTGCTTCATAGTGATTATCCATTACCAGTAAATATTGGAAATCCAGATGAAATAACAATTGGAGAATTTGCTGAAGAAATAATAAAACTTACCGGAACATCCCAAAAAGTGATTTACAAAGAATTACCTAAAGATGATCCCCTGCAGCGTCAGCCGCAAATATCTAAAGCCCAAGAAATACTAAACTGGGAACCGAAAATAGCGAGAGCAGAAGGGCTAAAAATAACCTACGATTATTTCAGATCACTTTCAGATGAAGAATTGTATCGAAAAGACCATAATAATTTCGAAAAATACATAGTTAAATAATGGGGTATTTTGCACATGAATCGGCAATTATAGATGATGGGTGCCACATCGAAAATGGAGTAAAAATTTGGCACTTCTCACATATTATGACCAACTGTAAAATAGGTCAAAACTGTAATATTGGACAAAATTGCGTTATATCACCAGATGTCATTTTAGGACAAAATGTTAAAATCCAAAACAACGTGTCAATATATACGGGCGTCACTTGTGAAGATGATGTTTTTTTGGGACCTTCAATGGTTTTCACCAATGTAATTAATCCTAGAAGCGCCATAAATAGAAGAGGTGAATATTCTAAAACTATTGTACGAAAGGGAGTTAGTATTGGAGCAAATGCAACAATTGTATGTGGAAATAATATTGGTGAGTACGCATTTATTGGTGCGGGAGCCGTTGTAACCAAAGAAGTTCCTCCATATGCACTATTAGTAGGAAACCCAGCGAAACAAATTGGATGGATTAGCGAATATGGTCACAAATTAAATTTTAATGAAGATGGAATTGCTTATTGTCATGAAAGTAAAAAACAATATACTTTAAGTGAAAATTCCGTTAAAAAGATTAGCACATGAGTAAAGAAAAAATAAAATTCGCTGTTGTTGGATGTGGTCATATTGGTAAAAGACACGCCACAATGATCTCTAACAATTCAGAATCAGAATTGGTTGCCTTATGCGATGTGCTCCCTAGGAATGAATTAAATTTAGGTGACCTAGGTAGCGTTGACTTATTTTCAAGCCTAGAAGATTTATTAAACAGCGATTTAGATTTTGATGTTGTCAATATTTGTACGCCTAATGGACTTCATTCAGAGCAAGCGATATTGGCATTAGACAAAAACAAACATATAGTTGTAGAAAAACCAATTGGTTTATCTAAAGCCAAATGTGAGCACGTGATTTATAAGGCACTTCGAAATCATAAACAAGTGTTTGCTGTTATGCAAAATCGATACTCACCCCCATCAGTTTGGCTAAAAAAAATTGTAGAAGAAAAAATTATCGGTGATGTTTTTATTGTGCAAGTGAATTGCTATTGGAACAGAGACGCAAGGTATTACAAATCTGGAGGATGGAAAGGAACTTCAGATTTAGATGGTGGAACTTTGTTTACTCAATTTTCTCATTTTATCGACATAATGTACTGGTTATGTGGTGACATAAATAACATTCAGGGTAAATTTAACGACTTTACACATAAAGATTCTACTGCCTTTGAGGATTCGGGGCTTGTAACATTTGACTTTGTAGATGGAGGGATGGGGTGTTTAAATTATTCTACAGCAATTTGGGACAAAAATTTGGAAAGCAGTATTACGATAATCGGAAGTAAAGGAAGCGTAAAAGTAGGGGGGCAATACATGAACGAAGTTGAATATTGTCACATTGATGGTTATGAAATGCCAGAGCTTGAACCTAGCAACCCACCTAACGATTATGGGCAATACAAAGGTTCAGCCGCTAATCATCACTATATCATCGAGAATGTTGTCGACTCATTAAAAGGCAGAACTACAGCAACTACAAATGCTCTAGAAGGTTTGAAAGTTGTTGAAATTATTGAAAGAATTTACGCATTAAGATAAGAGATATGTACAAACAATTAATAAATAAAGAGGCTAAATTGGCTGTTATCGGCCTTGGCTATGTAGGTTTGCCAATAGCATTAGAATTCGCAAAACATATAAATGTTGTGGGCTTTGACATCAATCAGAAAAGAGTTGATTTAATGAAAAGCAACATCGACCCTAGCAACGAGCTTGAGGCTAAAGACTTCGAGGGTTGTGATATACAATTTACTGCCAACATTAAAGACTTACAAGATGTGAAGTTTTTTATTGTTGCTGTTCCTACTCCAATTGATGGAAGTAATGAGCCAGATATTAGACCTCTAATTGGTGCATCAACAACTGTTGGCAAGGTTCTAAAAAAAGGAGATTATGTTGTATATGAATCTACAGTATATCCTGGGTGTACTGAAGATGATTGTATTCCTGTCTTAGAAAAAGTATCTGGATTGAAGTGGAAGGAAGATTTTAATATCGGTTATTCTCCAGAAAGAATAAATCCAGGTGACAAAGTCCACACCTTATCAAGCATTGTTAAAGTTGCGTCTGGAGACACCCCAGAATCTTTAGAAAATATTGCTAAAACATATGAACTAGTTGTAAAGGCTGGAGTTCATCGAGCTGCTAATATTAAAGTGGCCGAAGCAGCTAAAATTATTGAAAATACACAACGTGATGTCAATATCGCACTAATGAATGAACTTTCAATAATTTTTGGGCGAATGGGTATCAATACGTTTGACGTACTTAAAGCTGCCGGCACAAAATGGAACTTCCTCAAATTTTTTCCTGGCCTAGTTGGTGGACATTGCATTGGTGTTGATCCTTACTACCTTACTCACAAAGCCAAATCTTTGGGTTATCACGCCAAAATTATCAATTCTGGGAGGTATGTCAATGATACTATGGGTTTTTATGTTGCTAAATCTTGTGTTAAACGGATATTAGCCAAAGGAAAAAGTATTATTGACGCAAGAATATTAATAATGGGAGCTACCTTTAAAGAAGACGTTAGCGATATTAGGAACTCTAAGGTAATTGATGTAATTAAAGAATTTGAATCGTTTTCTTGCGATGTTGAAATAGTAGACGCCCATGCTGATAAAGAGGAATTTAAACATGAATACGGATACGATTTAAAAGATGCGCCTACTGGCAAGTATGATGCCGTTATAGTTGCTGTTAACCACAAGGAATACATCAGCTTAACTGAGGACTATTTTATCAATATCTTAACCGATATCGGTGAATTTGTTGATTTAAAAGGTATTTACCGAGATGAATTCAAATCCGTTAACTATTGGAGCTTATAACATGAGCAAAACAATATTAATTACAGGGGGTGCTGGTTTTATAGGCTCACATGTCGTAAGGTTATTCGTAAATAAATATCCTAACTACAACATCATCAATTTAGATAAACTAACCTACGCTGGAAATTTAGAGAACTTAACGGATATTGAAGACAAAAACAATTACCGTTTTATTAAGGGAGATATTGTTGATTCGAGTTTTGTTGAAAAACTATTTCAAAATCAAAATATTGATGGCGTAATTCATTTGGCGGCTGAATCGCACGTTGATCGTTCTATCTCAAACCCTATTGAGTTTGTGCATACTAATGTAATTGGAACCGCAAATTTATTAAACTCTGCACGAAAGAGCTGGAAAGATTATTCAGATAAGCGTTTTTATCACGTTTCTACCGATGAAGTATATGGCGCTCTTGGTGAAACAGGCCTATTTACTGAGGAAACTTCCTATGACCCTCACTCACCTTATTCGGCTTCGAAGGCAAGCTCAGACCATTTTGTGCGGGCTTACAACGATACATACGGACTTCCTATAGTAATTTCAAATTGTTCAAATAACTACGGCCCAAACCAGTTTCCTGAGAAGCTATTACCTTTGTTTTTTAACAACATCATAAACAACAAATCACTTCCAGTTTATGGTGATGGAAGCAACACTAGGGATTGGCTTTACGTTTTAGACCATGCAAAAGCAATAGATGTCGTATTTCACAAAGGAAAGGACGGTGAGACCTATAATATAGGGGGGCACAATGAATGGAAAAACCTCGACCTGATCAAAATGATGTGTGCACTTATGGATGAAAAATTGAATAGAACAATAGGCTCCTCAGAATCGCTAATAACATACGTGACTGATCGTTCAGGTCATGATTTCAGATATGCTATAGATGCTTCCAAAATTGAAAAAGATTTGGGATGGAAGCCTTCTTTGCAATTTAAAGAAGGTTTATCAATCACATTAGACTGGTACATGACTAATCAAAAATGGTTAGATAACATTACCAGTGGTGATTACAAAACCTACTATCAACAACAATATAGTAAGCGATAAGATGAAATTTGCTTACTTTTGAAGCTTATTTAAAAATTATGCTAGTCAGACTGCAATATACCTTATCAATCGTATTATCACTTTGGTTTACTACAACGTTAGGCCAAAATAAATCAACATCTGTACAGGATGATTGTATAACAGTACAGGAAATAAAAATCCCCTTTGATGGTAACCAATTTACTTCAAGTGATAACGGCCCTGAAAAACCAAATTATAATATTGTATACTATGCTGATATTGATGAGTATACTTTTTGGTATAAACTCATAATTACAACTAATTGTAAAATGAAATTTGCAGTCATGAGTGCTACTCCTGGTGATGATTATGACTTCATGCTGTATAAATTTAACGCAAACAATTTTTGTGAAGCACTAGTAGATAGCACCCTAGTGCCTCTAAACGATGTAATCTATACATCAGATTACAGTCAATCAGATTCTACTAAACAAGATTTATTTATGACGAGTCAAAATGAAATTGACGTCAAAGCTGGAGAAATATATTATTTATCAATTATGAATCTTTATGGAGAAGATTGTGGTCATCGATTGCACATAGATGCATGTGGCAAATCTATAGCTATTAATTCTGTTCATAAACCTTGCTTTCAGTTCAGCGAGCCAAAAATTACTGCACCACTTGAAGAAAAAGAAGATTCTAATAAGATTGATTCACTAGAAAAGCTCGATGAGAATAATGCAGATAGCACCATAGTAGATAATTATGTCAAAATTAACGGTAAGGTTTACGACAATGATAATGGTACTGCTATAAGTGCTACTATTACATTTATTGACGAAGTTAATGGTGATGAATTCGTCACCTCTTCTAGTGAGATTTCAGGATATGAAATAGCACTTGAGAGAGGTAGGCGGTACCAAGTTAAATGTAAAGCGTTCGGTTATTATGAAATAAAAGGAAATATTGAGTTTTTAAAACCATCTGTTTATGATTATTATCTTCTTAAAATTAAGGAAGGTAAAACTTTCGTTATGGAACATATTCTATTTCATCCAAGTACTTATGCACTTAAAGACAATTCATTTTCAGAATTAGACATTCTCGTGAGCTACATGAATAATAATCCTAATATGAAAATTCAAATAGAAGGACATACTGCTGGAAATGCCCCTGTATCGGAAACAAATCCTGCCTATAAGCACTTAGATGATCAATGGAATTTCACTGGAACTGCGAAAAAATTATCAAAATTAAGGGCGGAAACTGTTAAAAAATATCTTATTCAAAAAGGAATCAACTCATCAAGAGTACTCTCCACCGGTTATGGTGCATCTCAAAAACTAATTACTAAGCCTAAATCGAAAGAGGAAAATGCACTAAACATGAGAGTAGAGGTGAAAATTATAATGAGCGGTGAAGCCAAAGATTACAATATCGAGCCTAGATCACCTCTAGAATAAGTGCATAAAAAAGAGGATGATTTCTCATCCTCTTATAAACCCATAATTTGTTAATTTTTAGAAATGCCAAACGTCATGCTCTTGTAAAAAAAGCATTTCCTTAATCTTTTCCGCCTCTAAAAGTGCATCCAAACCTCCCTTATATTCATTGATAAATCGGTCGTATACATTAGACTCCTTTGTGATATAAGATCCAAATTGTCGAGACCATATTATATCCTCCAATGTCCTTCTTTCAGAATCGTTCTGTCTATTATACACTTCTTGTTGGTTAAACACATATCTCGCCTCTGGGTAATAAATCCAGAACAACGCCTGCGGCCCCTGCGACTCACCAAAATCATTAAACTTTTCTCTCATTGGGCAGATTCCGATAATTCTAACATCCATAACAGATCTTTGCCGATCAAAAAACCATTCCTCTTTTATCTCATACCAAACAATCTCTTGAGATTCAACATCAACGTTCTGAACAACTAATTCAAGCTCCTCAGTAATTGGATCCTCAACGTATTGCGAATCCACACTCGACAATATGCCTTTTACTTCCTCAACAGTCATAGGAGTTGTAAATTCATCATCTGTACCAATAGGCCCAGGACTATATGCCGTCATAGTTCCACTTTCTAATAAAGATTCTCTAATGACATCAAACATATTCTTCCTGTCATTAATAGGTGTAGTAGGATAGTAAAGCGGGTAGTTGATTTTTTCACGAAGATCTATTCTTCGCCACACTCTATGAAGCCACATTACATCTCCCTCACGAAGATGTGCATAAGGTATCACCCTACGCTTAACCGTATGCTCTTTTTGATAAACACCATCAAGAACATACTGTGCATCAGAATTAGCCGAAAAAACAGTAATTAATATGCCTACTATAAGTAACTTAATAATTTTCATAACTTAATGATTTAGTTCAACTATATTACAGTAATTGCAATCGTACCAAGGTCACGAACAGTACCATCAGGTCCCTTAGCCTTAATCTTCTCTAAATATACCTTTTGACCTGGTTTTAAAGCTTTAAGTATAGCTTTCATGTCCTTTGTAATCTTGTAGCCTTTTCCCTTTTGTTCCACAACTTTACCTTTAATTGTTGCAGACATAGTAAATGAAACAACCATAAATTTTAAATCAAATTCAAAATTCTCCATCTTTGCAGCAAGACCAGATGCAGCAGTTAATTTAACCTTTTTAACCTTTCCGCCACTTACACCTGCAAATTTAGGCTTTGGATCAGGTACATTTTTACATCTAAATGACGCTTTACCAAAGTTCTTATTTACCCCATCAATGGTTGCAGAAACAGAAACAATACATTCTTTTCCTTTCCCTGGTTTAACCTTAAATTTACCATTTGAACCAGATTGACCAACCTTATTGGATATACTAACCTTCAGCAAGTCTGTAGGAACTCCAGGCACAGACACTTCAATCGGATTGTCTAATCCACGATACATAACATTCATCGCAGTAGGCGACACAACTAAAGCTGGTTTAGCTGCCGTAAATGAATGCTTAAAATCAAATGATTTATAAGTACCATCTGGTTTCTTAATTTTAATAACGCCACCCCAAGTTACATTTCCTTCAGATGTAGGAACTAAACTAAATATTCCCATTCCATCACCAACAGTAATATTATCAGTCATAATTTCACCTACAACTTTAACAATACCCCCTGTAGTATCAATCTCCGTTGAAGCTTCCAAAACAGGCAGCTGAGTTGTAGATAATGCTGCCACCAAAACCTCAGCTTTAAAAGTATCTCCTAAGAATACATAATTAGTATTAGGAATAACTTTAACAGCTAACTTGTCGAATTTAAAATCATCTGCACTAACTTCTCCTAATAATTCTTTAACAACATCTGCTTCTAAACTTCGAACATCAGCTTGCATCTTTGTCAAATTAGTTATTACCGCTGCCAGTGGAAGATGATTAAACTGGGCAACTTCCCATTCTTCAAATACATCTCCGTGATCCTGCCCCTTAAACTCAATAGCCTCTTCAATGTCTTTGATAATG
>Ga0209406_1000311_pt1 | contig 39857 bp, 27 predicted proteins | sample COGITO_mtgs_1204_FD_184808 | JGI IMG/M metagenome (GOLD analysis project Ga0209406, IMG submission 184808) | Pelagic marine microbial communities from North Sea - COGITO_mtgs_120426 (SPAdes) (version 2) | ecosystem: Environmental > Aquatic > Marine > Epipelagic ... | reverse complement strand
AGTCTCTCTTCCCATTGATTCTTTAAATTATACAGACAATATAAGTGTATGCTCATCATGGCTCAATTATAGAGTAAGACTATCCTCCAGCACTTGTGATTTTGTATCCAATTTAGATGGCGGATTTATTGAAGACCAACAAGCACCAGATGCACCAGTAATTAATTTGGTAAGTCAAGATACCTCTAATAATTACCTATACATTGATTGGAATCCAAGTATTGCTCAAGATGTCATGGCTTATATAGTTTTTAAATTTTCAAATGGATCTTGGAACCCTTTAGATACTATTTTTGGAATACAGAATACTTCTTTTTACGATACTACAACAACTTCCTTTCAAAACGACATTGTAAAGTACTCCATCGCTGCTATGGACAGCTGTAGTTCTGGCAATCCTCCCCAATTCAATACCTCCTCTGCTGGTGATGAACACAATAATATTTTACTAAATCAACAGTATGAACAATGTACAGGTGAGGTTTTACTAAGTTTTAATGAATATATCAATTGGCCATTAGGTGTCTCTAGCTACAAAATATATTATAAGAACGATGCCATTTTAAATTGGCAATTATTAGATTCCACTAATTCTTTAAATTACTCTTACATAATTCAACAAGGGAACATGAACTATAGTTTTATTGTAGAAGCGGAGTCTGATTCCTTGGCAATAAGCTCTCTTTCTAACATTGTTGAGTTCTATGCAAATCAACCTCCAATTCCACAATCGTCCTATATTTCACAAGTACAAGTACATAGTGATACAATTTTTGTAAAATATATTGGTGATAACGGCATAGGAATTAAAAGTTTAAATATTTATAGATCTCTAGATAATGGAATAAGTTTTGAAATGATTGATTTTGAAACTAATCCTGTTTTTCCCTATACATATTATGATTTAGATGTTTATCCAAGTGAAAGATCTTATCTATATCAAATGTCGGTTACAGACTCTTGTCTTAATGAAGTAGCTTTTTCAAATTTTGGGCAGTCCATTTTTTTAGACGGCAACTCGGAAGATTATTTAATAAATAATATAGTTTGGAGCCCCTATCAAAACTGGGAAAATGGAGTAGAGACTTACGAGATTTTGACTTTAAATAATTTAAACCCAACTTTTGAATTGCTCATCGATTTAGACACTGGATTAAATTATCTACATGATTTTACTAATTTTTTAGAACCATTATTTGACGGTAAAATATGTTACCAAATATCAGCAATAGAAAATCAATCAAGTTTAGGTTCATCTGGAATTAGTACTTCAAACATTAAGTGTTTACAAAATGAACCAATTGTTTTTATTCCAAATGCATTAGATCTAAATGGGGTTGTGAATTATTGGAAACCAATTATTAAGATGATAGACTTTAGTGACTACAAAGTTTCGATATATACTAGGCAAGGAGAATTAATAGCACTATTGGACCACATAGATCAAGTATGGGATGGTAAAATCATGAATTCAAATAACCTAGCACCAATGGGAGTTTATGTCTACCAGCTAGAATTTAAAAACCCCTCAGGAAAGTATTTTCATAAAAAGGGCCAAATAACTCTTATTAGGTAAATTAAGTTTTTTGCTTTTTCTTTTTTGCTGCTGGGAAAAGAATATTGTTTAATATAAGTCTATATCCAGGAGAATTTGGATACAGATTTAAGTCCGTAGGAGGGTCATTTACATAATGTCTGTAATCTTCTGGGTCGTGACCACCATAAAAAGTCCATTGCCCTTTTCCATACTCTCCATGGATATATCTAGCAGTTCCAAAAACTTTGGATTCTCCCATTACCAAAACATTAGATTTAATTAAGCTGGATTTAAAATCTGTTGTTTGCCCCATAAAACCTTTAATGATTCTTGTATGATTTTGGCAAAGTAGAGTAGGTACAATATCCCATTTTGCAGAAAAATCAAATAAAGTAAATAAGTCTTGATTTTCTGGAAGTTTATGTAACATAGTTCCATCAATATCTGAAAACTCATATTCCATTGGGTTAGACTTAAGTTTGAAATCTTTAAAAGCCAAGGTATTGTTATATTCAAGTTTAGATTGTGCACTTGGATCTGCTTTGTCTCCATCAAACATATATTCACAAATATCTGTATTTTCAGCTGATAACGCTATGTCGTAAGAGTCTGTTCCAGAGCACATTGTAAATAAAAAACCCCCGCCAGCAATAAATTCTTTTATAGATTTCCCAACTTGTAGCTTAAGCTCAGATACTTTATTAAATCCTAATTCTTTTGCACTCAGCTCTGCATTTTTTTGTTGTTGCATATACCAAGCTGCATTTCTATAGTTTCTATAGAATTTCCCATATTGTCCTGTAAAATCTTCGTGGTGTAAATGAAGCCATTCGTATTTAAATAATTCATTTTTTATAATTTCTTTATCGTAAATCTCTTCATAAGGAATCTCAGCATAAGAAAGTACAAGTGTTACAGCATCATCCCATGGTTGTTTGCCTTTAGGAGTATAAACTGCAATTTTTGGAGCTTTCTCTAATCTTACAATTTCCTGGTTAACTTCAGGATTTGCAATATTAGATTTTATTTGCGCTACCTTGGAATTGGTGAGAATATTAAAACTAACTCCTCTAATAATACATTCTTGTTGAATGGAAGAATTATTTTTTATCAAAAAGCTTCCTCCTTGGTAATTTAAAAGCCAATCAACTTCAATATCGTTTTGTAATATCCAATAGGCAATTCCATAAGCTTTTAGATGATTGGTCTGGTTATCTTCTCCCATCGGAATTAAAATAAATGATGCTAAATAGGAGATGTTTATTAGAAGAAAAACAGAAAGTACAATGATTTTTTTCACAATTCTTATTTAAAGATAAATATTATTAGAAATTCTTTAATTTAAAAAGGATCTTCATTGGAAGAATCGTCATTCATTTTTGAGGGCATCGTGAAAGAGGAAACATCGTCTCCAAAATCATTATTTGGTTTCATTCCTGCATTGTACATGAAGTCATTTTGGCTAAGACCATCAAGGTCTGAGAATTTAGCATATTTACCGATAAACTTTAATCTTACATCTTTAAGAGAACCATTTCTATGTTTGGCTATGATTATTTCTCCTTGGTTATTACATGGAGATCCATCTGGCCATTCTGTAAGTTGGTAGTATTCAGGACGGTATATAAAACCTACGATATCTGCATCTTGTTCAATAGCTCCTGAATCTCTTAAATCTGAGAGCATTGGTCTTTTGTCTCCTCCTCTTGTTTCAACAGATCTACTGAGCTGAGAAAGTGCGATTATCGGAATTTCAAGCTCCTTAGCAATTTCTTTTATAGATCTTGAAATATTACTTATTTCCTGTTCTCTATTTCCACCTTTACCTCCAGAGCTCATTAATTGTAAGTAGTCAATAATAATTAACTGTACACCATGTTGTTGTTTAAGTCTTCTACTTTTTGCTCTTAATTCAAAAATTGAAAGCGCCGGTGTATCGTCAATATATATAGGCGCTTCGGAAAGTGATTTGGTTCTTTCAAAAAATTGTTCAAATTCAGACTTGGAAAAATTACCTCTTCGTATATCTTCTGCTGGTATTTCAGCTTCTCCAGAAATTAATCTATTAACTAGTTGTATGGAACTCATTTCTAAAGAGAAAATGGCTACTGGATGCTCGTAATCTACAGCAACATTTCTAGCCATAGACAATACAAAAGCAGTCTTTCCCATTCCCGGTCTTGCAGCAATAACTATCATATCAGATTTTTGCCAACCGGAAGTGATTTTATCCAATTCTTTGAAACCAGAACCAACTCCGTTAATACCATCTTCCTTTTGCATGGCAATCTCTATTTCAGATTGAGCTTTAAAAAGAAGAGAAGCCATAGATTCATAGTCTTTTCTAATATTTCCTTCAGTAACTTTGAAAAGTTCACTCTCTGCCTCGTCTAATAAATTGAATACATCAGTTGTTTCATCGTAAGCATTTTGAATTACTTTTCCAGAAATTCTTATCATTTCTCTTAAAATATATTTCTGAACAACAATTCTTGCATGAGATTCTGCATGGGCTGCAGATGCAATTCTATTGGTTAGTTGTGAAATATAATATGCTCCACCAACAGAGTCCAAGTCTCCATTGGATTTTAATTTTTGAGTAACTGTTAATATGTCTATGCTTTCAGATGAAGAAAATAAATCTTGTATAGCCGCATATATTTTTTGGTGTGCCTCTTTATAAAAAATCTCTGGTTGGTGAATAATATCTATAACATCATTTAAGGGTGACTTCTCAAGCATGAGTGCCCCTAAAATAGCTTCTTCTAAATCTATTGCTTGAGGAGGAAGCTTTCCTATTCCAGAAAGGTCTTGCGGTCTAGTAATTGTTTTTAGTGTAGATCTTTTTGGTATTTCAACTCGATTTTCCATTGAAACAAATGTAAACTATTAAAGAATATCCATTTGATTTTGATGCTTTAAAAATTATCAAATAACTTTATTAACAAATGTTAGTAAATCAAAAAGTTAGAATATTAATTTTTATTTCTTTAATACAACTTTGTTCTAGTTGTACTAAAAAAGACAATAATCCGCCTGATTTATTTGTACAAAGTCCATTGTCTAATGAGTCTTTTCAATTGCCTTGCGATATTAAAGTTTCTGGATATGTCACGGACAATGAAAAGGTAGATAGAGTTGAGGTAAATCTTGTTTCTGAAAATTCTGCTACTATTGTCCAAGGGTTTGATCTTGATGCGGACAGTTCTTATTTTGAATATGATCTTTCTTTTATAGTAGAAGATCTATTGCTTTTAAGTGGAAATTATTTTATAAATATTAAAGCTTATGACGAGTTTGGAAATTTCACATCAAAATATATTACTCTTTATTTGAATGAAATCCCAAAAACTCTGGAATCATTAATTTATATAACCAGTAATACCAACCAAACTTTTATATATCAGCAAGACTCCTTAAGAAATTTTCAATTGGTAAAACAATTACCAGGAAATCATAATTTATCCATGGGGAACTCAAGATCTCAACACCTTTTTGTAGGAACTGATCAAAATGGTGATTTCTTTGATTTGAATAATTTCAATCAGCTATGGAATGTACCAGTAGTATCTTCAAATTATCCATTATTTATTGATGGGTCTAAGTCAGAGGATGGTAATCAATCCCACTTAGTTTTAGCAGATGGCAGAATAAACTCTTACAATAAGAATGGAAATATAATCAATACCATTTATTCGAATCCTCAAGAATGGTTTGGTAAATTTAATTTTCAAGAGAATATTGTTTTAGTTGAAAGTTTTTCAAGTTTTTTAGATAGAGACTTGGCAGTTTATTTTAGACAATCTGGAATTGAAAAGCAAAGAGTAGAAATAAATGGTGAAATAGTTAAAATTGTTTCTGTTTCAAATAATGAGTATGCTATATTTTCACAGTTTTTAGATGAATCACGAATAAGTATTTACTATGAAAATTTGAACCAAATTTATACAGATTTAGAGCTTCCAAATTCCATAATTTACGATGCAATATTATTGGATAATTATTTAATATTCAGTTCTTCTAATGGTCTATTCAAATATGATTTTAACTTAAATACTCTAAATTCAATTAGTTCAAATATAAAGCCTAGTAAAATAATTACTAGCGAAATGGATTCTTTTATTTATTTAACTGTTGGAACTGAACTATGGACATACAGTGAGAATGGTAATTTAAGTTTTCTTTCAGATTACGGAGATTCTATAAGAAATTTTATTCCTGTTTATAATAAGTAATTAATTACCCATGTTACTAAACTTTTCAGTTCGTAACTCAATCCTTTCTTCAGGACTTAGCTTTTCAAGATCTTCGATATTTTTTTTGATTTCAGTTTTCAGTTTTTTAAACATTTTTTCGGGTTCTGCGTGTGCTCCTCCAACTGGTTCTTTTATTATCCCATCAATTAATTTATTTTTGAGCATGTCCTTTCCCGTAAGTTTTAGTGCGCTAGCAGCATTTTCTTTGTAATCCCAACTTCTCCAAAGGATAGAAGAACAAGATTCTGGTGAAATAACTGAATACCAAGTGTTTTCCAGCATTATAACTTTGTCTCCAATACCAATTCCAAGTGCGCCTCCAGATGCTCCTTCTCCAATAATTAAACATATCACAGGCACTTTGAGAAGCATCATTTCATATAAATTTCTAGCTATTGCTTCCCCTTGTCCTCTTTCCTCTGCTTCAAGACCTGGATAAGCTCCAGGTGTATCGATAAGAGTAACTACAGGCTTGTTAAATTTTTCGGCTAATTTCATAAGTCTCAACGCTTTTCTATATCCCTCAGGATTAGCCATTCCAAAATTTCTATATTTTCTTTGTTTTGTATTTCTTCCCTTTTGTTGACCTATGATCATGTAGGTTTTTCCATCTATCTCTCCAAATCCTCCAATCATGGCTTTGTCATCTTTTACGTTTCTATCTCCATGTAATTCTAGAAAATTGCCGTTAGTGATAGCCTTTATATAATCCAAAGTATACGGTCTGTCGGGATGTCTACTTAACTGTACTTTTTGCCAAGGATTTAAATCTTCAAAAATTTTCTTTGTAGTGATGGACAATTTAATCTCTAATTCTTTTAAAGTAGAATTTATATCTACTTGCCCTTTATCTCCAATTTCAATAGTTTGAGCTATTTGATTATTAATTTCTTCAATTGGCTTTTCGAAGTCTAGATAAGAACGTTCCATCTTTTAGTAATTTATAGTGTGAAATTAATAATATTATATGTTATACCATATAGATTTAAGTATATTTCATTAAATAAATATTTTATTTATCTAAATATTTTAAAATATAACAAGGTAATATTTTTGTTTCCACCAAAAATCTTTTATTTTTGCAATCCTTAAACTTCAAAAAATGAGTAAAAGAACTTTTCAGCCTTCCAATAGAAAAAGAAAAAACAAACACGGTTTTAGATCTAGAATGGCTACTAAAAATGGTAGGAAAATTTTGAATGCTCGTAGAAGAAAAGGCAGGAAAAAAGTTTCTGTTTCAGATGAAGCTAGACCAAAAAGATAGGTCTGCTTTCAATTAATTTATTAAGGTACCCAGTTTTGACTTGTCAGGATGAGTGCTTCTTGAACTGATATTCTCGCTCCGTAATTATAGGCTGTTACAAATGGCCCTGGAAAATTATAGTTTTTCAATTTATTTCTTGAATCTCTAGCATCACTATATTTAGAATTGGCACCTACTGTATATTTTATCCAGCCATTATGGGTTTCAAGAGCATATTCACCATTATAATTAAATTGATTAGATACTTGCTTGTCACTAATTATTCTGTGGCCGGCTAGTATTTGAACTTTATAATCTACATTGTTATTCACCTTTTTTGTTGAAATTATATTTTTTATAAATTCCTCTTTTTTCGCCTTTACTACTTCTTCTTTTTTAACCTTTACTTCTTCATCTTCTATGGCTATTTCTTTTATCACTTCTTTATTTACTTTTTCCTCTTCAATTACGTTTTTAAAACTATCTATTGTACTATCTAAAACTACTTTTGATATAGTTTCATTTATAACTTCCTCATTATCTTTGGAATTAACTATATTTTCTTCATTATTGCTAGCTAATTCTAATAAAGTATCTTGTTTTGTATCTTCTTCAAGAGTAATGTCAGCTTCGATAGAGTCTGTTTCTGTATTTGAAATTATTTCTTTGTATAGAACATATTCTGTTTCAGGAATATCTATACCACTATTATAACCTTCACTAATTAATTTTTCAGATGAGAAGACCCCAGATATTGTGAAATTGGTGTCTAGTCCTATATTATTAGTTATTTTATATTTCACTATTATTTCGCTGTTAGAATCTGGTAGATTTGTCCATATAAATTTAGCATAACCATCCGCATTTTTAAAAATACTCCCTGCAGTTTCAATAGCTTCAGCTGTAAAGTTCATAGGAAGTTCTTCTTTTATTCTTGCAAAGCCTTTGTGGTTGTCAATGGTAGTTTTGACCGTAATCAAGTATTCGTTTCCCATCTTCTCAATACTTCTAACAGAACTTGTTGATGAATTATTCTCTTTACTATTTTCATCTGCAACAAGTTCAGAATCTACTTTAAAAATTAATGCGGGCACCTCCAGTTGCTTTCTTTCATTGTCATTAATAAACGAAAAATCTCCAGCTATTTTTTTTATGCCAGTAGTATTTTCCAAAGCAATAATTGTATAGGATATAACAATACTTTTTTCACTTGGTAAGTCATACCAAATAAATAACACTTCATTTTCTTTAAAGGTAAATGAAGATCCATCGCTCATATTTTCTTTTACTGTTATTCCATCTGCCTGCGATAGATCTAGTTTCAATCTTCCTGGTCCAGAAAAGTTATTTTTATTAATAATTAAATTAACTTCCACTTCTTGACCAATTGCTATCTCCTTTGGTGCAGTGTGGGTAATAACCACGTCATTTATATTTAGAATTGTAAATAATATAAATCCAATAATATTAATAAAGATGAGAATGGCTTTGGACATGTTTTTACTTATTTGTTCCAAATCTAGCCTTGATTCCCTGTTAATCGAAAGGGTTAGTTTTCTTTTTTCAATACGAAGTTGTTGAAAAGAGAACGAATAAGTTAGGTTTTAAGAAGCCTGTATTTTAAAAATAATCGACCCTAATAGGAATAATTGTATCAAATTTTAATTCAATTTCATAGCCTGGATAACTTTTTATTGATCTTCCAGAATCATCTATAAATAGTATTGATTTTGAGTTTGGCTCTAAATCTTTAAAATCTGGAAATCCATCAAAATCACTATCAATAGGACATCCAGTTGGTAAAATAGATACGGTTTTTGGGGTTTTTTGACATTGGTCATCGTGATCTTTTATTCCATCAAAATCAGAATCTAGATTCTCAAAAATATTTATAAATTGTTTTTTATCTTTTTTATAATTCGCTCCATCTCTTGAAAAATAGACACTTACAGCCACACCAATAGAAATAAATTTATCATTAATTCCATCAGAAATATTATCAATCCAATCTGTAAATAGTTGATTGTAAGTAAAAAATATTTTAGCATTAAAAACATTTTTAAATTTCCACAGAAACCCTATTGATGCAGGAAAATATGTCAATCCATAATTGACAGAATCGTTACTAACTGAAGTTTCATATTCATAATCTCTTGATATAAAATTAGCTGAATTTGACAAGGAATCTACTTGGGGAATATCTCTAATACTTCCATCCTCCCAATAATTGTAATAATTGCCATCCTGGTCTAGAAAGTCAGAGTAAGAACGGAATACTAATTTCCCAATTCCCAAACTAATAAAAGGAATAATTTTATTTTGATTAGATCTTATTGTCTTTATATAAATAATATTTTCAATACTTGTATGTAATATAGTAGATTGGAAATTTTCAGTAGTATTATTGGTGGACAATTGTCCCCAATTTATATTTAAAGAAGTTGAAAAATTAGAAAAAAAATTCTTTTCATAAAAAAGTCCTACACTAGGCCTGTTATTAATAAATAAACTTGGTTTTGTGGTATGCTCTATATCCCCATAAAATGTATTATTTGCATAGTTTATTCCAATAGAATTTTTGGGAAGAGGGTTATAGTTAAAAAAATCTTGAGAATAATGATTTTTAACAAGAAAAATTAATGATATAAAAATTAATACTTTGATAATTAAAAATTAGGTTTTAAATGATATTTGTTATAAAATTCATCAATTTGTTTTACAGCTTCTTCGGGGCTATCAACAATTTTAATCAAATCTAAATCTTCAGAATCTATATTTTTCTCCTCTTCGAGTAAAATATCTTTGATCCAATCTATTAAACCTGACCAGAACTTCTTTCCAAGAAGAATAACTGGAAATTTCCCAGATTTTTTTGTTTGAATAAGTGTTAATGCCTCAAACATCTCATCTAAAGTTCCATATCCTCCAGGGAGTACGATAAATCCTTGGGCATATTTCATAAACATTACCTTTCTGACAAAAAAGTAATCAAAGTTTATAATTTTATCCTTGTCAATATACATGTTAGGTTCTTGTTCGAATGGAAGTAAGATATTTAAACCAACTGACTTTCCACCACCTCTTTTTGCTCCTTTATTACCAGCTTCCATAATTCCAGGTCCACCACCAGTTATCACTCCAAATTTTTTTTGAGTAAGTTGAAAAGCCAATTCTTCTGCTAGTGTGTAATATTTACTATCTAGATTTGTTCTTGCAGAACCAAAAATGGATACACAGGGGCCAATCCTTGACAACCTTTCAAAACCTTCTACAAATTCACCCATTATTTTGAAAATCTCCCAACTATCGTGAGATTTTATGTCGTTCCAATCTTTCATTTTATTAAGTTAGGAATTATATTCTAATGCTAAAAATTCTCCAGTGTAGCTTTTTTTATTATTTATGAGCTTATCTAGAGTTCCTTCATATACAATTTTTCCCCCTTTATTTCCTCCTTCTGGTCCTAGGTCAATAATATAATCAGATTCAATTATAACATCCATATTATGTTCAATTATAAGAACACTATTCCCAATTTTTATCAATCTTCTTACAACGTCTAAAAGTAAGTTGATATCTTCATGGTGCAAACCTGTGGTTGGTTCGTCCAAGATATAAAAAGTGTTTCCTGTTTGTTTTTTTCCAAGTTCAGCTGCTAGTTTTATTCTTTGAGCTTCCCCACCAGAAAGGGTAGTGGAGGATTGACCTAACTGAACGTATCCTAATCCAACATCATACAAAACTTTTATTCGTTCGTATATATAGTTAATGTCTTTAAAGAAAACTATTGCTTCGCTTATAGTCATATTCAACACATCGTTGATAGACTTTCCTTTGAATTTTACTTCCAAAGTTTCTCTGTTATATCTTTTTCCAAAACATTTATCACATTTTACATAAACATCAGGTAAAAAATTCATTTCTATTAATTTCATTCCAGCACCTACACAAGTTTCACATCTTCCACCTTTTACATTAAAGGAAAATCTTCCAGGCTTGTATCCCCTTATTTTAGCTTCTGGTAGTTGAGAAAATAAATCTCTTATAAAATTAAAAATTCCAGTGTATGTTGCTGGGTTAGATCGAGGAGTTCTTCCGATAGGAGACTGGTTAATTCCTATGACCTTGTCTATATTTTCTAATCCCTTAATTTTCTCAAATGGCAAAGGTGTTTTAACAGATTTATAAAAATATTGGTTTAGAATGGGGTATAAAGTTTCGTTAATAAGAGTTGATTTTCCACTGCCAGATACACCAGTTACACAAACAAGACAATTTAAGGGAATTGTGATACTAACATCTTTTAGGTTATTTCCGGAAGCCTTACTGATTCTTAAAGTATTACCTGCTTTTAAGGATATTTTTTTGGTAATAGGTTTTTTATTTTTTTTAGCTAAATATTTAGCAGTTATTGATTTTTTAGAATCTAGCTTATTAGGCTTATTTTGAGCAATTATCTCGCCACCTAATTTTCCTGCACCTGGTCCAATATCAATAATTAAATCTGCCTCTTTCATGATGTCCTTATCATGTTCAACTACAATAACTGAATTTCCTTTGTCTCTCAAGCTTTTAAGGGATGCAATTAATTTATGATTGTCTCTTTGGTGTAACCCAATAGAAGGCTCGTCTAGAATATATAGTACGCCTGTTAACTCAGAGCCTATTTGAGATGCTAATCTTATTCTTTGTCCCTCTCCACCAGAAAGAGTAGCTGCAGGAAGATTGAGATTTAAATATTCTAGTCCAACATTAATTAAAAATCCAATTCTATTAGATAGTTCATTTATAACGTCTTTAGCTATTAATTTTTGATTTTTATTAAAATTCACTAGCAGATTATCAATCCAATTTTTGAGTTCTATTATATCCATTTTAACAACATCACCTATGTTTTTGTCCTGAATTTGATAATATTTGTGGTGTTCTTTTAGTCTAGCTCCTTGGCAAGCTTCACATGCTTTTTTATTCATGAAATTAGAAGCCCATCTTTTTATTTTATTTCCTCCTTCTTTATGTTGACGCTGAATAAAATTTCCTACACCTTCGTAACCATTTAAAACTTGATGAACACCATTCTCTCCAAGAACTTTAATTAATTCAATGGTTCCATAAAGAATCTGGTTTAAACATTCGTCGCTAATCTTCTCTATTGGGGTTTCTAATTCAAATCCATGGTGTTTTAAAAGTAGATTTATCTGTTTGAAAGTCCAATTATTTTCAAAAGAACCCAGAGGCTCAATTCCTCCTTTTCTAATAGATTTTCTTTTATTTGGTATGATTTTGTCCAATTCAATTTTATGAATAAATCCCAATCCATTGCAAACTTCACATGCCCCTTTTGGAGAGTTAAAAGAAAAAAGATTTGGTTCGGGGTTGGGTAGTGAAACTCCGCTTTCTGAACACATTAATAGTTTGCTGAAATTTATCTTTTGGTCATTTTCTAAAATTTGAACTTCATCTTTACCTTTTTTCAAAGCCAAAGAAATACTTTTTTGAAGTCTAGCTCTATTATTATCATTTATCAATATTCTATCAATAATTAGCGAAATATCGTGGGTTTTATATCGGTCTAGACGGTGTCCTAGTCCAATATTTTGAATTTCTCCATCCACATACGCTTTAGTGAACCCTTGTTTTAATATTTGATCAAATAGTTCTCGGTAGTGTCCTTTTCTTGACTTAATTAAGGGTGCAGAAATTAATATTTTTTTATCTTGATATTTTTTAATTATTAAATTAATTATTTCTTTTTCTGAGTAACTAACCAAAGGTTTTTTAGTTACAGGAGAAATTGGAGTTGACACTCTAGCAAATAACAATCTTAAAAAGTCATAGATTTCTGTAATTGTTCCAACGGTTGATCTTGGGTTTTTAGAAACAGTTTTTTGTTCAATTGCAATTACTGGACTTAAACCTGAAATATGATCAACATCAGGTTTTGTTAGCTGCCCCACATACTGTCTAGCATATGCATTGTAAGTTTCAAGATAGCGTCTTTGACCTTCTGCAAATATAGTATCAAATGCAAGTGAAGATTTTCCACTTCCGCTTAGTCCTGTTATCACAACGAGCTTATTGTGAGGGATATTTAAAGAAATATTTTTGAGATTGTGCGTTCTTGCACCTTCAATTATTATACTGTTCATTGGTATATAATGTATTCTAAAGTATAATCTATTCTCTTAACTCTTTATGTTGTTGAGTAGTTAAATATAAAGTTATGAAAATACCAAAGAAATAAATAAAGTATAATATAGTTTGAATATAAGACCAGTCAGTAACAAATCTGTAGAGAATAGCTGCTATTAAAGAAGACAGAAAAGCTATCCCAGAAAATATAAATATTATTTGAGTATTATTAAATCCAAGAAAAGATAGATGATGAGTAGTATGGTCTTTCCCTCCTACAAATGGAGATTGTTTTCTAGAAATACGATTAATAAAAACACTAGTTGTATCAATTATTGGAAGAATGAAAACTAAAATTACTATCATAATCTGTTTGCTAGGTATCATTTCATGGGTTGTGTAAATTGAGGAATTCCAAAAATATTTAATACCAAGAATTGCAACAAAAAGGCCTAGAAACTGACTTCCAGAATCACCCATATAAATTTTTGCTGGAGTCCAATTATAAAATAAAAAACTAATTAAGGAGGCAAGTACTCCAATAATTACCATAAAATCAAATTTTTCAAAACCATTTTGAAAACTTATAAAAAATAATGTAGTTATTAATATAAATATTGTGGTTATTGTACTTATACCATCCATATTATCCAACATATTGATTGAGTTCATCATGCCAATAATCCATAAGATGGTTATTACATAATTAAAAATGTCTGTTTCAAATATTTTAATGATGAAATTTTGTCCATTATCAAATTTTAAAGACCCGAAAATTAAAATCAAACCACAGCTTAGTTGAATAAAAAATTTTAGCCACGGCTTAGTATTGTATGCGTCATCAGCTAGACCCATAATAAATGCCAAGCACAATACTCCTATCATACAAATTACTTCTCTATTTCTGAATAGTTCATTGTGGTCAAATAGAATTCCATAAAAGCCAGTACTAACAAGAAATGCCATAAAGAATGTTATTCCTCCTAAAGCAGGTTTAGAGATAGGATTCCACCTAACCATAGTGTTTTCTTTATCTCTTATTCCTAAATTTTTTGAGAATTTAAGTAGAATTGTATTAAATACAAGTCCAAATAAGACTATACATACAAAATATTCAGCGTATATAATAAAAGTGTAATCGTAATTATTCATTTTTTAGAATGGAGATACAAAAGAAGTAAATTTTTTTGCAATTCCATCTTTTTTGGATAAAATAGGATTTGAAATAGGCCATTTAATATTTAAAGATATGTCATTCCATAATAAAGAATCTTCAGATTCTTTATTATAAAAATCTGAGCATTTATATCTAAAAATTGTGTTGTCTTCAAGCGTTAAAAAGCCATGTGCCATACCAACAGGAATAAATAATTGATGATTGTTATATTCGTTAATTTCTTCTGTAATATACTTTCCAAATGTCTTAGATTCTTTTCTTAAGTCAACGACTACATCTAGAACACTCCCTTTAATAACACTAACTAATTTTGCTTGAGCATATGGTGGATTTTGAAAATGTAATCCTCTTAAAACTCCTTTATAAGAAAGAGATTGGTTGTCTTGGACAAAATTTACTTTGGAGTCTATTTTTTTTTGGAATATTTGCTTATTAAAAGATTCAAAAAAAGTCCCTCTATTGTCCTTGAATTTTGTAGGCTTAATTATATATACACCTTCGATGTTGGTAGCTTTAATTTTCAACTTTTAAAATAGGATTTAATTTTACCAAATATAGTTTTTTCTTTTTTTGATTTTCCATCAGTATAATAGGAATCATCTGAGTTATATCCATATCCATATCCATATCCATATCCATATCCATATCCATATCCATATCCATATCCATATCCATATCCATATCCGTAACCATATTTGTTTGTATACTCATTTCGTTTAGAATCTATACCATTAAGTACTACAGAAAGTTTATTTAACTTGTTTTCTTTTATTAATTTCTCCACATTTTGAACAAAGTTTTTTCTTGAATAATTGGCTTTGAATATATAGATTGGATAATCTGCTTTTTGCAAAACTGGAATTCCATCAGTCACAAGCCCTACTGGTGGATTGTCAATTATTATAATGTCATAAGTTTTTTTTAGTTTATCCAAAATCTTATCAAAAGTTTCACTTATTATTAACTCTGAAGGATTGGGTGGAAGAGTTCCTGCAGTTATAAAGTCTAAATTTTCAAGCGAACTAGTCTTAATGCAATCCTCAACATTATTTTTTTTAGAAAGAATTTCACTCATGCCAATTTCATTTTTAGTACCTAATGCTAAGTGAATTTTAGGTTTTCTCATATCCAAGTCAATAACAACAACTTTTTTTCCTGTAAAGGAGATTATTCCTCCTAAATTGAGAGCTATAAAAGTTTTTCCTTCACCAGAAATTGTACTACTAACTGCAATTATTTTTGAATTCTCATCATTATTTATAAATTGAAGGTTAGTTCTAATTGATCTAAATGACTCTGTTAGCATTGATTTTGGTTTTTTGTCCACAACCAATTGAGAAATCTCCATTTTGCCTTTTATAAATGGAATAAACCCTAAAGTTGAGATTTCAATATTAGAATATTTATGAATTTCATGAAGTGCAGTTATTTTGTCATGTGTTATGTAATTTATAAGTACTATTATTAAACTAATTATAAGTCCAGAAATAATAGAAATAATATAAGATAAAATTTTATTTGGAGAAATGGGAATTTCACTTACCTCTGCGCTTTTAAGAATCTCATTGTAAGTAACAACTCCAGCATTGTTAAGTTCGTGTTCCGTTTCTTTCTTTAACAGTTGAGTATAATGCTCATTATTTATTTTTGAAATTAGATTAAGTCTCATTAGTTCTAATTCCTTTTCAGGAATGATTTTTTCTATTGAACTAAGTTGACTTTTACTATTATTAATTTTTAGTTTTCTTATTTCATAATTTTTTCTTAAAAGTTTTACAGCTTTATTAATATATAAAATTTCTTCTTCAATTTGTCTGTTTAGTTGTATAATATTTTTATTATTTTCAGTTATGTCTTTTAGTAATTGATCCCTTTGAAATACATCTTCTTGAAGCTGAGTAATCATTCTCTTTATCAAATTATCTTTATAAAAAATAATTGTTAATAAACTAATGTTGTTAATAGAACTACTAGTTATATCTGATGACAAATTTTCACTAAACATCAAATCAAATTGACTAAGAAGATCAATGTTAGAATTAATTTCAATTAATTCTTTCTCAATATCTTCATATTTTTTTCTTTTGTTTTCTATTAGACTATTTACGTTTTCAAAGTCGTTAATATTTTTAAAACTTCTAATCTTTTTTTCGTTAAAGATTAACTTTTTTTGTATGCTGTCTTTTCTGCCATTTATAAATTTTACTATTTTTTCTGAACTTAATAGTTTTCTATTAATGTCATGTTCAAAATAGACATCAGCAAGGGAGTTGCAAATATCTTTTGAAAAAATTGAGTTAGTGTGTTGATGAATAATCCTAATAGTACGAGCAGAACTACTTATAATATTTGCATCTAAGCCATTTTTTATCTCATATATCTTTTGATTAAGAGATGGAAAAATAAAATATGAATCTGCTTTTTCAATATTTTTTTTGAACTGATCTAAATTACTATTTATATTTAATATGCCAGAAATATACTCAGAGGAAAAGAATTTATTTGCTTCTATAAATTCTGCATAAACTATTTTTTTTTCCTTATTTACGAGTGAAAAATAATTGTTTTCATATTTAAGATGAATTTTTTCTGAAATCAAAGAAGAATCTTTTATACTAAACGTATTTAACTCATAATAATTTTTCTTGTAAAGAAAACTAGTCATTATCTCACCTTCATTATAATAAAATATATTCAGGTTTAATTTTTTAATTAATTTTTCAATAGATTTTTGTGATTTAATTATTGCTATTTCAGAACTTAAATTTCTACTATTATTAATTGTATTTAAGTCAATAAACTGTAATGGCTCATCTTCTATTTGTATTTGAATCTTAACTTCCGTTTCAAAAATTTCTGGATTGTATCTTAAATATATAACTGAAGCTAAAATAGAAATCATCAGTATAGATACTATAATCCATTTTATTTTATTTGATAGGTACAAAAAAAGAGCCAATTCGAAATCTTGAGATAAGCTTGAAATATTTTCCTTGTATCGAGTTATGTTATCTTCTGTTTGTTGAAAATCTTGTTGATTCATTATAGATTAATTTGTGAAATTGTTAACCATACCAAGGTAATGGATGAAACAAATGAAAATACAGAGTTTATATCTTGAATAATTTCACTTCCTAAGTTAAAGTTAGGGGTAATATAGACAATGTCATGAGATTGCATTATCATATTTCCTTGACTAATTCCATCGATTTTAGAAAGATCAGCATTGAATATCTTAATTCCATTATCGGTCTTCCTAATAATCTTAATGCTTTTTGAACTGTTGCTGCTACTTATTCCACCTGCACTTGCCAATACCTCAAAAAGAGTCATGTTGTTGTACAGCAAATTTACTACTCTTGCTTCTCCACCACTTGCACCGTTGAACAAAAAAATTCTTTTTGTTGAAACCCCTAAAACTATAAATGGATCTACATAAAACTCTGAAAATATGTTTTCTAAATAAGTTTCTGCTTCTTTAATAGTTTTACCTACAAGATTTAGATCTCCAATTATTGGAAACTCTACTAAACTATCTTGCCTGACTAAATACAGAGATCCATTTCCATTCGTTGCATTAATTATCTGAACTGATCTTATTGATTGGATTTCCGTACCGGTATTGGAACCGAACCTGTCAATTAATTGAAAACCATTATTGGTATAAAGCTGAAATGTTAATTGGTCATTAATATCAATTTTGTATTCAATATTATTTAACCTAGCTTCTATTTTGTCAAATTCATAATCCTTGGGTGTTCTTAACATTCTATTAGAATTTATCGTACAGGAGAAGAAAAATGAAAGACAAATAATTATTAATATGGTTTTGAAAACAAATTTCATTGCACAAAAGTACTATTATTTCTTTAAAATCAAAGTACTTTGATTTTCAAAGCTAAATTTTATATAATTTTTTCATTCTATCAATTAGTTTGTCATAATGGAAATCTTTTGATTTTTCCAAACCATATTTAGAGAATAATATTCTTTTTTCAGAGTCATTAACTAGGCTCAACAAGTTTTTAGAAAAATTATGTAAATCATTTTTTTCCGATAAAAGTGCTGTTTTATTTTCCAAGACAATATTTTTTATTCCTCCTGTTTTGGTACTTACTATCGGTTTACCACTTGCTTGCGCTTCAATTAAACTAACTGGTGTTCCTTCATTAAGAGAAGTCAAGCAGATAATATCCATCCCAGAATTAACTCTGTCTATTTCTTTGACCCAAGAAGTTAAATTGAATGTAGCTGGTGTATGATCTAAGCTGAAGTCTAAATTTTTACTTTTAATATAATTTATGATATTTTGTTTTTCTTCTCCATCTCCTACAATAAATGCTCTAATAGGGAACTCACTTTTTTTTAATACTTTTTGTATTGCATCTATGAAAAACATGTGATTTTTAATGGGAACTAACCTTCCAATTATTCCAATAGCTATTTCATTTTCTTTTAAGTTCCATTTTTTTCGAAATTCTATTCTTTTAGACTCTTTATTAGTATTGAATCTTTCTAGATCAAAGCCTAGAGGAATTACTACAATCTTATTTTCTGGACATATTCTATAAATTTTACTTAATTCTCTTTTTTGAATTTCACTAATGGCAATTATTTTAGTGCTTTTTTTTGCTAAATTCTTTTCTAACTCTTTAAAAATTTTGGTCTTAAAATTGCCAAAATAAGAATGGAATACGTGTCCATGAAATGTATGGTAAATTTGATTCACCCCCATTTTGTAAGCAGCTCTTCTTCCTAAAGCTCCAGCTTTTGCTGCATGTGTATGAACAATATCTGGTTTAAATTCCTTTATAATATTTTGAATTTTTTTAAATGCTATTAGGTCTTTATATGGATTTATAGATCTTTGCATTTCTGGGATTATTATAGGTTTCAAACCTAAATTGTCTAGAATGTGCATAGAACTCTTTTCACTTTCTTCGTGTTTGCCACCAATTAGTAAAGTTTCATAATCTGGTTCTAAATATTTCGTCAAATATGCTACATTATAGGTGGGGCCACCTAAATTAAAACGATTGATTATCCTAAGAATTTTCTTCATTTTTATTTGAAAATCATAATTTTAATTTTTAATCTAATTTAAATTAAAAATAAATCTATCATTTTAAGCTAATTTACCCAATGGATTCATTAATGGTTATATCTTGTAGAGTAGTTATGAATAAGAGATTTTTAATATTTATTTTTCAAATTTTATTTATAAGTAATTTCTTTTCCCAGAATTTAATTTCTAACTCATTATCTAAATTTTTAAAAAGCAAAGAGATTACAAATGCCTTTGTTAGCTTAAAATTACAAGACCAATTTGGTAAGGTTTTGTTAAGTCATAATTCTGAAAAATTATTGGTTCCAGCTTCTTTACAAAAGCTTTTCACAACTTCCTATGTTTTGGACTATTTGTCAAAAGACTTTGTTTACAATACTTATGTTTTGAGTTCAGGGCTAATTGATTCGAATTCTAAAACTTTAAATGGAAATTTGATAATAAATACATCTGGTGATCCTAGTTTAGAAAGCAGGTTTTTTCCCACAAAAAGTTTTATTAATGATTTGAAATCAAAATTAGTAGAACTAAATATTAGATCAATCACTGGGGAAATTAAAATATACCCAGATTTTGACAATTACCAAGTAAATAACCAGTGGCTTTGGAGTGATTTGGGGAACTATTATGGTTCTGGATATAGTTTACATTCTTTTAAAGACAATTATGTGGAGGTCTCTTTTAATTCTGGTAATGAAATTGGTTCATCAACTAAAATTGTAAAAATTGATCCAATGGCAGATTCTTTTTTTCTTGAAAATAGTGTTTTAGTTGGTAAATCTAATAGAGATTTATCCTATGCTTTTGGTGCCCCAATGCAAAACAATAGAACCTTAATTGGAACTATTCCAAGAAACAAGAAAAATTATGTTGTTAAAATATCTATGCATGATCCAAAAATATTTTTAAAACAAGCTGTAGAAAATGCCTGTAGTGAATTAGGTATCTTAACTAGCAACTTTTCTATTAAAAGTAAGGGTAATCTACATTTAGATACTTTACTAGTTTATACTTCTCCTTCTCTTATGGATTTAGTTAAATGTGTGAATTTTAAAAGCAATAATAATTATGCAGAACATCTTTTAATAAAATCTGTTTCTCTAAATCATAAGGATATTGATATTAATAAGGCTGCAGATTATTTACAATTGTATTGGGAAGATAAATTAGGACTAAAAGAAATGATTTTCAAAGACGGTTGTGGCCTTTCAAGATTGAATTTATGTTCTGCGAATGCCTTGAACGAACTTTTACTTTATGAACTGGAAAGAAAATTTTCTAAAGGAGAAGAAAGCTTTTTTAAATCTTTACCAATTTCTGGTAAATCAGGAACTCTTAAATATTTTGGAGACGAATCCGTATTTGAAGAAGAATTTTTTGGTAAAAGTGGTTCAATGGGCGGGGTAAGGTGTTATTCTGGATATTTACATAAAAATTCAAAGTACTATCCATTTACAATTATGGTTAATAATTTTACATCTAATGATTATTTAATTAGAAAAAGAATTGAAGAGTTGGTGGTAAATATTTACAACAATATTTAAGGAAACTTTGGATATTTCTTAAAATCAGGATCTCTTTTTTCCAAAAAAGCATTACGACCTTCTTCTGCTTCATCAGTCGCATAAGCAAGTCTAGTAGCTTCTCCTGCATATACTTGCTGACCTACTAGTCCATCATCTATTAAATTAAAACCAAACTTCAGCATTTTAATTGCAGTAGGACTTTTCTTTATTATTTCTTGTGCCCAACCGTACGCAGTCATTTCAAGTTGATTATGAGTAACAACTTTATTTACCATTCCCATTTCATATGCTTCTTGAGCCGTGTAGTCTAAACCCAAAAAGAAAATTTCTCTAGCTCTTTTTTGACCAACTTGTCTAGCAAGATATGCTGAGCCAAATCCACCATCAAAACTTGCAACAACTGCATCAGTTTGTTTAAAAATAGCATGTTCTTTGCTTGCAATAGTCAGATCACAAACTACGTGTAGACTATGGCCACCTCCAACAGCCCATCCTGGTACGACAGCTATTACTACTTTATTCATAAATCTTATCTGGCGTTGAACATCCAAAATATTAAATTTACTTACCCCGTCCAGTCCTTTATATCCTCTTTTGGCACGAACACGTTGATCTCCTCCAGAACAAAATGCCCAACCACCATCTTTTGGAGATGGACCTTCTCCGGTGAGTAATACTACTCCAATTTCTGGGCTTTCATGGCTAATTATAAGTGCATCAAGTAATTCATCTACAGTTTTTGGTCGAAAAGCATTTCTTACTTCAGGTCTATTAAAAGCAATTCGAGCAACACCATTAAAAACTTTGAAAGTGATATCCTCATAATCTTTTACTGTATTCCAATCCATAGTGCTATTAGTCTTTTTTTATATTACTAAAATAATCATTCAAAACATTTTCGTTTTCAATATTTCCTGTAAATATTTCGATTATTTCCGCATCTTTACTGTTGAAAATATTATTCAAATATTTAGCTGCTTGAAATTCATTGGTTGCTTTTTGGTAATTAATTTCAAAAGTAGCAGCAATTTTTTCCAAACTTATTTCGTGTGTAGTTTCAAAAAAATCCTTACTGTAGGGAGTAGTTTTCGGACCCGAAATAATATTAAATATACCGCCACCTTGATTATTTACAACTATAATTTTAAGATTTTTTGGAACTTCTTTATTCCATAACGCATGTTGGTCGTAAATAAAACTAAGATCACCTGTAATTAAAACTGTTAATTCATCAGTTACACTTGCTGCTCCAACTGCAGTAGAAGAGGACCCGTCAATTCCACTAACTCCTCGGTTAGAATTGTATTTTAAATCTTTTTGCTGTTTAAATAGTTGAATATATCTAACGCTTGTGCTATTGCCCATTTGTAAATTAAAATTTTTATCTTTTAATTGATTTTGAATTAGGTTGTGGGCTTTAAGATCTGACCATTTACATGAGGAAAGATACTGAAGATGATTTTCTTCACTTTTCTCAAATTCTAAATACCAATCTTTACTAAAATTGGAATCTTTGTTGTATTGGTAGCCATCTAAAAAATCATTAAAAAAATCTTCTGGTTTAACGGGTATGAAATGAGATAAAGAAGAAAATATATCTTGTGCTCTGTTGGTTTCTTCAACATGCCAATGTTCCTTTGGTTTATTTTTTCTAAGTAGACTTTTAAGTTTTTTAGAAATTATAGAATTGCCAATTGTTATTACAATTTCTGGAAAAAATTTAGGATGATTATTAATTCTTTCTAAAGTTCGATCTATACAACTTATGAAGCCCTCATTATATAAATTAGAAGTTGTCTCTGTTAAAATACAAACGGAAGGATCTTTATTTATTTCTATTAAAATTTTGTTCAGGGAGCTGCTCTTTTGAAGAGAACCACACACAATCATTTTTTTATTGTGTTGTCCCCAGTTTTTTTGTAGATTTTTTATCTCTTCTTTGCTTACTGATTTTTTTGTTTTAAAATGAGTTATTTTTTTCCCAGTTTGACTTGGTTTTAATTCGGTTTTATATAAAGGTTCTCTAAATGGGAAATTTAAATGAACTGGCTTAGAAAGTAATTTAGAAATATGAAAAGCTTCGTTGGTCATAACACCGGTTTGCCATAAAGCATCAGGATGATCCAACATAGGAAGATTATAACTTTCAGCAATAAAGTTTTCGTAAACTTTATATTGTCTCATAGATTGGCCTTCACCGTGATCTACCCATTCTGGAGGTCTATCTGCAGTAATAACAATCAAAGGAATTTTTTGATAAAACGCTTCTACAATTGCAGGAGAGTAATTTAAAACAGCACTGCCAGAAGTAGAACAAATTACCACTGGTTCTTCCAATTGCTGAGCCATTCCAAGTGCAAAAAATGCGGCTGACCTTTCATCTACCAATACCATTGTTTTAAAATAGTCGTCACCATTGAACCCTATTACTAATGGTGCATTTCTTGATCCTGGTGAAAAAACAATATTTTTTACTTGGTGTTTTTTTAATAAATCAACAACTACTTGTACTCTAAACGATGCGGAAGTCATTGGGCGAAGTTCTATTTTTTTTTAATCACAGACAATAGCGTTTGAGATTTTATTTCAGTTTCCTTAAATTCATCATTGGGATTACTTTGACTTGTGATTCCTCCACCCACAAATATCTGAACTTCTTTAGCAGAAAATCTAGCACATCTTAAGTTAACTTTTAAATCACAATTTTTATTATCAATAGTTCCAAGAAATCCGCAGTAAAGGCTTCTGTTATGGACTTCTAAATCATGAATTATCTCCAATGATTTATCTAAAGGAATACCTGCAATTGCAGGGGTAGGATGAAGAGTTTTAACAAACGATAGAAAATCAATATCTAAATTAAAATTGAAATCTTTATTTAAGTGTATTATCTCTCCAGCAATTTCTTCTTCAATTTTAGATTCTTTGGTAATATATCCATTTTCTTTAATTTTTTCTTCAATAAAATCAACCACATATTTGTGTTCTTGATAATCTTTTTCAGACCATTTTAAATTTTCATTTTTTGATTTGCTTCCTGCCAAAGCATGGGTGAAAAATCCATTTTCAAAATTCCCCTTAATTAATGTTTCAGGAGAAACACCTATCCACATTCCATGTTTTGGATGATTGAGAATATATTTAAACCCTTTACTATAGGTTTGGGAGAGTTTTTCAAATATTTCAAAATAGTTTGAAATTTCAAAGTCCGATTTAACAACTCTACTTAAAATACATTTTTCAATAATATCTTCATTGCAATAATTTATAATTTTTTCAATGGATTTTTTATAATCTTCTTTGGAAACATCTTTTTCATCAAATAATTCCGGTTTTTCAATTTTTACTTTCTTTTCTAGGTTAGAAATTTCACCATCAATAAAATAAGTTTCTTTATTGAATACGTTACAAACAAAAGACGGTTTGGATATTTTTTTTTTAAAATCAAATAAATGCCACTGTCCAACGGCTATTTTATTTTTTTTTGAAATAGTATCCTGATAGATTACAAAGCTATCCTTCCCAGAAAGGTGGATCATTTTATTTTTTTTACAATCATTACAGTTAATCTACAGATAGAAATTAGTTTTTCATTGTTATCCCTCACCTCAATATTCCATACGTGAGTACTCCTTCCTTTATGAATAATAGTACCTTTTCCTATTACATAATTGTCTCTTACACTACCAACATGATTAGCATTTATGGTTAAACCAACAGCATATTCAGTCTTAACATCTATAAGCATATTTGATCCAACACTTCCAATAGATTCTGCTAATGCAACTGTTGCACCACCATGAAGAATGCCCATAGGCTGGGTAGTTTTGTGATTTACTGGCATCTTGGCCTCTAAATAATCATTTCCAATATTTATGAATTCAATATTTAGGTGAGACAATAGGGTATTTTGAGAAAATGAATTTACTTCATTTAAAGTTATATTTTTTGAAATCATTAATCTATAATAATTATTTTTTGAGAAATGAAAGGTTTCTTTTCAAACTTAAGATAATATACACCTGGACTATTTTCTTTAAGATTTACAAGCATGTTTTCAGATGATTTCAAATCTATTTCTAGAATAACTTCGCCAATACTGTTAAAAATATATCCATTCCCTAGTTCATTAAAATCTTTAGAAGATAATTTTAAATTAAATATTCCATTGTTTGGATTTGGGAATACGATATTGAGTAAATGATCATAATTATTAATTCCTGTATTGGAGGAAACAACAATTATAGTATCAATTGTACAAACTCCTTGTCCACTCGTCACGGTTAGTTCAACATTAAAATTACCTGCTGTATTAAAAATAATTCCTGATGGGTCTTGATCTGTCGATGTTGTAGGAGAAACTCCGCCTAGACCATTAATGTCAAATTCCCAACTGTAGGATGCAGTACTAGAATTACTTCCTCCAAAAAAATCCATGGGAGTTCCTTGGTCTACAGAATCTGAATAAAGTCCAATAATACAGCTTAAACTCGATCCTCCTCCGGGTGGATAGGTTCCATCAATAGAATTTATATTTAAACTTAAAGGATCTAGCCAAGGTTCTAATTGAGATCCATTGGTATTTCCGTTACTTGTCCAACTAGTTGAGAACTTCCCATACAAATCATTAAAATTAGCAGGTGACGAACAAATTGATGAACCTCCAGATAATTGTCCTACTATTCTTTTGTATTGGTTGAAAATTGGAGAGCCAGATGATCCGGCTTCAGTTACTCCATGGCCATTAGATGTTGCATCCCAATAAACTTCCCAATGTGCGTTAAAAGCTCCACCATTGTAACTAGTACTTGTAAGATTACTATTAAATGTAGATATTTTCTTTGCACTTCCATTTGGATGGTGAATACTAACTCCGTTAGAAACTAAACTATTTGATCTGTCCCAACCTGCAAAATAGGCATTGTAGTTAGATGGTATAGTAGTGTTAAGTTCAATTAGTGTAAAATCTGATCCTGCAACCTGATTAGAAGATGGAGGGTTATTTAATGTTCCACTTCCAGATGTTGCTTTAACGACTCCATTAATCATTGTTTGATTTCCTTTGGATGGGTTGGATGCATTTGTATTTGGCTGACAACTTGTTTTTTGGTAATTCCAATACCATGTATATCCACTTAGATTTTGATTTGCATTTGGTTCTCCACAATGCCATGCAGTAAATATATAAGGAGTGCAATCTTGAGATGTGTTGTTGATAACAGATGAAGAACAGACATAAATATAATTAGGGTCTGTGTAGGTGAAATGAACAACAGCATCAATCTGTTCAGACCAACCTATATTCTCAGGAGAGCAGGCAACATCTACCTGACAAAATTCAGCAATTTTTGGGGTAAAGGATGAAGAATTGCTCTTAAATGGCTCTAAATAATCTTCAAATCCTCTAAATATATAGCCTACTTTATGAATATCAATTTTAAGATTTCCTATTGCGTTACTAGGTTCAAAATATTCAATTGTAATCATCTCTCCTTCAACTACTTGTGTGTGAGTTAAAAGATTCTTAGAGTTTGTTATAGAATTAAATTTCCCTATCAAGTGTTTTTTATTGGAATTATATATAAACATTTCGGCACCATCAGGAATACTAAAGTTGTCAAAAAATAGAGACAGCCCAAGAGCAGATTTACTTCTTATTTTTAAAAAACCAGATTTAGATCCATCGGCATGATTTATCCATGTTCCATTATTTAAAAGTGAAAGATTGGTTGATTTTATAATCCCTACTTTATAAGTTTCCTTCTCATCTATTTTAGCAAGCTCAATATCTTTAGAAGAAGGTTGGTCAATCAAAAATTCATTTATTGGTGTGCTAATATTGTGAGTAAATGAAAAGGGAGTTCCCCCTTGTGAAATTTGACTTTGGTAGCTTCCGAAAAATAAGATGGTTATTACAGAAATTAAATTTATTTTTGTGTATTTCATAGTAATATTAAAACTACAAAAAAAACAGTTATAATTTTTATTACAATGTCAATAAGAGTTTCAAATTTTTAATATGAAGAGAGTCATGTTGGTCGAGGATGAAGAAAATTTACATTTAGCAATTAAATTAAATTTAGAATTAGAGAACTATAATGTAACTTCTGTTTATAATGGCAAAAATGCTATTTCAAAGTTTCGTCAGGGGAGGTTTGATTTAATTATTTTAGATGTAATGCTTCCAGAAATGAATGGATTCGATATCTGTGAATCTATAAGGTTAGAAAACTCTAAAGTTCCAATTCTCTTTCTTACTGCAAAATCTTCTAATGAAGATAAACTAACTGGTTTAAGAATAGCAGACGATTATTTAACAAAGCCTTTCAATCTTAAGGAGCTTATGTTAAGAGTTCAAAATTTAATTTCAAGAACTCAAAAAAAGGAAGAATCCAATAAGAAAAACAAACTCTTTATAGCTGGGTGTAATGTTGATTTAAAATCATTTGTTATTCAAAATAGCGAAGGAGATGACTTCACATTAACCCACAAACAGATTAAATTGTTAAAGTTATTTATTGAGAAAAAAGACCAAGTGATTAGTCGCCAAGAAATTTTAGAAAAAGTTTGGGGTTACGATGTTTACCCATCTTCAAGAACTATTGATAATTTTATTTTGTTATTTAGAAAAGTTTTTGAAAAAAATCTTCCATCATCTACCTATTTTAAGTCTGTAAGAGGAGTCGGTTATAAATTCACACCTTAGCAAATTTCACAATAAGAACTATCCATTTTATGCTTAAAAGATTCTGTATTTTTTATTTCTTCAACAAATTTTATTAGCCAATTGGAATAATTGGAGACTATTTCGTTATTAATGTTATCATTTTTTTTGAAGGTTAAATTAAGCTTCGGTTGGTAGGTGTTTTTCAATGATATAATCTGGCATGTTAGATTTTCTGTTTTGTTATTAGCATTGTTCCACAACAAAGCATAAAAAAATAACTGAAGAGCTTTATGTTTTTTAGTTAATTGGTCAAAATCAAAAATATTCAAATCTTTTTGTAGAACCATCCCCGTTTTATAATCAATCAATCTTATTCCTTGGTCTGTTGAATCTATTCTGTCAACATAGCCTAAAAATTTAATTTTATTAGTTGATTTTTCTAAACTATTCAGATTATTAGAAATTAGTTCATTCTCAGTTTCTAAAATTTTGTATTCTCCTAAAGAATTAATTTCTGGAATTTCTTTATCGAGTAAATTTTCAATACATTTCTTAAAGTGATGATATATTAGAGCATTTTTACCATTTATATACCTTTTATCAACAAATATTTGATCGAATGTATTTTCCATACATTGGTTGAGCTCAGTTTTAATTTTTTTTATTTCATGGATATCTATTTTCCGACCTTTGTAAAATAAATTTTCTAAAGTTGTATGAACGCCAATTCCCCAGTCACTAGGTTCTAAGTGTTGATTTATTTTTTTCTTTTCCTTTATTTTTAAAACATATTTGAAATAAAAATCGAGAGGACATGTACAATACTTTTGAATAGAAGATGCTGAAATACCATTCTCCATCCATTTGAGAAGAACTTTTTTGGTTTTTTCGCAACTTTTTACTTCGTGGATTTTTTGGGAAATATCCATTTTTATGTAGTGGTGATTTATTTTAATATTTCTTTTCTCTCCTAGTTCCTTTTCTATTTGTCTAATGTATCTGCTTGGTTCATTATAGTTAAGTCCTTTTTCATCTCCTTTGACGAATAATAAATCTATGTTTTTTGCATAATGAAAATTTCGGAAGAAATAATAGGCAGATAATGCCTCTCTTTCATAGACTGATGGAATACCAAAAAACTTTTTTAGGTCCTCTGGAAAAAGATCTATAGAATTAGATTTAGAAGGCAAGAATTCTTCATTGCAAGATAGGAAAACCACATTTTCGTAGTCTAAAGTTCTACTTTCTAAAAGTCCAATAATTTGAATTCTCGCATCGTTTTCTCCTTTTACAACTACACTTAATCCATTTATTTCTTTCAAAAAAAGTTTTAGAAATTGTAAAGAGTTAATCTCTATTTTGTAATTATTTAACTCATTGGTAATTTTTAAAATCGTTTCTTTTATTTTTTCTAAACTTAAAATATCGTTCTTACTTTTAGCGTATATTCTTTCTACGACATTTATAAGCTTTATTAATTTTTGAGGAACCTGAGTAGGTAATGAATTGTACAATTCGTCAAGACATGTCATTATATGGTCTAAATATAGATGGTGTTTCTTTAGTTTTAGACTGTTAATTTCAAATGCATGTTTTTGTTTTTCTATAAATAATTTTGATAACTCCTTTTTTGAAATGCTCTTACTAATTGCACTAAAATTAAGTAAGGCCTCCATCCATTGGAGACTGATTTTGTTTTTTCCAAAAATAGGATTGGTGTCCAATAGAAATCTAATTAATTTATTGCTTTCAAAATATTTAATTTTAAGACCTGATGAATAATTAATACTTTTTTCATTTTTAATTAGTTTTTGGTAGAGTAGAGGACCAAGGTTCTCATCCATCAAAATAATTGTGAAATTTTTAGTGCTATTTCTTACAATATTTTCTGCAATATTGATTTGTTGATTGCTAGAATAGGACGAATAAATATTAATTTCTTTAGAATGACTTAATATCTTATTCGATGGTTTGTTGTAATGTTTTGTAAGGTGTTTTCTATAAAAAAATCCAGCCTCGTGGTCTTTATTTGTTGTGTAAAACTCGTCTACATCCACAATTATTTTAGAACCATTGTTTTTTGTTAAGTAGTTTACAATAGTTTCTTCACTTTTTGAAAGCGCATTTAGACCTAAAAAACAAATTTTCTTATCCTCAGTGAAATAATCTTTAGGATTCTCAGCTATAGTTCTTGTGATTAAACCTCCTGTTCCTTTTTTTTTCTCAAGGAGTCTTTTCTTGAATATTGCATAGAGTTCTCCTGTCTTTTGGAACTGACTTATAAAATTCTTTTGATTTTTGGAAAGATTCTTATCGTTTAAACTCCAGTCATCAATTCCTGTAATATTGTCTAATTCCTGAAACAATTTTTGATGATCAATCATGTTTCTCTCTACGTCGTTAAAATTCTTAAGTAAGGTGCCTGACTGATTTTGAAATTCGTTGTAGTTAAGTTCTCCATCTAATTTCAATGCTTGTTCATAAAGCATTAAACTCGCCTCCATATTAGAAATAGGACTTAGATTAGAAATCGAGTTAAAATAATTTTGAATGGTATTAAATTCTGGAAACAAAACTGCTTCACCAATAGCATCTTTAAAGCAACTTCTTAAATGCCATTTTGATCTTTCAGAAGGGACAATTACAGTTAAAAGATGTAGATCTTTTAGTGCGTAATTTTCTAGAATTTCATTTGTAGCATGAGTTAGGAATTTTTCCATAATTAAAAGTAAAACTTTTAATTACTTATTTAATAACTTCCCATGTATGATCTGCCAATAATTTTACTGAACTAATAAATTTTAGTGGGCATTTTTTTCTTCCCCATTCTTTTTCACCAATCATCATTAAAAAGAAATTTCCATTTTCATCTTCATACAAATGATAAATATGAGAAATCAAAGGCTCAAATCTTATTTCTGCGTGGTATATCATTTCAGAAATTTCAATTCGTTTTTTAATAGTATTTGCCTGTTGTGCAAGAAGACTCATTTGCTGTTTTATCTGGTCTAGTTGCATATCTGTTTGATGCTCCATTGCAGAAATTGCTTTGGTTTTAATAGTCCCTTGTTTGGTTGGTATGACAGGAAAACTTCCTCGATGATGTCCATAGCTAAGCGAACCAGGGTTTTCTGTTATGTTGTCTTTATCTATGGGGTTAATTATATCTTTTTTCTTTTTCAATGTCTTAAAATGGATTAGAAAAGTTATTGTTATTTATAAATTCTGGGTCTGAAAGAGTTAATAAAAATGCTTTAAGTTCCTGACGTTCTTGTGGATTTAATTGTACACCTCCTTGAGAAGAAAACTCAATAAGTGGATCAATATTTGGTGAATTTGGATGTATTCCAATACTGTAAAAATTAATAACTTCATCTAAAGTATTGAATCTACCGTCGTGCATATATGGAGAGCTATATTCTACATTTCTTATGGAAGGTACTTTGAATTTAAAATTATCTTCAGTTCTTCCAGTTACAAGTCCTCTTCCAGAATCAACTGGTATTTCATCGAGTCCATTATTTTTAAAAGACAAGTCGGTTCCTAAAATCCCTCCATGACAATGAAAACAATCGCCACCGTTCAAACTATTAAAGGATGACAAACCTGCATTTTCTTCGGGACTTAAAACAGCCTCATTTCGTAAAAATTTATCGTATTTAGAATTTGTAGAAACCATTGTTCTTAAAAATTGTGCAATTGCTTTTGCTGCATGAATAGAATCTGGTTCTAGAGTTTCAAAGGCTTCAAAAAACATATTTCTATAGTTGTTGTCATATCTTATTTCAGATAGAAAATTAGCCCACGTCTCATTCATTTCAGTGCTATCTAATATGGTAACTAAAATTTGATTTTCTAACGAAATAGCTCTTCCGTCCCAAAAGAAATCTTTGGACCAAGCTAAATTTTGAAGAACCATAGAGTTTCTTGTTCCTAAATCGCCATGGATTCCTGTACTAAAAGTGTTGGGATCTGAAAAAGCATGTTGAGGAGAATGACAATTTGCACATGAAATAGTATTATCTCCACTTAGTTTTTTATCCCAAAACAAATGTCTGCCAAGATTTACTCCTTGTTGAGTTAGTGGATTATCAGAAGGATGTTCAATAGGGGGGAAGTTGTCTGGAATATCAATAGTAATTGGAATTGGGTTAAAAGAGGATTCTACACCAACTCTTTTTTGACAACTATTTATCAAAAGATTCAGAAATATTAAAGTTATAATATGAACATTATAATTTTTCAAAATAGCTACTGGTATTGAGAAATAAAATTATTGGAATTAGTAGCAATTTTAGTTGCTAAGGGAATATTATCCATTGTATGGGTGAAATTTTCATTTTTAATATCAATATCTTCAATTATTTTGGACCAATTTAAGTTTATTTTAATTTTAGATTCATTAGTAAATTCTGAAATATCACAGCTTATATTCTTAGGATTACTTCTAAAATCATCCCCACCTAGGTGAAAAACAAATATCTCTCCAGCATCAAAAATACCATTGGAATTTAAATCTGCAAACCCTTCAACTACTACAAATAAGTAACTCCAATCCATTGGATTTGATCCCATTTGCCAATGCATACTAGGCGTTTGATAGGATAGAGGCTCCTCGCTTTGATAGCTTGCAGGGTCTGTATGGTTAGAAACGGAGTCGACTCCAACTTGAAATTCAATAGAAATAGTATTCAATTCTTTTTCGATGTATCCAAGGAAATAATTTGAGATGGATGGGTCAAAAAGTAAATATTGAAGAGTATCGTCAAAACAAGAATTACTGGATTTAAAGAAACAATTTTTTGACACATAGGTTTTTGCTCTGTTAAATTTTACCATAGTACCAAAATCGTCGTAATAAATTGAATCTAAAGAAAAATTATTTCCATTAAATAAATGAAAAACCTCTAGGTTTAGTGGGTTCTTTGAAGCGTCGTATTGACAAAGTTCATCATTAGACTTTTTAGCATTCGGATTGTAGTTAGTTGCAATAGGATCCAAACAGCCTTCTTTACAAGAAACTAAAAGACATAATAATGCAAGGGATACGTAAATTTTAATATTTTTTAAAATCATAGGTTAAAATTATACTTAAATAACGATGCTAAGACATAAAAAGTATGGTTTGTAATTAATTTCACAATCTAAATTAAGTTATTTTAAAAAAGGAAAAAGATTTGTTTAAATTTATCCGGTATGATTTTCAGATGGTTTATTTTCTTTTTAATAATAATTGGATTTAATTGGTATTCTTCTCTTGCCATTAAGACTGTTATAAAAAGCACATGGATAAACTATATTTATCTAATTGCTAATTTATTGATTGTTGCAAACTTCATTTTTCAAATTAATATAAATAGAGAAAATGGAATTATTAGCCCAGTTTTTTCCTATTCTTTTGGTCTTTTTATAGTTTCAATTATTTTTCAAATTTCCTTAATTTTTGTTCTTTTTGTCGAGGATTTTATAAGAATTCCAATTTGGCTATTTCATTTTTTTAGCAAGGGAATGGATAAATCTTTTAAATATATGCCTGAAAGAAGATTATTCATTTCACAGTTGTCTATTCTGTTAGCAAGCATTCCAGCAAGTGCATTATTTATTGGAATGTTAAGAGGAAAATATAATTATAAAGTAATAAAACATCAATTATCTTTTCAAAGACTACCCAAAGAATTTAATGGATTTAAAATTGTTCATATTTCAGACTTTCATAGTGGAAGTTTTGATAACAAACAAAAGTTAAAATATGGAATAGATTTAATTAATAAGCAAAAGCCAGATCTTATTCTTTTTACTGGCGATTTTGTAAATAATATTGCCGATGAATTATTACCATGGAAAGATTTACTAAGCTCGTTAGAAGCACCATTTGGAAAATATTCTGTTTTAGGCAATCATGATTATGGAGATTATGTAAAGTGGGATAGTAAAGATGAAAAAGCCAATAATTTAAAAAAGCTTATTGATCTACAAGTTGAAATGGGGTTTAAAGTTCTTTTAAACAATTCTGAAAAAATTTTTATAGATAAATCAAGTATTGATTTACTTGGCGTAGAGAACTGGGGAGGTGGTTTTAAACAAAATGGAGATTTGGACTTAGCTTTACAAAAAACTAATTCAGATTCTTTTAAAATCCTAATGTCTCATGACCCAACTCATTGGGAAGAAAAGGTAATTTCTCATAAAGAGCATATAGATTTAACTCTTGCTGGTCACACGCATGGCATGCAATTTGGAATTGAAATTCCTGGATTTATAAAATGGAGCCCTATTAAATATAGATATAAATATTGGGCTGGAATTTATAAAGAATTAGACCAAATAATAAATGTTAACAGAGGATTCGGCTTTTTAGCTTATCCTGGAAGAGTAGGTATTTATCCAGAGATCACACTAATTACTCTTAAAGATAAAGAGTCTTTAAAATCCGTATAATTATAAATGCAGAAACTTTTAGTATATAGATCATCTGCTGGCTCGGGAAAGACATATACACTTGTTAAAACTTATCTCTCTTTATTATTTAAAATAAAATCCAACTTCGGGTTTAAGCAAATTCTAGCAATTACTTTCACCAATAAAGCTGCTGAGGAAATGAAAAAAAGGGTTTTAACAGCTCTAGACGAAATTTCAAGTGAGGGTAAAAAAAACAAGCTTGCCATTGAGATTTCAAAAGAAAATAATTTTGACATCGCTCAAGTTGTTGAAAGATCAAAAGTGATTACCCAGAAAATATTGCACAATTACAAAGATTTTAATCTTATGACTATTGATAAATTCACTAATAAAGTCATAAGGTCTTTCTCAAAAGAATTAGGGATTTCAAATAATTATAATATTATTTTGGAAGAAAACGAGTTTCTAGAGGATGTTATTTCCAAGTATATTGATGAAGTATCCAAAAATAAAAACCAATTAGATATTCTTGAAAAGATGATAGATGAGTCTATTGAATTGGGAGTAAATAACAATATTGAACGACAATTAAATAAACTTAAAAGAATAATCTACAAATCTAATTCTCAGTTTATAAATCCAATGACTGTTGAGGAGATAGCTAATTTAAGAAGCTTTGTGTACGATGGTTTAAATGTTTCAGAGAAAAAGTTAAAAGATGCTGGTGGATTAGGTCTGAAAATTCTAATTGATCATCAAATTCCAGATACATGGCTTCCGTACGGTAGAGTGAAAACTATTTTTAATTCAATGGATCAATTTTCAAATCTGAGCTACAAGGACATAGAAAAATGGAATTCTTGGTTGGAAAAAGATCAATGGTTTAAAAAGTCTTTAAATAAAAGTGAATTGGCCACAGTAAATATTATTTACGATTCAATTATTACACAGATTAAAACGATAGTTAAGCAGGTTTGTAATAGACTCAAACTAATTGAAGTACATAAGTTTTTAGTCCCTTTTTCAATGGTTCAGACTTTAATCGAAAGGATCAATGTTGAAAAATCTGCTCAAAATTCTATTTTGATTTCAGATTTTAACGATTTGGTAAGTGATATTATAAAAAATGAACCAGCAGGATTTATTTTTGAAAAAATAGGTAGTAAATACCAATATATTTTAATTGATGAGTTTCAAGACACCTCTACTTTGCAATGGAATAATCTAATTCCATTAGTCCATGAATCTTTATCTGTTGGTGGACAAAATCTTATAGTGGGAGATGCTAAACAAGCTATATACAGGTGGAGAAATGGCAATGTTAGTCAGTTTATAGATCTTCCAAAGATTCATGATAAAAGCTTAAAGAATAATTATGAGTTTCTTTTTGATAATTCCTTTGTTGAGAAAGAGTTAGATAATAATTGGAGATCAGCTGTTAATATTGTTGAATTTAACAATTGGTTTTTCACTCAAGTAGTTAAAGATTTAGATTTTCCAAGTATTCAAAAAGCTTATACAAATCTAAAACAGGAATGTCAAAGAGATTTTAAAGGATTGGTAAACATTGATATTTCTGAAAAATCAGAGTTTGATTTAGATCTTTTTTTAAAATCAAATATTCTTAATGCAATTGAGTCTGGTTATAGTTTTAAGGATATTTCCATTTTAGTAAGGTCCAGAAAAGATGCATTAAAAATTATAAATAGTTTACTTGCTAATAAAGTTATTGTTAATGATAAATCTTTAGATATTCCTTTTGTTTCAGAAGATAGTTTGTTTTTAAATACCTCTTTAGCCTATAAAATTTTAGTTTCAGCATTAAATTATTTTGAATTTAGGGAAGAGAGAGACCTATTAATTTTAAATCACTTTTTGGAAAATTACTTTTCTTCAAAATATTCAACTTTTGAAATGGTGATGACCAATATTAGGATTTTTGACTTCGAATACTATTCCAACTTTTTTGACTTTGAAAAGTTAAGTTTTGTTTTGAATATGTTACATCTAAATCCCAATGATCCTTTTGTAGATTTTTTTATGAATTTGTCTAATAATCTTGTTTTAAAAGAAAACTTTTCTATGGTTCAGCTTTTAGATTATTTTCAAGAAAAAGCTAGTAAACTATCTGTAGAAAATGCTCCTAAAAATGCGATACAAATTTTAACAGTTCATAAATCTAAAGGTTTAGAATTTCCTGTTGTAATCGTTCCTTTTACTAATTGGGGTTCAAAAAGCAATATAGATATTCCATATACTTGGGTTGAAAATGTCAACTTAGAGGACAGAAATATCGATCTATTTATAGGGGAGATGTCTAATAGAAGTTTATCACATCTTAATAAAAAGTTGGTTTATGAAATTGAAGAAAAAGAAGTTTTATTGGACACTTTAAATTTATATTATGTTGCCTTTACTAGGGCAATTGATCAGCTTTACGTTTCTTTTGAAAATTCAGATAAGAAAGTGAATTTGCCCAATTTATTAGCTTCAACCATTAAAGATCATTTTTCTTATAATGAAGAAAATAACCACCTTGTAATTTCTGTCTCAAAAGAAAAATCAATTGAACTAGGTTCTGAAGTTGAGTCTGTAAGTAAGCCTTATAATTTGTTTTTTGATACTGATTACAATTACTACAATAATATTCATGGTCATCTTAATTTTTCTTCGAAAGAGAATTTTGGAACTTTTTTTCACAACGTTATCAGTAAAGTATACTCCAATTTTTCAGCTGGATTTGATTTTTTAGATAGTTTATCAACGCAACCAAACTTAGACATGAGTTACATAGATAAAACAAAAACTATTCTAAATAAACTTCAGAATAACAAGTCCTTAAGCTTTATTTATGACTCCAATCAAATTATTTACAATGAAAAAGAATTTCGATCTTCAGACAGTGAAATTTTAAGATTAGATAGATTAATTATTAAAGACAATCATGCAACAATTATAGATTATAAAACTTCAAAAGGGGAGAACGATATTAATCAAGTTAGAAACTATTTGTCCAATATCAACTTGTGTGGGTTTAGCAAGGTTTCAGCCTTCTTACTTTATGTCTCAAATCAAGAATTATTAGAAGTTACTTCTTAATTATATTGGGATAGTCTGTAATCACCCCATCAAGTCCCATTGAAGTTAGTGATTTTGAATTTTCTTCATCGTTTATTGTCCATCCGTAGATAACCTGTTTTTTATTATGAACGAAGTCTATAGTTTTTTGATTTATTATATTGTAGTTCAGCCCAACTCCAAAAGGCTCAAAGTTTAGTAATTTCATTTCCTTTTCAAACTCTTTATTGCTTGATAGATATATGTATTTTGAGTTTGGCATTATTTTAAATAGCTCGTTAAGTATTCTATAATCAAAAGACATAAAATATATTTTATCTAAATGTTTGCTATTTCTAGTTTCTTCAAATATTATTTTTGCATACTTTTCATAGTCGGGAAAATATTTGTTTACTAGGTTGTATTCGCATTTAATTTCAAATAGAATATCTCCCTGATAATCAATTAGTTCTTTTTTAAATTCTTTATAAGTAGGTTTTTTTTCCTTTACTTTTAATTGTTGTGGAAATTCTTTTACAAACTTACTGCCACAGTCTATTTCTTGAATTTCAGAAATATTCATTTTATAAATATTTAGACTTTCATCATCTAATTTGTTAGTCAAGCAGTAGTTGGTGTCTATGTAGGATTCGTGAGAAATAACTAGTTCTTGGTTTTTATTTACAACTACATCTAGTTCTATCCCATCCACTCCAAACGCAATTGCTTTTTTAAATCCTTCAATTGTATTTTCTGGGTATATGCCTCTGCATCCTCTATGACCAAAAATTTTATATTCACTTTGTCCCATTGTTGGTGAACTTATTAATATAGAAAGTAAAATTGCCGAATATAATTTATAACTCAAAAAAACAGGCATAAGTTTTTAATTATAGTCCATTATAATGAATGGTAATTTTTAGATTCTAACAATTTCTACTATCTAAGTAAATTTAGAGTGCCTTCAAATTTTTTGTCTTTAATGGAAAGAGTATAAAAATAGGTTCCTGCAGGAGTTTCACTTCCTACATTATTTCTTCCATCCCATTTCAGGTTATTTCCGGTGGAAAAATATTGTATTTGTCCCCATCTGTTATATATAGTTAGTTCTGCACAGGATTGTACTTTTTCAGGTATTTTAATGATAAATTCATCATTTAAGTTATCTCCGTTTGGAGTAAAAACGTTTGGTTCACTTATGGTAAAATAATCATCAAATGTCAATGCATTTCCGCTGTAAGTTAAGCTTTCAACACATCCGTTGGTGTCTTCTACAAATAGACTTCCAAAATATTCTGAATCAAACGAGAAGGTTTTAACTATCTCATTATTTATAGAACTTTCTAAATCACTAAATATCCAATTAAAATCAAGTTCTGAATCCGAGGTATTGGAATAAGTTATTTCAATTCCATCACAGCTTGGTTTAATAACTGTATCAAAAGTTGCTTCAACAACGGGAACCTCTATCAATAATGTATCTGTAATAGTACATCCTTCACTATTGTTTATTTCTACTAAGTAAGTAGTTGTTTCTTCTGGTGAAAGTATAGGGTTGCCAATATTTGGATCTGAAACACCGTCTACAGGTACCCAAAATACAGCACTTGGTAAATCTCCATATATGTTTGCTTGATAAGAATCACCTTCACATATTAAGGTGTCATTTGAAGTGTTAGCTAGAAATATAAATACTTGTACAGTATCGTATCCAATACAACCATTGCTGTCAGTTACTTCTACAACAAATTCTATATCGTCATTTGGGAAAGCAAGTGGGTTAGCAACGTTGGGACGATTTATATACAAACTATCCAACCAAAAGTAGCTAACTCCACCGGAAGCTTGAAGTGGAATAGGAACGTTTGCACAGGTATCTATGTCCGCTCCTGCATCTGCTACGACATTTGCATAAATATCAACTAAAATTGTATCGAAATTAATGCATCCGAATAAATCTGTTACTTTCAAAACATAACTAGTTGCCAAGTTAGGGGAAGCAATAGGATTGTAAATATTTGGATCGGACAAACTTGTGGTATTTATCCATTCTGGAACATTACCACCAGAACCATTCAATTGTAAAGATACACCAGTACATGTTGCTGTATCTCCACCAGCATCAGCTATTGGTAGTGAAACTACTGTTATCAATAAAGAATCCATGTTTGAACATCCGTTAACGTCTGTTGCCGTTACAAAATAATAGGAGCTAGAACTAGGAGAAGCTACAGGGTTAAATATTGCATTGTTAGAAAGACTATTGCTAGGAGACCAATTATAACTTGTTACTAATGCAGAACCAGAAGCATTAAGTACTGTTGAATCTCCAAAACATATACTATCTAAGCTGGTAGCAGTCACATTTGGTAAAGAATAAATACTTACACCAATGGTATCGTAATTGGTACAGTTTAATGTATCTGTTAGAGCTAGTACATAGTTAGTGTCCGTTAATGAGTAAACAGAAGGATTGTACATATTGGTGCTAGAAATTGCAAAATTTGGAGACCAAGAGTAAGTATAATTTTGATCTACTGGGGATGATAGTTCAATGCTGTCATTTAGGCAATAAAATAAATCTGCTCCTAAATCCAAAGTCGGTAGCTGTTTTATATTGACGATTGTTGTATCAATTATGTAACATCCATTGGTATCAAATATTGAAACTTCAAAGATGGTTGTTTCGCTAGGGGATACAATTGGATTTGCAGAAGATTCATTTACAAGAATGGTGTCTCCTACTGAATTCGTTATTGGTGACCACAAATAGGAACTACCTCCAGAAACGGATATGG
>Ga0209406_1000304_pt1 | contig 40716 bp, 33 predicted proteins | sample COGITO_mtgs_1204_FD_184808 | JGI IMG/M metagenome (GOLD analysis project Ga0209406, IMG submission 184808) | Pelagic marine microbial communities from North Sea - COGITO_mtgs_120426 (SPAdes) (version 2) | ecosystem: Environmental > Aquatic > Marine > Epipelagic ... | reverse complement strand
CGATTAAATCTTTTGGATTAATTGTTTTGAAACTATCGTGAGCAACTGCCAAAATAACTACATCGTATTCGTGGTTGGATATTTCTTTTAGTTTATCGAAACCGTATTCTTTTACAAAAATGGCAGCGTCTGCCTCTGTATCAAAAACATCAACTTGGAAACCAAATTCATTCAGTTCTTTATAAACATCAACTACCTTTGAATTTCTAAGATCGGGACAGTTTTCTTTGAACGTAGCTCCCAAAATTAGAGCCTTAGCATTCTGACTGTTCTTGTTTTGTTTTAAGAGCTGCTTTACAATCTGACTGACAATAAAGGTGGGCATAGAATCATTAATTTTTCGGCCTGCTAAAATCATTTCAGGAGTATATCCTAGTTGTTCAGATTTATACGCCAAATAATATGGATCTACACCTATGCAATGACCGCCTACAAGTCCTGGGAAAAAGTTTAAGAAATTCCATTTTGTACCCGCTGCTTTCAAAACTTCGTTGGTGTCGATCCCCATTTTACTGAATATAATGGACAACTCGTTTACAAAGGCAATGTTGATGTCTCTTTGTGTGTTTTCTATAACCTTAGCAGCTTCAGCTGTTTTGATGGTTGGTGCCTCGTATATTCCAGCTTCGATAATTGATCCGTATAGTGCTGAAAGTTTTTTTAGTGTTTGAGGAGTTGAACCTGAAACTACCTTAGTAATCTTAGTAATGGTATGTTTTTTATCTCCTGGATTAATTCGTTCTGGACTATAGCCTACAAAAAAGTCAGTATTGAATTTTAATCCTGTTTTTTCTTCAAGAATTGGAACGCACACTTCTTCTGTTACTCCAGGGTATACAGTTGATTCATATACTACCGTGTCACCTTTTTTAAGGGCCGTAGACAGCGATTCGGTTGCTTTGACAATTGGAGTTAGGTCAGGATTTTTGCTCGAGGTTACAGGTGTTGGAACGGTTACTATAAAAGTAGTGCAGTTAGAAATATCTTCTAAAATAGTAGTAAACTTCAGCGAGGTTCCAACTACTTTGTTTAGCTGTTCTGTTGTCAACTCGTTTGTAGCGTCAAGACCACTATTGAGTTCTGCTATTCTTTTAGTATTGATATCGAAACCAACCACCTCGTATTTAGATGCAAAAGCTGCAGCAAGTGGTAAACCAACATAGCCTAGTCCGATTATTGCGATTTTAGGGTTATTCATTATTTTAAATTGTTATAATACCAAGTTAAAGATTCTTTCAAGCCTTTTTCGAAGTTGTGACTCGGATTGTAATTCAATAAATTTTTTGCTTTCTTAATGCTTGCCTGTGAATGGGGAATATCTCCGTTACGATCAGGGCCAAATTTAATGTCTATTTTCGCTACAGAAAGATCAAATTTTGAAAGTCCTTGACGAATTAATTTTGTCATTTCCAAAATCGTAATTCGATCCCCAACTGCCGTGTTATAGACCTGATTAATTGCCCTAGCATTTTTGGTTTCTATTGCCAAATGGTTCATTTGAATTACATTGTCTATATAGGTGAAATCTCGTGAAAAGGAACCATCTCCATTAATTTGAGGAGATTCTCCCTTTAAGAACTGACCTACAAATTTTGGAATTACAGCAGCATATGCTCCATTTGGATCTTGTCTTCTTCCGAAAACATTGAAATATCGAAGGCCAATAGTTTGTAGCCCATAAGCTGAGCTATAAATATCCGCATAAAGTTCGTTTACATACTTAGTAATCGCATAGGGTGATAAGGGCTTCCCAATGTTCTTTTCAATCTTAGGTAACGCTTTGGAATCGCCATAAGTAGAAGATGAAGCGGCATAAACAAAACGTTTAATGTTATTTTGTTTGCTGGCTTCCAGCATATTCAAAAAACCATTTACATTAACCTCATTGAATTTTATTGGATCTAATATAGATCTAGGAACTGATCCCAATGCTGCTTGATGTAGAACATAATCTACATTTTTAGTTGATTGCAGACAGGTTTCAAAGTTTCGAATGTCTCCTTCAATAAAAGAGAAATTAGCATCCTTCTTAAATGCCTTTAAATTATGAGCATGACCGGTTGCAAAATTGTCTAAACCAACAACTGTATATCCTTTTTCAAGCATATACTCGCATAGATTGGCTCCAATAAATCCAGCAGCTCCTGTGATTAGAATTTTCATTTTTGTTCTTTATTTAAATGAATCCATTTGGATAAAACGAAGACTCTCCAAAGGTAAGAGGAATAGTCGACATCTGTTGTTAAGTGTAATTCGAATAATCTTTGAGTTTTAGCTATATCCAAATTTTCTATATGCTTAAGCTTATCTGTTTTAAGGTACTTAGAAAATTCATCTTTAAAAGAATCCCTTATCCAAGCTGCTAAAGGTACTGAAAATCCTTTTTTGGGTTTATCAAAAACTGGTTCGGGTATGTAATTTGATAAAATATCTCTAAGAATTCTTTTTCTAGATGATCCATTTAGCCGATACTTAACGGGAAGACTTCTTGCGAATTCTATAATTCTGTAATCTAAAAATGGACTTCTAACTTCTACCGAAGAAGCCATACTTGCTCGATCTACTTTAACATTACTATCGTTTTCTAGCCATAATTTCAAGTTCAAATCGGCAACTTTTTGAAACTTATTTTTACTAAGGAATAAGTACTTATGATAATGACTCATCCACTTTTTTTTATCTTTTAACAAAAGAGTATCGAATCCAGTAAAAATCGATTCGATGAACTCGTTAAAATTCTTCGTTAGCATTATATTCTTAATGGATGGACCTCTTTTACCAATCCATTTAAAGGGTATAAAGTAAGTTGCTAGTCGACGTAAAAAGAAAGGAATCAAAAACAACACATAGACTTTCCTAGCCCATTCAAAATGATTGTACCCTAAAAAACTTTCATCTCCTCCATCTCCAGATAATGCAACAGTAACGTGCGGTTTAACTTTTTTATTCAAAAGTAAGGATGGAATTGCTGAAGAATCTGCAAAGGGCTCGTCATAAGCTTTAAAAAAAGAGTCTAATAAGGCGGGTAATTCTTCTTGGGCACTTTGGATTAAATGGTGATCAGATCCAATTATTTTTGCAAATTGTTCCGCAACTTGGCTCTCGTCGAACTCTTTGTTATCAAACCCAATGGTAAAGGTTTTTAGTTTCTCTTTTTGGATGGAATTAGCTATGGATGAAACTAAGGCTGAATCTATTCCTCCGGAGAGAAAACTTCCATAAGGTACATCAGACTGAAGTCTTATTTTAACAGCATCAACAATAAGATCGTGTAATTGTTCTTTTGCGTCTTCATAAGAAATGTCACTTTCTTCAACTTCTTTTAAATCCCAATACGAATGAGTTTCTTTTTTATTTTCCCGTAAATTAAAGGTAGCATATTGACCAGGTGGTAATTTTTTGATTTCTTCATAAATCGAAAATGGACTTGGTATATATCCCGTTTGAAGATAAATACTAATGGCCTCTTGATCTAGTTTACCTTTGTTTAAAGGGGCTAGCTGGCTACACAATTCGAGTTCTCCGTTTTGCCAAGAATAGTAAAGTGGCTTTACTCCCAAACGATCTCTAGCTATAAAAACTGATTTTTTATTTTTGTCATAAACAGCAAAAGCAAACATGCCATTTATACGATCCAGGATTTTTTCTTTCCAAGCGTGATATCCTTTAAGAAGGACTTCTGTATCGCTTGTGGTTTCGAAAGTATAACCTTCTTGAATTAGACTGTTTCTTACTTTCTTGAAATTGTATATTTCTCCGTTATAGACTAACGATAAATGCTTGAAGAAAAAGGGTTGATTAGATCGCTCTTCTAGATCTAAGATTGAAAGACGTAAATGCCCCAAAGAAATAGTGTCTTTTTGAGTTACTCCTAGGTTATCTGGACCTCTAAACTTGATTTTATCAAGTTTAAGTTCTATTTCTTTTTGAGAAATTGGGATATTCGTTAAATAAATTCCACACATTTATTTTTCTTTAAATTTATACCTTGAAATAAATAAATATATATTTTCAAAAATCCAGTCTAAAAAACCTTGATTTTTTGTGCTTTTCAGATCAATTTCTGAAGGTGAAATAATTTGATCTGAAATTCGATCCAGTTCCTCAATAAATTTATGAATTTGATCAGTTTTCATTGTTGTGGGATGTATACAAATAGTATAGAGTCCGAATGGCATTTTCCAAACAGACCATAGCTGTTGTGGAATGAATATAAAGTTGTTTTTTTTGAAAGTACGAAAACTGAACCCGTCGGTAACAATTCTTATTCTTGTCGATAATTCTAAGGCCTTTAGAGTTAATAAATCGAAGGTGTGAGAGGGAGCCATAAATATATTGGGCTCAATATTGTTTTCTCTAAAACAAAGAATGCTTTGCTCTACTATTTTTGTTTGATCTTCAAGTGACTTTCCTACAAATTCAGATTTATTTCCAAACTTAAAAAAGGAATCCTCAGGTTTAATTTTTTTACATTGATGATGAAGTCCATGCATAGCGATAGACCAACCCTTATTTTTCCAACTTTTTATAAGCTCCCAGAAGTTATGATTTGTTTCAGAGCCTAAACTATTGTCTTTATTTAGAGGTATAACACCAATAATAGGTTTGATGTTGTTTTTATCAAAAAATGTTTCAAATATTTTCCATTTTTCAAGTGGCATTTGATGACATGCGTCATCAAGTCTGAGAATATATTTTGCTCTTGACATATTCATTTGATGGTTTTCATAATCCTTAAAATTCGTTCAGCTGATTTTCCATCCCAAAACTTTGGTACTTTCGAAGCTTTATATTTATTATTAAGAATTTTATCGACATTTAATAAGATTTTCTTTTTGTCCGACCCTACAATTGTACTGCTTCCTTGGTAAACTGTAATTGGCCTTTCAGTATTATCTCTTATAGTTAAACACGGGATTTTCAAAGCTGTTGTTTCCTCTTGAATTCCTCCACTATCGGTAATTACAAATTTAGATTTGGTCCATAATTCTGAAAAATCGTTATACCCTAATGGATTAATCATCTCTATATTTTCATGTAATTTGAAAGAACCTATACTTTCCTTAGTCCTAGGATGAACCGGAAAAATTATTTTTATTTTTTTAGCTATTTCGTTTAAAATACTAATTAATTTTTTTAATTTGTTAGTATCGTTAACATTTGAAGGCCGATGCATTGTTAAGACAGCATAATCTTCTTTATATACTTTAAAATCACTTTTTTTTACTTGGTAAAATAAAGAGTCTATCATTAAATTTCCTACTAAGAAAATCTTGTCTGAAGTTTTTCCTTCATTTAATAGATTATCAACTGCAGAATCTTCCGTACAAAAGAAATAATCAGTAACACTGTCACACATTAATCTATTGATTTCTTCCGGCATATTTCTATCAAAACTTCTTAATCCTCCCTCATAATGAATTAAAGGTATATTCATTTTTTTAGCTGTAATTGAGGCTGCGAGTGTTGAATTTACATCTCCGAAAACAAAAATATAGTTTGGATTATCTTTGCGGCATATTTCTTCAAACGCAAGCATTATTTTTGCTATTTGTGTGTTTTGAGAGCCACCACGAATATTTAAATTATAATCTGGTGCATTAATACTCAAGTCATGAAAAAAAATATTAGACATAAGTTTATCATAATGCTGCCCTGTATGAATCAATTTAAATTCAAATTCTTTACTATTCTTTAATTTTCGGAGAAGGGGAGCCACTTTAATGAAATTTGGTCTAGCGCCAACAACAAAAAAAATTAGTTTACGTTTTAATATTTTCATTAATTAAGTTTATGTATTTAATAAATTGGTTTTCTCTAGAGTAGAGATCAATATTCTTATTAACCTTAAAATTTTTAATTCTCAATAATTTATCGAAATCTTTGAAATCATTTATATTCATTCCAGATTCTGTCTCTTTTAATATCTTTATAATTTCTGAATTTGGACTACAATTAGCCATAATTGGTTTATTGTAAGAAAGGTATTCAAATATTTTAGCTGGAATGTTTTCTTCTGAATCTTTATCAAAACCTTCAAGGATTAACAGAAAATCTACCTCTTTGATTTTATTCTCTAAAGCTTCTCTTGAAATAAAACCAACATGCTTAACAAATTCAAAATCTCCATTAAATAGTTTTGGGTTTTCATTTGAAGCGATAATTAACTCAATGTCTAGATTTGATTTTAGTATATGATCCGTTATCAGTTTTAAGTTTCTAACTTCTGATAAACTTCCCGAATACAATATTTTTAATATACCAGATGGAGCTCTATAGTAGTCTTTGCGAAAGTCAATCCCATTGTAAATTAAGTTAACTTTTCTTTGATAAAATTTTTCAGCTTTAATTCTTGAAGTTGGACTAACTGAAATCAATTCATCTGCAAATGAACTATAAAACCTATCAATCAATTGGTCAAATTTATGGAAAAAAAATGTTTTCCTCTTTCTTCCAAATTGAGAAATTAAATCCCTGTATTCTATAAAAAGTTTGGTTTTATTACTTAAAATCTTTAAAATAATTCCCAATATTATACTTGCTATTGGCTTGTATGAACATATTATTATGTCATATTTATTTCTGTAAGAAATTATTTTTTTTAAGTTCGTGAATGTGAATTTTGAGAAAACTGTTTTGTCTATAGATCTAAAATATTGTGATAACCTTAATTTTTTTATTGATTTATTTTTTACTGTCTTATTAATTGGGTTTGAAGTAGAATTTTCATCAAAACATATTATTTTCACTTCATATCCATGTTTTATTAGAAAATTATAAAGCGCACCCATTCTCACTGCCCCTACAGAATTTGAAGGGGGAAAATAATATGAAATTATTAATACTTTTATTATTTGTGACATATCATCATAATATTCCAACCTATTTTTCTGAATATTTTAAGTTTCATTAGTTTTAAATCTAACTTATAGAATTTAATTTTTTTGCTTCTAAAAATTAAATTTAAAATCTTGTATGGAAATATATAAGAGCTTCGAAACTCAATTTTTTTTACCTGTGAATCTTTAGCAATAGCCCTTAGGGATTTTGGAGTGTAAAACCTAACATGAGTCCTGTCCCATCCTAACCAAACTTTTTTAGGGTTTTTAATTTTTTTGTAAGTTCCTTCTATAAGATAATTTAAAGACACCTTATTTTGGGTAGTAATAATTATTTTACCCCTTTTTTCAAGAAGACCAAACAAGTCTAAAAACATCTTTTTGTCTTCAATAACATGCTCTATTAAATCTTTTAAAACTATTATATCATATTTATTATTATCATTGATATATCCTTTTTCTGCCTTTAATATTTTAATATCATACTTTTTATTCTTGAAAAAATATGATGCTGTATTTAGTGCTTCTTCTGATTGGTCACATAAAGTGACATCATGACCTAGTTTAAATAATTCAGCAGACAAAAAACCAATTCCTCCACCAAAATCTAAGATTTTTAATCTTTTGCCATTAGGGATGACATCTATAATTTTGTTAATGTTAGTCAAGTTATAAATGTCTTTGTAATTGTTAAGATATTTATCTAAGGCTTTCTGAGGGCTTTTTATTTTAGACCAATGAAGCTCATTGTATTCAATATAATTATTTTTCATTTAATTTTTTTAAAATTTTTGCTGGATTTCCAGCAATCATAATATTAGATTGATTGAAAGACTTGGTTACCACTGATCCTGCACCAACAATGGTAGACTCTCTTAGATGTACTCCTGGCAAAATAACTGAGTTAGTTCCTAGCCAGCAATTAGCATCGATTCTTATTGGATTTTCTTCTACTGAAGGAGCATCAAAATCATTAATATTATGATTGCCCGAAATGATTTTAACTGAATTCGCAATTAAACAAGAATTATGAATGGTAATTCCGTTTGATCCATTTATATAAATGTTACTATTAAGTAATAAACATTTTCTAGCATGAAATCCTTCTCCCTTTAAAATCACATTTTGTGCAGCTACTACTTTATTTGTAAAATGAAGTAAATAAGGAAACCTCGAGTTTATTCTTAAAAACTTTTGAAAAAACCAATTCACTATAAAAACACCAAAAGTGTTTTTTGAAAAGCCTAAATTTTTTAATTTTTTTATCATCCTTATTTAATTACATCATATCATAATGATAAAATGGTATTGATTTTCCTTTATAATTTTTAGAAAGAGTAAGCGCATTTTTAAAAGGCACTTTAAACCCTTTAACGATTTTGTCGTAACTAAACAGTAATATTGGCGAGACATTTTCTAAACCCAAATCAAAATTAACTTTTCCAATTGAAAAATAAAATCCCTTTTTTTTTCTTAAAATAAGATATTTATTTTGAAAACTACAAGAATAATAAATTGCTTCAGGATTATCTTTGAACCTCCATATTAATTTTTCTTTGGACCAGTTAATTATTGGTGTATCTCGAGCAACAATATGAAATAAATTAAATTTAATCTTTGAAGGAGGGTTTTCACCCCATCCTAATTTTAAATATGCTGGAAATGAATTTTTATTTGGGTAATTATATATGATTTTCTCCTTTAGAAATTTAAGCCCAGATTCAGTTGATTTTCTAAAAATCCCCTTCCCATGGTATTCACTTAAAACAGAAGTGTCTACACATTGATAAGCTTCTTTATCCGCTAAGTCAAGTCTCCAAAAAACCCTTGAAGAAATCATTATATTATTTAAATATGCTAAAACATGAATAGAATCACCAAATGGGTTGTTCCTAAACTTCCAATCAAAATATAGTTTGGATTTTTTTTGGCTAAAAGTCTCGTTAAAACAAATCATGATTTCATTCTCCGTTTTTTCATCAACCTCTCCTGATTTTAAAATTTTAAATTTCAAATTATTCATTTAATATAATACTTGTAGGTTGATAAATTAATTTGAATTATTATTTTGTGTGTTTTCTAAGTAAAACCTAAAATAATTTGACATATTAATCAGATTCTGCCTAGCAAACAATGCTCTTTTATTTACACTGTCCTTAAACGGTGGGCTATATAATACAAACTCTGCGCTAACTTTAAAAATTGTGCTTATAAAATCTAAGGGAGATCCTTCTGGATTTTCCTTCAAGAATTCACTTAGAAAATTTGATCCAAGCATCTTCCATTTTTTATTGAGTAAAAATGCTTCCATACAAGCAGTTCCAGTAACAGAAAAGGTCTCGTTAGCTTTTTTTATTAATTCAATACTATTAAATTCTTTATTTATAAATCTAATGAATGGTTTTCTTTTCAACTCTTTATAAAAAGCAAAATTTCTTTTTAAATACATCGCAGGATGCTCCTTAACAATCAATATGTGATTTGAATCTCTATTTAACATAATTTCATCAATAACTCTCATTTGGTCGATATAGAATGGTGCTGGGGTGTTTATAGATGATTCAGGAGAAAAATGTAGAGGGAAATAATCAAAATGCTCTGGTAAGGAATCTAATGGTCTCATATATATTTTTTCAAAAACTAAATAAATCTGCTTTTGAAAAGGAATTAGAAAACTTTCTATGGTTACTAGAAATTTAATATAAAAAAGCGATAATTGATTCCACTTTTCACTCGTTAATTTTAATTTAACTTTTCTAACAAATCTTGAAATCAAACTCAGTCTTTTAGAGTTGGGAAGTTGATCTTTAATTTGAAAATCCGAATAAAGTTTTGCCAGTTGATTTTGATAATTCAATATACTAGGATCATTTCGGTATGTTGCCAGGAAATCTGATGCACTTTCAATATACTCTTGTTTTGCTTTTATATTTTTTGAGAAAGAGGGTAATAATTCTAAATATGTATCAGAAAAAAAGGAGCGGTTAACTTGCCTTGCATGACAATAGCAAATAGTTTTGATATTTCTTGATTTGGCAATATCATATAGCATCATTGAATCAATCGATTCTATAATTGGAAAAAACACAACATCTGGATTGGACTTTTCGAACCACTCGTTCATTATTGAATACATAGTTAAAAGAACTTTTTCGTGAGATTTCCCTGACAATCTTTTAAAGTGGGATTTATCCGACAATGATATTCTGAATAAGTTAAAGGGGATACTTTCCATTAGTTCTTTAAAATTCAATGTGCTTATTTTTAAGTTGAAGTTTTCATATAAATAAAATGAATTCTTAAACTTGGGGGAATTTTTTATTAAATCGTTAGAAGGACCATTTTGACAGTATGCGACAAATTCATGTTCCTCTAAAAAGTCGGGTAAATACTTAAGGATTTCCGCATAATTACCGTTCATATAAATTCCAATCTTACTCATTTGATAAATAATTATTACTGATTAAAGTATTACAAAAACCAAGTTTGAAATGATTGATATTACCTAATTTCTGGTTGTTAATATGTTTTTCTGGTGCATATTCTCCAAGATAAATATTATCAAAACCAATGGATTTAAAATATTCTATTGCATGCCAAATAATGACATGCGAAATCGATATCTTATCAAATTTACTTCGATCATAAGCTGCAACGGAATAAGCTCCAGTGTTATTTGATATTGTAAAAAAAGCGAACCCTAAAATTTTTCCTTCTTCATAAATATAAAAAATCTTTGCTTTATTTTTCTCAATCATGGTTTTTTGTATGTCCCATGTTTTATCGTTTCTTGTTTTACGTCCTGCAACTCGCATATGAAGGGTTTTACAGTCATTCCAAAGATCATCACTAAATTCAGATTCTACTTTTAAAGTTTTTTTTCCAAAATTTATTAGAGATTTGTAACTCTTCCTCAAGACACTCCAAAGTTCTTCTAATGGGTCTTTAACGTTGATATACATTTCAATACAAGTCTTAAAAGCTCCTATAAAATGAATCTTTAACTTAAAATAATTTATTAAATTATTTGAAAAAGGCAGATTCATAAACTCTAATTTCAATGATTTTTTTTCGAAAAAAGAACTCACATACTTTGCTATCATTACTCCTTTACTGTAATTAAAAGAGTCTTCAAAACACAAAGGATACAAAAATATTTGTTCATCTGTAATATAAAATTTAAATAAGCAAATAGAATCCAAATGTTCAATCCAAAAGGCTACAGCTTTTGAATTGTAGTATTGTTCATAATAAAGAATCATATCGGAATCAAAATACATAGAATAATCTTCAGCCTTTTGAATTCTTTGATTCCAGATATCAATCGGAACTTCTCCAAATATTTTTGGAGAAAATTCACGTTTTTTCAATTCACTTATTAGTTCTTCTTTAAGTCTCATAATTTTTAAAATAACTATCTATAATTTGAATTAATCATTTCAAATCGTTTTTGGTTAGCCTATCCCCCTTTCTAAAATCTACTTTTGCTTGTTTACCTATTAAGTCTTTTAAATATTTAGGATGTAGTCCAAAACCTGGCCGTATGGATCGAATATTTATTTCAGTGAACTTCTCTCCTTTTTTTAAATCCTGAACAACGTATAACGAACGAGAAAAAGCTTTTCCTGCTTTTTGCTTTTCGGTAAGTTCGTACGTTACGTTACCAATTGATTTTTCAGCAGCTCTAATGTCTTGAACCATTTGAGTAAATTCATTTTCATCCAAAGAAAAAGATGCATCCAGCCCTCCTATAGAATGGTCTAAGATAAAATGTTTTTCAATAACCTTAGCTCCAAGGCATGCAGCTACAACTGCTGCTGTAGACCCTAGAGTATGATCAGACAAGCCTGAAATAACACCGAAGCGAGTTTTAAAGTCCTGAATCATGGCCAAATTAGCCTCCTCCAGTGGCGCTGGATAACTCGAAGTACATTTCAACAAAATAATTTCATTATCTCCTACACTTCTAATTGTTTTGAGTGCAAGCTCAATATCCTCGAGCGTAGCAATTCCAGTTGAAAGAATAATAGGTTTACCTTTCGATGCTATATATTCAATTAAAGCAATGTCAGTGATTTCAAAAGATGCGATTTTATAACAAGGAACGTCTAATTCTTCTAAAAAATCGACAGCTGTTTTATCAAAGGGAGATGAAAAACATACCAATCCTTCTTCTTTAGCAACTTCAAATAACTGTGAATGCCACTCCCATGGCGTATGTGCTTCTTGATATAATTCATAAAAATTTTTTCCATCCCATATAGAACCATTATTGATGATAAAATCATTTTTTTTACTGTCGATAGTCATCGTATCAGCAGTATATGTCTGTAACTTAATAGCATCTGCACCGGCTCTTTTTGCAGCTCTTACTGTTTTGATTGCTATATCTAGGTTACCATTATGGTTTGCGGATAGTTCAGCAATAATAAACACCTTTTCAAAATCAAACGTTTTATTCTTCATAGATTTTTAAAATATATTTTTTATTATTATGAAAGAAAAATGCAGGATATTTATCGTTATCGCATACTCTTAATAAATTAAATTGTTCTGAGATTGATTTTTGAAAATCCAAACAACTATCATTATGATTTCTCCTGAGATACATAGTTGTTTCACCTTCTTGTTTATATGACTTAAGGTTTTTGTTGTTTAAAAAATCGAAAATTAGACTCTCTAGTTTAATAGATAATTTTCTTCTAATCTCTTTAATTAATTCCCCTCCATTTAACTCTAAAACGTCTGTTAAGTAAATATCCCCGTCATCAATTTTTTCATTTGCTTCAAAAAGTGTTAATGGAATATTATTTTTCCCTTCAAGGATTTGCCATGTCAAAGGAGACCAACCTTTGCCTTTTGGCAATGCACTTGCGTGTATTACAATATTATGTTTAAAATTATTTAAATTATTTATTTTTTTAGTGCAAGACAATAAAAATAAACACCAGCCTGTTCCTATTTCTTCATGTGATGAAATAAATTTTGCTTCAAATCCATTTTTCACTAATTTTTTAGTTATTTCAATGGCATAAGGAGTCATCCAAGAACTCTTGTCGTCAACTAATAATTTAATATGTTTCATCTGAAATATATTTAGAATGTATCACAACATCGATACAATTATTTTTATATTGAATTTTATTTTTAATTCTCTCTTCAAAAATAAACCCACTTAATGTTAAAATTGGATACAAATGAGGCCTAAGATCAAAAGCATAAACATAAATTTTAACCAAATCTAATTCATCAAAAGCAACTTTTTCAATCATATCAAGATAGAGTAGCCATAATTTTTTAAATTTTACTTTTTCTAATTCAGTATCCATAAGAAAAGAAACCTCAGCTGTTCTTTGTTTCCAATCAATATGAACTAGACCACCATATCCAATACATTTTTCTTCTTTCAAGAGTGAAAATAAAATTTGCTTTGGTTGTTTTTGACCAAACAGTTTTGAAATTGTGTTTTCAAAATATGCATCTTGATCCAAAGTCGTTAGTGCTTTATCCTGACGTAAGTGAAACATTTGCTCATTGCGCCACTGCATGATTTTATAACGGTCTTCGTTACGAATAGGTACCAAATAGAATTCTTTGTCTTTGTAAATTTGCTTATCAAGACAAGTATAAGTTGTTTTCATATTAAGCTTACCTCTTAATTTAATCTTTTAAATCCACTATGAACAATTGGCCCCTCTATAAAATCCAATACTTGGAGTTCATCTGCTTCAAATTTTTTTATTTTTTCAAATATTGAATCTAATTCAGTAAAATAATTCTCAAGATATTTCTCTTCATGTGCTACAGACGCATAAAATAATGTGCCAGCTAAAAAACCTTTTTTTAACATTTCTTGAGTGAGAAATGTTTTGTAAGCCTGATGATTTGAACTTGAAAAAGTAAAACTTGATAGTGAAGGAATTCCGGTGATATCAATATTGACTTTATGTAGTGATGCCAAATAAGCCCATCGTTTCTGAACACTTTCCCCTATTGAGGTGATCACATCCCAAGATTTAATGTTTTCCATTACTTCAAGTGTTTTTAAAGCAGCAGTTGGTCCAATTCGTTCCGTCCAAAATGTACTACTGATAAAGGTATTTTGGGCAGCTTCCATGACGGATCTTTTACCAACTACCGCAGTAATTGCATACCCGTTTCCAAGGGTTTTTCCGTACATTGCAACATCGGGTTCTACACCATACTTTTTATGTATTCCGCCATAAGTTTCACGAAAACCAGAAGTGCATTCATCAAAAACTAAAACAATTTGATTGTCAGTAGCTAATTTTCTGACTTTCTGTAAAAAATCATCCTTCGGTCCAAAATTACGTTGAACCTCCATTTTAATTACCCCAATATTTTTTTCCTTAACCAATGTTTCTAATCCGTGATAGTCGTTGTACTCGAATGGAAAAGTACAATTTTTAAGATTTTTAGGGACACCCTTAGGGCTTAAACCTGGTAATAAATGAGACGATAGATCATCCTGTTCATTATGGTTGACCGACAAGTACCAATCATGCCAACCGTGATAGCCGCATATGGCTACATTATCTTTTCCAGATGCAGCTCTAGCGATTCGAATGGCTACGGCATTCGCCTCACCGCCAGTTCGGGCAAATCGAACCATATCTGCCCATGGATTAATTTCTATTAACTTTTCTGCTAAAAGCACTTCCTCTGGACAGTTTAACGTGCTCATATTACCGAGTTTAACCGTATTTAGAACAGCGTTGTCAACTTCTTCATGACCATATCCTAATGTATTAGTGCCTATGCCCATAATACTTACATCAATATATTTTTTACCATCAAGGTCCCATACTTCACAACCTTTTGTTTTAGAGTAATAGGCGGGCCAATTTTCTGGTAAATGCATTTCAGGACGTTTTGAAAGAAGCATTGTCCCCCCTGGAATAATTTTTTTAGCTCGTTTATATAAGTCTTGTCCTTTCCCCATTTTAATTTATTTATTGATTTGAGATTATAGAACCTTCGTTTCTTATAATTTGTTGATTAAAAAATAAATCTGGGTTATTTAATATAAAATCTGTATAATCTTTCCAATTTTTATCAATACCCAAAGTTGTTGTCAAAATTTTTATAGCGTCAAAATCTTTTGATTCATCTACAGTCATTCTTACTTTATTATAGTTTTCTGATGAATCAAAATTCTTTGATTTAAACAAATTCTTTCCAAAAAAAGAAGAATTTACTCTTATATAGGGCGTCACATGTTCTCTATCTGATTTCAATGAAGTTTCCTTCCATGATTTCTCAAAAGCTGACCACTTTATTACCTCTACATCTTGCCCATCTGGAAAGGCCTCTATTAACGTATTGGTAGTGTAGTCTAGGTCATTTACAACTGCTAGCTGAATTATTTCATCCATCAAAACAGGATCAAGCAAAGGACAGTCTGAAGTTACACGAACAATATAATCTGGATTCTTTCCTTTAGCTGCATTATAAAACCGATCCAATACATCATTTGTATCTCCTTGGTAAAAATCTACTTCAACTGATTTAGCAATCTTTATTATTTTTTCGACTCCATCTTCGAATGTTGTTGCAACAACTATATTGTTACCATACGTTGACTTTTTAAGACGTTCCAAATGTATTTGAAGTAACGATTTACCCTCAATTTCTTTTAGAACTTTGGAAGGTAAGCGTGTACTCCCAATTCTTGCTTGTGTTATTATGATTACATTTTCCACAACGAAGGATTTAAAAGGTTGTCATTTTGAATAGAAATCATGTTTATCGCTTCTATGGTTTCCATTGATATCAAATTCGATAGAACATTAAGATTATCTTTTAATTGATCCAATGAATCCACGCCAATTAAAATATTATCAATAAAGTCCATAGAAGATGCGTAACCAATTGCTAGCTCGTCCATCCTTAATGAATTTGACTCTGCTATTTTTTTTAACTTTTCAAGGGGTTCTCTAAGAGGTTCCAAATAAGTTGGCAATTCATTAGTGTCTTTAAAAAAAAGTCCCTGCAAAAAAACAGAACGTGTATCTATTATTTTTCCTTTAGATTTAATGTCTGCATATCTCTCTCCTCTCTTCAGCTCATTGTCTAATAGGTTAAAAGGGGTTTGTATTCTGTCAATGACGGGATCGGAACTAATCACACCGACTTCTTCATTTGTATAAACAGAGACTCCTAGTTCATTGAAGAATTTTCCTTTATTTTTTTGACAAAATAATGGGAGTTTAGATTTGAATTTTTCATATAAATCATAGGAATGCAGCATCAATACTGCTACTTTATCAACTTTCAATTTTTGGAGGCTTTCATGAAGTTGTTTTTCCAGAGAAATCTTTGAAGAATTCACTTTAGTTATGATCTCAAACTTTTTATCAGGATTAGAAACTAAATAATCTCCAATAATTTCTTCCGAATCTCCATAATCAGAAGCAGTGTCTAGAGTTTTAATTCCTTTGGAATAGACGTAATTTAAGATCCGGTGTACTTCTGATATTGGGGTTTTACCTAAAGCATTATTTATCCCATAATCTAAACCAAACTGTACCGTTCCAAGAATGATGTTAGACATGATTTTGCTTATAAAATTGATTTATGATTTCAATTACGTATTCTTGATCTTCGGTTGAAAGCGAAGGAAACATTGGAATACTTAAACAGCTTTCATAATATGCTTCTGCATATTTAAAAACTTGTTCACCGTAAAGATCAACATAATAAGGCTGTTTATGGACTGGGATATAATGAATCTGAGCACTAATCCCATTTTCTTTAAGGTAATTATAAAGTATTTTACGCTCATTTACCTGAATAACGAATAAATGAAATGCATGGCCCAGATGTAAACTACTTTTAGGAATTGTAATTGGTAAATTATTAAAAGCTTGGGTATACCTCTTTGCTATTTCTTTTCTTTTCTTTAAATTTTTTTCTGCCCGATCTAACTGCGATATACCAAGAGCACAAAGTAAATCTGGCATTCTATAATTATAACCCAAGTTTTGCATTTCGTAATACCAAGCACCGTCATTTTTGATTAAAGCATTGGGGTCTTTTGTAATCCCATGAGACCTTAACAAGAGAAGTTTGTTGTAGATATTAAGATCATTGGTGGTTATCATTCCTCCTTCTCCACAGGCAATGTGCTTTACGGGATGAAATGAGAATATAGCTGCATCTGCAAACATACCATTTCCGCAATTCTGCTGACTTCCATCTTGTGCATTAAAAAATCCTCCTGGAGCATGACAGGAATCTTCAAGAATCCACATATCATATTCGTTTGCTAACTTTCGAAAAGCTTCCATATCTACTGCATAACCTGCAAAATCTACAGGTATAATTCCCTGGTAAGTTCCTTTTGGAGCAGATTCAAGTTTTGCTCTAACAGCATTAATATCGAGACAGTTTGTTTGGGGGTTTATATCGCAAAATTCGATCTTCCCTCCACAAAAACGAATACAGTTTGCAGAAGAAGTAAATGTTATTGGTGAGGTGATGACCTTACTCCCTTCTTGAACGCCTAATGCTAAAGCTGAAAGGTGAAGAGCTGCAGTTCCATTAGACACTGCAACTGCATATTGAGATCCTATATAGGATGCAAATTTGTCTTCAAACTCTTTAACCTTTGGCCCTTGAGTCAAGAAATCATCTTGTAAGACGGATATCACAGCTTGGATATCAAGCTCAGAAATATATTGTTTGCTGTAGGGTATTATTTTCATTAGCTAACATCAAAATTAGGATCAACATTTGCTTTAATTAATTTTCTAATGACAGCAATTGATAGCATATCTTCATTTTTGCCTGAATCATAAGAAAAGTTTTCTTTTACTTTTTGAGCTGAAAAATGAGAGATAAAATCATTCACGTTAAACATAGGCACCTGAGGTAATATCACATAATATTTCCCTAAGTCATAAGTCGAAAAAGAATCAGACTCAGTGATCATTACTTCATGTATTTTTTCGCCAGGTCGAGCACCAATGATATCTTGTTTACATTCTGGACCAATTGCTTCAGCTACATCAGCAATTTTATATGAGGGAATTTTTGGGACGAATATTTCGCCTCCCCAAGCATGTTCTAGGGCATGTAAAACCATATCAACCCCCTCGTTAAGTGATATGTTAAATCGAGTCATTCTAGGGTCCGTAATCGGCAGAACACCTTCGGTTCTTTTCTTTAAGAAAAAAGGTATTACTGAGCCATTAGATCCCATAACATTACCATACCGTACTACAGAAAAATCGACGTCACTTCTTCCACGAATATTATTAGCAGCAACAAAAAGCTTATCAGATGTGAGTTTAGTTGCACCATAAAGGTTAATAGGTGCTGCTGCTTTATCTGTAGACAAAGCAACTACTTTTTTTACGTTTGTTTCTAAACAGGCATTAATTAAGTTTTCTGCCCCTAAAACATTAGTCTTTACGCACTCCATTGGGTTGTATTCTGCAATATGAACATGTTTCATGGCCGCAGCATGGATAACATAATCAATTCCATTTAATGCATTTTTTATTCTATTTTGATCTCTTATATCACCGATGAAGTATCTTAAAAAAGGGTATTTAATTAACGGATAATCCTTTTCCATTAGAAACTGCTTTTGCTCGTCTCTTGAAAAAACAACTAGCCTTTTAATCTTAGGATAATCTGTAATTATTCTCCGCACTAAAGCTTTCCCAAGAGAGCCCGTTCCACCTGTTATTAATATTGATTTATTGTTTAACATATTGATTTATTTCTTTATTTAACTTTCCCTCTTTGATTGAAAAAATTTCATCGCAATTCTTTAAGGTTATTAGTCTATGGGTAACTATTATTATTGTCATTTGACCTTTTAAATTATCAACCGACATCATAATTTCTTCTTCTGTTTTAACATCAAGGGAACTAGTTGCTTCGTCTAAAACGAGAATAGAAGGCCTTCTATATAGAGCTCGGGCAATTCCAATTCTTTGTCTCTGACCTCCTGATAATTGAACACCTCTTTCACCAACTTTTGTATGATATCCTTCGGGCAAAGTTAATATAAGCTCAGACAATTGTGCTTGTTCTAAAACTTTATCAATTAACTTATAGTCTATGGATTCTTGTTTTATACCAAAAGCTATATTCATTAAAATACTTTGGTCAGATAAAAAAACGTCCTGTGAAACATAACCGATTGCATTTTGCCACAAATCAAGATTATTTTCAATATTAGAATTATCATCTATAAGGATTTCACCACTGGATGGCTTTAGTAAGCCAACAATGATGTTAATTAAGGTGCTCTTTCCAGAACCGGAAACTCCAATAATTCCAGTTGTAGTTCCTGTTTGGAGTTTTAATGTTACATTATCTAAAATGATTTTTTTAGTTTGGGGGTAAATAAAACATAATTGATTTATATCTATTGATTTGTTTGGGGCCAATCTAATTATATCTCGCTTAAAAAAATCCTTTTTCTTATTGATAAATTCAAATTCTTTATATAAAACATCAATAGAGGATTGATAATACTTTATGTTTTGTAATGAACTTAAAATTCTATTTATTGAAGGAAGTATTCTAAAAGTAGCAGCAACAAAAATACCAAGTGTTACAATTACATTATCAACATTTTTACTTTGGATTAATAATATGAAAACGAAAATAATTAAGGAAAAAACTGAAAGTAATTCTAAAAAATAACGAGGTATTTGTCTTAATGTTAGGGCTTTTGAATTCATTGATGCTTTACTAGAATTCATATTTTCAAGTTGATTTTCAAAAAAAGATTGTTTGCCTAATAAAATCACTTCTTTGATTCCTGACAATCCTTCAATTACTATTTTAGAAGATTTAGAGTCAATTTGTTCTCTTACTTTTCCCCATTCGGTTGTTATATTTTTAGTGAATTGATAAAACATAAAAGAAGACAATCCGAAAAGTAATAAAACAATTAAGGTGGCTAATGGCTCAATAAAAAATAAAGTTATAATAACTGAAAAAGCTAAAGTAGACTCAGTTATTAAGCTAATAATTGAAATTAAAAAATTAGAGAAATTAGATATTTCTACTTGCAGGTTTTTAATCAATTCAGATGAATTTCTCTTAATATGAAATGCATAGTCTTTATAAAGGTAATTTTTAAAAAGCTTGTTGGATAGATTAGAAGATAAAACTGAAGTAAATTTATTTTGATAAAAACTTAAAAAAATAAGGTAAGCACTTTTTAGAATGTATACTAATAATAATGATCCTAGTGCAACTTTCACAATTTGATCTTTATCATTTATTTGCAAAAAATCAAAAATAGATTTAGTTATTTCATTTTCTAATAAAATTTCTGGATTAAGGATTGCTGTCAATATTGGTAATAAAAGACCTATCCCTAAAACTTCAAAAATCATTCCAATAAGTAACAATAAAGTTAAAAGAAGACCTTTTCGTTTTTCTTTTCTTGAAATTAATATATTTAACTTTTTACTTATTTTCATTTTCCGATAGAATAAATGGATTGTATGTTTTTTTTTGATAAAATTGTTCTTCCGTCATAAATCTTGGAAAATTGTGACATTTTATCAGCAATAGCATCCCAATCATAGGATTTAAATTCATCCCATTCGGTTAAAATTGCTGCTGCAAAAGAGTCCTTTAAAGCTAAATTATGATCCTGATGAACAATACAACGTCTTAGTTTGGATTCTATTTCTTGTTTGGTTTCATTTCTGACTTCCCATAGATTGGTTAGGTCCTGATAAATTCGATCTTTTTTTACCATAGGGTCAAAAACATGGAGCTCCACCCCTTCTTCGAGTAAAACATCGGCTACATATATTGCTGCAGATTCTCTTGAATCATTGGTGTCTTTTTTAAACGCCCACCCCAACAGGGTTATTTTTTTTTGATTGATGGCTCCGTTTAGTCCATTAATTATTTTTTTTGCAAAACGGTTTTTTTGATAGTCGTTTATCTTAACCACCTGGTGCCAATACTCCGCAACTTCATCTAAACCATAATATTTGCAGAGATAAACTAAATTTAAGATGTCTTTTTGAAAGCAACTTCCTCCAAAGCCAACCGATACTTTTAGGAATTTTGGGCCTATTCTTGAATCCATTCCTATTGCACAAGAAACCTCTTCAATATCAGCACCTGTTTTTTCACATAATGCAGACAAACTATTAATAGATGATATGCGCTGAGCTAGCATCGCATTTGACGCAAGTTTTGAAAGCTCGGAAGACCATACGTTTGTTGTAAGTATTTTTTCTTTTGGGATCCAATTTGAATAAATTGAAACTAAAGCAGCTACCGCAGCTTTTCCAGTTTTTGTATCATCACCCCCAACAAGAACTCTGTCGGACTTAAACAGGTCTTGAATCGCAGTTCCTTCAGCCAAAAACTCAGGGTTGGAAAGAACTTCAAAATGAACTCCTTTTGTATTTGAGCTGAGAACTTCTTTTATTTTTTCGGCTGTACGAACGGGTAAAGTCGATTTTTCGATTACAATTTTATCGGAAGTAGCAACTTCGGAAATTTGCCTTGCACATTTTTCTACAAAGGTAAGATCGGCTGCAAGGCCTTTTCCTTCTCCGTATGTTTTGGTAGGGGTATTAACGGCCATAAAAATCATTTGAGATTCTTCTATGGCTTTCTCCGCATCTGTGGAGAAAAATAAGTTTCTCCCGCGTGCTTCTGCAACTACTTCCTTTAGACCCGATTCATGGATTGGTAACTTGTCTAAATCAGCATCGTTCCATGCAGCAATCCGTTGCTTGTTTATATCTACAACAGTAACCTTAATGTTTGGACATTTTAGCGCAATAACCGCCATTGTGGGACCGCCAACATATCCTGCTCCAATACAACAAATGCTAGTGACGTTCATAGAGTACAATGTTTATTTGATTTGGATTGGGTTTAAACGCTAAAGAAAAATTTACTTTTCGCTCAATTAGCCCTTCCACCTTTTCTTCTAGGGCTTCTATATATTCTGTGTTGAGTTTGTTTCCGATCAAAACAACATCTATTGTTCCAGAATCTAAGCCTTGGGCATAGTCACCTACTAACAATATCTTTTGAACCGGCCCCATGCGCTCTAAGACACGTTCTACGATCTCCTCTAGCCCAAGATGCTTATATACTACCTTTTGGAGTATATCGAACAAGGGGTGCTTTATATTGGCCTTATAGCCAACTTTGTTATGATCTTTGTATTTCTCTAAGTATCCCGCCTCTGAAAGATGATTCAGCTCTTTGCGGATGGAGTTTGTAGATTCGTTAAACTCGGATGCTAATCCATTCAAATACCCGCTATTCGCCTGATTAATAAAGAATTTAATCAATAGGCGAAGACGAGTTTTGGATGTAATCAGCTTATTAAGCACTATAAATGTATTAATCTAAGTACCAAATGTACTTGAAATTATATTAATATGCAACTTAATTACTGCAATATTTATTAAATTCTTGATTATACATGCGCTTTGGGTATGAGTTTAAAAGCTTTCTGAAAGTTGCACATGCTTCTTCTTTAGATCCATTTTTATATAAAGAAAGTGCAGTGTAGCGCATCGCTTTTTCTTTTACAGAACTATTTTGAGAATTCCCAGCTATTTTAAAATACGGTATAGCCTCTTGATCCTTTCCATTTTCATAAAGAGCAAAGCCTGTGTTTAAAGCATAGGTATATTCTAACGGATCAAGATCAAAAGCATGATTGAACAAATCAAAGGCTTCTTCGAATTTTTTTTCATTGTAAAGTTTAACTCCTTGATCGTATTGCTGTTTTGCTTGAATTACGCGTTGTTGACCGTAAGTCATTATGCGATATAGGTTGAAAATAGGATTACTCTGAGGAAAAAGAGTAAATCCTTCGGCTGCTTTGCTCATTGCAAAAGGATCTCCCAAGGAGGTAACACGAGCTATTGAAGATAAATAAATGTTCCAGATCATCTCAGTATCCCCCGCTAAAGAACGAACATATTCAAATGTTTTGTTGATTTCTTGAATGTCTTTTCTTTCCACCAACGTGTTCATGTAAATATTATAATGAGGCATGTTATTCGGTAAGTTGTCAAAGGATATCTTAGAGTAGTAATATGCGCTATCTTGTTTTTTTTCAGTTAAATAAAACTGTGCTTTTAGACTTTCTCCAAAATAAATTTGTGGGTTGTCTTTAGCTCCCAACAAGGCATACTCGTGTGCTTTTTCTTTTTGATTATTTAAATAAAAATAACGAGCTTTCATTGCTTTTATTGGCATCGCTGTTTCTGTTAAATTTGGAAAATTATCTTCAATTTGGTCTAATTCATCTAGTGTTAATTTATAATCTCCGTTATTAAATTCATACAACAACCGTCCTTGTTGAGTTAAAGATTGGTAAGATAGTATGTGTATAATAATTCCTGGGATTAATAGACAAAGAGTAAATCCTAGAACTGCTCGAGAATATATCGGCTTAACTGGACTTATGTCTTTTGATGTAAATCGATTAAGATAAATCGATAGTAAGAGCCCCATGTAAAGTGCCAATGAAGACTGCATAAGCGGTCTTGCGATTGGGAAGTTTAATCCTGCATCAATTCCATAAATTATAAAAGGTAAAACAAGTAAGAATAGAGAAAAGTCTGTATTTCCGTCTTCTTTGCGTTGTACGTATAATAAACGAAAGAGAAAGAACGTCAGGATTATAAATAAACTCAAATAGGCTATTCCTCCAAAAATACCGACTTCTGTAAATACATGGATAAAATCGTTGTGTGCGTGATAAGGAACTGTATATCCTTTTATATGGTCTTTACCGTAAGAAATAGAAGCAATCTTCCAATTTCCCAAACCAGCACCTAATATAGGGTTGTCTGTAACTTGCTCATAAGCATCAGTCCAATATTGAAAACGACCGTTAGACGACTGTTCAGTGAACTCTATGTCGCCAAGTTGACTAGTTATATCGCCTTTATTTTGTATGCTTGTGAAAGTGAAATTTAAAAGAACAGCAGCAATATATGGTACTATGGTTAATGAAAAATTTGGCAAACTCTTTACAAGATCAGAACGATTAATAACCAAATTATAAAGTGAATAGGATAAGAAAATTAGAAAAACAAGAAAACTACTTAGAATAGCAGCTCGTGCATAAAGTATCGAAATAGAAAAAATTGAAGCTAAAAGTAGAAGACTTAAAATAATTTTTAATAGTGGTTTTCTAACTGTGATTATAGAATATAGAACAAAAGGAACTTTAAACGCAATTGAGGCTGCAGTAATATTTTTATTTCCAGCAACGCCCTTGAGAAGCATTGGTTCAAAAGATTTACCGGCTAACTGAGTAAAAAAATCATCATAAAAAGAAATTAGCTCAAAACATAAGAAACCAATAAATATTCTGGTAATAATAACAACTTTGTTTTCTAAGTTATTAAGTAATAAAAAACAAAAGAAAACAGCAAAGAAAGTATTGCCGAGTCTAGGAATATTTATCAGTGTTTCAGTCGGATTAATAGCATAGAAATATGAAAAGCCAGACCATAAAAAATAGAAAAGATAGACATAGATAAAAATTGACTTAGAAAGTTTAGTGAGTCCAATTTGAACAGTAGAATTGTTATAAAAAAGAAAATAAAGACAGGCTAAAATATTTACTGAACCTAAGAATATCCATTGTGGAGCTAGAATATCGATAGCATTAAAATTACTTAAAGACCCGGTAATTATATAAAGAACAAGTAGGATGTAATTAGGTAAATGTGTATAAATCTTCATGAAAATATTTAAAATCAAATATAAAAAAAAACCCTCGCTTTGCGAGGGTTTTAATATATATATGTTTGTTAGTTCTTAATTACAAGCAGTAGCTTGGATAAGTTCTAAAGCAAAGTCAGCTTTAGTTATTGCATCACCAACAGCTGGTGCAGCATGATGAGTTTGAACAGCAGTATCAGCAAGAGCAGCTTCACCGTAACCGTCAGCTGTTCCACCCATAACGGCATCAATCTCATAAGTTACTGTGTTCGTTGCAGAAACAGCAATGATGTAATCTTTCCATGTAGCTAAACTAGGAGAATAAATACAAGCTGCTGCATAAGGAGTTGCAGGGTTTACTCCATCTCCAGCAAATGCTGCAGTTGCGCCTGTATAAGTGGCAACTAAAGCGTTTGTTTTAATTGTTATTACTGGTAAACCATTTGGAGTTAAAAGATTTGTTGAAGCAGGAGCTATCAATGTAGCTAATCCTGAATTACCTGTAAAAGAAACAATAGCAACTTTCTCCATAGATGATAAATCAACTGAAGTAAGACCTGCAGCTGCGTTATCAATCTTAATTGTGATAGGAGTTTCACCTATTGTAGTTCCCGGGATATCTTTAAAATTAGCTGTATTATTAAATTCAGCTAAAGAGGTACCTAAAGATTCAAAACCAAGAATTGTTCCAGATAAAGTTACTGAAGCAACAGTGGAAGCAGCAGCAACAGTAGTTGTAGCTGTATTGTTAAGGGCAAGACTTATTGCATTAACTGTAAGGGCTCCAAGAGTTGATTCACTTGCTCCATCAAGAGAAACATGTACTAAATTTGCATCGTTAAGGGTTACATCAACAGTTGCTCCAGTTTTAACAGTAACGTCTAAGTCAGAAACGATTCCGGCTGCAACTAAAGCTGCATCTTGTGCTGTTAATGTTAAATGTGTAAGTGTAGCAGGTGCAATATCAGCTGCCATATCATCAATACTAGCTACTGTAACATTAGTAGCAGCACTTGATACTATAGTACCGGCAGTAACTTGTGTATTAGGTAGATTTATAAGTCCAACATCCCAAGTAAATGTATGGTCAATTTCTGCAAGAGCTGTTAAAATAACAGCAGGAGTAGCAGTAAGATCTATAGTAGCAGTAGTAGATACTATAGAAGAAAGTGCTACAGCAGAAGTTGCAGAGATGTCAATTGCACCATGAGCAGTTAATGAAGGAAGGTGTACTTCACCTGCAGCTGAAGATGTTATAGTTCCATCAGCATCAGTTAATCCATCCAAATGGAATACAGATGTTGAAGTACCTGTAAGTACAACAACTCCAGTTCCAGTAACTTCAGTAAGTGAGTCAACATTGATAGTTCCACCATTCGTTGCTACTATTGTTAGGGAAGCAGTAGTAGTCATTCCTGATACAATAGATGAAGCTTTGTTAGCAGTTAATTTATGAAAACCAGCTGTTCCTAAATCCACACTTGAAGCAGCAGGGAAAGTTAAGTTTCCAGGTTGAGTTGCTATAGTTGCAACTGTTCCAGTAATAGCAACATTAGAAATATCAATCGATGTTGCAGTTGCAGCATCAGCTGCAGCTATTATAAGGTTTCCTCCGATAGAAGAAAGTTGAGAATAATCGAATGCAACAGCAGCTCCACCATGCGAAGCAGATAAGTTTCCTGATACTGTTCTTAAGGCAGCATCATCCATATCAGCTCCAGAAATTGTATAATCATCATCAATGAATGAAAGACTAGTGAAGGTTATTGGAGTGGCTGAAGTTACTATAACACCAGCAGTTGTTGAGCCTGATCCTAAAACAGTTGCTAATTTAGCAGCAATTGCATTTACTTCAGCAAGTTGAGCAGCAGTAATAGCAGGAGAAAATGTTGTAGTGTTTATAGTTACTGAACCGTTAACAATCACGTTAGGATCATCAACAGCACTACCAATTAGAGAATTAACGTATTCTAAAGTTGCAGAATTGTTTATTACTACATTTTGATTAATTACAGCGTCAGCTTCAAGTAATGTTGTTACATCGGCTTGAACAGCAGCAAGTGCAGCACTTACAGCAGCTAGTTCATCAGCAGTAGTTACGTTAGCTAGTAATGCTTCAATTGCGTCAATATCTGCTTGAGCTGCAGTAAGAGCAGTAGTAAGAGCAGCTAGAGCCGCAGTACCATCGGTAGCAGCAATTGCTGAAGACAGTCCATTTACTGTAGTACTAAGAGCAGCAACAGATGCGTTAACAGTAGATAATCCAGCTACTTCAGTAGATAGACCATTAACTAGACCAGTAAGCTCAGCAAACTGATCATCATAATCTTGACAGCCAACCATCGTTAGAGTAACCGCCAAAAGACTTAATAAACCTTTTTTCATTTTGATAAAATTTAAATTAAAATTAATAATGCTTTTATTTTTTAGATTAACATTTGTTTGCAAATATAAATATATAATTGAACTTTCAAATAGTTTTTACAAAAAAATATATAATTTATTATGGTCGAAATCCTACAAACAGCAACGTTTAGAAGATTTTTAAGGATAAATTTTGGTTATATCTTCAAAAAAAAACCTCCGCTTTTGGCGGAGGTTAAAGATTTTTAAGACTTTCTAAGAAGCTTATAACGATATAGTACAAATATATAAAAATTACAGTTCGCTCGAGTTGTTTGATGAGTTACTTATTAACAATAGCTGTTGATTAGCCTCATTTAACGAAGCTTTCCTTTGAGAATAAACAGTTCTTTTACTATTGCTTGCTTTACTTTTTGGACACTTTTAGTGTGGTTATTAACAGAGATTACAAAAGCATATGGTCTTTTTGACTCTGAATATAAATAACCTGCCAAAATATGATTGTTCTTTAAACTTCCTGATTTTGCGTAGACCGTTTTGATGTCAATATTTGGGGCATAACTTTTTAATGTTCCTGATGAATTTAATTGTGGAAAATATGCTTTAACCCCATTATTTCCCAATTCATCATATAATTCTTTCAAAATTCCCATGATCGCATTCGGGCTAACTAGGTTATATCTAGATAAACCTGAACCATCCACTTGATTGATTTCTTTTAAAAGAACTTTATTATTTAGTTTTAATATATCTAAACCTACTTGAGTGTTTAATTCCCATTGAGTAGTTCCCGAAAGCATAAGCAATAGGGATTCTGCTATATGATTGTCGCTGTTTCGAAGAAGCGCTTCATATGAGGTGCTTTTGGTAGTAGATAGGGTATTATATTCTAATTCTAAAGAATCAAATTTATTAGCTATATATATAGGAGTACTTAGTTTGTCTTCTAAAACCTTCAAAACTATCCCGTCTGATGGAGTAAAAGGAACATAAAGCGTGTCCGCTTTATCTGCACTTAAACGGTACTTATGCTTATTTACATTAATGTTGTAAAATAAGGAGTCTTTTTTATAACCAACGGACTCATTAAAAATAGGCGGATAAACCCTAAGGGTTTCCTTAGACGGGTTGGAAATAACTTGAATGAGATTTCCATGAATTGGAAAACTAGATTTCTTAGCCGAAAATCCAAACCCTTCATCATCCCATGCCCAACCAGAACCAAGCGCTGGTGAACTCATAGGCCTTGGAACAAAAAAAAGAGAATCTTGTTGCTCTGCCAAAAACTGAAGCACCTCACCAGAATCATATTTTGGATGATTAATCAATGGGTAACCCGAAGACCAAAAATAAAAACGCCCTTCTTGTTTGATGTAATGTAACATTGGAAGAGATTCTTGGAACGCCTGAAAAGCTCCAAGAAAGGTAACTAACTTTATAGTAGATGCGGGGAGTATATTAATGTCCGATCTGAAAGACACCTTTTGTTTTTGTTTCTTGAGGTCAAATACACTTATGGAAACTTGAGCTCCACTAAAAGCGGGCTCCTTGGCTATGGTTCGTTCAATTTTTCTTTGAGCATTAACAGCTAAAGAAAATAACAAGCAATAAAATAACATCTGACTTTTCATAGAACGAATATAAGACATCCCTAAAGAGAGCCACATCAATAAAAGAAGAACGGCTAATTTAATCGTTTCCATTTTTGAGTTCTACCTATAAAAGAAAAACCAATAAAACCCCGAACATTCAATTCAGATTTTCCGTTTAGGGTTAGTGTACAATCATACTCTTTTCCATTTGCTGGATCCAAGATGGTGCCTCCAGTCCAACTTCCATTTTCTTTAGACAACCCTTTTAAGATTAGAAGTCCTTCTATGGGGGTGTTTTTTTCAGAGCCTCTGCAATTACTACACAAACCTCCTTTGTCTTCTGGGAGTAAGAGCTTGTCAATTCGGCCGTATAGCTTATCATTCTCAATATACAATTTGATTATTGACTTTTCCACCCCTGTTTCGTCGTCTATTGTTACCCACTCCCCCTCAAAACTTGGAGTTTGTATTATAAAAGAAAGTATAAGATAGTAAACAGAAAGTGTCATGCTTTTTTGATTAAATATAAAGAAAAAATTCAGAACAGTTTTTCGTACATTAGTTGAATTGTAACTATATAAAACAAAATAATTTTGAGAATTTTAAAAATCCTTTTACTTATTGTATTAATAGTTTTATGCCTATTATGTTTCGGAGTAGTAATTTTTATGCAATATTTTTCCAGTTATATTGAATACATATACCTAGGACTTGGAATCCTGTTTTTTACCCTCTCCTATATTTTGCTTAAAAACATAAAAAACTCTAAATAGTTTTAAACATAAATTCAGTAATCAAAAAAGAAACAAATGTATTTTAGCGATAGTGAAGAATGGTTAGTAATACTTGCTGCTTCAGTAATTATAATTGGCTTGTTAGTAAAAACTTATCGTGATTATAAATCCATGACTTTTGATATGAATAAGAAAGTTGCTAAGCAAGAAGAAGATGAAGCTTACGTGAGAAAACTTAAGAAAGTAGTAGATGAAAAAAATCAGCAGCTCAAAAAAGTAATTGAACAAAAGAATAAGGCTAAAAAATAAAATAGGGTTTTTAAATAAAGAAAATCAGTTATATTTGTACCTACAAATGTTAAAAAAACTATATGCAAACTGTTTTTCATGCTGCAAAAAGCAGAGGCAATCAAAATCATGGGTGGCTGAACGCCAATCATTCTTTTAGTTTTGCTAATTACTACGATCCATCGCGAATGAATTTTGGAGCCCTAAGGGTTCTAAACGATGATGTTGTTGCTTCGGGAATGGGTTTTGGAACACACCCTCACAGTAACATGGAGATCATTACGCTTGTTCTAAAAGGAGATCTGGAGCACAAGGACAGTATGGGGCATTCAGAAGTAATTAAAGAAGGAGATATTCAGGTATTGAGTGCTGGAACTGGAATTGAGCATAGCGAGTATAATAAGAATACAGATCGGCCGATTAACCTATTGCAACTTTGGATTTTCCCAAACAAACAAGAAGTAACCCCACGCTATGATCAAATGTCAATTAGAGATTTAAAGAAAGAAAACGAGTTTTATCAAATTCTATCACCTAATCCCGATGACGCCGGTGTTTGGATTCATCAAAATGCTTGGATGCATCTTGGAGATTTTATAGACAATAAAGAACAAACCTATACTTTGAAGGATAAAAATAATGGCGTGTATATTTTCATGTTAGCAGGTGAAGCCAAAGTTAACAAACAGGTCCTTGAAAAAAGAGATGCCTTAGGCGTTTGGGAAACAGAAACAATAAACTTTGAACCTAATCCTGGTGCAAAAATATTTTTAATAGAAGTACCCTTAAATTTTTAATTTCATCCTATGAATAAATCAATTACAGCAGCAGAACTTTTAGAAGAACTGATTCAGAGAGTTGAATCGAATGACGTGAAAGACTCTGTTCACAAAATTAAAATCATGACTGCCATTGATATCATCCGAGAGAGGATACGATAAGACCCATAAAAAAACCATACACTTTTCATTAAAATAACTTCGTTGATTTTGTAGATAATGAATGTAATTCAATTACATTTGTTTACAAATTGTATTCAATTACAGTGTTTTATGAGGTTTAATAGCTTATTATTCTTTTGTTTTTTATCAAGTTTATTCTTGAACAGTCAAGAGATTCCACCTATACAAAAATACACTCCTCAGATTACAGGTTCTGGTAATCAAAACTGGATGATTACCCAAGGTGCTAATGAAAACATCTACTTCGCTAACAACAAGGGCCTACTCGAATTTAACGGATCTAAATGGAGTTTATACTCCAGTCCTAACGGTACAATTTTTAGATCAGTAAAAAGAATTGAAAACAGAGTATATACCGGAGCTTATATGGATTTTGGGTATTGGGTTCCCAAAGAAAACGGATTGTTAACTTATACTTCGTTGGTAGATGAGCTGGGAATTAATGTATTAGAAGATGAGCAGTTTTGGAATATTTTAGAATTTAATACCCTTGTAATATTTCAATCTTTGGACCGCCTTATCATTATAGACCTCATAAATAATTCAGTCAAAACCATTGACCCGGAAGGCAACCTTTTGAAGTCTTTCAAAGTTGCCAATCAATTGTATTTTTTTGAAAACGGAAAAGGACTTTTTATAATTGAAAAAGGAAAGCCCAAATTAGTGACAGACTCCCCCCTATTTAAAAATCAAATTATTCTGGGCTTGTTTATCATAGATAATAAAAAAATCGTGGTTACCAATGAATCTCAATTTTACAACATTACAGACCCTAAAAATATCACAAAATGGAATATTGCTGCTCAAAGCACATTAGCCCCTTACACGCTCTATAGTGTCCAAGAGTTGTATAATGGCAATCTTATCCTTGGGACTATTTCAAATGGTGTTTTTGAATTGAACCCAAAAGGGGAAATTGTTCAGGCATTAAACCAGAATAGAGGACTTTCAAACAATACCATTCTAAGTGTTTTCGAAGACAAACAAAACAATACCTGGGTTGGGCTTGATAACGGAATTAACTGCATTAATAATGCCGCTCCATTCTTTGAGTACAAAGAAGAGTGGGATGCACTTGGAACGGTTTACGGCTCGCGAAGCTTCGAAGGATACGATTATCTTGGAACAAATAGAGGACTATATGCTAAAAAGAAATCTGAGAAAAACTATACCATAATTCCAGAAACATCTGGGCAGGTTTGGAATTTACAATTAATTCAAAACACCTTATTCTGTGGACATGACAAAGGAACTTTTGTGATTAATAAAAGGAAGGCAGTAAAAGTTGGCTCAGTTGGAGGTTCTTGGATTTTTAAAGAACACCCTTCTAACAAAAACTTGGTGTTGCAAGGAAATTATAACGGAATCCATGTGCTCGAGCAGAAAAACGATACCTGGGAGTATCGAAACAAACTGGAGGGTTTTGATATTTCTTCCCGTTTGTTTGAATTTGTTAACGACACCACTATTATAGTAGGGCATGAATATAAAGGAGTTTATAAGCTAAAGCTAGATTCGAGTCTTTTGAACGTGACAAATCTAACCAAAGAGGAGTCCGTTAAAAAAGGAGTAAATGCTGGACTTACGTCTTTTGATCAGGAAATCTATTATTATTATAAAGAAGGAGTGTATAAGTATAATGTAAAGGAGGAAAAATTCATAAAAGACCTTGTGATTTCATCAATACTTAATAAAGAGGAATATGACACGGGTAAAATGGTAGAGGATGATCAGGGAAATCTATGGTTTATGACCAAAAATAAAATGCATTATTTCACAAAAGATGTATTTACAAATAAATTAATCCACCAATCCTTTTATTTAGATCGTAAAGACAGAAAAAGTATTTCCGGGTTTGAGCACATTGCCCCAATTAATAGAACAAACTATTTGATTGGGTCTAGCGAGGGTTATATCGCAGTCAACCTAGAAAAAGTAAAGAAAATAAAACCACAGGTTAAGATTGACGCAATAACAACTAAAGACAGTTCGCGCGTTTCTTTAAAAACAACATTAAGTGTAAAAAATAAAAACAACAACCTTCTGATCGAATACAGTGCAAATACATACCAAAAATATTATCCAGTTAACTTTCAATATAAATTAGAAGGAAATCAAGAAATTTGGAGCTCCTGGAGTGAACAGGCTTTTGTAAAATTTGAAAATTTAAATGCAGGGACCTATGTTTTTATGGTAAGAGCAAGAGTGCGTGATGAAATTTCCGAAACGCAAAAAACCGAGGAAATCTCGATTCTTCCTCCATGGTATTGGTCCAATACAGCAAATACAACTTATGTGTTTAGTTTTTTCTTGTTTGTGGGACTACTAAGAGGTTATTACGGCTGGAAAAACAGAAAAGAACAACTTAAAATAATTAAAAAGAACAATCAAAAAGCTGAATTACTAGAACTAGAAAATCAAAAAGAACTTATTCGGATCCGAAATGAACAATTACAAAATGATATACAAAGTAAAAATAGAGAGCTTGCAATTGCGACCATGAGTACTTTAAAAAGAAATGATTTTCTTAATAAAATAAAAAAAGATTTAGCCGACATGGAAGCACTTCCAAAAGTGGAGCAACTTATTAAAAAAATCAACAAAAATCTAAAAAAGAATGATGACTGGGAGTTTTTTGAAGATGCTTTTAACAACGCAGATAAAGGTTTTTTTAAAGAAGTTAAAGCCAAACATCCAAAGCTCACAAATAACGACCTTAGGCTATGTGCTTTCTTGCGATTGAACCTTTCTTCTAAAGAAATCGCACCTTTACTTAACATCTCTGTTCATAGCGTAGAAATTAAACGGTACCGCCTCAGAAAAAAGATGAATCTCTCTCGAGATCAAAGAATTGTAGATTATGTGATGACTTTGTAAAGGTGTTTTTGTTCGTAAAAATACTTTACAAAAACTATACATAAACTTAAATATTTTGATATATTTAATACCAACTACTTGTTTTGTAGGAATTTAATAATTAAACGGTTTTTAATACAAATAAAATAACAAAAAGCTATTTATTTTTAAACAGTTGAGTTTTTGTATAGTTTATTTTAAAAGCTAGTAAAGCATATTATTAGTAAATTTAACAACTTAAAAAGATTGATGCATTCATATTGAAATTTTAAATATAAATGAAAGTCAACAAAAAAACAACCAATAACAAAAAACCATGAACCTAACTAAAAACTTATTTTACAGTCTATTTGCATCACTAATTATAATGGGATGTAGCAAAGATGACGATGTTGCGCAAATAACAGGTCTCGACTTCACCATCACAGCAAACGCTGATGATCAATTACAGATTGATGTATTGCCTTCTGCAACTGGAGCAGCAACTTATGATGTGTATTTTGACGCAGTTGGTGCGCCTACATCATTCTTAGCAACAACTGGGGATGCCATAACAAGCACTTATCCTGAAGCTGCTGCAACTTACACCATCAAGGTAATTGCAAAAAACACAAACGGAGCTTTAGATGTCGAGTTGACTAAAAGTCATACTGTAGAATATGTTGCTCCAAGATCTATTTCTAATTTTGAAGGAAGCGATGATGTAACACTTGTAGACGCTACATCGGCAATAACAATTGTTGCCAATCCTGATGCATCTGGAAACAACACATCTGCTAACGTAGGTCAAGTTGTAAACGGAAGTGATTTATACGAAGCTTTTGTCTTTGCACCTAATACAACAATCAATATGACCGCTTCTAGTAATCAAGTAATCAAAATGGACTACTGGCAAGAAACTGCTGGAGATGTTCAGCTTTTAGCAAAACTTGAAGGGCAATCTAGTGATGATTCTACATTTTTACCCCTAGAAGTAGAAGTAACAGCTTCTGAAGCTGGATGGCAAACAGTAACTTTTGATTTTGCAAACAACAGAAGAAATAGCTATCCAAACGGAGATGCTGCTTTGGCAGACTTAGGTAACTACTATAAGTTAGCAATCTTTATTGGGTTTGGAACTGCAACACCCGGTACGTTCTACGTGGATAATATAACTGGTGGAATTGAGGGAGCTGCTGTTCCTGACACAGATGGAGATACAGTAGTTGACTCTGTTGATACTTGTCCAAATGATGCTGGAGAAGTTGATAATGGCGGGTGTCCGTCAGTTAGTGCGCTTCCTGCTGATAATTTTGAAGGTACTGGAAACATTGCTTGGAATGCTAATAATCTTGGAACTCTTTCGGGAGATGCAAATTTAATTACAGAAACTAACCCAAGTTCAACAGGAATAAATACTTCTGCAAATTCTGCTAAATATGAAGATTATGGAGCTGGACAATATGCAAATGTTTCTTTTGATGTTTTATCACCGTTTGATCTTTCTATTAATAATGTTATTACAGTAAAAGTATTTGTACCAACTCCATCAACTGCTTTTTCAGCACCAGCTCAACTTGAAATCAAACTTCAAGATAAGACTAGTTCTGAACCATGGAATGGACAAGTATCTGTAATACAAAATTATACTTACGACACATGGCAAACACTAACGTTTGACTTTTCTGATCATGCATCTGCTACTAACTTCAGTAGGGTTGTTGTTCAGTTTAACGGAGAGGCAAACAACGAAGCAGTTACAGCTTATATCGATGATTTCGTTATGGGACCTGCTAACTAATTTCAATTTCATATTAAACCCCCTTTTTTCAAGGGGGTTTTTTTATGAAAAAAAACAATTATAATTCACTTATCTCCAACGGTAATGAAACTAAAAAACTTAACAATATTAAATTTATTTGTTGTTCTCCTATTAATCTCTTGCGGTTCAGGTGACGATTCTACAGTTCCAATTGAAATAGATGATGAACAGTTGAATGACACTTTGGTTTGGACGGATGAATTCACTGATAATGGATCACCAAATAGCTCTAAATGGACTTATGATATTGGAAATAATGGCTGGGGAAATAATGAAGTACAATTTTATACAGATAGAACTCAAAATGCTGTTGCCAGGGATGGAATTCTTTCAATAACCGCTAGAAAAGAAAATTACAATGGATCTAACTACACTTCGTCAAGGCTAAAAACACAAGGGAAATATTTTTTCACCTATGGTAAAGTTGAAGTTCGAGCAAAATTACCAGCTTCTGCAGGTACATGGCCTGCAATCTGGATGCTTGGAGCAAATTTTCCGTCAGTTGGTTGGCCAGCATGTGGTGAAATTGATATTATGGAACAAAAAGGATGGGATAAAACTAAAGTAGCCTCTACTTTACATAATCTTTCAAGTTCTGGAGATAGTAGAAATACTAGAGAAACCAGTCTGCCGGATTCATCTTCTGAATTTCATGTATATGGAATGAACTGGACCAGAGAAAAAATAGAATTCTCAGTTGATGGGACTATTTATTACACCTATAGTCCATCTAATAAAACTAGTGAGAATTGGCCTTATAATGAACCCCAATTTATAATACTGAATGTTGCAATGGGAGGTACTCTCGGTGGAGATATTCCAAGTGATTTCTCAGAAAGCAAAATGGAGATTGACTATGTCAGAGTATACCAATAAGCACAGCACAATTAAAAAAACTAAAATGTTAAAAAAACATTATTTATATATACTCCTAATTGGGAGTCTTATTGCTTGTAACCCAGAGTCTCAACTCAGCGAAACAGATACAAAAGTTGAAGTATTATTGGCGAAAATGACCTTGAAAGAAAAAATTGGTCAGATGAATCAATACAACGGGTTTTGGAACGTAACCGGACCAGTCCCCGAAGGTGGTGATGCTCAAGTAAAATATAATCATTTAGCGGAGGGATATGTAGGTTCTATGCTTAATGTAAGAGGAGTAAAAGAAGTTCGTGAAGTACAAAAAGTAGCGGTCGAGAAGTCGAGGCTTGGTATTCCACTAATTATAGGTTTTGATTTAATTCACGGGTACAAAACAATCAGTCCAATTCCACTCGCAGAATCTGCAAGTTGGGATCTAGATGCCATAAAAAAATCAGCAGCAATTGGAGCTAAAGAAGCGGCAGCTGCTGGAATCAACTGGACCTTTGCTCCTATGGTAGACGTTACACGCGATGCCCGTTGGGGAAGAGTAATGGAAGGTGCAGGAGAAGATCCGTATTTAGGAAGTAAAATTGCCGTTGCTCGTGTTCTTGGTTTTCAAGGAGATGATCTTTCTTTACCTCACACAGTTGCTGCCTGTGCTAAGCACTTTGCTGGCTATGGTTTTTCTGAAGGTGGTAGAGATTACAATACTGTAGATGTTGGTTTAAATACACTTCATAATATTGTTTTGCCACCGTTCAAGGCTGCAGCTGACGCTGGCGTTAAAACTTTCATGAATTCATTTAATGATCTAAACGGTATTCCTGCAACAGCCGATAAATACTTACAACGTGATATTCTTAAAAAAGAATGGAACTTTGAAGGGTTTGTTGTTTCTGACTGGGGATCTCTTCGTGAAATGATGGATCATGGGTATGCTAAAGACAGAAAACATGCAGGCGAATTAGCCTTAAATGCTGGCTCTGACATGGACATGGAGTCGTATATCTACTTTGAAGAACTGGAAGGCTTACTGGGAGAAGGAAAAGTAAAATTAACAGACATCGACGATGCTGTTAGAAGAATTTTAAAGGTAAAATATGAATTGGGCTTATTTGATGACCCTTACCGTTATTTAGACGAGGAGCGCGAAAAAGAAGTTACCGGTTCTAAAGAGATTATCGACGGTGTTTTGGACATGGCAAAAAAGTCAATCGTATTACTTAAAAACGAAGATAAAATACTTCCCTTAAAGAAAAAAGGACAACGCATTGCTCTAATAGGCCCTTTCGCTGCCGACAAAAACAGCCCTCTTGGTAACTGGAGAATTGGAGCCGATGATAATACTGCAATTTCTGTCCTGGAAGGCTTACAAGCTTACAATGGGAATAACATTAAACACCAACAGGGAGTTAAACTTGCAAATAAAATACCAGCTGGTTTTCATGAAGAAGTATCAATAAACGAAACAGACAGAACTGGTTTTGCTGCCGCCAAAAAAGCAGCTGCAAGAGCAGATGTAATTGTAATGGTTTTAGGTGAATATGGTTTTCAATCTGGAGAAGGTCGAAGTAGAGCTAATTTAGATTTACCCGGACTTCAACAAGAACTGCTTGAAGAGGTTTATGCTATTAATCCAAACATTGTACTTGTTTTAATGAACGGAAGACCTTTAATTCTTAATTGGGCTTCGGAAAATTTACCTGCTATTGTTGAGGCTTGGCATTTAGGGACTCAAAGTGGAAATGCTATTGCACAAGTTCTTTATGGTGATTATAATCCAGGCGGAAAGTTACCAATGAGTTTTCCTAGAAACGTTGGTCAAATGCCCTTATATTATAACGTTAAGAGTACTGGTCGTCCTGGTGCTGATGGAGAAGATCAAGGAAGTGTATTTTGGTCTCACTACACAGATGAAAAACATACAGCACTCTACCCTTTTGGATATGGACTAAGCTACACAACCTTCGGTTATTCAGACATAGAGCTTAGTGCTTCAGAAATGACTGCTGAAGGCGTTATAGAGGCTTCTGTTGTGTTAACTAATACTGGAGAAGTGGAAGGAAAAGAAGTAGTACAATTGTATCTTCAAGATCCCTTTGCAAGTGCAGTTAGACCGATACGTGAATTAAAAGGATTTGAATTGGTTTCACTTAAACCTGGTGAAACTAAAAAAGTAATCTTTACTATAGACGAAAAAATGCTTCAGTTTTATAGTGCTAATAATACCTGGGAGTCCGAAACAGGTGATTTTAATATTTTTATTGGAACCGATTCTACTACAAAAAGAAAAGCTACTTTCGTTTTAAACTAAACTAAAATGAAATCCATACTCCTATCTATATTCCTTTTGGGAGGTGTCCTTGTTCAGGCACAATCGAAAGAAAGAAAATTAGTCTGGGCTGATGAGTTCAATCAGCCCGAACTAAATCAAAACTTTTGGACTTTCAAATTAGGCGACGGTTGTCCCGATTTATGCGGTTGGGGAAATAACGAAAGACAAATCTATACGGATAGTAACCATGTTATACGTGATGGAAATTTAGCCATTCAAGCCCGCTTAAAAGACGGAGTATATACCTCGTCCCGAATCACAACAGAGAATCAAATACAATACACTTATGGGCGCTTTGAGGTGCGTGCTAAGCTTCCAGTTGGTCAAGGGGTTTGGCCGGCTTTCTGGATGTTAGGAAGTAATATAAAAGAAGTTGGTTGGCCACTTTGTGGGGAAATTGACATTTTGGAATATGTGGGTAAAGAGCCCCATGAGGTTTTTACTTCTTTACACACGCAAGCCAGTCACGGAGAAACTATCAATACCAAAAAAACTAAATTCCCTAAAATTGAAGAAGGTTTTCATATCTATACAGCCGATTGGGATGAAAATCAAATCGAATTTTTTGTAGATGGAATGAGCGTTTATACTTTTATTCCTAAAAACAAAAGTGAAGCAGAATGGCCTTTTGATCAGCCATTTTATGTGTTATTGAACTTAGCTGTCGGCGGAAATTTCGGTGGCCCTGACGTTGATGATTCTATTTTTCCTCAGGAATTTATAATTGATTACGTTCGGGTTTATCAATAAGACTAATCTGTAAACATCAGTTTCTTCATTAATTTTCTTAAAATTATAAAGGATAAAAGTGTTACAGCCAGTAAGATCGACCCTTCTTTATATTCACCATAAATAAAATATCCGGTGCTAAATAAAGCTCCGTATATTCCTACAGATCCGACTACCATGCATAATATTCCAGTAGGAACGTTCCAAGCTCGCTTTTCGGTAATTAAATCAACACCATCTGCTTCTGCTTCAGCAACTACTTTGTTCCAACCTGGCCCTCCAGGTTGTGTGATTTTATAAAACTCGTTGAGCGTTTTCTTATCCGAAGGAGACGTTACTAAAGTAACCACCACCCAAGATAAAGTTGTAATTGCTACTCCTAAAACTAATTGAATGTCATCAGCTATTGGGTCAAACCCTAGTTTTATGTGAATTAATTTAAAATAAAGTGCCAATACAAAGGATACAGTCATAGCCGTTATTTCACTGTAGGCATTAATGCGGTACCAAAACCAGCGCATTATAAAAAGCAAACCTGTACCTGCTCCTATTTGTAGTAAAATTTGAAATGCTTCAAGAGCGTTACTCAATAATAGTGCAAAAAGTGCTGAAGCTATCATCAAAATCAAGGTACTCCAACGCCCTACCCTAACCAATTCTTTTTCGGAAGCTTCTGGCTTAACAAAACGTTGATAAAAATCATATACGACATAAGAAGATCCCCAGTTTAGGTGTGAAGATATGGTTGACATAAAAGCCGCTATAAGCGAAGCAACTATAAGTCCTATTAATCCTGCTGGTAAAAAGGTCATCATGGCTGGATACGCTAAATCGTCTTTTACAATACTTGGATCAATGTCTGGAAATGCAGCCTGAAGGGATTGCAAATCTGGAAAAATAATTAAACTTGCCAAGGCAATCAAAATCCAAGGCCAAGGTCGTAAAGCATAATGGGCAAAGTTGAATAATAAGGTTGCCCAGACTGCATTTTTCTCATCTTTTGCAGACAACATGCGCTGTGCAATATACCCTCCACCACCTGGTTCAGCGCCGGGGTACCAAACACTCCACCACTGAATCGCAATAGGTAATATAAAAAGGGTTATAAATACTTCTCTTTGTTGAAAATCGGGGATAAAATCTAATTTTGGAATTACGTTAGGATGAGTCAATAAAGCATCTAAACTCCCTATCTGTGGTAGATCAATTATATAATAGGTTGCCCAGAAGGTAGCACCCATTGCTAAAATAAATTGAAAGAAATCTGTAATAACCACACCTTTAAGGCCACCAAGCGAACTGTATAATACGGTAATAGTTGATGCAATTATGAGGGTTTCTACAGCAGTAAATCCAAGTAGGACACTCCCTATCTTAATAGCCGCTAAACAAACTGAAGCCATAATCATGATGTTGAAAAAAACACCCAAATACAAGGCGCGAAATCCACGTAAAAAGGCAGCTCCTTTTCCACTATAACGCAATTCATAAAACTCTAAATCCGTTACTACTCCAGACTTACGCCAAAGTTTTGCATAGACGAAAACAGTAAGCATTCCGGTAAGCAAAAATGCCCACCAAACCCAGTTTCCAGAAACTCCATTTTTTCTTACAATGTCGGTAACTAAGTT
>Ga0209406_1000298_pt1 | contig 41285 bp, 33 predicted proteins | sample COGITO_mtgs_1204_FD_184808 | JGI IMG/M metagenome (GOLD analysis project Ga0209406, IMG submission 184808) | Pelagic marine microbial communities from North Sea - COGITO_mtgs_120426 (SPAdes) (version 2) | ecosystem: Environmental > Aquatic > Marine > Epipelagic ... | reverse complement strand
GATGTTGACATTACATACAAAACTAATAACGCTAATAAGTCAGGAGAAAAACTTGATGACGAAACAATTTTAAAGCTTATTAATATGGCTAACGGAATTATTCCAACAATGCTTAAATCAAGAAGAAGCTATCTCCCATTTTCTTATGGAATTACATATAAATGGCATAAAAAAGGTAAACACAAATATGCTGTGGCTGTATCGTATGAGGGAACAAATTCTTACGGTGGTTCTGTTGAAGATACCGCATTTTTAGAATTTAATTCTAAATTTAAAGAAACAGCAGGTAGTGTAATGATGCGAATGTAATAACCCCTAGTTATTTCTAGTTAAAAAAGAGCATTAAATAAACTGATTTGTGGGACTTTTGCGGGAACTAATTAACTGTATAAATTAAAAAAGGGACTCAATTTCTTGAATCCCCTCTGGGTGGAAGAGCGGTCTCGAACCGCCGACCTCCTGAACCACAATCAGGCGCTCTAACCAACTGAGCTACAACCACCATAACAAGGCGCAAATTTAATAGATTAGTTAGATATAAAAAACTTTTATTTAATATCGTTCAAGTAATTTATTCCAATCACTCTATTGGTTGTAAATCCTTCAGCATTATCAACTCCAATTAACCTTCCTAAATCTGCTGAACGATTTATTACATCATTTAAAAAATTCTTTTTACTAATTAATGTTTCAGGTTCAGTATTTTGTGAATCAAAAAATTGGGACTTATATGCTCTAATGGCTTTCAATTTTACATCAACAAAACCTGAAATATCTACTAAGAAATCTGGAGAAGAATTTTTCCATTGAATGTAATGGTATACAGACTTTGGTCTCCAAGATGTCTGGTCATGATTATTGAATTTTGTTTTAACCTTCACTAAACCGCTTAAAAAACATGAATCACTTACCAATCTAGCCCCTTTTGGGTGATCAATATGTCTGTCATCTTGTGCATTACAAAGAACAATTTCAGGTTTATATTTTCTTAAACATTTTATAATTTTTAACTGATGATCTTGATCATTTAAAAAGAATCCGTCTTTAAAATTTAAATTTTCTCTTATCGAGATTCCTAATATTTTTGAAGCATTATTAGATTCCAAATTTCTAATTTCTACACTTCCTCTAGTTCCCAACTCTCCTCTTGTTAAATCTATAATACCAACTTTTTTTCCATTTGAAATTTCTTTTGCAATTGTTCCCCCGCAACCTAATTCTACATCATCTGGATGTGCGCCAAAAGCTAGTATATCTAATTTAATATTTTTCATATTTTTTGAAAAGCTTGAGTTAAATCATTTTCTAAATCATCATAATCTTCAATTCCTACTGAAAATCTTAATAAACCATCTGAAATTCCAAATTTTTCTCTTTTTGCCTTAGAAATTTTTGAATGCGAAGTTAGAGAAGGAGATGTTATTGTAGATTCTACTCCACCCAAACTCATCGCTGGTTTTATAATTTTCAGATGTCTTGTGAACGCATCAGATTTATTTTCGTCTTTTAACAAAAAGGATAACATACCTCCAAAGCCAAACATTTGTTTTTTGGCTAACTCATGTTGAGGGTGAGATTTTAATCCTGGATAATAAACAGACTTTATATTTTCACTTCCATTTAAAAACTCTGCAATTTTAAAGGCATTATTATTTTGAGCTTTGACTCTTAAAGACAATGTTTTTATGCTTCTCTCCAAAAGCCAAACAGTATGTTCGCTTAAATTACCACCATAATTTATAGATGATTCTAATATTTTATCAATTAAAATTTTAGAGGATGAAATTGTTCCAGCCAAAATATCACTGTGCCCCCCTAGGTATTTTGTGGCACTATGAATAATAATGTCTATTCCATAATTTACTGGATTTTGGTTTATAGGACTAGCAAAAGTGTTATCAATTATTGAAATTAAATCGTTTTTTTTAGCCAAATCAGCAACTAACTCTAAATCAATTATTTGTAAAAGCGGATTACTTGGTGTTTCGATATAAATTAATTTCGTATTGCTTTTAATTTCTTTTTTATAATCATCAATTTCTAATGATTCAACTAACGAATGTTCAATATTGAATTTTTTAAATTCTTTAAGAATTAAATTTATTGTTCCACCGTACAGAGAAGATTGAAAAACAACATGGTCACCAGATTTCAAAAACGAGAACATTGATGCAAAAATAGCTGCGATACCAGATCCAAAAATTAACGATTTTTCACAATTTTCTAATGAAGAGATTTTTTTTGAAAGGGCTAACTGATTTGGAGTATTAAAATATCTTGGATATTTATGATCTTCTACCTTTAAATAATCATAGGCAGTACTTAAATATAGTGGCGAAACTGCACCTTTATATTTATAATCAATTAATTCTCCATCATGAATACATCTTGTGGTAAATCCTTTGATATTTTTTTTCATTACAAATTAACTCTTAATCCAGTCTAAAACAGAGGGATCATCAGGTTTAACTCTAGAGGAAATAATTTTAACTAAATAACCATTTTCGTCAATTAAATATTTTTGAAAATTCCACTTAACAGAGGAATCTTTGTAACCATTTTTATTCTTATCAGTTAAAAATTTATACAAAGGGTGCATCTTAGAGCCTCTTACAGAAACCTTTTCCATCATTGGAAATGAAACCCCATAATTTTCTAAGCAAAATTTTGCAATTTCTTCATTTGAGCCTGGTTCTTGCCATAAAAAATTATTTGATGGAAATCCAACAATTACAAAATTTTCAGATTTGAAATCATTATAAAGTTTTTCCAAAATTTCATATTGATAAGTAAGTCCACATTTGGAAGCGGTATTTACAATCATTATTTTTTTTCCCTTTAAACTAGACATATTAAATTTTTCACCAACTAAATTTGTTAGTTCAAATTGATGAATAGTTTCTTTCATTTGTTTAAAGTTTTGAGATAGTGTTAAATGGCTAAATAATATGGCAATTAAAAAAAATATATTTTTCATATTTGGCAAATATAATAAGTTAAATGATTTCAGCACTAAGACCTGCTTGAAGAAGTTTAGTGCATCTGGGTTTTAAGTCTGAAAAAGTACCTGACTTAACACTACACTTTCCTTTATAGTGAACAATCAATGAACATTGTTCAGCTTGCTCTGAAGTGTGTTCGCAAACTTGAATTAAAGTTCTAATGACATGATCAAAAGTATTTACATCATCATTATAAAGAATAATTTCATTTTCGTGAACTGAATCGGTTTCTACTATTTCTTTCTCAGATACTTTTTCTTTAGTGCTCATGACTACACTAATTTACAAAATTTTAAAGGGAACTATTTGCTTCAATAATAAGTTTAAAATCTTTTGCCGATAAAGAAGCACCTCCAATAAGGCCTCCATCAACATCTTTCTTATTGAAAATCTCATTTGCATTTGAAGGTTTCACACTACCTCCATAGAGGATAGAAACCTCTTCGGAAATAGATTTATCAAAAGTATTTTCAACACAATTTCTTATAAACTCATGCATCTCTTGTGCTTGTTCTGGAGAGGCAGTTTCACCTGTGCCAATAGCCCAAACTGGTTCATAAGCAAGAATTATATTTTTCCAAGATTCTTTTTTTATTTTCATGACGGTATTGTCAAGTTGACTCTTAACAATTTCAAAATGCTTTTTGGATTTCCTTTCAGAGAGCTCTTCACCAAAACAAAAAATAATATTAAAATTATTATCCAGTGCAAACTCAGTCTTTGCTAATAAAACATCATCACTTTCATTAAAATAAGCTCTTCTTTCCGAGTGACCAATTAGAGTTGTTGATACGCCAATACTTTGTAACATTTCAATAGAAACCTCCCCTGTGTAAGCACCATTACTTTTTTGATGAACATTTTGCGAAACAACCTTAATTGGTGAGTCCTCTAAAAGATCATGTGAAGTTTTTAAAAAGGGATATGCAGGTGCAATCATAACACTTACATCTTTAATATTTTTTAATTCTTTTAACTCATTTATTAAATCTATTGTCTGATTTAAATCGTTATTCATTTTCCAATTTCCTGCAACAATTTTTTTTCTCATTATTTTATAAATTTTATTCTAGCTTAACTTTTGGATCCAACCATGTATATATTACATCCACAAATATATTAATCAAAATGAAAATAAAAGCTATAGTTAAAACAGCTCCAATCAACACAGGAACATCCAAAGTATTTAATGAATCTACTATTTCTTTTCCAAGACCATTCCATCCAAAAATATACTCGACAAATACAGAACCAGCTAACATACTTGCAAACCAACCTGAAAGGGCAGTGATAACTGGGTTAAGTGAATTTTTAATAGCATGATTTTTAATCACTTGAAACTTACTTAAACCTTTGGCGTATGCTGTTCTAATATAATTCTGAGATAAAACTTTCAAAAGAGAATTCCTCATCATTTGTGAAATAACTGCAACGGGCCTTATTCCTAAAACTATAGATGGTAAAATTAGGTTTTTGAGATTAATATTTAAATTTTCACCGTAATCATCCAACTCATATAAACTTCCTGTCATATTTAATCCAGTAATGTCTCTCAAAAGATATCCAAACAACCAAGCAAATAAAATAGCACTAAAAAAAGAAGGAACACTCATTCCTAATGTACTTATTAGTTGAATGGAATAGTCTATCCAATTATTTTTATTCAGTGCTGAGAAAATTCCAAGAAACATACCCAAAATAATTGCAATAGTAATAGATGATAATGCTAAAACAGCAGTATTTGGAAAAGTATTCTTTATAATTTCTACAACAGTTACACCATTTTTTTGATAGGATTCTCTGAGATAGGGTGTTTTTAATACAACTTTATATTTTTCGAAAGATAAAAGCCCAACGTAATTATATTTATCTTTTTTTAAAAAAGATAAATTTTGAGATTCGTTGAAATGAATAGAAACTGGAGACAAATCATTTAAATAATACAAATATTGGATAAATACAGGTTTATCAAAACCATATTTTTTTTTTATCAAAGTAAGTTGTTCAGAATTTTCATTTTGACCCAACATCATTTGAGCTGGGTCGCCAGGCAAAACATTAAAAAGAAAAAATATGATTGTAACTACCCCAAATAGAGTTAAAAACATATTAGATAGTTTTTTTAATATCCAATACATAAAAAGTTATTTTTTTTGAAGATGAATCAATGCAAATACTGAATAATTAATCATATCTTGATAATTTGCAGCTATTCCTTCACTCACCAAGGTTTTCCCTTGATTATCCTCAATTTGTTTAATTCTTAAAATTTTCTGGATAATTAAATCGGTCAAAGAGCTTACTCGCATATCTCTCCAAGCTTCTCCATAGTCATGATTTTTATTTTCCATTAAAATTTTGGTTTCGGCTAAATAACTGTCATAAAGTTCTAAGGCAGTTTCCAAATCCAAATCAGGAGTTTCTGCAATTCCTTTTTGAATTTGAATGAGTGACATTAAAGAATAATTAATAATTCCTACGAACTCTGAGTTTTGACCCTCATCAACTTTTCTGATTTTATTAGTTTGTAAACTTCTTATTCTTTGTGCTTTAATAAAAATTTGATCTGTTAAAGATGATAATCTAAGGATTCGCCAAGCACTACCATAATCTTTCATCTTATTAAAAAAAAGATTTCTACAATCTGCAGTGACTATATCGTATTGTTTGGAAGTATTGATGGCCAATAGTTTTTTGTGTAAATTTCGTAGAAAAAATTTAAATAGGTAGATTACTTTTGTAAAAAGTTATTAAAAAATTTAAAATTAAAATGACAATAAACATTAAGGGCAAATTAATGGATTTTTCATCACCAAAGATTATGGGTATTTTAAATATAACACCTGATTCATTTTATGATGGTGGAATGTTTGACTCCAATAAAAAAATCTTAAAACAAGTTGAAAAAATGTTAGAAGATGGTGCAGACATCATTGATATAGGCGGATGTAGTTCTAAGCCTGGTTCAAAAAAGGTAATAACAGATGATGAGATTAAAAGAGTTATACCAACAATTGAATTAATAAAAAGCAAATTTAATGAAGCAATAATTTCCGTTGATACCTTTAGGAGTGAAGTAGCAAAAAAAGCGGTTAACAGCGGTGCTTCAATTGTTAATGATATTTCAGCGGGGGAATTGGATCCAAATATGTTTAATTGCGTTGCAGAGCTTGGTATTCCTTACATTATGATGCATATGCAAGGGAGTCCCCAGACTATGCAAAATAAACCCAAATACAATAATGTTGTGAATGATATAATAACAAATCTTTCTAAAAAAATATTTAGAGCAAGAGAGTTAGGAATTATTGATATAGTTGTGGACCCTGGATTTGGATTTGGTAAAACCCTTGAGCACAATTATCAAATTTTGAATGATTTATCTTTTTTTAAGGAACTTGATTGTCCCATTCTTGTTGGTATTTCTAGAAAATCCATGATTTATAAAATTCTAAATAATGATCCAAAAAATGCATTAAACGGAACTACATGTTTAAATACTGTAGCCTTATCTAAAGGGGCTAATATACTCAGAGTACATGATGTAAAAGAAGCAAAAGAAATAATTAAATTAACTAATTTTCTTGTTAGTTCTTCTTAATTCATTTTTAATTACTTTTATATAAATTATTTTTCAAATTGGATAAATTTAATTTTTTAATTCCTGACATAATTGATGTTATAGACATCATTCTTGTTGTAATCCTACTTTACTACGTCTATAAACTTGTGAAAGGAACAGCTGCTATTAACATATTAATTGGTATAATTATTATTTATTTAATTTGGAAACTAACTGATGTACTTAATATGAATATTCTAAGTAATCTACTTGGTCAATTTATTAGTGTTGGTGTTTTTGCATTAATAGTTGTATTTCAACAAGAAATAAGAAAGTTTCTTTTAATGTTAGGTTCAAATAATCTTACCAACAACAAGCTTTATTATAAATACGTCAATATTTTTAAGCCTTCTAGAGAAATTAGTCAAATGAACATTGAAGAATTTATAAAAAGTTGTAAAAAATTAGTTTCAACTAAAACTGGAGCATTATTTATTATAGAAAGAAATAATAGTCTTGATTTTATAAAAAATTCAGGAGATAACCTTTATTTAGAAATTTCATCACCGATAATAGAAAGTATTTTTTACAAAAATAGTCCTCTGCATGATGGAGCAGTTATTATTGATGGTAATTTTATTACTGCAGCAAGGGTTGTTCTCCCTGTTTCTGAAAATCAGAAAATAAATTCTCGATTAGGGCTTAGACATAGAGCCGCCTTTGGTATCACTGAAAAAACTGATGCAATAGCTATAGTTGTATCAGAGGAAAACGGAAAAATCAGTTTTATCAAAAATGGAGAGATTTTTAAATATAGTAATGATGAGAATTTAATAGCTATGATTGAAGCTGAACTGGTTTAATTTCTGAGCTTTTAAATTGAATTTCATAAAGGTTTTTATAATAACCTTTCTTTTTATTTATTAATTCCAAATGAGAACCATACTCAACTAGTTTCCCTGAATCCATAACCAAAATTCTATCAGAATTTAATATAGTTGACAGCCTGTGTGCTATTATTATAGAAGTTTTGTTTTCAGTAATTTTTAAAATCGCACTCTGTATTAATTCTTCAGAATTAGAATCAATTGATGATGTGGCCTCGTCCAAAATTAAAATTGAAGGATTTTTTAAATATGCCCTTAAAAAGGATATAAGTTGCCTCTGACCTTGGGAAATCATAACCCCTCTTTCCTTTACATTATAATTGTATCCACCTGGTAAAGACATTATAAAATCGTGTATTCCAATTTTTTTTGCCGCTTTCACAACATTGTCAAATGATATAGTTTTATTCCAAATAGTAATATTATTTAATAAGGAATCTGCAAATAAAAAATCATCTTGCAAGACCAATGCTATATTAGACCTCAAAGAATAAAGATCCATATTATTTATATCAATATCATCAATCTCAATAGAGCCTTGCGTTGTTTGGTAAAATCTAGTCAAGAGGTTTATTATAGTTGTTTTTCCAGAACCAGTTGCACCAACTATAGCGATCTTTTCGCCTTTATTAACGTTAAAAGAAATATCCTTTAAAACATCCACACCTTCACCATATGAGAAAGTAATATTGTTAAATTTAATATTTCCAAGAAATGTATTATATGATAAATTTCCTGAGTTTAAAATCTTACTTTCAGTATCCATTATTTTGAAAACCCTGTTAGCTGCTACCATTCCCATTTGAAGTGTATTAAACTTATCTGCTATTTGCCTTAGTGGACGAAATAACATTTGTGATAATTGAATAAACAAGAATATTATTCCAAGTGTTATCTCGGAATCCTCTAAAATTGAATTTAATCCGCCATACCAAACAATTAAACCTACAGTAACAGATGTAGATAGTTCCGCTATTGGAAAAAAAATAGAATTATACCAAACTGTTTTAAGCCATGCTTTCTTATGTTTTTTATTGATTTCTATAAAATTATCATACTCTATTTTCTCTCTATTAAAAATTTGAACAATTTTCATTCCAGTTATCCTTTCATGTACAAAAGAATTTAAATTAGCTACTTCAGCTCTAACTTCGTTGAAAGCTACCTTCATCGATTTTTGAAATTTTCTTGTTGCAAATAGTATAAAAGGAAGCACAACAAAAACTGATAGACTTAATTTCCAACTGATTACTAACATTATAATTATTACTAAAAACATTTGTAAAAGATCGGCAACTATCATAAAAAGACCCTGACTAAAAATACTGGCAATTGTTTCCATGTCATTGACAGCTCTTGTGACCAATCTTCCGACAGAGGATTTATCAAAATAACCCATCTTGAAATTAAGAATATGTTTAAAAAGTTTGACTCTTAAATCAAAAACAACATTTTGACCTAAAAGGTTAGCATAGTAACTAAACAGAAACATAAAAACTACGGTTAACAAAAGATTTAAGAGCATGAAACAAATCAAATAAATAAATTCATCATATTTTCCTAATGCTAAATAATCATCAACTGCTATTTTAATTAAATAAGGTGTTAGGGTAGAAAAAATAGATATTAAAACAGCTGAAATCGCAACGAAAATAAAAGTTGATTTATAAATAAGCACATTGCCTATTAACCTTTTAAAAAGTTTTACGTCAAATAGATTTGAATCTTTACTCATCTATTAAAAAATTTCCAGGGTAAATAATATTAGTCAAATATAAGCCTTGCGCTGGAACAGAATAACCAGCGACCTCTCTATTTTTACTTTTTATGACTTTATCCATATGATTTATTTCATACTTACCTTCCCCAATTTCAATCAAAGTCCCAACTATAGCTCTAACCATATTCCTTAAAAAACGATTGGCAGATATTTCAAAAACCCAGTAGTTTTCTTTAAATGTCCAACTAGCACGTCTAATATCACAATCAAAAGTATGAACATCAGTATTAGACTTTGAAAAACATTTAAAGTCGGTATAATCAAAAAGCTTTAAAGCAGCTAAATTCATTTTACAAAAATCAATTTCCTTCTTTAGAAAATACGAATCGTTAGATAAAAAAGGATTTTTAGACGTATTTAACTTGTATTGGTAAGTTCTACTCACAGCATCAAACCTAGCATGGAAATCTTGCTTTACTAAGTACAAGTTTTTTATTGCAATATCACTAGGTAAAAAGGAATTAAGCTTATAAATAAAATCTAATTTATCCGCGATTACTGAATCTAAATCAAAATGAGCACAAAAATATGAGGCGTGGACACCAGTATCGGTTCTTCCTGCCCCTACAACACATATTTTTTTATTCAAAATAGTAGATATACACTTCTCAATTGTTTCTTGTACAGAAATGGAATTAGGTTGTATTTGCCAACCGTGATAATTAGCACCATTAAAAGACAATTCTAATAAATATCGCAAGAGAAATACTACTTTTGTTAATAGGTCAAATATACCTTAATAAGAAAATCAAAAAAATAATTAATTGAAAAAAATTCTATTATTATCAGACACTCACAGTTACATTGATAAGGCAATAATTAAATATGCCAAACAAGCTGATGAAATATGGCATGCTGGTGATATTGGAAAAATTGAAGTTCTTGATGAATTAGAAAAAATAACAAAAGTTAAATCCGTTTACGGAAATATTGACAACCATGTAGTTAGATCGTCTCTAAAAGAAATTAATACTTTCATGTGTGAAAAAGTAAAAGTTTCTATGATTCATATTGGTGGAAAACCGCCCTTCAATAATAAAAAAAGTAAGACACTAATTTTAAAAGAACAACCTAAAATTTTTATTTGTGGCCACTCTCATATTTTAAAAATAGAATACGACAAAACCAATCAACTTTTGTTCCTGAATCCAGGAGCAGCAGGAAGGCATGGCTTTCATAATAAAAGAACTATGATTAGATTTGAAATAAATGGAACTAATATTGAAAAAATGGAAGTAATTGAACTTGGAGATCGATCAAAACTACCTCAATCTGTTTGATGAACTAATTATAGCTTGATCTTTTTTTATTGAAGTAATTGACACAAAAATTAAAAAAAAAGAAACTAAAAAATATAATAAGGCTGGATCAGTAATAGATTTTTCAAAAGATCTCTCATCAAAAAAGTTTAATAAACCAAAAATCAATGAAACAAATAAAACTCTTAAAAAGTTAATTTGAATCTTTGGTTTCTTAAAAAAGAATATGATAAACAATAAAAAAATACAAAAAAATTCAGAAAAGAAATAATCATTAATGTATGGTCTAAAAAACCCAAAATGTGATTCAGGTAAAGACATTTCAGGATTACTATCAATACTAATTACAATAAACATGTTAATTAGTATTAATAACACCATATAAACAGTTTGAATTCTTTGTATCATAATTTATTTTAAAACATAAAATTATGTATTTAAATTGATTTAATAATTAATTGTATATTTACATCGATTTAATAATCATTCCCACAATTTTAGGTATCAAATTATATTCCATAAAGTATTAATATAAACAATATAAATGTTTGAAATATCCGCTCTAAAAGAAAAAAAGATTTCTGAGCTACAAGAAATAGCAACCAAATTAGGAATCAAAAAAATTACAACTTTAAAAAAAATGGATTTAGCTTATAAGATAATCGATCACTATGCAGCCAATCCCAAAGTAACTGATGAAAAAGTTCCAGAAAAAGTTGAAAAAGAAAAAACAAATACTAATAAAAAACACGTTGAAGATTCTGAAAAAGTAAAGGCCTCTATTGATGGTAAAACTGAAAAATCAGTTTCTAATAGTCAAAAACAAAAAACAAATCATTTTGTGAAAAAAGAAAAAAATCACAATAAAGATGTTAGAAACAGGTATAAAGAACCTGACTTTGAATTTGATGGCATTATTGAAAGTGAGGGTGTCCTTGATATTATGCAAGAGGGTTATGGTTTTTTAAGATCATCAGATTATAATTATTTAACCTCACCGGATGATATTTATGTATCCCAATCTCAAGTCCGATTATTCGGCTTAAAAACTGGAGATACAGTACTAGGTCACGTAAGACCCCCTAAAGAAGGTGAAAAATATTTTCCATTAATTAAAGTCTCAAAAATAAATGGATTAAGTCCCAATGTAGTAAGAGATAGAGTTTCTTTCGAACATTTAACTCCGTTATTTCCTGATGAAAAATTTAATCTTGCTGATAAAAGTAATACTATCTCAACAAGAATTATGGACCTTTTCTCACCAATAGGAAAAGGACAAAGGGGGATGATAGTATCGCAGCCCAAAACAGGAAAAACAATGTTATTAAAAGATGTTGCTAATGCAATTGCAGCGAATCATCCTGAAGTTTATCAAATTATTTTACTTATTGACGAACGACCTGAGGAGGTAACAGATATGCAAAGAAATGTAAAAGGGGAGGTTGTTGCCTCTACTTTTGATGAACCTGCAGATAGACATGTTAAAGTAGCTAACATTGTTTTGGAAAAAGCTAAAAGACTGGTTGAATGTGGTCATGATGTTGTTATTTTACTTGACTCTATTACTAGACTTGCTAGAGCCTACAATACGGTACAACCGGCATCTGGAAAAATATTAAGTGGAGGTGTTGATGCAAATGCACTTCACAAGCCTAAAAGATTTTTTGGAGCTGCCAGAAATATTGAAGGTGGTGGATCATTATCAATAATCGCTACTGCACTTACTGAAACTGGTTCTAAAATGGATGAAGTAATTTTTGAAGAATTTAAAGGAACTGGAAATATGGAACTTCAGCTAGACCGAAGAATTTCTAATAGAAGAATTTATCCAGCTATAGATTTAGTGTCCTCAGGAACTAGACGAGATGATCTTCTTTTAGACGAAAATACTATCCAAAGGATGTGGATAATGAGAAAATATCTTGCAGATATGAATCCTGTAGAAGCTATGGAATTTATTAATGATAGGGTCAAGAAATCACTCAATAATGAGGAATTTCTAATTTCGATGAACTCTTAATAGTTTATAAAAAACTATAGAGCAGCCACATGTTTTGAAAGCTTAGATTTTAGATTAGCCGATTTGTTTGAATGAATAATATTATTCTTAACTAGCTTATCCAACATAGAAACCACCGTTGGAAATAATTTCGCAGCAGCTTTCTTTGTTTTCAAATCTTTAAGCTTTTTAATTGCGTTTCTGGTAGCTTTATGCTGTAACTTATTTCTAAGCCTAACAGATTCATTTCTCCTAATTCTTTTTAACGCAGATTTATGATTAGCCATATTTATAATTTAGTAGCCCGTAGGGGAATCGAACCCCTCTTACCAGGATGAAAACCTGGCGTCCTAGCCGATAGACGAACGGGCCAAATTTAAAACGATTGCAAATGTAATTCAAAGCTTACAAACTTGCAACATATTAATGATCCTTTTAATTTTTATAAAAATCAGTAAGCTTTTGCAAATAGCACTCTCTGATTGGAAGGTTTTTTTGAATAAATACAGAAACCTTTTTCAGTTTTACCATCAATTGGAATCAATCGAATAGTTGCTTTTGTTTCTCTTTTAATTAGTTCCTCAGTTTCCTTGGTCCCGTCCCAATGTGCCGAAACAAAACCACCTTTTGTATCAATAAGATCTTTAAACTCTTTGAAAGTATTAGCTTCTCTTGTATTTGAATTTGTAAAATTTTTAGCTTTATCAAATAAGTTGGTTTGAATATCTTCAATCAAAAAATCAACTTTGGAGTAAACCTCATCAATATTAATTGTTTCTTTTTCCATCTTATCTCTTCTAAAAATTTCTAAACTAGATTTTTCAATATCGTTGGAGCCAACAACAATTCTAATTGGGACACCCTTGATTTCATGTTCATTAAACTTAAAACCTGGTTTAAAAGTATCTCTTTTGTCAAATAGAACACTTATTCCTTTAGATTGTAAGTTTTTTATAACTGGTTCTATATAGGTACTCACTTTGTTGAAATCTTCATCTGATTTAAAAATTGGAATAATAACCACCTGAATTGGTGCCAATTTTGGAGGAAGAACAAGCCCATTATCATCACTGTGAGTCATTATTAAAGCACCCATTAATCTTGTAGAAACCCCCCAGGAGGTTGCCCAAACAAAATCTAAATCACCATTTTTATTAGTGTATTTAACATCAAAAGCTTTAGCAAAATTTTGACCCAAAAAATGAGAAGTTCCTGCTTGAAGGGCTTTTCCATCTTGCATTAAAGCTTCAATACAATAAGTTTCTAGAGCACCAGCAAATCTTTCAGATTCAGATTTTATTCCTTTAATTACAGGGATACCCATATGCTCCTCAGCAAAAGTTGCATAAACATCATTCATTTGAACTGCCTCCTCTATTGCCTCTTGTTTAGTTTGGTGGGCGGTATGACCTTCTTGCCATAAAAACTCTGCAGTTCTTAAAAAAAGACGCGTTCTCATTTCCCAGCGAACTACATTGGCCCATTGATTTATTAAAATTGGTAAATCTCTGTATGATTGAATCCAGTTTTTGTAGGTATTCCAAATTATTGCTTCGCTTGTGGGTCTCACAATTAACTCTTCTTCTAATTTAGCTTTTGGATCAACAATTAATTTTCCAGAATTTTCTTCATCGTTTTTTAATCTATAATGGGTGACTACCGCACATTCTTTGGCAAATCCCTCTGCATTTTTTTCCTCTGCTTCAAATAGACTTTTTGGAACAAACAAAGGAAAATAAGCGTTTTGATGACCAGTATCTTTAAACATTTGATCAAGTTGTTTTTGCATTTTTTCCCATATAGCATAACCATAAGGTTTAATCACCATACAGCCTCTAACAGATGAATTTTCAGCTAAATCAGCTTTTACAACTAACTCATTATACCATTTTGAATAATCCTCAGCTCTCTTAGTTAGTTTTTTTCCCATGAATTGTTTTTGGCATAATAATTGTTTATTTATATTATGTAAGCTAAATTAAGTATTTTAATTTTTTTAACAACAAAATATTACTATGATAAGTCACACATTTATTTCACTCAAAAATATAAATTACCTTTCAATCATTACTTTTAGTTTATTGTGTTTGAGTTGTGGGTCATTTAGTTCCAGTGGATATGTGTCTTCTGATGGTATATATGGAACTAAAAGCTCTGTTAAAAGTAATAATAACAGCTCTTATTATAAAAATTATTTTGAACAAAAGGCTGATGAATATGGTTTAAATATCGACTCCAATGATAGTATTATTACAGATACCAGTACATATACTTCACAAGCCAATAATACTAATTTATCATACAATAACAGCTATGGATCTTGGGGTGACAATCCTAGTTCAATAAATATTATTTACCAAAATAATTCATATTATGATTCGTTTTGGGGTAATTATTATAATCCTTATTACCTAGGTTCATGGTATAATTATCATCACTACAACCCTTTTCATAGCTGGGGATTCCCGTATGAAATGTATAGAGGATATGGTTATTGGGATTATATGTACAGACCATGGGGTTATGGAGGTTATTGGGGATACAATAATTATTGGAGATATGGTAGTTTCAACAATAATTTTTATCAAAGATTAAATAGTAATAACATTGCTTTCATGAACGGAAGAAGAGGATCGTATTCAAATGCTAATTCATCAATAAGCTTAGCAAAATCTGGCTCCAATATTTCATCAAATTCCACCAGATCTATCACAAATTATAATGTTGGGAGAAACGAACCAAAAGGATTAAATGATGAGGTAATAAAAAATAGAAATATTAATAGAATTTATTATAATTTGAAAAATTCTACATTAAATAGTTCTGTTCCCTCTAGAAATTATCTAAATCCTGGCAATGTCAGTACTACTAATAATGGAAAAAGCAGTATCAGCAACGAGTCTAGACCATATACAAGACCCTCAAAAAGACCTTCTGATGGTAAGTCCCCAAATTTTCAATTAAGTACTTATAAAAACTCATCTAGATCCTACAATAATACTAGATCAAATACAATAAATAACAGTTCACAATCAAGTACATCTAATAGATCTTACAATATTTCAAGATCTAATAATTCATCTTCTTCATCCAGCAGATCATCATACAGCCCTCCCTCAACGAGTAGTAGTAGATCTTCAATCTCAAGAAGTTCTTCATCTAAAAGTAGTGGATCATCAAGAGGACCGAGATAACAGTTATATATGCTTAAAAAAACCTTATTACTTATTTTATTTTCGCTTACAGTTCAGTCTCAAAATTTAAGTGAAATTTTAAATCTAACCACTGATATTCCTAATGGAACTGCAAGATTCGAATCAATGGGTGGTGCTTTTGGAGCATTGGGTGGAGATCTTTCAGCAATTAATACCAATCCTGCTGGAAGTGCAGTTTTTATTGATAACCAGTACGGCTTTACTCTTTCCAGCGAAAAGAAAGAAAACAAAACCATATTTTTTAATAGTTCTGTTGATGAAAATGACAATAAGTTTTCGTTCAATCAGGGTGGAGCTGTTTGGATATTAAAAAACTCTGGTGGTGGGAATATTAATAAAATATCCTTTGGTTTTAATGCCCAAACTAATAATTCTTACAAAAATAATTTTGAAATCAGTGGAAGGAATACTAAAAATTCAATTGATACTTTTTTTCTAAACAATTCTGTAGGATTAAACGTTTCTGATTTAAGTGTTGGTTCAAATGAAAGTATTTCTAGGGTTTATAGATATTTAGGAGAAAATTATGGCTACTCAGCGCAACAAGCATTTTTGGCTTACCAATCTTATCTTATAAATTATGATGAAATTTCCAAGAGTTTTTTTTCACTTGCGAATTATGAAAACGGAGTTGACCAACGATATATAAGCGAAACCAAGGGAGTTAATACTAAATACAATATTAATATTGGAATACAGTTTAAAGAAAATTTTTATTTTGGAATGAATATTAATACACACGATTTATATATTCAAAACTGGACAGGTCATAATGAAACTAATTTTTCAGAAAATTCTGCAATATCCGAGATTAACTTTGAAAATCAAATAACTACACAAGGCGAGGGTCTATCTTTACAATTTGGTGGGATTGCTAAATTAAAATCTTTTAGATTTGGAATTTCTTATCAATCGCCAACATGGTATACACTTCGTGATGAAACTTGGCAATCTATTGATGTAAAATCTATTGACCTTGATGGTATAACCTACCAAGATATAGTTAATCCTAATGTTCTAAATATATATCCAGATTATAAAATAAACACCCCATCTTCTCTTACAACAAGCGCAGCAGTTGTAATTGGAAAATTTGGTATTTTGAGTATGGATTTAGTAAGCAAGGATTACTCTAAATCTAAATTAAGACCCAAAAGAGATTTCACAAGCATTAACACGGAAATAAGTTCAAAGCTTACCAACACTATTGACCTAAGAATTGGAGGTGAAATTAGACTAGAAAAATTAAGTCTTAGAGTTGGTTATACGAAATTAGAAAGTCCATATAAGGATTCACTGACAATGACTGATTCTAATTCAACATCTTTTGGTTTTGGTTATGATTTTGACGGGATACTTTTAAGTTTTTCTCATAAAATATTAAAATCTAATAAAAATCATTCATTATTTGATTCTGGACTTACTGATTCAGCAGAAGTAATGACCAAGCATAGTCTTTCTAATATTTCTTTAATTTTTAAATTTTAATTACTTATAAATTAATAGTTAAAATCTATTGTTGTATTAACTATTCTTTAATTATCTTTGTTTTACAATTTTTTACTATGAAATATGACAAGTTTTTAGATGATTTAGATTTAATTGATTCAGATCATAAAAAATTTTCAGCTGAAACCCCTTTAAGAGAAGATGCATTTGAGATTTCAGACAAAGAAAAAATTTCCATAATTGAAAAAAATGTTAAAGAAATTCTTTTCACTTTGGGAATGGATATGAACGATGACAGTTTAAAGGGAACTCCTAAGAGAGTTGCTAAAGCATATGTTAATGAACTTTTTGGTGGATTAAACCCTGAGAATATGCCAAAGGGCTCAACATTTAATAATAAATACCAATACAGTGAAATGCTCGTTGAAAAAAATATTACAGTTTTTTCTACTTGTGAGCATCATTTATTACCAATTTATGGAAAAGCTCATGTTGCTTATTTCTCAAATAATAATGTTATTGGCCTATCAAAAATGAACAGAATAGTTGATTATTTTGCTAGAAGACCACAAGTTCAAGAAAGGTTAACAATACAAGTTGTAAAAGCGCTACAAAAAATTCTAAAAACTGATGATGTAGCCTGTGTCATTGATGCTAAACACATGTGCGTAAACTCAAGAGGAATTAGACACATAGACTGTAGTACGGTAACTGGAGAATTTGGTGGTAAATTCAAAGACAAATTAATTAAAAGAGAATTTTTAGATTATATTCGTACTGACAGTTCACTATAATCTACAATGAAATCTGATTTTAATAATAATTTAAAAATATACAACTCTCTTTCAGGAAAAAAAGAACTTTTTGTTCCAATAAACAAGAAAAAAATTGGCATTTATGTGTGTGGACCAACTGTCTACAATAATGCCCATTTAGGTAATTGTAGAACATTTATTTCATTTGATTTAATCAATAGATATTTAATTCACCTGGGCTTTAAGGTTAGATACGTTAGAAATCTAACTGATGTTGGACATTTAGAAAATGATGATGATGATGGTGAGGATAAGATATCTAAAAAGGCAAAAGTGGAAAAATTAGAACCGATGGAAATTGTTCAAAAATATTCGATTGATTTTCATAAAGTAATGGAAAGGTTCAATACATTACCGCCAAGCATAGAACCAACAGCAACTGGACATATTATTGAACAGATTGATTGTATTGAAAAAATAATTAAATCTGGCTACGCTTATGAAAAGAACAATTCTGTATATTTTGATGTTTTGAAGTTCAATAAAAAAAATAATTATGGTAGATTAAGTGGAAGAAAACTTGAGAATATGATGAATAACTCTCGTTCTCTTGACGGAATTACTGATAAAAAAAATCCCCAAGATTTTGCGCTTTGGAAAAAAGCTGAGGAAAGTCATATTATGTTTTGGAACTCACCATGGGGAAAAGGGTTTCCGGGATGGCACTTAGAATGTACTGCAATGAGTAAAAAATATCTTGGCAATTATTTTGATATTCATGGAGGTGGAATGGATTTAAAATTTCCTCATCACGATTGTGAAATAGCTCAATCGGAAGCATTAAGTAATAAAAATCCCGCTAAATATTGGATGCACACTAATATGCTAACCCTAAACGGTAAAAAAATGTCGAAATCTATTGATAATTTTATTTTACCAAATGAAATATTTTCAGGAAATAATAAATTTTTTGAGAAACAATTTAGTCCAAACGTAGTTAAGTTTTTTATGTATCAAGCGCATTATAGAAGTGTTCTTGATATTAGTAATGATTCATTGATTGCATCTGAAAAAGGGCTTAATAAACTTTTTAATGGCCTAAATTTAATTCCAGAATTAGATTGTAACGAAAAACCCTCAGATTTTGATATTGAAAGCTGGATTAATAATTGTTATTTGAAAATGAATGATGATTTTAATACTCCTATGTTAATAGCTGAATTATTTGACTGCTTAAGTTTTATTAATAATGTAAAAAAATCTTCAAAAAACTTAAATATAATTGACAAAGAAAAATTAAAAAGCACTTTTAAAATATTCCTTTTTGATGTTTTAGGTCTGGTAGATAAGCCTGAAAGCAATAACACTGAAGATAAAATTTCATCGGAACTTATTGGGCTTTTAATAAAATTAAGAAATCAATCAAGAGAAAATAAAGATTTTAAATTATCTGATCAAATTAGGGATGATTTGATGAATTTAGGAATTCAATTAAATGATGATAAAAAAGAATCCTCCTATAAGATAATAAAATGAATAAGGTAGTTATATATCCCTTACTATTGATTATAAAACTTTATCAAAAAATTATTTCACCCCTTCTTCCTTCAACCTGCCGCTATACACCAACTTGCTCTGAATATTCAAAATTATGTCTTATAAAATATGGTGTTATAAAAGGGCTATTACTTTCTTTTAAAAGAATCATAAAATGTAATCCGTGGGGTGGTAAAGGTTTTGATCCAGTACCTTAATTTTATTTATATTTATTTAAACTTTTTATATGACTTTTTTAAAAATTGATTGGGCACCAAACGAAATTTTTTTCTCATTAGGCCCCATTGCAATTCACTGGTATAGTATCATGTTTATAATTGCTTTTTCATTAGGATATTATATTATTAGTAAAATATATATTAATGATAAAAAACCTGTTGAACTCGTAGAACCTTTATTCATATATGTTGTTTTAGGTACACTTATTGGAGCTAGATTAGGTGAAGTTTTTTTTTATAACTGGGAATATTTTCAAAATAATTTAATTGAAATTTTATTACCAATAAAAAAAGATTCCAATAGTTCATTATTGTTTGGAATGATTGATGGATTCAAATTTGTTGGATATAGAGGGCTTGCAAGTCATGGTGCTACTATTGGCATCATTACCTCTATGTTTATTTATAAAAATAAATTTAAATACGACTCTGTTTTATGGATATTTGACAGAATTGTAATTCCAATAGCTATTGGAGGAATGTTTGTAAGAATAGGAAACTTTTTTAATTCTGAAATAGTAGGCAATTATACAAGAAATAATTTTGGAATTATATTTTCTAACAGAGGAGAAATTTACCCAAGACACCCTGCTCAATTATATGAAGCGTTCGGATATCTTATCTTATTTATTCTTCTTTGGAATTTATATTGGAAATCAGACTTTAAAAATCAAAAAGGGTTTCTTTTTGGTCTTTTTTTAATTTGCTTATTTACAATTCGGGTACTAGTTGAATTTGTAAAAGAAAGTCAAGGTGGGTTAGAGGATCAATTAGGAATTCTTTCCACAGGTCAATGGTTGAGTATTCCATTCATTTTAATCGGAATATTTTTAATGATATTTAGTAAAAAAAATATTTAAATTGTTATTTTTTTAAACTTTTTCTCAAGGTGTCAAACATAACTGGAGTTGCTATAAATACTGATGAATAAGTACCTACCATTACACCAATAATTAGAGCAAACATAAATCCTTGAATCGATTCACCTCCAAAAATAAATATTGCCAATAAAACAACTAGTGTTGTAAATGAAGTATTTAGTGTTCTACTTAAAGTTGAATTAAGTGCTCCATTAACTGTCTTATCAAATTCCCAAGATTTATTAATCAATCTAAATTCTCTAATTCTATCAAAAACTACAACCGTATCATTTAAAGAATAACCAATAACTGTTAAAATAGCAGCAATAAATGCCTGGTTAATCTCCATATTAAATGGCATCCAAGTATAAGCTATGGAAAATACTCCTAATACAATTAAAACATCATGAAATACAGCAGCTACAGCACCTAATGAATACTGCCAATCTCTAAACCTCAAAAGGATATATAAAAACACAACTAATAAGGAACCAAAAATTGCAAATACTGAATTTTTCTTAATATCATCCGCTATTGTTGGACCTACCTTTGAGGATGACATTATTCCAACTTGTTTATCATCGGAACCGTTAACAAAATCATCATATGAAATATCCATAGGAAGATACCCATTCAAAGATTCAAACATTTTTTCTTGAATTTCAGTATCGACCTCAGAACCTTCAACATCGACTTTGTAATTTGTAGTAATTTTTAGTTGATTGTCTGAACCATAGGTTTTAGCTTCTGCATTACCAAAAACTTCAATTAAATTATTTTGAACATCAGCAGGATTGACATTATCATTAAATCTTACAGTGTAGGATCTTCCTCCTACAAAATCAACACCTTGATTTAATCCATTAGTAAAGAGTGAAAAAACACCTATTGATAATAGTGATAAAGAAAGCATATAGGCAACTTTTCTTTTTTCTAGAAAAGTTATAGTTAGGTTCCTAAATAAATTTTTTGTTGATCTAGTAGAAAATTCTAAACTTTTTCCTTTACTAATTCTAGCATCAACTAACATTCTAGTAATAAATATTGCAGTAAATAAAGAAGTCGCTATACCTATTAAAAGTGTTGTTGCAAAACCTTTAATTGGGCCAGAACCAAACACAAATAATATTAAAGCTGTCAGTCCAGTTGTTATATTAGCATCTAAAATGGAAGATAGAGCATTACTAAAGCCATCACTGACTGCTTGTTTTTGGCCCTTTCCTTTGGATAACTCTTCTCTAATTCTTTCAAAAATAAGAACATTAGCATCAACAGACATACCAATTGTTAATACAATTCCAGCAATTCCAGGCAAAGTTAAAACTGCTCCTAAACCTGCTAAGACTCCAAAAATTAGAACAATATTTAAAACTAATGCAGTATCAGCATATATACCAGCTCTTCCATAGTAAAATGTCATCCATATTAGCACTAGCAATAGTGCTATTGCGAATGAATTAATTCCCCTTTCAATATTTTCTTTTCCAAGAGAGGGACCAACAACCTCAGATTCAATAATCTCTGCTGAAGCAGGCAGTTTACCAGCCCTTAAAACATTAGCTAAATCAATTGCTTCGTTTAAAGTAAATTCTCCTGATATTTCGGATCTTCCACCCGAAATGGCACCTTTCGAAACACCAGGTGCAGAATAAACTATTTCATCTAAAACAATTGCAATATTGCTTTTATCTCTATAAGCATTTCCTGTCATTTCTTCCCATTTTCTAGCACCTTTTCCATTCATTTGCATAGATACTGCAGGAGAGCCTACCTGATCATAACTTTGAGTAGCATCAACCACAACACTTCCACTTAATGGAGGTTGATTGTCTCTGTTTGATTGAATCGCATACAAATCAACGATTTTGGAATTAGCATCAGGTTTACCAAATAAAAATTTAGTAAATCTTTTTTCAGCAGGTAATAGTTGTCTTACTTCAGGAAACGATAAATATTCTTCAATTTTATCTTGATCTTTTTCATAGAACTGTGCTAGTACTGGTCCTCCTTGATATCCAGTACCAACTAAAAAATCAAATAATGGATTTTTTTGAGTTGATATTGAATCATTTGCTTCAACGTCTGCTAATAAATCATCTATTTTTGATGTTTCTTTCTCTATATCAATTTCGTCATCAACTAAAATATTTTTCAAAACCTCATTAGCTTGAGAAAGAAAGGTCAAAAAAGTATCATTTTTTTCAGTTACCCAAAATTCTAATTGGGCAGTGCTTTGTAATAAGTTTTTTACACGAGCAACATCTTTTGCACCGGGAAGTTCAACACGAATTCTACCAGAATTTCCTAATCTTTGAATATTAGGTTGCGTTACTCCGAACTTATCTATTCTTTTTCTTAGAACTTCAAATGCTGAAACTATTGATTCATCAATTTTTCTTCTAATAATTGGTTTTACTTCATCATCCGTCATTTCAAAATTTATTTCCTCACTAAGGGATCTATTTGCAAATATGTCTGGTGAAGCTAAGCTGGTATCACCTTTAATTAAATCAAATGAAGTGAAAAAAGATTCTAAATAAGTATCATCGCTTTGCTTTTGTAATTCATCAGTATCATCAAGAGCTTTATTAAAAACTGGATCCCTAGAATTTTCAGCTAAGCCCTTAAGAATATCTTTTACAGAAATTTGTAAGGTAACATCAATACCACCTTTTAAATCCAAACCTTTATTAAGTTCCTTGGATTTAGAGTTTGTATAACCAAAATGGTTTTCTTTTGTAGATTCAGAAATAGAATCTAGATAATTGGTGTAAAGTTCTTGTCTTTTTTCTGAAAAATTTGGTTCATTTTCAGTGACTAAATTTATTGAGTATTCTTTAGCATTATCTTCAACGCTAGAGCTTAAGAAAGTGAATGATATTTGATATAGGCTTACCAAGCCAAAACAAAAAGCAAAAAACTTTATGAGTCCATTATTTTGCATAAAATTAAATTTAAGAAAATTTCTTTTTTAAAAACGAGCAAATATAAGATTTCCTGACAGATAAAGCAATTAATAATAACGCTTAAGAAAAAGGTCTGATAAATTAATTAGATTTAAGTGCAAGGTTCATTCTTCTAACTGCTTCGGCACTTTGACTGAATTTCATCATTTCATCATCATTTAAATCCAAATTAATGATTTTTTCACAACCATTTTTTCCAATAACACAAGGAACTCCAATACAAATGTCATCTTGATTGTATTCACCATCTAGACATACAGAACAAGGAATAATTCGCTTTTGATCATTTAGTATTGAACTTACTAAATAAGCAACTGATGCACCTGGTGCGTACCAAGCTGATGTTCCTAATAACTTTGTTAAAGTTGCTCCGCCGACCATTGTGTCTTGAGCAACTTTATCTAACTTTTCTTTTGATATTAGAGTTGAGATAGGAATACCATTATAACATGCAAGTCTTGTCAAAGGTATCATAGTTGTATCTCCATGTCCTCCTATAACCATTCCGTGAATATCATTTGCTGGTCTTTCTAGCGATAAAGACAAGTAAGTCTTGAACCTTGAACTATCTAAAGCTCCTCCCATTCCAATAACTCTGTTTTTTGGTAAACCAGTTGAATTTAAAGTTAAATAAGTCATGGTATCCATAGGATTTGACACGACTACAATTATAGTATCAATTGAATATTTTAAAATATTTTGTGAGACTTCTTTTACAATTCCTGCATTAATACCTATTAGTTCCTCTCTGGTCATTCCAGGTTTTCTTGGAATTCCAGATGTAATTACAACTACATCACTATTCGCGGTAATAGAATAATCTCCCGTGGTTCCAACTATTTTAGTGCCAAAACCTAATGTAGTTGCAGTTTGCATCATATCCAATGCTTTTCCCTCAGCAAATCCTTCTTTTATATCCAGAAGAACCACTTCACTAGCAATTGACTGCGAAGCAATTACATCAGCGCAAGTTGAACCTACATTTCCAGCTCCTACTATTGTTACCTTCATATATTATATTGATTTTTATTAAACATCTATGTTTGCATAAGTTGCATTTTTCTCAATAAATTCCCTTCTTGGCGGAACCTCATCTCCCATTAGCATTGTAAAAACACGATCTGCTTCAACAGCATTATCAATAGTAACCTTTCTAAAAGTTCTAAATTCAGGGTTCATAGTTGTATCCCACAGCTGAATTGCATTCATTTCCCCTAAACCTTTGTACCTTTGGATAGATGCGCCTTGTCCAAATTCCTCGATAAAATTATCACGTTCTTCATCGTTCCATGCATATTGTTTTTTTGCTCCTCTTTTAACCAAATATAGTGGAGGAGTTGCTATATATATATTTCCATTAACAATTAGTTCTTTCATGTACCTAAAAAAGAAGGTTAAAATTAGGGTAGCTATGTGGCTTCCATCGACATCGGCATCACACATAATCACCACTTTATGGTATCTTAATTTTTCTAAATTTAAAGCTTTACTATCTTCTTCGGTTCCAATTGTAACTCCTAAAGCTGTATAAATATTTATAATTTCTTGGTTTTCAAAAACCTTGTGCTGCATTGCCTTTTCGACATTTAAAATCTTTCCTCTCAAGGGTAAAATAGCCTGAAAATTTCTGTCTCTACCTTGCTTGGCTGTTCCACCAGCTGAGTCACCCTCTACTAAAAAAACTTCACAGAGTTCTGGATTTTGTTCTGAACAATCCGATAATTTTCCGGGTAACCCTCCCCCACTCATAACGGTTTTTCTCTGAACCATTTCTCTAGCTTTTCTTGCAGCGTGTCTGGCTTGAGCTGCCAATATCACTTTATCAACAATGATTTTAGCATCATTAGGGTTTTCCTCTAAATAATTTTCAAGCATTTCCGAAACCGACTGAGAAACTGCTGAATTAACTTCTCTGTTTCCAAGTTTTGTTTTAGTTTGGCCCTCAAACTGGGGTTCAGCAACTTTAACAGAAACTATAGCGGTAAGACCTTCCCTAAAATCATCTCCAGCTATATCAAACTTTAATTTATCCAACATTCCTGAGGAATCTGCGTATTTTTTGAGGGTTGATGTTAAACCTCTTCTAAAACCTGCTAAATGTGTTCCACCCTCGTGAGTATTTATATTGTTTACATATGAATGTAAATTTTCAGAAAATGAGGTGTTATAGATCATAGCTACTTCAACAGGGATATTATTTTTTTCTCCCTCCATTGAAATAACATCAGAAGTTAACGGCTCTCTGTTTTCATCTAGAAAACGAATAAACTCCTTTAAACCTTCTTCAGACTTGAAAACTTCTGAAATAAATTTACCATCGACTTGAGATCTTTTATCAGTAATCGATAAGGTTATTCCTTTATTTAAAAAAGATAATTCTCTTAATCTGTTAGATAAGGTTTCATAACTGTATTCCTGAACCTCTTTAAAGATAGATTTATCAGGCTTAAAAGTTACCTCAGTTCCATTTTTATCAGATTTACCATCTGTTTTTACTGGGTAAAGTGATTTACCTTTTTCATATTCTTGAATCCATATTTTTCCATCTCTATAAACTTTTGCGGTTAAGTGATCAGATAAAGCATTCACAACAGAAACACCAACCCCATGCAATCCTCCAGATACTTTGTAAGAATCTTTATCAAATTTTCCTCCAGCTCCAATTTTGGTCATGACAACTTCAAGAGCAGAAACACCCTCTTTTTTATGAATACCCACAGGGATTCCTCTTCCGTCGTCCAAGACTGTAACAGAGTTATCCTCATTGATAAAAACATTTATTTCATTGCAATGTCCAGCCATTGCTTCATCAATTGAATTATCAACAACTTCATAAACTAAATGATGTAATCCTCTAACTCCAACATCACCAATATACATTGATGGACGCATTCTAACATGCTCCATTCCTTCTAAAGCCTGAATACTATCAGCGGAATACTGATTCTTATTAATTTCTTCGCTCATTATATGATTTTTGGTTAAATAAAAATGCTTATCCAAATATAGGAAAAATAGGACTCTAATTAACCATTCTGACAGAGAAGAATGCCCCTAAGTTATCAACAATTTTTGTGTAAAAAAATTAAGTGTTTTAATACGAATCTAAATGAACATTAGAAACTGATCTTCCTGATGGATCATTCATGTTTTTGAAAGATTTATCCCATTCAAGCGCAATTGGAGTGCTGCATGCAACTGAGGGTACAGACGGCACTGTTTTCGCAGCTGTTTCAGAGGGAAAATGAGATTCAAATATCGATCTGTAATAGTATTCTTCTTTTGACATTGGTGTTTGAAAAGGAAAAGTAAATTTTGCATTTTCAAACATATTATCCGAAACTTCTATTTCAACTAATTCTTTTAATTTATCTATCCAATCATAACCTACTCCGTCACTAAATTGTTCTTTTTGCCTCCATGCAACTGAGGGAGGTAAATAATTTTCGAAAGATTTTCTTAGTACCCACTTCTCCATCCTTTCTTTTGTAATCATTTTATCTTTTGGATTAATTCGCATCGCAACATCCATGAATTCTTTGTCCAAAAAAGGAACTCTACCTTCAATGCCCCAAGCTGCTAAAGATTTATTGGCTCTCAAACAATCGTATTGATATAATTTTTCTAATTTTCTAACAGTCTCTTTGTGAAATTCTTTTGGATTTGGTGCTTTATGAAAATATAAATATCCACCAAAAATTTCATCAGCTCCTTCTCCTGATAAAACCATTTTTATTCCCATGGATTTTATGACTCTTGCCATTAGATACATTGGAGTTGAAGCTCTAACAGTTGTGACATCATATGTTTCTAAATGAAAAATAACATCTTTAATAGCATCTAAACCTTCTTGAATTGTAAAAGTCACTTCGTGATGAATTGACCCAATATGATCAGCCACAAGCTTAGCAGCTTGTAAATCTGGAGAACCAACAAGACCAACAGCAAAGGAATGTAGTTGTGGATACCATGCAGCTTTTTTATCGTCTGATTCAACTCTATTTTTAGAATATTTTTTTGCTAATGCTGAAGTTATTGAAGAATCTAATCCGCCAGATAAAAGAACGCCATAAGGAACATCACTCATTAATTGCCTATGCACAGCTTGTTCTAATGCATTTTGCAACTCCTCAAAATTAGTTTCATTTTTAGAAACTGAACTAAATTCCATCCAATCTCTCTTGTACCATTTGACTGGTTTACTATCATTACTTGCCATGTAGTGACCAGGTGGGAAAATTTCAATTTTATTACAAATTCCTTCAAGTGCTTTTAATTCAGAAGCGACATAAAAAGTTCCAAATTTATCCCAACCAATGTAGAGGGGGATAATACCCATATGATCTCTTGCTACTAAATATTTATCATTATCTGCATCGTAAAGAACAAATGCAAAAATTCCATTCAAATCATCTAAAAAATTAATTCCCTTTTCTTTGTACAAAGCCAAGATAATTTCACAATCAGAATTAGTTTGAAAATCATATTTTATATTCAACTTGTCCTTTAATATTCTGTGATTATAAATTTCTCCATTTGCAGCTAAAATTAGCTTACCATCAGATGAATAAATAGGTTGATTTCCTGACTGAGGGTCAACAATAGCCAGACGTTCATGAGCTAATAATACATTATCTCCACAATGAATACCACTCCAATCTGGTCCTCTGTGTCTTACTTTTTTAGACATCTCCAAAACCTTTGGTCTAAGAATTTCAACTTTTTGTTTTATCTCTAGGGCACAAACTATTCCACACATATATTAAAAATTTATACAAATATGATTAAAATATATAAAATTGAAATATAAATATTATCATTAATTACATATTTATTATATTTTATAAAAATTAATTACATATTGTAACATATGTATAAAAAATAATATATTATCATTATAAATTGAAAGATTTAGTAATTTGTAATTTTAAAAAAAAATTATAAATAATGAAAAAACCTATAATTGATTTAAAAAAAATCAATATTAGTATTGATAATAAAAATATACTTTCAGATGTTTCTTTTTTAATGAGAAATGGGGAATTCATGTATCTGATTGGAAAAACTGGAAGCGGAAAAAGTAGTTTGCTTAAAATCCTATATGGAGATATAAAAATTAATGATGGAACTGGAGAAGTCGTTGGAATGGATATTTTAAATATTAAAGAAAAAAATATACCTTTTTTAAGAAGAAAATTAGGTATTGTATTTCAAGATTTTAAACTTTTACCTGATCGTTCAATTGAAAAAAATTTAGAATTCGTACTAAAAGCAACAGACTGGAGTGATAAAAAAAAGATAAGTGACAGGATATCGAAAGTTTTAGAAAAAGTAAAATTATCCGAGACACTTAAAAAATTTCCACATGAGCTTTCGGGTGGAGAACAACAGAGAATCGCTATTGCCAGAGCTATTTTAAATAATCCTGAATTAATTTTAGCTGATGAGCCTACAGGTAACCTTGACCCAGCCACAAGTGTTGAAATAATGGAAGTTTTAAAAGAAATAAATAATAATGGGACTACTATTTTAATAGCGACACATGATTATGACATTATATCGAAATTTCCAGCAAAAACACTTAGAATTGAAGATGGAAAATTTTATCAGCTTCAAGAAAAAAAATAATTAAATATTACCTTTTCTCTTTCTTTCGTTTTCGTCAAGATATATTTTTCTTAATCTAATAGTTTCAGGCGTAACTTCAACGTATTCATCTTTTTGAATATACTCCAAAGCCTCTTCTAATCCAAATTTTATTGGTGGAGCTAACTTAACTTTATCATCACTTCCAGAGGCTCTTACATTTGATAGTTTTTTTGTTTTGGTAACATTAACAACAATATCATCTGCCCTGGTGTTTTCACCAATTACTTGCCCAGTATATATTGAATCTCCGGGATGGACAAAAAACTTTCCTCGATCCTGTAATTTATCTAAAGAGTATGGAATAGCAGTTCCCTGCTCCATTGAAATTAATGACCCTGTTAATCTTTTTGGCATTTCCCCTTTGTAAGGTTGAAACTCAATGAACCTATGATTCATAATTGCTTCTCCGGCCGATGCTGTAATTAATAAGTTTCTCAAACCTATAATTCCTCTTGAGGGAATCATGAACTTACAAATCATTCTTGAACCTTTCCCATCCATACTCACCATTTCTCCTTTTCTAACAGCAACCATTTCAATGGCTTTTCCAGAAACATGTTCCGGCAAATCAATTATCAACTCTTCAACAGGTTCTGACTTAACCCCATTAATATCTTTTATAATAACTTGGGGTTGTCCAATTTGAAGCTCATAACCCTCTCTTCTCATTGTTTCAATAAGGACAGATAAATGCAGTACTCCTCTTCCAAAAACCAAAAATTTATCAGCTGAACCAGTATCTTCAAGTCTCATTGCAAGATTTTTTTCTAGTTCTTTTTCTAACCTATCTTTTATATGTCTTGAGGTAACATATTTTCCTTCTTTTCCAAAAAAAGGAGAGTCATTAATTGTAAAGAGCATACTCATTGTAGGCTCATCTATATTTATGGTTGGTAATGCATCAGGATTTTCAAAATCAGCTATAGTATCGCCAATTTCAAAATTATCAAGTCCAACTACTGCACAAATATCACCAGCATCAACCCTGTCGACTTTTAACTTCCCTAAACCATCAAAAACATTGAGTTCTTTAACTCTTGATTTATGTACTGATCCATCTCTTTTGACTAAGCTAATATTATCACCTTGATTCAAAACCCCTCTTTGTAACCTTCCAATGGCCACTCTTCCAGTGAAGGAAGAATAATCCAATGAGGTTATTAGCATTTGAGTTGTACCCTGTGTAACTTTAGGAGCGGGAATATGTTTGATTACAGAATCTAATAGCGGTTCAACACTATCAGTTTGGTTTTTCCAATCCTCAGACATCCAATTGTTTTTAGCCGAACCGTATATAACCGGAAAATCTAATTGCCATTCCTCTGCATCTAAATCAAACATTAAATCAAACACTGATTCATAAACTTCTTCAGGAGTACAATTTTCCTTATCCACTTTATTTACTACCACCAAAGGTTTTAATTTAAGTTCTAATGCTTTTTGTAATACAAACCGAGTTTGTGGCATAGGCCCTTCAAAAGCATCAACTAAAAGTAAAACTCCATCAGCCATATTTAACACTCTTTCCACTTCACCTCCAAAATCCGCGTGACCTGGTGTGTCAATAATATTAATTTTAACATCCTTATAATTAACAGAAACATTTTTAGACAAAATAGTTATTCCTCTTTCTTTTTCAATATCATTATTATCTAAAATAAGCTCTCCTACATCCTTATTTTCTCTAAATAATTTACAATGATGTAAAATTTTATCAACCAATGTTGTCTTACCGTGATCAACGTGGGCTATAATTGCTATATTTCTGATAGAATCCATACTACTTAATTTCGCGCAAATGTAATGTCTTTTTAGATACTAATCACATAAAAGATTATAACTAGATATTATTATTAAATTTGACTTAAATTTATTTTATTATATGATTGATAAAATCAAAAATATTAAACACATTCACTCAAACAACTTCTTTTTAATAGCAGGCCCATGTGCAATTGAGGGAAAGGAGATGGCTTTTGAAATTGCCGAAAAAATATACGAGATTACCGAAAGACTAGAAATACCTTTTATTTTTAAGGGAAGTTTTAAAAAAGCTAACCGAAGTCGACTGGATAGTTTCACAGGGATTGGAGATGAAAAAGCATTAGAAATCTTAAAAGAAGTTGGTGAAAAATTTCAAATTCCAACCATAACAGATATTCATGAAATCAAGGACGCTGAACTTGCTGCAAAGTTTGTAGACATTCTTCAAATACCAGCCTTTTTAGTTAGGCAGACTGATTTATTGGTAGCTGCTGCTAATACTGGAAAACACGTTAGCCTTAAAAAGGGACAATTCATGAGTCCTGAAAGTATGATGCATGCAGTTAAAAAAATAAATGATTCTGGAAATAAAAATACACTGATAACTGAAAGAGGGAGCATGTTTGGATATCAGGACTTATTAGTTGATTTTAGAGGAATTCCTACCATGAAAAAGTTTGCTCCGGTGATATTAGATGTTACTCATTCACTTCAACAACCAAACCAGTCATCTGGTGTAACAGGAGGAAAACCAGAAATGATAGAAACAATTGCTAAAGCAGGTGTTGCAACAGGTGTGGATGGAATTTTTATAGAAACTCATTTTGATCCAAAAAATGCTAAAAGTGATGGAGCAAATATGCTAGATATTAGTAAATTAGGAAGTCTATTAGAAAAGTTAATCATAATAAGAAAGGCAACTAACTCATTTAAATAATTCAAATTAATATATATTTGCTTTGCAAATTTTTGCTCTTTGAAAATAATTGGGGTCGACTGGTTTTGACAGCGAGTCCGATTGAATGGTAAGCAGTTCGAGCTCTGGACTATAGCTCGTTAATATTCTAGTACCAAACTTTAAATGGCGAAAACAATTACGCTCTTGCAGCCTAATAACTGAATTATAGTAAGTTAAGGCCTTGTCCCGCCAGGCGGGAAAGTGAGATGTCTCAGAACAGCCCTTGTTGACGGCGGTTCATTTTGGGACACCATCAAAGTCAACATAGAAATCTTAAGGCTTTGGTGAGGTTTCAAAATAAAAAAGCTAAGTAGTATTTAGGCAGTTTTCAGTCAGAATATTATCGAAAATTAATTGAAAACTATATCTGTAGAAAGCTATTTTATCACTTGTTTGGACGAGGGTTCGATTCCCTCCGACTCCACTAATTAAAACCCTAACTACTTTATAAATAAGTGATTAGGGTTTTTCTTTTTAAAACTTGTACGATTATTGTACGGCCAGCACTACTAAAAACCCAAAAAACATCAATAGTATTTTAATAACCCAACTTATCTTCTCAAATAAAATCGGTTTCTTTTGAACAAAGGTCTTTTGATAAGTATGTTTGAGCGGTATAATAGTGGTATTAATATATTTAAGAAGCTTTAATCAATTAACTTAAGTTCTTTAAACTTTTTCATTAAAAAATCAGCATATCTAATAAAACCAAGATCTGTAAAGTGTACTCCATCAACTGTTCCTTCATTATCTGAGCCTAACGCATTTTCACTCTGTATGTAAAAAATATTTTCACAACCATCATCTACCATTTTATCGAACTCAGTTTTTAAAGCTTTATTCATTAAATCTATATCTCTAGTTACATGATTATCTAACATTGAAAATGTAGAAAAATAATCTACAAATAATATAGGAGTATCAGGGTTTTTTTTCTTAATTGTATTTACAAGTGGAATTATAGATTTAGAAACATGTTCAGCACTAAGCATATTAGGCATGCATTCTATAACATAAAATAACGGTTCTGATTCTGAAATTAATTCTGCTATAGGCTGTTCCATTCTTCCATTTCCACTAAATCCAAAATTGACTACATCAATATCAAGATTTCTAGAAATAATATTAGTATGTACCATGCCTGGTCTAGTAGCACATCCTCCTTGTGTAATACTTGTCCCATAAAAAATTATAGGTTTCATTAAATTTTCTTTAGACTTTTCAATAATACTAGTTGAATCTATCCCAATCTCAATATTTATAACGCCATCATAAAGTGGTAAAAATATTTTATACTCTCTTAAATCATTATTCATGTTTTCAACAAGGGTATATTGATTATAAAAACCTTCAGGACGACCAGTAGCAATATACTGCCATTGATTTTCGTTTTTAAAGTAAAGATCAATTCCCTTAATACCTGTATCTGGCATATGGTTCATTTTAAAGTCATTTAAAACTTCCCACTTTGCACTTATAGTTGAGGAATTAGACAGAAATCTTATGGACAAACCAGCAGATGATTTTGACAAATCCCATACAGGTTTTCTAACCTTATCTTTATAAGAAAAAGGAAGTCTATCGTAAGGACTTTCTTTCAATGAATCTGAGACGATAGTACCCTCAATTCTAAAAAAATCTCTTCCATAATATTTTATTTTATTGTTCTTTTCATCATAAAAGCTAGATTTTTTTTCTCCCTGTCTTTCATTATTTTCACAGGATAAATTAATTAATAATGCAAAAGTCATAATGCAAAAAAGCATATAATTCTTGAAATTATTATTTAAATATTTTATAAACATAATTAACGATAAATTGTCTTTGAATAATATAAAACTGATAATACAATAAAATTTTAAAAAAAGTAGTTAGAAGGCCTGTAAATACAGGCCTTCTAACTACTATAATAATCAAACTTTTTTGCGATTTAAACAAAAACAGCTTATATAAAAACTATCGGGTTTGATTAATATGCTATTATTTTTTTGCCCACCATAATTTTGTGCTCATTACATCAGCACCTTGTTTGGTTAAAGCATCTTGGGTATTTGCACCGTTAGATCCGTAAACATCCCCATATCTTAATCTGCCAGGATATGCACCATTTAAATCTCCACCAAGACTAATAATATCACTTGTCGCTGAACTAGCTATAGAGTAAGCAGTTTTTGGATAACCAGTTTTTCTAACAATTGACCATGCCTCCCATCCATTTGTATAGTTAGCAATCCATCTTTGAGTAGCAATTTTTTCAAGTTTTACATCATTAGTTCCACTAAGTGTACCCATGCTTGATGAAAGATAAGTTGATTCTGCAGTAGAATCAACAGTTCCCCAGAGTTTCATAGCATGTTTAATTCCTAATTGATAGTGGCTTGCTGCATCTCCTGAAGCAAGTCCCTCAACTATTGCTTGTGCAACCATAAGGTGACTTTCACCAGCTGACATTACTATATGAGGAAAAAGTTCTTTTCCTTGATTTTTAGCTTGAATAATCTTTTGAGCAGGTATCGAAAACATATCAAAGTTAAAATACCTTTTAATCTTAGGACTTAATCGCATTGGTAAACCAACATAATTAGTATTTGCGGGCATTGTAACAACAAAATTAGTAGAATTGTCTACAATTGTATAAGTAGCACCAGCTGTATCTAATGTATTTTTCAAAAAAGCAATATGACTATTAATCAACGCAACCCCGTCAGAATCTGTAGGTTTAGTTATAGTAATAACACCACCTTTACTAGGCTGTGCCACCATACTTAATCTTGGATCATTGTTGAGATTCAAAGCATTTATCATGGGTTCTGCTACATTCCAACGGCTACCTGGCCATGTAGCCCAAATATCACCATATGAAGCACTTGTCCACTGATTGATCTCTGGGTCTCTAGTAAATAATGCATCAGAATCTGCTAAAACTCCGGATGCAATTGCTTCTGAAGCTGCAGTGGCAGAGAAATTTTCACCCGTTGCTCCGTGAGCACGTAGAGCCATTCTTAATTTTAGACTATTTGCAAGTTGCTTCCACTTCTGCATATCTCCCTTAAAAACTATGTCGTTTGAACCAAGTAGTTCTATTCCTTTTCCAGTTACAGTATTATTTCCAATTAATGCAATTGCTTCATTAAGCTCTGCAATAACACCTTTGTAAATATCAATCTGATCATCATATTTAGGTGTCTTTATTGTTGGATCACTTGCCTCTGAATATGGAACCATTCCATACATATCAGTAAATTGCTGGTAAAAGCTACTTTTCATTATTAATGCAATAGCATAAAACTGATCATTTTCTAAAGCACCATCTTTCTTAACAAGATTTGTAAAAGAAGTTAACGGACTGTTATAATTAGCTATAGTAGAATAAGTAAACCCTTGCCAAAAGGCACTATATACCCAACCAGCATCTCCATTCCAATCACACTGCGCATAACCTTGAGCATTTTGTCCGGAAAAAAGGTCTGCATGTAAAATGTTTCCAAGCCACATTCCAAATGTGTTTGCACCCCAAAGTCCTTGTTGTAAATCTGTAACAAAATACTTTGCACTTAGATCGGATGCAGATAAAGCATCAGGTTGTTCATTAATTTCATTAAAATCATCTGTACATGATATAACTGTAGCAATAAAAAAGATACTGCAAAATATTAAAAGTTTATTTTTCATTTTATTATAGTTTTAAATTAAAAGTTTAAAGTTAAGTTCAGACCAAGACTTCTTAGAGTTGGCATTGCATTGTGTGATATTCCTTGAATACCTATTGTTGTACCTAACATTGATTCTGGGTCAATATCATCAGCACTTTTTGAAAAGAAAAATAAGTTTCTTCCAATTAACTGTATTGATGCACTATCAAGGCCTAAACCAAGCTTGCTTGCATTTGGAAGGTTATAACCGACAGAAAATTCTCTTAGTCTGACGTTATCTTGATCATACACATAGTTCTCAGACATATTTGACATTGCTGTCCAGTATTCTTGCGAAGTAATACTTTTTGTGTTTGTTGCTCCAGTATTAATATTTTTACCTGGAACAATAACTCCTTTATCACGGTACTGAAGACTTCTTGCCGAGGCCCCATTACGATCCATATCTGCTGAAGTTTGTGAATAAATTTGGCCACCAAATCTTGCGTCAATTAAAAAACTTATATTAAAATCTTTATATGTAAATGTGTTTGACCAACCTCCCATGCCATCTGGTTGAGCATTTCCAAGATGTGTGTCTTTAGCTGTAGTCGCCATTGGAACACCATCATCATTAACATTGCCACTATTCACAAATCCATAAATATCGCCAATACTACCACCTTCAACTGCTTTAATTGCAACACCACCAGACGTATCAGTTGATTGATTGTAAACAAAGTTGTCTAATCCATCAGTTAACTTCACAATTTTATTTTTATTTTTCGAGTAAAAAAGAGAAGTATTCCAGGTGAAGTTATCTATTTCCCATACTGGGAATCCAAGAGCAACTTCAAATCCTTTATTGCTAACCTCACCAATGTTTTCTTTGGAAAACAAAAATCCTGTAGCAGGTGGAACAGGAACATTAAAAATTAAATCTTTAGTATTAATATCATATACTGAGACATCAAGGCTTAATTTATTATCAAACATACTTAACTCTAAACCAAATTCGGATGAAGTTACGGTTTCAGGTTTTAGGTTTGGGTTTAGTTTTATACTAGCGGAACCAACAGTAGTTTCATTAAGATAACCTTTACCAGGAACATTAAAATTTTGATATAATTGGTAAGGATCAGTATCATTTCCTACTTCACCAATACTTGCTCGAACCTTGATCAAATTAAAAATATCTTGACTAGGGTCAATATATTTCCCAAGTAAAGCAGATAAACTTGCAGAATTATATAAATATGATCTATTATCTTCACTTAAAGTTGACGACCAGTCATTACGCACAGAAACATCTAAGTAAAGAAAGTTATTGTACGCAAAATTAAACGATCCGTAAAAAGAATGAAGTTTCTTAATTGACTGTGGCTTAAACTGAGGAGCATCAATTGTCACCATGTTTGAAATAAAATATTTCGTTGGAATTTTGAATGTGTCTCCTGACTGATAATAACCTTCAGATGTTCTTTTAGATAAATTACCACCTATATTAGCGACCAGACTTAACTTTTCTGTTAAATTTTGTTTGGCTGTAACTAAAAAATCAGAATTCAATTCTCCAAAATTATTCTCGGAAATCTGCATTTGACCACCAGCAAAAAAGTGGTGACCTGGCTTATAAATATTTTTATAATTAACTTTAGTTATGTCAGTGCCAATACGTACAAATGCACTTAACCAATCAGTAAATTGGTAGTTAATTTTTGTAAATGCAATAAATCTGCTTCTTCGCTCTCTCATTTCATCATTATTTAAAATCCAAAACGGATTACCAGTTGTACCGTCTGCATAACGTATGGTACTATATTCCAATGGCGTTGCAGGGTTGTCGACTTGATATTTTCTAAGGTCATTGGTGATTACATTTCTTGGCATAGTATAAACATATGCTAAAAGACCTTGTGCACCTGTCCCTCTCCTGTTTTTGATATCTTGAGTAAAAAAGGATGCTTTAGAGTCAATAGTTAATTTATCAGATAAGTTAGCTACTGATCTTAAATTAAAGTTATGACTATTTAAGTTGGAATTTTCAAGTATTGATTCCGTAGAGTTGTTGGTATATGAAAATCTTGTTGATCCATATTCAGATCCTTTTTCTAAAGAAACTGACGTAATTGACCTCACTGCCTGTCTAAAAAAATCTTTAACATTATCAGGCTGAGCTAGGTAAAGTTTTGTTTGATCATTGTAATAAGGTTGTTGGGACCCATCTAAAGGACCCCCCCAAGAAAATTTTTCCCAGGAATTTGCGATAGTTCCATCAGGATTTTTACGTGGAGCTGGAAAACTAGAACCATTACTTCCTTGACCATACGAATTTTGTGTGTCTGGTAAAAACATTGAATCATCAACTGATAAACTTGTTTTTACACTGACTCCTAATTTATTAGAACTTGAACCTTTTTTTGTGGTTACAAGAATAACCCCATTACCAGCTCTAGATCCATAAAGTGCAGCTGCATTGGGTCCTTTAAGTACAGTTATAGATTCTACATCATCTGGATTAATATCAGAAATACCACCTCCAGTAATATCAGGCTCATAACTAGGAGCTCCTCCGTTATCAGTACTTCCTACATTAGTACCTGATGAACTAATTGGCATTCCATCAACCACTATAAGTGCCTGGGTGTTTCCACCTAAGGAATTGTTTCCTCTAATTGTTATTCTCGATCCAGATCCTAAAGAACCTGATTGTGAAATTTGTAATCCAGCAACTTTTCCAGATAATGAGTTTGCAAGGTTGTGGTCTTTAATTGTGTTGACATTATCACCTGAAAGTTCACTAACTGCATATCCTAAAGATTTTTTCTCTCTAGAAATACCTAATGCTGTAACAACAACTTCCAACAAGGCATTGTCAGGAACTAAGGATACATTGATATATAATGAGGAATCTACAATTACCGTCTTTGTTGAATATCCTACGAAACTAAAAACAAGGACATCACCAATTGAAGCGTTAATTGAATAATTACCATCAAAATCAGTTGAAACTCCATTTTGAGTTCCCTCTATTAAAACAGTGGCTCCTGGCAATGGAACACTGTTATCGTCAGTTACATTACCACTTACACTTTGGGCTTGAACGGTAAAACCGAAAGAAAGGACCACAAACATGTAGATAAATAATTTAAAAAAATTTTTCATAATATTGGTTTATTTATTTTTAATAAATCAAAAATATAAAAGAATTTATCCACACTATTAAAAATTCATACTGCATTTTAGCCGCACTACATACTGCATTTTAACTGCATACACGAAAAAAGAATAAAATACAATTCACTAGAAGACGAAGTTTTAAATATAAAAACTAATTTGTAATTTAATATATCAATAATTGTTTCAGTGATTAAAAAAATTTTATTTACATGTTTTATTTTTTGCCTTAACATTGTTCATTCTCAGAACTTGACAGATATTAATGACTCTATACGTTATTACATAAATTTTAGCTCCCAAAAATCATTACAATTCAGTTTTGATGCAATTAACAACAAAGCTTTTAATGAAAATAGTTGGGAATCTTACGATTCAAACTATTTAATTGGTCAATCTCTTTTTTTCAATGAACTTTATAAAGAATCTATTGAATATTATCTCAAAGCTTTAAATATATACGAATCATTAGATGATACTGAGAGACTTAATTTAAAAAGATCAAACCCCGCATGGATACTAGTCTCAATTGGTGCAGTTTATTTTGAATATAATAATCTTGAAAAAGCTAAAACCTATTACCTCGAAGCCTTAGAAAGTTTTAAACTTTCTAAAGAAATTGACAACCAAGAAAAAAGTTTTGGATTAAATAGAGTTGAAGCCAACTTAGCTGAAATAAGTATTAAGCTTGAAAATTTCGGGGAAGCATTTGAATTTTATAATGGAATTTTAGAAAGAATTGAAACCAATCAGTTAGACGAATTTAATTTTATTTATTTCTATTCTCAATTTATGACTTTAAATTTTCAAATAAATAATAATAAAGAGGCATTAAAATATTTAAAACTAATAAATCAAACTTTTGAATTAGGATCCAAGAAAATTTCGAATTCAAAATCTTCAGAATTATATTTATATTATGTTATTTCAATAATTGACTATTCAAAATATTTAATTTCTCAAAACAAATTCAATGAAGCATTAATTGAGTTGTTAAAAATAAAAAAACTGTCAAAACCTTTTGTAGATCAATTTGCTATTGTTAATATTTTAATATCAGAGTGCTATTTAGTAACTAATAAAACTATAGATGCCAAATTTGTTTTAAAAGAAAATTCAGAACTTTCAGACTTATCTCGGGAAATAAAAATTAAAAGTTTTGAAAGTATATCAAATGTTTATAGTCAAGAAAACGACTTAAAAAATCTTTTATCCATTAAAGATTCAATAATTTTTAATAAAAACTTGTTAGAAAACTCAGAAAATGATATTAAAAATATCCAAACTCTTTTAGATCTTGACGATAAAAAAAGGGAGCTCATAAGCAATAAAAAAAAATTAAATAGTACTATTTTAAGCCTTACCATTTCACTGTCATTAATAATCATAATTCTAATAATTTTCAGAATATACTTTAAATTACAAGCTGAACGAAGTAAACGTTTTAAATTAGAAAAGTCACAAATCGAAAATGAACTAAGTTTAAAACAACGAGAATTATTTAGTAAATCAAATTTTATCTTACAACGAAACGATTTTTTAAAATCTATTTTAGATGAAATTAGCAATAATACAAACACTCAAAAGGTTATAGAAAGAATAAAGAAACAAGTTTCTGGTCTAGTGAATTCTGAGAGTTTATATCAGGAATTTGATAAAAAATTTGTTGAGGTGTTCCCGGAATTTTATAAAAAAATAAATACAAATTATAGGTTATCTAAAACAGATTTTAGATTAATTGCCTACATAAAAATGAATAAAAGCAATAACGAAATTGCTCAAATATCCGGAATTTCTATTCGTACAGTTCAAAGTCAACGTTATCGGTTATCGAAAAAATTAAAGCTTGAGATAAATCAAGATTTAAATTCTTTCATTTTTGACATTTAAAAATAAAAAATCCAATTTTATTAAGAAAAGTAAGTAACAAATTATATGAAATAATCTGTTAGAGAATCATTTAGCAATTTGGTTTAAAAAACACCCACCTCTTAATTAAAAAAAGAAGCTAAATATCTTAATTATTAAAAAATTATTTTGATTATTATCGACTTACTTGATTGAATTAATATGCTTATTTAATATAATACTTAAACTATCGACAATAGGTTTATTAGTTTTAATTTCAGCTATATTTTTCATTTGCAAACCATCTTTTTCAACTTCCCTCCGACTCCACCATTTAAAACCCTAACTACTTTATAAACAAGTAATTAGGGTTTTACTTTTCAAGCTTTTACGATTATTGTACGGCCAGCACTACTAAAAACCCAAAAAATCTCAATAGTAATTTTTAATTGGAACTAACCTACTAATATAAGATCGGTTTTTTTTTGACGGTAGGTGTTTGTATAAGTATGTATAATAGTGAGGTTCTGTTTCTAAGCTAAGTCAAATTCTAACTATTTCATTAACAATCAATTAGGTTTTTTTTAATTTTATAAAACCTAAAAAATCTAATATTTTAATAATTAAAAATGTAATATCAATTTCATGCCATTTTACACCAAAATTAGCATTACTTGAATATTTATGATGATTATTATGATATCCTTCACCCATCATTAAAAAATCAAAATGAAAAAGATTTTTGCTT
>Ga0209406_1000294_pt1 | contig 42089 bp, 39 predicted proteins | sample COGITO_mtgs_1204_FD_184808 | JGI IMG/M metagenome (GOLD analysis project Ga0209406, IMG submission 184808) | Pelagic marine microbial communities from North Sea - COGITO_mtgs_120426 (SPAdes) (version 2) | ecosystem: Environmental > Aquatic > Marine > Epipelagic ... | reverse complement strand
AATCTAAACTTTATCTAGTAGAAGCATATAAATTGGATTCTGAAAGCTCTGAAATCCTTCAGAAATTAGGAGTTGTTTATGCTATGTTAGGCGAGCACCAAAATTCGATTGATATTTTTACGAAAGCATTAGAAAAGCATCCAGATAATCCACATGTATTAATGAACATGGGTATCGCATACAAGAATATGGGACAAGTTGAAGTTGGTCAATCATACTTAGATAGAGCCTTTGCGCTTGAGCCTAAGCTTCGTGGAGGCCAACCTCAATCAAAATAAGTCTTGGCTTAATAATTGTTAAATCTTGACCCATAAAAAGGTCTTTACTTGAATTATTATCTAGTGACATTGAAAACTATATGCAGATAAAGTTTTTTTTGTATTTTGCACGCCCGTTGACAAGGAGGTCACTCCTTCAATAAAAAGGAGAGGTGGCCGAGTGGCTTAAGGCGCACGCTTGGAAAGCGTGTGTACAGCAATGTACCGGGGGTTCGAATCCCTTCCTCTCCGCGTTGACTGAATCAAATGTTTACATTTGAATTTAGTCCAAAACAAGGAGAAGAGGGCTGTGAAACAATCCTTTCCTCTCTGTAGGAAAAAGTTCTTTTAAATGAAATTGAATAAATTAAACCATTAAATAAAATCAATAAATTAGTAAGATGAAAAAGTTTTTTACATTATTAGCTGTTATCGGAATGTTCACCTTTGGTGCTTCAAACTTATATGCTCAACCTGAAGAAGAAGCTGAACAAACAGAAGAAGTTATTGAAGCTGTTGAGGGGGATTCTTCAACTGCAGCGGAAGAACCAGTAGTCGAGGAAGTCGAAGCTCCAGTTGAAGAGGTTGCGACCCCTCCAGCACCAGCCGAAGAAGTTGAAAAGACATTTCACCAAGTTGTTAAGCAAAAGTTTATTGAAGGTGGACCAACTTTCATGGCAGTTGTACTTGTATGTCTAATCTTCGGATTAGCTATTGCAATTGAACGAGTTATTTATTTAAGTATGGCTACAACTAATACGAAGAAATTAGTTAACGATGTTGAAGATGCACTTTCTTCAGGTGGTGTTGAAGCAGCAAAAGAAGTTTGTAGAAATACTCCAGGTCCAATTGCAAGTATATACTATCAAGGATTAGATAGATCAAGTGAAGGTATTGATATGGTTGAAAAATCAGTTGAAGCTTATGGTGGTGTTCAAATGGGATTACTAGAAAAAGGACTGTCTTGGATTTCATTAGCAATTGCTCTAGCTCCCATGCTTGGTTTCATGGGAACGGTAATTGGTATGATTGGCGCATTTGATAAAATTGCTGCAGCAAATAACATTTCACCAGCAATTGTTGCTGAAGGTATTGGTATGGCACTTATTACTACAGTATCCGGGCTTATTGTGGCTATGATTCTACAATTTTTCTACAATTTAATTGTTGCAAAAATTGACGGGATTGTTAACGACATGGAAGATGCTTCGATTACTTTAATTGATTTGATATTAAAGCACAATGTTTCATCTAAATAATTGAAACTATGTTAAGCAAAATTTTACAAATATTTGTTACTGGATCAATCGTAATTGGTTTGGCACTGGCACTTCTCACTGTAATGGATTTCACTGGTTCTGATTGTGCAGATTGTTGGCCATTTGAGAACTTGATTGGTTACAGTTACATATTGACAGGAGTTCTTGTTCTAGCTGCATTGGCAGGGGCAGGTATAGGAATTATGAAAAAACCAGAATCGTTAAAAATGATGTTGGTAGGAATTGGTGGAACAATTTTATTGTTTGGAATTAGTTATGGAATGGCTTCAAGTGAAATCACACCTAATCTTGCAGCACTTGGTGGAGACTTATCCGAGGGAACTGTAAAGATGGCTGATACTGGACTAATAGCAATGTATATTATGATGTTTTTGTCTATTGCCGCAGTTGTATTCTCTTCAATTATGAAAATTGTAAGAAGATAGTATGCCACGTAAAAGAGAAGCCCAAAATGAGATTAATGCTGGTTCAATGGCCGACATTGCATTCTTGTTACTGGTATTTTTCTTGGTAACAACTACAATGGATAGTAGCTGGGGAATTCAACGTAAGTTGCCACCTCCACCAGAGCCAAATCAGGAGAATATCGACATCAAACAACGTAATGTATTTGTTGTATTAGCTAATGCTAACGACCAATTATTGGTTGAAGGAGAATTACTTTTGATAGACCAGGTTCGTGAAAAAGCAAAAGAGTTTATTGTAAACCCCGCACGAAAAGAATCGCTTCCTGAATGGGAGGATGTATCAGTTTCAATTGCGAAGCAAAAAATATCGGATTATACCGCAGCAGGTAATGCTGAAAAAGTTACTGTTTGGCAAAAAAGATTAGCTGCTGCTGAATTGATTGGCGAGTATACAATTACTAAACAAGTAATCTCTCTTCAAAATGATAGAGGCACATCGTACAAGTTATACATACAGGTTCAAAATGAATTAGCTGCTGCATATCGCGAGTTAAGAGATGAGCTATGTATGAGTGAATTTAGGATGACTTTTGCTGAATTGGAAGAGGCTTCTAAATCTAACAAAGAAGATGGTTCTTTAAAGAAGAAGCTTAAAGCGATTAAAACTGTTTATCCTCAGAAAATTTCTGAAGCTGAACCCAAAAACTTAGGAGGATAGTATGTCAAAGTTCAAAAAAGATGGAGGCCGTGCTTTACCGCCAGTATCTACTGCTGCATTACCCGATATTGTATTTATGCTGCTGTTCTTCTTCATGGTTACTACAGTGATGAGGGAAGTGGATTTGAAAGTAAAGCAAACTAGTCCTGCTGCTACTGAGATACAAAAACTTGAAAACAAGTCGTTAGTGCATTACATATACATTGGAGAACCGGTAGATACTGAAAAATTCGGTACTGAACCTAGATTACAATTAGCAGATGATTTTGGAACTGTTGCAGATGTTGGGCCTTACATTATTCAAAAAAGAACTGAAGTTGTTGAAGGGCTAATACCAAAGTTGACTACATCTCTAAAAGTTGATAGAGACGTTAAAATGGGGGTTATTACTGATGTAAAGCAAGAGCTTAGAAAAGTATCTGCGCTGAAACTTAACTACGCGACTGTGGAAGGCGGTCTAGATAAATAGAACAAAAACTTTAAGGCGGTCTATGACCGCCTTTTTTGTCACTCAAAAATTGATTTCAGCTCAGTAGCTTCACTGGGTTTCATTTTTCCACCAAGTATCAAGCTAAGCTCTCTTCTTCTTAGTGCAGATGCAAATCTCTCCTTTTCTAAATCAGTTTCAGGAATAAGGCCAGGTACTTCAATAGGTGTTCCGATTTGGTCGATCGCTACAAATGTATAAATGGCCTCGTTACACTTAATTTTCTTACCAGATGACGGGTGTTCAACGTTAACATCGATAAAGATCTCCATAGAAGTACTAAAAGCTCTAGATACTTGCGCCTCTAGAGTAACAATATCGCCTACTTTAATTGGGTAATTGAATGAGATGTTGTTTACAGAAGCGGTTACCACCACTCTATTACTGTGCCTATGAGCAGATATTGCAGCTATTTCATCCATCCACGCCATAAGCTGACCACCAAATAAATTACCTAATTGGTTACCTTCATTAGGTAGCACTAATTTAGTTGTTGTAGTTCTCGATTCTTGTGATTTTTTATGTTTCAAACCTCTGTTTTTGATTGCCCCAAAATTATAAATAATACCTTTACACTATGGATATACTTAGTGCTATAAAGGCACTACATATAATTTTTGTGGTTAATTGGTTTGCAGGCTTGTTTTACATCGTGCGACTGTTTATATATTTTGTGGAGGCGGAAGAAAAGGATGATATGGAAAGGAATATCCTCCAAGCTCAATATAAATTGATGCAAAAAAGGCTTTGGTATATTATTACTTGGCCATCGGCTGTAATTGTAATTATTACAGGACTATATCTTGCCCACAAGTTAAATTATTGGTTGCAACCTTGGATGCAGCTTAAGCTAGGGATGGTTTTTCTTCTTTTTTTATATCATCTAAAATGTGGGCAGATATATTCTCAGCTGCAAAATGATTTAATAAAATGGAGGTCAACAAAACTTCGCCTTTGGAATGAAGTAGCCACTTTATTTTTAATCTCAATTGTATTTGTTATAGTGATGAAACACCTGCTTAATTGGATATGGGGTGTAGCTGGAATTATGGGTATTGCCGTGACTATTATGATAGCCGTTAAATGGTATAAGAAGAAGAGAGAAAATTAGCGTGCCCATAGATGGGTAATAGTGCCTTCAGATATTTTAATGAATAGTACAAATTTCAGAAGAAATAAATGGCTTAGTAGGTTGGGTAAATTTTACGCTAAAAAGCTATTAATTTATTTCAACGTTATTGTTGTTTTACCAATATCGGCTCCTGCGCAATATATTTCACAGATATATTTTCCTGAAGGAATAGAGCCAATTACTTCATAATAGAAACATTGGTCTAATTCAACGTTACTATATTTCACCTCGCGTTTTAGACTGTAAAAGGCAGAAGCACCTCCCCCAAATTCGAATTTACCATCTGTATCGTCATTCGCAGGTAGAATAGTCGCATCAGGCGCAATTATTCGAACATGAATGACTTTTGTGCCAGCATCGGCAATTTCGTTTTTATTTAATGTAAAACAGACTTTCAATTTGTTAGCTTTAGAAGCTTTAGATGTCTCACGATGTACATTGTTAGATTTAACTCGCTGAGCAATAACCATAACATCTAGCGCCTCCATTCGTTGCCCGATCCTAACCATAGTAGATAGTTCTTCTTTTTCTTTTGTAAGATTTGTTGTCTTATTTTTTTCTTCGCCTAATTTCTTATTTATTTCAGCCTTTTCTACAATTAGAGTTTCATTTAGTGTATTTAGAGAATCTATCGTTTGAACGTATCCTTGCATAATTACTCTTAGCGTTTGGGTCTCTTTTCTCAATTTGGCAATAGTCCAGTTTTTGTTTTTGGCTTGCTGAATAAGTTCTTCAATTTTTTCTCTTTCGGCTAAAAGTTCCTCACTTAGATGATCATTATTCGCATAAAGCGTATCATATTGTACTTTCATAGCTTCCAATTCTGAAATAACGCGCGTCTTTTCTTCCTGAATTTCAGTCGATGTAGCCTCGCAATTTTGTAATTGCTTCTCTAAATCACCCTTTTCTGTAAAGAGCATTCCTGCATATCCTGCAGCGAGCAGGAGCAGAAGTAATACTATAATTAACGGAATTTTACTGTTTCCTTTTTTTGCTTCTGGTGGTGTTAGTTTATCTTCCATGGTTTTAGCCTTTATTCAACAAATGTATTTACTTTGAAAACGATGTTAGGATGGTTAAAAGATTTTATTTCACTTATTTATCCACATTTATGTGCTTCATGCGGTAAAACGCTGTACCGAAAGGAAAATTGTATATGTAGTTTTTGTAAAATTTCTTTTCCAAAAACTAATTTCCATAACGAGAAAGATAATCCGATTTCTAAAATATTTTGGGGCAGGGCCGAAGTTCACAGTGCAGCCGCATATTGTTTTTTTAATAAAGGAGATAAAATTCAGCATGTAATGCATGAATTAAAGTACAAAGGAAATGCTCAAGTAGGAGTTGAAATGGGTAAGCTCTATGGATCTGACTTGGAAAAATCTGACTTATTTTCGAATGCCGACTTCCTAGTTCCCGTTCCTTTGCATAAAACTCGGCAAAAGAAACGTGGATATAATCAAGCAGAAGTTATTGCTAATGGATTGTCTGAAACAATGAGAATACCGGTTGATATTGCAACGCTAATAAGAGGAAAATATAATGAAACGCAAACCAAAAAATCACATTACGAACGATGGAAAAATGTTGATTCAATTTTTGAAATTACCGACTTTAATAGATTTTTAAATAAACACGTAATTATTGTTGATGACGTTATAACAACTGGCTCAACAATGGAAGCATGCGTGCAAACATTATTGCTGGTCGATGGAATAAAAGTAAGTGTGGTCACTTTAGCTTACGCTTAACTAATATATTTGTAGAATGGTACAGGAAATAACAATATCTAGAACTACTAGAGCTGAGAAATACAAGGAGTTATTGCCACAAATTAAAGGTCTAGTTGCTGGAGAGTCTGACTTGATAGCCAATCTAGCTAATATTATGGCTGCCCTTAAATTCTCCATGGGGTTTTTATGGATTGGTATTTATTTGGTAAAAGATGAAGAGTTAGTATTAGGCCCATTTCAAGGACCAGTCGCATGTACTCGTATTCAAAAAGGGAATGGTGTTTCAGGCAAAGTTTGGCAAGAGAAACGAACAATTATTGTTGCTGATGTAGATAAGTTTCCTGGGCATATTATTTGTAGCTCTGAATCAAGATCGGAGATAGTTTTGCCCATAATGAAAGATAATGAAGTGGCGATGATAATGGATTTGGACAGTAGTTCCCTCAATGATTTTGATGCTATTGATGAAAAGTATTTGCAAGAAATCGTTGCGATTATAGAAGAATTATTTTGAGAAAATATCGTTCATATTTGCCAACATTTATCTTGCTATTTTTGATAAGTTGTGCGCAGCAATCGTCTCCAAGTGGGGGAGCTAAAGATATAGAACCACCCAAAGTTGTGCAATCTGTTCCTGCCAATTTTTCATTGAACTACGTAGGTAATTCAATTGAATTAAAGTTCGATGAATATGTTCAGATTAACAATTTGAAAGAGCAATTGTTGGTTACGCCTTCATTAAAGTTTCCTTTAGAATTTCAGCTTGTTGGAAAGACCCTCAAGATAACTTTTGTTGACAGTCTTAAGCCTAACACGACATATCAGTTCAATTTCGGCGAAGGGATAAAGGATATTAAAGAAAGCAATCCACTAGATAGCAACCTATTTCTATTTTCGACCGGGAATTACATTGATTCTTTAACCATTAAAGGAAGGTTAAAAGATGCATTTACGCTAGCACCATTAGAAAACACATTGGTAATGTTGTATGAGGATATCGTAGATTCCATTCCTTACAATGAACGCCCAACTTATGTATCTAAGACAGACAAATCGGGATTTTTTGATATTTCTTATTTGCCGAGAGGCGAGTTTATGTTAGTAGCTGTTAAAGATGAGAACGCCAACTATTTATTTGATCCTTTGTCTGAATTAGTTGGTTTTACTGATGAGTTAGTGTCGTCAAATGATACAAATCAGAGTGTAATACATCTGTTTAATGAGAAACACGCAAATCAATACGTGAAGAGTGCGTCCAGTCCTGAATTTGGTAAAGTAATGTTTGAATTTAATGACCCAACGGTAAATCCTTCTGCCAAGTTGATTGGTCAGAGTTTTAAAAAACAGTGGTACATCGCTGATTTGAATCAGACAAAAGATACATTGGTTTATTGGATAACAGAGACAGTTGATACATTGCAGTTCCAAGTAAGCGATGAAGATAAAATTATTGACACGGTTGATGTAATAATGCGTTCAAAGCCTAAAGAAAAGAAATGGAGTAGGCAAAAATTAAAGATAAAAATTAATGGAAAATCTTCTCGTAACATGGATTTGTTCGCACCGTTAGTTTTTAACAGCCAACATCCAGTAACGGGATATGATGAAAAAATGATTCTTTTGGTAGAGAACGAAAAAGATACAATTTCAGTTAAACTGAAATCGGAGGACAAAGCATTACGTAATTATTTTTTCGAATATGAATGGAAAGAAGATGCATCATACTCTTTAAGTATTTTGCCAGGTGCTTTTTTAGATTGTTTTGGGTTACAGAATGACACGATTCAAGCAAAGTTTAGTACTCCAACATGGAATAAATATGCTGATGTAAATTTATCTTTGGAGCTACCAAAAAGTTGTAAATCTGGATTGATTCAGTTGCTTACTCAACAGCAAGAAGTGCTGCAGGAGAACAGCCTGTCAATGAATGGAATAATAACTTATAAGCATCTGCAGCCAGGAAAATACCTAGTTAAAATGGTATATGACGAGAATGAAAATGGCAAGTGGGATACTGGAAATTTACTGCAGAAACAGCAACCGGAAAAGGTTATTTATTACTCAGGAAGCATTGAAGTAAGAAGCGGTTGGGATGCTGACCTTATTTGGAAAATTAAGGACTAAGAAGTGATTTTAAAATTATCGGCATCTGCTGATACCGGGAATTTTTTTCGATAGCTCTCTAAATTATTCCATGACAATTTAATAGTTTCAGTGCGTTGTTCGTTAGGCTGTATTGTACTTATAACATCTCCTTTTGGTTCAATAATGCCCGAATTCCCTGAATGTGGTATTTCGTTTCCATCATTTCCAATTCTATTTACACCAACAACATAACACTGATTTTCATGTGCTCGGGCTTGCAATAACGTGCTCCATGCAGAAGAACGAACTGCAGGCCAATTTGCAACATATATTAGGCAATCGTATTCTTGATTTAGGTTCCTACTCCAAACAGGAAATCGTAAATCGAAACAAATTAGCGGACAAATTTTCCAGCCTTTTAGCTCAACGATAAGTTTTTTAGCCCCTGCACTGTATTGTTGGTGCTCCCCTGCGAAACGGAAAAGATGACGTTTATCGTAGGTTTCATATGTGCCATCGGGACGAACCCAAATGAGCCGATTATAATATGATTTTTTTTCTTTTACTATAATACTCCCTGTAATAGCACAATTTTTATCAGAAGCCCAGCTGCGCATTCTTCTTAAGGTCTCACTGTCTGTGTTCTCGGCGAATTGAGAGGGTTTCATTGAGAACCCAGTGGTAAACATTTCGGGCAAAATTATTAGGTCTGTCTCTTCAGTTATCGCATTTATTTTTTGGGAGAACATCGTTAGATTTTCCTCCTTTCGTTCCCAAAAAAGTGGTGTTTGAATGATAGAAAATTTTAAATCTTGCATAATATTTCAGAAGCTTTTTCAAGTGTTTCGTTGTCTTTTGCAAAACAAAAACGCAACACTTTGCTATCTGGAGCGCTGTTGTAAAAAACAGACACAGGAATAGATGCTATTTTATTGTGTTCGGTTAACTGAATAGCAAATTCCGTATCTTTAATATCCGTAATTTCAGAGTAATCTAGAAGCTGAAAATAAGTTCCACCTGCAGGAATTATCTTAAATCTACTTTCTTTCAATAAATCACAAAATATGTCTCTTTTTTTTTGGTAAAAGTTAGGCAGGGAAAGGTAGTTGTTTTCGTTTTTAAGGTATTCTGCAAGTGCATATTGCGTAGGTGTATTTGCAGAGAATACGTTAAATTGATGCACTTTTCTAAATTCTGCCATTAAGTTTTCGGGAGCAATGCAGTAACCCATCTTCCAACCGGTATTATGAAAGGTTTTCCCAAAAGAATATACGGCAAAACTATGTTCTGCAAGTGTTGGGTAACGAGCAACACTTTGATGCTCTTTGCCGTCATAAATAATATGTTCGTAAACTTCATCGCTTAAAACAATAATATTACTTGCTCTAACAATTTTCTCTAAACTCAACATATCTTGAGTTGTAAGAATTGTACCTGACGGATTATGGGGAGTATTGATGATAATCATACGTGTTTTTCGTGTGATCATTTTTTGAACTTGGTCCCAATCTATAATAAAATTTGGTGCTGTAAGCTGAATAAAAACAGGTTTACCACCATTTAGTTCAATTGCAGGAGCATAGCAATCGTATGCTGGGGTGAATATAATAACCTCATCTTCTTCTTCTATTACGGCAGTTATTGCCGTGAATATTGCTTGAGTAGCTCCGGCAGTTATTGTAATTTCTGTATCGGAATTGTATTTAATTGAATATAACTTTTCAATCTTTTTGGAGAGCCCATTTCTTAATTCTGGAATTCCAGGCATCGGTGCATATTGGTTCTTCCCTTTTTTCATGTTCTCGAAAACAAGCTCAGATAACTCAGGAGAAATTTTAAAATCAGGAAAACCTTGCGAAAGATTAAAGGCATTGTGGTCCTTAGCTAATTTACTCATTACTGAGAAAATTGTGGTTCCTACCTTTGGAAGTTTCGACTTTAATGTATTAGGATAATGCATAGACTTTAGACGAAAATTTCCCCATCGAAACGGTGGAATTCTGTCAAAATATTTTTGTTTAACTATTTATCTGAAGTAATTGATGCGCTCATAAACTCACGATTCATTCTGGCAATATTGTCTAAAGAAATTCCTTTTGGGCATTCTACTTCGCAAGCCCCGGTATTAGTGCAGCTGCCAAAACCTTCTGCGTCCATTTGCTCTACCATATTTAAAACACGATCTTTAGCTTCTATTTTTCCTTGAGGAAGAAGCGCTAATTGAGACACTTTAGCTGACACGAAAAGCATTGCCGATGCATTTTTACAAGTCGCAACGCATGCACCACAGCCGATGCAGGTTGCAGCATCAAAAGCATGGTCCGCATCATCTTTAGGTATAGGAATAGAGTTAGCGTCCTGTGTATTTCCCGAAGTATTCACCGAAATAAACCCACCTGCATTCATTATTCTATCAAACCCTGTTCTGTCAACTACCAAATCTTTAATTACGGGGAAGGCTTTAGATCTCCATGGCTCAATATATATTGTGTCTCCGTCTTTAAATTTACGCATGTGCAACTGACAAGTAGTAACTCCTCTATCTGGCCCATGGGCTTCTCCGTTTATAAACAAAGAGCAACTTCCACAAATACCTTCTCTGCAATCATGGTCAAAAGCAACAGGCTCTTTTCCATCCGTGATAAGTTGCTCATTCATAGTATCCATCATTTCTAAAAATGACATGTGCTCTGAAATATCTTTTACCTGATAAGTCTCAATTTGACCTTTATCTTTATCGCTTTTTTGTCTCCAGACTTTAAGCGTTAAGTTCATTCCGTTTTCAGTCATGATTATTATTTGTATGAACGTTGTTTTAATTCGATATCGTTAAATGTCAATTCTTCTTTGTGTAGCTCCGCATCTTTTGGGTCTCCTTTCCATTCCCAAGCTGCAGCGTACTTGAAGTTAATATCGTCTCGTTTTGCTTCTCCTTTTTGTTCGCCATCTGGCTCAACAGACTCTTCTCTAAAATGTCCACCACAAGATTCGTTACGGTTCAGGGCATCTTTTGCAAAAAGTTCTCCTAGTTCCAAAAAGTCGGCAACTCTGCCAGCTTTTTCAAGTTCTTGATTCAATTCATTTAGGTCTCCCGGAACCATAACGTCTTTCCAAAATTCTTCTTTAATAATACGAATTTCATCAGCCGCTTCTTTTAAGCCTTGCGTATTTCTCGACATCCCTACTTTATCCCACATTACTTTACCTAAACGTTTATGGAAATGGTCTACCGATTTAGTCCCTTTATTGTTAATGAAGAAATTTAAACGTTCTTTTACTGCTTTTTCAGCCTCATCAAATTCAGTACTGCTTGTAGAAACTTCACCTGTTCTAATGTCACTAGCCAAGTAATCTCCAATGGTATAAGGTAATACAAAGTAACCATCAGCTAAGCCTTGCATTAATGCGGAAGCTCCAAGCCTGTTAGCTCCATGATCAGAGAAGTTAGCTTCCCCTGCAGCATAACATCCAGGAATTGTAGTCATTAAGTTGTAATCAACCCAAACCCCACCCATTGTGTAATGCACTGCAGGATATATCTGCATTGGTGTTTCATAAGGATTATCATTAGTAATTTTCTCGTACATCTGGAAAAGGTTACCGTATTTATCTTCGATAACTTTCTTTCCTAATTCTTGAATTCTTTCGTCACTAGCATTTGGTTCGTGAATTATAATAGCTTTTTCTTTTCCGTAGCGCATTATTGCTGAAGCGAAATCTAAGTATACTGCTTCTCCTGTAGCATTAACTCCATAGCCTGCATCACAGCGTTCTTTGGCCGCACGAGAAGCAACATCTCTGGGCACTAAGTTTCCAAAAGCAGGGTATCTTCTTTCTAAATAGTAATCACGATCTTCAGCTTTGATATCTATTGGCTTTATTCTTCCAGCCCCAATAGCTTCAACATCTTTCATGTTTTTTGGAACCCAAATACGACCATCGTTTCTTAATGATTCAGACATTAAAGTCAGTTTAGATTGGTAGTCACCAGAACGTGGAATACAAGTCGGATGAATTTGCGTATAACATGGATTAGCGAAAAATGCTCCTTTTTTGTGAATTTTCCATGCAGCTGAAGTGTTTGAACCCATAGCATTAGTAGAAAGGAAGAATACATTTCCATAACCACCCGAAGCAACAACAACAGCATGAGCTGAATGTCTTGCTATTTCTCCAGTAATTAAATTTCTTGAGATAATCCCTCTAGCTTTGCCATCAACAATTACAAGGTCCATCATTTCATGACGGTTGTACATTTTTATTTTTCCTTTCCCAATTTGACGAGACATGGCAGAATACGCGCCCAATAAAAGTTGTTGGCCGGTTTGTCCTTTTGCATAAAACGTTCTTGAAACCAAAACGCCACCAAACGAACGATTGTCTAATAAGCCGCCATATTCTCTAGCAAAAGGGACTCCTTGCGCAACGCATTGGTCAATTATATTCGTAGAAACTTCAGCTAAACGATAGACGTTTGCTTCTCTTGACCGGTAATCGCCACCTTTAACAGTATCATAAAATAATCTGTATGTGGAATCACCATCATTCTGGTAATTCTTAGCTGCGTTAATTCCTCCTTGAGCAGCAATTGAGTGAGCTCTTCTTGGGGAATCTTGAAAGCAGAAAGACTTAACATTATATCCCATTTCTGCTAAAGAAGCTGCTGCCGAACCACCAGCAAGGCCTGTTCCAACAACAATAACATCAATTAATCTTTTGTTGGAAGGGTTAACAACATTAATGTGATTTTTATGATTAGTCCACTTATCTTTAATTGGACCTTTAGGTATTTTAGCGTCTAGTTTTGCCATCTCTTCTTAGTGATTAATGAAATGAAACAATGCGATGAAAACAAATCCGGCAGGAATTGCTATAGCGTAAAGTGTTCCCAATTTTTTAATAATTGGAGTGTATTTGTTATATCTGAATCCTACAGATTGAAATGCAGACTGAAACCCGTGCATCAAATGAAGCGACAAGAAAATGAAGGAAACAACATAAAGCCCGACCCGTATTGGATCAGTAAACTTATGTTGTAGTTCTTCAAAATATCTAAATCCGCCCTCAGGATTAAGCCCAGACATATCACCCATTATAAATTTGGTGTTAAGCTCAGGAAACCAGAAGTCATAAAAGTGAAGACCGAAGAATAAGAAAATCATTATACCGGTAATTATCATATTTCTACTCATCCAATTTGCGTTTTCAGAAGCTTTTTCCATTGCATATTTAATTGGTCTAGATGATCTATTCAGAAGCTCTAATCGCATTCCCATCGCCAAATGAAATATTACACCAAAAGCCAAAACAGGTTGTAATGCGAACTGAACGAGAGGATTAGTGCCCATAAAATGCGAAACATTGTTAAACGATTCGGGACTTATAACGGAAAGAAAGTTGATTGTACAGTGCTGAAGTAAAAACACAAGTAGAAAAAAGCCAGATACTGCCATGGCTATTTTTCTTGCGATAGATGATTGAATCATACCTATATTGCTAGTTAAATTTTGATAAATGGTTCGACGCGAATATACGCGAAATTAGTAATATTGTTCAAGCTAATTAGGCTTGCAACTATTATATTTAATGAGAAAATTGGTTTCTTCATCACGTTAATTAATGAACAACACCCAAGACACTGTGAGTCTTCTTTGGTTAACTATCTTAAAAACATACATTTGTTGATCTGATTGAAAAAAAATGAGTGGTTACGTTTCAAAACAACAAGTATTTAAAGAATATTTCGATTCTATAGCGGGAAAGAAAAAGACAGTAAAATCATATTACTGGAAATCAATTTCAGAACATTGTGATTACTTTATCCATGAAGATGATAAAGTATTGGAAATTGGCAGCGGAACTGGGGATTTACTTGGTTATGCCAAAGCAAAGTATAAAGTCGGGTTAGATTTTAGTGAAAAGATGCTTGAGGTGTCACGAGCAAATCATCCTGAGATAGATTTCCGTTATGGAACTGCCGAAAATCTCGATTTAGATGAAAAATTTGATGTAGTTGTCTTATCAAATATTGTTGGATGTCTAGATGATATTCAATCTGTTTTTAATGAGCTGCATAAGGTGTGTCATGAACGAACTCGAATTATTGTTACTTATTACAACTACATATGGGAACCAATAATTAAATTTGGAGAGACGCTGGGTTTTAAGAAAAAGATGCCAATACAAAATTGGTTATCCCACCATGATATTATCAATTTACTTTATCTATCTGGTTTCGAAACTTATAAAATGCAACGAAGAATTTTGCTGCCATACAATATTCCATTACTTGCATTTGTTTTGAATAAGTATGTGGCAAGGTTACCTTTCTTTAATATTTTCGGGTTAAATCAATTTATTTTTGCTCGTCCATCAATGGATCCAGAATCGGATGTGAGTCAAAAGTATTCAACAACTGTTGTAATACCAGCAAGAAACGAAAGTGGTAATATAGAGAATGCGATTACCAGATTACCCAAGTTTGGTAAACATGTGGAGATAATTTTTATTGAAGGCAATTCAACAGACGATACTTGGGAGACCATTCAGCGAATTCAAGAAAAGTATAAGGGCACGCATGATATAAAGATTGGCCAACAACCCGGAAAAGGAAAAGGTGATGCAGTACGAATGGGGTATGGCATGGCAACTGGAGATATATTGATGATTTTGGATGCGGATTTAACAGTTCCTCCAGAAGATCTACCTAAGTTTTATGAAGCGCTAGCTTGTGGAAAAGGAGAATTTATTAATGGAGCTAGATTAGTGTATCCGATGGAAAAGGAAGCGATGCGATTCTTGAATACGTTAGGTAATAAGTTTTTTAGTCTCGCTTTTTCTTGGCTGCTTGAGCAGCCAATTAAAGACTCTTTATGTGGCACAAAAGTCATGTTTCGTGAGGACTACGTGAAACTCATAGGAAATAGGAAATTCTTCGGGGAATTTGATCCATTTGGGGATTTTGACTTACTATTTGGAGCTTATAAGCTGAATTTAAAAATTATTGACTTACCCATTCGATATCAAGAGCGGGTATATGGTGACACTAATATTTCAAGATTTAAGCATGGCGTTATCCTGTTAAGAATGTGTATGTATGCAGCAGGTAAAATCAAATTTTGGTAATGTCTAGAGCGCAAAAGAGTACTAACGATTTTTTATCAAAAGTCGATGCATTTTTCGCTAATCGGTGGAAGATAATTTTGGGTATTTGTTGTTTTTTCACACTCGTATTCGGAATGTTTCTTTTCGATGCGAAGCTGAGTGTTGGTGGCGATGATTCCGCATACATAATGCGTGCGATGAATTTTTTAAGAAAAGGAAAATTCCCATCTTTTCAGGGGGCTTTGTATCCATTGTTCTTGAGTGGATTTGTTTGGTTATTTGGTATTAATGTAATGCTTCTAAAATGGATTTCGTTTCTATTCACATTTGGTTGGATTTACTTGTTGTACAAAACTTTTAAAAATAGATTACCTGATTCAGTTCTAGGATTTTCGCTATTAATTTGTTCGATAAATTCTTACGTGCTTTATTATGCAAGTCAAACTTATAATGAGGCATTTTTCTTGTTTGTCGAGATGAGTTTCGTTTATTATTTTTTGAATCGTTTTGATGCAGTTTCAAATAATTTAGATAAAGAAAAGGCATCTTATAAAAGTTGGGTTTTAGTTGGATTTCTTATTTTTTTAGTAACAATAACCAAAAATATTGGACTTGCTATTTTAATCGGCACCGCGTTCTTTTTGATATGGAATAAGCGTTGGTTTAGTACTATTTATTATGTCGGGTCATATGCAATATTTACTGGAGCGTATAATTTATTAAAGAGATTGTTATTCTCTAATACTGGAGCACAAATAAGTAATCAAGGGAGCATGTTGCTGTATAAAGATCCTTACAATAAATCTAAAGGAAAAGAGGAAATTGCAGGTTTTATTGATCGTTTCATTCAAAATTCACATTTGTACATTTCTAAGCACTATGCTAAAATGCTGGGATTTAGGGATTTTAAAGCTGTAACAACGCTGGAATGGTTAACTTATTTAGTTGTTATAGTGTTCGTTGCATTTATAGTAATTGCAATAAAAAGAAAAAACAGAGTGTTATTCTTCTTAGGAATATATAATGCCGCTGCGCTAATCGTTACCTTTATTGTGCTGCAAACACGATGGGATCAAGACAGGCTGATTATGTTAATATTCCCGTTCTTAACTGTCTTTTTCTTTTATGGAATTTATGAGGTTTTCAAATCTTCTAAATTGAAAAAATTGCAGATAATTGTCCCGTTGTTTATGGGTTTAACGTTTTTTACTGTTGCAAGCGTAACTTGGTCCAAATCCAAGAAAAACATATCTGTATTCAAACGAAATTTGTCAGGCGATAAATTTTATGGATACAGTCCCGATTGGCAGAATTATTTGAAAATGTGTGAATGGGCGGGTAAAAATTTACCTGTTTCTAGTAAAGTTATGGTTCGAAAACCTAGTATGGCTGCAATATTCGCAGAAATTAATATTTTCCATGGCTTACACAGGTTACCTTTAACGAAAGAAGAAAAGCCTCAGGTAAATGCCGATACCTTAGTAAAATACATGCAGAATAAACAAATCACGCATGTAATCATGGCACGATTACGTAAAAATTCCAACGTTAATAATGGCCTTACTATTAATACTGTTCAAAGGGCATTATCTTTATACGCGAGTAAAAAACCAACAGGGTTGAAAATAATTCATCGAATAGGGCAAGCAGAATCCTCATACCTTTTCGAATTAGTTGAAGGAAAAAATAATACCCCACAAGAGAGTATAGATGCGTTAAAGGCAAATCTTATAATTAACCCGAAGAATCCAAATATTAGTTTTATGCTAGGTAATGCGCAAATGAATTCTCGTCAATTTGCCGATGCTGCAATTAGTTATACTAAGGCAATAAATAATTCAAAGAAAAAAACATTCGAAGGGTTTTATAATCGCGGATTAGCCTATATAAATAGTAGCCAGTTCGATAAGGCGATACCAGACTTTTTAAAATCATTAGAGGAAAAGCCAAATTATGGAGCATCATACTACAATTTAGGTATTGCATACTTAAATAAAGGGGATAAGAAAAACGCAAAAAAAGCACTTCAACAAGCTGAAAGACTAAAAATGTCTATTCCACCAGAAATAAGCGCTCAACTGAATTAATTTCCAAGTGTAGTAATTCTCATTTTATCTTTATGGACTGCAAGTATGTCTATGGTACCCTTTTGCGGAATGTGATTTTTGTAATTTTCTAACGTAATTTCTCTCCCATTCAGGCTGTTGAACATCCTGAAACTAGTAGAACTAAAATAATCTGCGTAGCTTGAAAAATCGATTCCTCTCTCAATCATCACGTATATTCCAATTTCGAAAATAATAATGGGTTTGAAATTTTCAATTGCACCTTTAGCTCCTTTTAATATTTCGAGTTCATGCCCATCAGTGTCTATTTTAACAAAATCAATTTTGTTGATATTATTTTTTTTACAGAACGCATCCAAAGTAATTGAACCTACGCCATCTGTAGACTTTGCAGTTCCGCCGTGAGTCACATGTTTGTTGTCGTCCATTGAGCCATCCACTTTCCAGCTCGAGTAGGCTTTAATGTCAGGTGTTTCATTTATTTCACTTGAAATAAAACTATTAGTAACCCTAATTCTTTTTGAAAATTCAGGGTTAAGTTCGAGATTACGTTTCAATTTTTCTAACGCGTAATGCGTAGGTTCAAAGGCATAAATCTGGCCTTCAGAATAAGTTTTGGCATAATTAAGCGACATTAAGCCAAAGTTAGCCCCAACATCTATTATCGTTGCTGTTTTTGGCAAAATAATAAACCGATTCTCGGAGACATGCTTCTGAAAATTTCCGAATAGAAAGAGAGATAAATCTAAACCTTCTTGAATATCAACTTCATACGTAATTCCGTTTCGTTCAATTATTCTTCTTTTCTTTCCAGTAAATAGAGTAACAAAGAAGTATAGGACTTTGGCAATCTGAATCTTTATTTGGGTAAGGGGTAAATTAGCTAATATGCTCATCAAATTTCGAAATGGAGGGCGAAAATAAGAAAAACGAACGAGCTGCCTTCGCTTCTTGCCTTTTGAAACCTAAATATGTAATTTTACGCGCGAATATATAAAGGTGTAACTATGAAATATTTGCCTATAGATAAGGAGCTTTTCGTTTATAATAGAAAACGTTTTGTTGAGCAGCTCTCGTCTAATTCATTAGCAATTTTTAATTCTAATGATATTGTAACAACTAGTGCGGATAGTACATTGGCATTTGTTCAGCATAGAGATATTTTTCATTTATCAGGGGTTGATCAGGAAGAAAGTATTTTGGTTTTGTTTCCTGACGGGAAAGACAAGAATCACAGAGAGATACTTTTTTTAAAAGAAACTAATGACCACATTGCTGTGTGGGAAGGAAAGAAGCTAACTAAAGAGGCTGCATTTCAAACGTCTGGAATAAAAACGGTATATTGGTTAGAGCAGTTTAATACGGTTTTTGAATCTCTGATGTCGGAAACAAAAAATGTATATTTAAATTCGAATGAACATCTTAGAGCAAACAAAGAAGCGGAAACAAGAGAAGATAGATTTGTAAAATGGTGTAAAAATAAATACCCTTCGCGTAAGTATCAGAAGAGTGCACCGATAATGCATGACATACGAAGTATCAAGAATCCAATTGAATTGGATTTGATGCAACAGGCGTGTGATATAACTGAGAAAACATTTAGAAGAGTTTTAGAATTTGTAAAACCGGGTGTCTGGGAATACGAGATTGAAGCAGAATGTATGCACGAATTTCTGCGAAATCGCTCTAGAGGATTTGCCTATAGTCCAATTATTGGGTCGGGCCATAGTGCTTGTGTTTTGCATTACATTGAAAACAATAAACAATGTAAAGGTGGTGATGTTATTCTTTTGGATTGGGCAGCGGAGTATGCTAACTATTCTTCAGACATGACAAGGAGTATTCCCGTAAATGGAAAATTTACCCCTCGTCAAAAACTTGTCTATAATGCTGTTTTAAGAGTGAAAAAGGCGGCAACAAAGTTGCTTATACCGGGGGCTAATTTAGAAGAATATCATGCACAGGTTGGTAGCTTGATGGAAAAGGAATTGGTTGATTTAAAGCTAATTTCACTGGACGATATTAAGAACCAAGATCCAAAATGGCCCGCGTATAAAAAATATTTCATGCATGGTACATCGCACTATATTGGTTTAGATACGCATGATGTTGGTTCTTGGAGTGATCCGATCAGAGAAAACATGGTGTTTACTGTAGAGCCTGGGATTTATATTCCAGAGGAAAACTTAGGAATCCGTTTGGAAGACGATGTAGTTGTGCAAGCAAATGGTGAGCCGTTCAATTTAATGCGAAATATCCCAATCGAAGCTGATGAGATTGAAGACTTAATGAATAACTGATAGTACATGAAGTCCATAATTACAATTTCTTTTTTATTGGGTTCTTTAGCAATTTTTTCGCAAAACAATGTCTGCTTCACAGTAGAAGCAAATCCAAATTCAAGTGATGCAGCACTAAGTGGATTTACAAAATATATCAAAGTACTGAACTGTTTCGAGATATATGCAGAACCCGGGTTATCGGACGCGCAAGTTTTACATGCTGCTGCTATAGCTGCTGAATTGCTCGACAATGATGAGGATGGTGTTATTGATGATATAAATATTTACAATCAGTTAATTGCCCATCAAGCATTGATGCCACTTTTTTCAGCAGAAGGATCGGCAGCGGAAAATACGTTCAGTAATAACTACAACGGATCTGGTGTTTCAGCAGTGTTATACTCACAAGAAGTAGATCCCAACAATCCTGGGTTTTGGGGAATGGATGCATCTGTAGAAGAAATAATGCACACAATAAACTCAGTGGGCCATGTAAACGCATATCCATTAGCCTTTAGTTTGGCAGCGAGCTCTTCTTTAATGACAACAGCTATGGATACAGCCCGTGGAGGCCAATTTATTTCAATTCCAAACCCATACCCTTCAGCTGCCTGGTATCACTACGATGATCAAACATGTGATTACGAATGTATGGTAATTGAATATATGTATTGGAGCACTGTTGCTAATATGGGGTTGTTGGATGACGTTAACATCTGTGCTGGAATAGCTAATGAATGGGAGCCTTGTACACCATTATTGTTTCAAAACACTGATGTATTGATGTATAATCTAATTACAGATATACAGTATAAAATTCCACAGAACGCTCCTGATGGAAATTACTGTTTTATCACTAATGTTATAGGTAGAACTAAAACTGTATCTGAATTTAAGGTGTTTCCAAATCCGAGCACTAACTCAATTACAGTGGAAAATAATGACTCGACTAGTGCTGTTAAAATTTACAATTTATTCGGGGAGTTGCTAATTGATACATCTGCTAATATTATTTCAATTAATCAGTTCAAGCCCGGAGTTTACTTCTTGAAAAGCGGTAATGAATCAACGCGATTCCAGGTAGTAAGATAGTTAATGAAAAAACCAACCCTCGTTTTTCTTCATGGCTTCTTGGAATCTGCCAAAATGTGGGAAGAGTTCACTGTTTCATTTCAGAAGGATTATAATGTTGTTTGCCTTGATTTACCAGGTCATGCTTCAGCACCAGTAATTAATAAAAATCATACGATGTCTTTGATGGCGGATTTCGTCAAAGACTGGCTTGTGGAGTTGAAAATTTCTGAAGCAATATTTATTGGGCATTCCATGGGAGGGTATGTTGCGCTTGAAATCGGGAAGAAATACCCAGATTTAGTAAAAGGAATTTCTATGTTCTTTTCTACAGCAGCAGATGATTTACCTCAAAAGAAAATTGACAGAGATAGAGCAGCCAGAGTAGTTGAAAAGAATCATCAGATTTTTATTAAAGAAGCTATTCCTTTTCTATTTACCGAGGAGAATAAAATTCGATTATCAGAAAAGATAAAAATTCAAACCCAGTTGGCATTGAAAACTCCAATTAACGGAATTATTGCATGTTTAGCTGGTATGCGGGATAGGCAGTCAAATGTCGATTACCTTAATGAAGCTCCTTTCCCTATTCAATATATTGTAGGTCAAAAAGACCCGGTAATATTAATTGATTCATTAGGTATTCAGATAGAAGCAAAATCGGTTATTGATGTTGAATTAATAGAAAATTGCGGACACATGGGCCATATTGAGGAGCCCGAGCAATGCAAGAAAGCATTAAAACGGTTTTTCAAGAAAGTTGTATAGCTTGTTTCAAAATGTCTTCACCATCGATTATATTAACGCAGTAATCTCCAGGTTGAGCAAATTGTAAAACACAATTGGTAGTTCCTGATTCTGAAACAGACCCAGTAGCAATTACGCTTCCAGATTCATCTGAAATATTGAAAAAAGTGCGTGAAGTATTTGGAGTATAAAAAATGACCAACTTCTTTCCCTCAGCACTAATCCTCAAATCTAGAGTTGACCATTTCTTAACTCTACCAAATCTAATATTTCCACCTACGATAACCACTCTTCACTTTGCTTTCTGGCAGCAAAAATACGCATGAAGAGAAGCTTTTTTTACCTAAAATACTATGTTTTGGACGAACTGATGTTTCGAATAGACCAATGACTAATTTTATCGGAAATCCTTCAAGAATCTAATGATTATATAAATCAGGTAAAATGATAACCCTTATTAACCCCGTTTATAGAGGAGAATGCCTTCTTTGCGAAGAAAATTAGGCACATTATGTTTGAATTTGGAGAAACACACAATACTAAAAGGAAAAACAGCTAATCACATATTGCGATTAGCTGTTTCGAGCAAACCATCTCGGAGCAACCGAGATTAACCAGAAGATTATTTTTTAATAAAGCGGTGCGATCGACCTTCAAAATTCATGAAGTATAACCCGCTATTGAGGTTCGAAACCTCAATAGCATTTTGATTCGTTGTGCCTCTCAGCACAAGCTTACCGGTAACATCGTATATTTCATAGGATAATTCTTGGTTGGAAGTCCCTTTTATGAATAATACATTTGAAGCGGGGTTGGGGTAGAGTACAAGATTCTGTTGTTCCTCATTGTTAAGAGGCTTAAGCGTTGAAAAAACTCCATTACCGCAAGGGGTGGCATCTGCTAAGTACATTGCTCTTACTTCATCTATGTATTGCTGCATGAGAGCAACTGAAGAGTGTTGGTTGCCGGTATCACTTTTGGCGAAAGTAAAGGCTAAAGTAATTTCTTGCATTTCACCAGCACCAAAAGTAAAAGATCCGGTAGATCCAACTCCTCTTTTGTCCATAGGGGTATTATTTTCGTTTTCCTCTGACCATCCATTAGAAAAAGGATAAGTTGGCGGAGTTCCCCATGTGCCAAAATTGTAGGGATCGCTATCTTTTGGAAACATAAATTTACAAGTATCAATTCCTCCAAACCCGGTTCCTCCATAAGTTAAAGATGTCCCATCAGACGTTTTCCCTCTCAAAATATTGTAATACCCAATAGGGGGCTCTGAAGGTGAGAAGGCTAGATTACTAATAAATCTATCCATCCCGATTCTTTCATTATCAGCTAAACCATCTCCATATCCAAATCCGTTTATTGACTCGTAATTTGATATGCCGAAACTATTATCTACCCCATCATAATCTTGCAAGGGGCCTTTTAAAAAAGTTAAACTTTGAGCGGGGGGAGAGGTTCCGTATCCAGCGGCTCCTGCCGATGGATTATCTAAGCTATCTCCGTTGTAAGCATAAAAAGATGAACGATTTACATCGCATGCCATATAGTCATCACTATAACCTCCAATATCAAAATCCATAAAAAACCCTATGAATGTGTCATCATAAGAATATTGAGAACGATTGATGATTTTGTAATCAATGAAAAGTGTGTTGAATAACGCTTCTGAATTCGCACAATTAAAACCATAGACCATTCCGTGGACCTCAATTCGCATTTTTTCACCGTTAGAACCAGTATGTGGTAAGCGATCATCATTCATAATAAAGTAAACAGCTTCATCACCTTTTATTTTCGGAGAGTCTCCTTGCATAGGCTCGTATAATCCGTTTCCATTGGCATCGTTAAATGGAGCAAGATTCGCAGCTTGGCCTTTACTAATATCTCCATGCGCTGGCCAGTTTAATATGGCTTCAGGAATAGAATACGTAGATTGCCAATAGTTCCAAATGTGTGAATTGATTTCTTGGGCACTTACTTTCCAAAGTCTGTTCCAGGTAGAATCGGCCGCAACGTAATATGCTAAGTCAGAGACAGGGCCTGGCCAATAGTCTTGAGCCATATCCTGTACGTATGTTACCGCAGCGGTGTGCAACATTCCGGTTGAACTTAAACCACCAATCCACAATGAGCCTGAATAGATGGTGTGAGCTCCAGAGTTTACTGGCACTTCAAAACCTGGATTAGCACCGTCTTGAAAAAAAGAACCATTTGTCCCAACTGTTGCGTTTATATTATTGATTGATATCGCTTCATGTGCATCGCTAGGAAATTGCCCAAAAGCAAAAGTGCTTATTGATAATGTAAGTATGGTTATTGCTTTTTTCATCGTTGTTGTTTTTATGTAAATGTACACTATTGTTAAGGTTTAAGCAATGGCCGATGAGCAAACGGTATGTTTGAATCTAGAAACGGAAACTGCTAATTACTTTGAGGTAATTAGCAGCATCTATTTAAATTGATTTAATGTTAAAACGAGTCTAAATCTGTTGGACGGAGGGCGCCAAACCATTTTAGTACAATCTCACCAATTTCTGGAGCTTCTACATGCACTATGTATACACCACTTGCAATAGGTACAAAGGCGTGGTTCTTTAAGTCCCAATCTACCCACGACTGTGTGGCATCGTCTTTGCTAAATTGCCGAATTAGTGTACCGTTAACAGAGTAGATAGAAATTGTACATGTTTCAGGTAAATTAATCACCTTCACGCGGTTATCTAATCGGTCTGTTTCATAATTAGAATATGCATAGTATGGGTTAGGAACAATTCTAATATTACCCAGCTGGCTTTCTGCAACAGAATCTTGATTAACTAACGATTCTAATCCTAGAGTGCTAAAGTTATACAACGGTAGCCCTTCGTTGATTGTTGGTATAACTAAAGATTCGGTTTCATTGCTTATTGAGGTGAGGATAGTTGTAGCAGCTATAAAGTACCCACCATTGGTTAAGGTGTCTCCATTGTGCAGAACCGGTCCATTGTTCACCCAGTAAGAGTTGCCAATTGTAAGTGATTCTGTAACATCAAGAGCAGTTTGTGTACCATAAGTCGTAAACGGTTTCCTAACTCTTAATTTAACCGTTGCGTTTGTTTCAAGAACAGAGGCTCCTTGCTCCAATAATGGAAAACCAACCCACATCGATGCTCCATATACTCTTATGGCAAGAGTGTCAAATAATGAGCCTGGATTAGATTGAGCCAAATTATCAAAACTAAATTGACCATAATCGTATGACGGCATTCGGTCTTCGAGGTCATCAAAAAACCCAGTATTTTCATTTTGTCTTACATCATTATTTCTAAAGACAAAGATGAAATGTTCTCCAGCTAATCGCGCTCCTTGGAAAGGGCCATTATCTACTGTTCTATCAGTTGGGTTCCAGATCATATCACTGCCATTTTCACCCTCTAATATATTCATAGAATTTTCTCCAAACGCCATGTTTAATCGCTCACCAGTTTCAATATTTACCGCATACCCAGGGAACCAGCCCATACCATATGGAGCAATATAATTAGGATCATTTTCGTCTAAACTAACTACTGAGGACGAAGGCCAAGCGGAGAAGTTTCCATCTTTGTCTATAGAAGGGGATTGTCTTAATCTGCCTTTCATCGCTCCAGCTATTTCAGTGCCAGAAGTAATCGATGGGCCAGTACCTAATTCACCTTTATTGTCAGCTGGGTTTCCACCCATTTCAATAACGGGGCATCTTGTCCATTTAGATTTATCTGAAGTGAAAACTATATCCACGTCATCTAGATGTGTTAAGTCTCCGAGTAATCTATCTATTACCACAGAAGATGAGAGCGGAGTTAAGTCGTCTGGTAAAGGTCCCCAGAATTCTTTAGAGCACAGTCTCCCCGGGGCCCATGTGCCATCCAAGATGGCCTCATAAGGACCAAAGTCTTCGTATGTAGACCAATCAGTTGTAGCTGTACCGATTGAAATCCAATCGAATAATGAGTCACCATCTATATCGGAAACCCCAGTTAACCAAGGCTTAGAATCATCTACAAAAGCAAGTGACGCATCTACAAAACCATAGGTGCCATCAGTATTATCGCCTGGCGCTTCTGTTTGTTCAACGAGAACAGAAATACCCCATTCGGGAATTAGCTGTTCGTAACCCCTCTCAATATTTTTTGCCGAAAATATTTTTGTGTTTTCAGGATCGCTTTGTCTCCAAATTGCCCAATAAGCATCTGTTAAATCACCAATAGTTATACTGTCTTGCATCTGCACGGTAAAAGCGTCTGCAACCACATTTAAAGGGTCTATTACTTGTATAGAAAGAGGACCAGATAACTTTTCGTATGTAGGTTCGGCAATTTTCCAAGGTTCTCCCGTCATAATTTGATCGATACTTTCTTGTTTCATCACAAGGTTATTACCACCATTACCAACACCTTCAATTCGTGTTAATTCAACTCCATCGCCAAACTGGGATTGAAGAGTTGTTCCCCCGTTTTCAACTTTAGTAGTTCTAGGAATTACACAGAAAGCTCTTATAGCGCCAGTAGGAGATTTTCTGCTTTCTAAATACGGCATGTTTTGAGATTCTGGGTTGTTAACATTATATGATATAAAGTTATTGTAAGCGTATGCTACAGCCATAAAACAATAGGTCTTGTAATTAATTAATTTTCTATCGCCTGCAGCAAATTGATCTTCTATAATTTGAAGGCTATGCTTGATGCCAATGTTGTTGCCATCAACCATTTCTTCCGCGAATGTTGCTCCAATTTCTTGGTCGAAATTGTAGTTTATTATTTTGGAAACATCATCTCTTATATCGCATTGGTAGATTAGCCGAGCTTTATCAATGTCTCCCAAAGATGAAGCATCTATGGTGCTATTTTTTAATTGGTAGACTTTATATCCTTGGAATTTATAAGATACATAATCCTGTTTGTCAGCAGCAGTCATGTTGTAATAAGATGAGTCACCATTAGCGTCATCGATAACTACAATAGAATCAGGTGCAATTATTCCTGGATCTTTGGAGGAATAATCTTCATGGTAATTATTTGAAATTTTTGGATTATCAATGTAAAGTAAAATTTCTCTGTTTAGCTCTTGAGCTGATAATACAGGAGCATCAGGGCCGTCAAGTAATTGAAAACAATTATCGAACAAGTTTTGAGTTTTTACGTCAGCTTTAATAAGTAAATCTACGGAAGCTTTATTACCTCCCGATGTAGCTTGCGCCCATACTACCCCAACAGTGATATCGTTAACCGCTCCAGGTAACAATGTAAAGGGCCCTGCAGATTGAACAAATCTTCTATCTCCAACTGGGTTGCTTTCAGATTCTTCTGTCCAGCCTGCAGGGTCAGAATAATTGGGATCAACTCCATTAGTTCCCCAGTTAGATGGATCAGAGATGCCAGGAAACATAAAATCGGCTGGTAAAGTGCCTCCTAATCCGGTCCCTCCGTATGTCATTTCAGCGCCGCATCTCCAGATACCTCTCATGTAATTATAGTATTCAGTTCCAGATGTTGGATCTGTTTGACAACCATTACCTTGTCTGTTGAAATATAAAAATCTTCTCATTCCAAAACGTTCGTTATCAGTAACTCCGTCACCATATCCAATTCCGTTAAGTGCTTCACCTTCTCCTATGCCATTTGCATTATCAATTTGATCAGCATCTTGATATGGCCCTTCAAAAAAATCGATACCAATTGCTGGAGGTGTTCCTGGATATGCAGCAGCACCTCCTACGGCATTGTCAGTATCATCTCCGTTATAGCAAAACCCAAGACCACGAACCACATCACAGCCAACAAAATCATCTTCATAACCACCTATATCTGTATCGGCAAAAACTCCAAAGTACGTGTCAGTAAGTGTAAACGATGAGCGGTTAATTAGCTCGTAATTATAAAAAGTCATATTGTTTACTTCATCGTTCGTTGCAAACGAAAAAGCTTGTGCTCTAATCTCCATACCAATAGAGTTTCCACCAGACGATGTATGAACATTTCCTTTATCATTAAAAACCCACCATAAGTTTCCATCACCATACAGGTCAGTTCTTCTAGCGCCACATTCACCAGAGCTGTTAATGTCATAACCAGGATAGTCTCCATCATTAGGATTATAAATACCATCTCCATTGGCATCATAAAAAGGCGCTAAATAAAAATCTTCATTGTATGGGTCATAATTCCGTCCATGAGCTGGCCAATCAGTTATTATTGGTGGTATACTATAATTTGGAAAATCAAGTACAAGGTCGCACAGAGGATCATTACTACAGGCATACCATGCTGCAAATTGTTTCACTTCCTGCCTTGTTGTGCTAAAATGTTTATCATATGCTGCACAAGTTGCAGGATCTATTTCGAAATTTTCCGTACTTAGCGGCCCTGGCCAGTAATCTTCTCCGGAAGAACGATAAACTAATGCAGCTACTTTGAGTTGGCCAGAAACATCTTTACCACCTAACCATAAACCACCAGAGTACATCGAGTGCCTTCCAGAGCCTTTAGGTACTTCGTAAGCAGCTTGTGTGTTAGGATTAAACCATAAATCACCACCAGTGGAGATCGTTATCTTTATGTTATTGATGTCTAGATCTGTGTAGGTGGTTGCAGGAGTGCAACCCGCAGCGATAATAGGACTACCTGGTCCTTTATTAGTTGTTGGTTCTTTCCATGCAAATGTGTGTAACGAACTGATGATTGCCAGCACCATTAATATAACCGGCTTTAGCTTGCCTGAACGGATAAATGTTTTCATAGCTTTTACTTTTGATTCAATGTAAGATTACGGCTATTATTGATCTTAGATTCGATGAAGTTCTAAATGGAGTTGAAATTCAGCCCAAAGGTAAGCTTCTATTATTAAGTGGTTTATTTAAAATTCAGCTAATCGGGCCAAAAAATCCTGCTTTTTTCTCCGTGATATTTCAACCTCAGATTTGTCGCTCATTAATATATAACCGCCATCACCTTTAACGAATTTGTGGATTTCGTTGAGGTTAATTAAATGCGACCGATGTGTTCTGAAAAACTCATTGTTTTTAAGAATTTCATCGTAGTCACCTAATGTTTTTGAAGAAACAATTCTTTTATCATTTTTCAAATAAATGATTGTGTAGTTACCATCAGATTCGCAACGTAGTATCTCGTTTACATCTACGAACATTAATCCATCAGCTTCGGGGATGGCGATTTTCTTATGTGGCTTGTCAGAATTAACAGATTCTAATAGAAGTTCAAATTGCTCATCCTTTTGTGGTTGGCTCATCTTGTAGTCAAGTTTAGCCACTGCGGATTGTAAATCGTCAATGTCGATAGGTTTAAGAAGGTAGTCTAGAGCAGATGATTTTATTGCTTGAATGGCATAGTGATCGTAAGCCGTAACAAAAATTATTTCGAAATCGACAGAATCGAATTTATCGATTAGATCGAAGGCATTTTCGTTTGGCATCTCAACATCCAGAAATATTAGTTGCGGTTTTACTTCATTTATCAGTTTATATCCTTCTGAAGCTGAAGCCGCTTTTCCAAGAATTTCTACATCAGGAACGTAGGTGGTTAGAATATTATCAAGTGATTCTCTTGCGCCCTCTTCGTCATCTATAATTACTGCGGTGGTTTTCATAGGCTTAATTTTCGGTTAGTATGTAAATTTCTATTTTAGTGCCTGCTGCGTTACCACTTTCATCAACAAGATCGTTGATAACAACATTAGCTTCATTTTCTTGAGCTTCGTTTAAAATATTCAAACGATCTCGAGTAATTGACATTCCGGCTGATTTATGTTTTTTGTTCTTCGATTTATTGATTTCTGCTGATCGTTTTCTTCCAACGCCATCATCAGAAATTATGCATTTTATGAACTCGTTTTCTCGAGTTAATGAAACGTTAATTGTGCCAACTCCTTCTTTATGATTGATGCCATGTATAATTGCGTTCTCCACATAAGGCTGAACCAGCATGGCTGGAATTTCGTCATAGTTTTGATCAATAGATTTATCAATATCAATAAAGTACTTTAACTTGTTTTTAAACCTTAAGCTTTCTAATGAGAGATAAAGGTCAAGTGTTTGAACCTCATTTTTTACCGTAATAGTGGCTGTTTTAGAGTTGTCTAATATCCTACGCATCAATTTTGAGAACTTGGATAAATAGCGCAAGGCTGATTCTGTTTCGTTAGTGGTAATGTAATGCTGAATAGAACTCATTGTGTTAAACATAAAGTGAGGATTCATTTGTGCACGAAGTGCTTGTAGTTCTGCAGATGCGATTTTTTTGTCAATTTCGGATTTAGCACGTTCTTTCTCTTTGATGTTTCTAATCCATAAGAAAAGTATTGTTCCAGAGAGGACAGTGACAGCGGCTAACATAGTAAAAATGAACCACCAGGTTTTCCAATACGGTGGTGTAATTTTGAATTTCATTTGAGCACCGGATTCACTCCAGATACCGTTTTTGTTCATTGAACTCACTAGGAATTCATATTCTCCAGGAGGTAGTGTTGTGTATTGAACTGAGTTATTATTGGTGTATGTCCAGTTTTTATCAATGCCAATCATCCGATATTTGTATTGGATGTTTTCAGGGTTTTTATAAGAAAAGCCGATGTAATTGATGTTTAAAAAGTTCAGATTGTAAGGTAAAATATAATCCGTCTGAATTACAGTATCTCTATTCATGATCCGTAAATTATTAATGTAGATAGTTGGAGGAATAGAATCGTAAATAGTGGACCTAGTGCTGATAATTCGTAAATCGGAAACTGATGCTGTATCTGAGCTGCCTAATGTTTTAATGCCAAGAGTCTGTTCTATTTTAGAACTGGTATCAGAGAATAACTGTGGTGCAGAGTACCTAACAATTTGTTGTTCTGGTAGGTAAAAGACACCGTTGTTCAGGGTTCCTACCCATATATTATTCGAATAATCTTCGATAATTGAAGTGATACTATTGGCACCGAGATAGGTAATCACATTTTTAGAGGAGATAGTTTCATCAGGATAGCAAATGACTCCTCCATTGTACAATCCAATCCAGATTTGTCCTTTAGAATCTTGAAATAAAGAAGTAATGTTTTTTTCCACGAAAACCCTATTTAATACATGGTTTCTATCGAAATGAATGAGCTCAAAATCTTTAGAGAATAGAAAAGTTCCATCATTTAATACCAGAAATGAACTTTTTGTTCCAACGCCTTTTTGAGTTAAAGGAATTTGTACGGTTTCATCCTGAAAAAGAACATGCAATTGATTACTTCCTTGCGGGTTGGTGCCAGTTCCTGTAATGTAATTCCCATTTTTAAGTTCTTTAACAAAGTACCCGCTTTCGGCAGGTAGCTCTATTTGTGTAGGCTTTAAATCCTCTATTTTTAATAGATGCCCGTTAATAATAGTTGATGCCCAAAAGGTGTTTTTAGATTCGAATACTATTTGATTCGTTAAACTAGATTGCAAGATGTCTGTTGTTTCGGTGGCGACCTTTTTCAATCTTATCCCATCAAAATCATAGATATTGCCATTTGATGAATACACCCAAATCATTCCTTTAGCATCAAGGAATAGACCAGTAAGACTGGAATCGTTTACTTCGTAGGTTGAGAACCCAAGACCTCGAAATGCACAAAGGTGATTGTCAGTGGTTAACCAAACTTCTCCGTCAAGGGTTATATCTATGTCATACACGTTGTTAGATCCTAAACCATTTTCGATTGTTAATTGTTCGAATAAGGGCTGCTGCGCATAGCTAATGCACGAAATAAGTGAAGTTAATGTGATAAGAATCCTGACTTTCAAATCTGATAAGAATTTAAAGCAAGGTAAAATTTTTGATTAGAATGAGCAACTCTAATTATGGTGCGGTAGAGATTTAATGGCTAACGGACCAGAATTGACTTTGTGAGGTAATAAATTTTGTTAGAACAGAAATTCTAACTATTGGGGGAGTTTCGAACGAATAGCTCTGGCGTTATCGAATATTAGATTTTTATCATAGCTATAAAAGTAATTTTCGGTTTGAATCTGAGTTTCGTAGTAATTCATTAATTCAATTTCTTCATCAAAGAACTCCTGAATATAGAGGCTATCTGTTATCTGGTTTAATGCCTTATAATACTCATGTTTAATCGAAGAGTCTTTAAGTGCAGAATATATTATCGATTTTGCGTCAAATTTTCTTTCTTGGAAATTTTCTAGTTCCGCTCCAAGATAGGGTTTTCCCCAATCTATTGCAGGGTATGCATCATATCCAATAAGCTCCATTTTTTCTGTTTTAAAGTTGTAATAAAACCTTAGATTTATCCAGCCCATAGCATGGTAGGCAACAGTGAGATCACATAGTGCATAGTATAACCCAGTTGCTTTAGAATCAAAATTTGAATAAAGATCATCAACCTGAAATTGATAATTTAATAGTATTTTTTTAGCCCTTTCTATTTGTGAGCTGTCGTTTGAGAGTCCATATGTCTTTATCTTCGCTTTTTTTATTAATCCTACAGTACTTTCTTTTTTTGAAGCAATTTTAAAATATTCGGAATCATCAAATTTGAGTATGATTCCTGCGGGTTTATTCTGGCTAGACATCATTCTTTGCGATAGATGTTCTTCTAGAATGTAAACCCCCCATGATTTTTTGTTTAAAAACACTTCAACGAATCGTATTTCGTTGCTGAGTATTCCATTTTTCTGCAGTAATTTTTGATATACATAACCTTCAAGGTAGCCACGTGTAGATGGGTTTTGTAGACTAAATGTAGACAGCCCATCTGATAGTTTGGTGTTGAGTTTTACACGAAAAGACCACTTATTGTCCTTCAAGTGATCTACCCAATCACCTTTTAGTCTTATTTTTCCAGAGCATGAGTCATCAAGGTATTGAACATTGACGTTAACAAAATCATTTTTACTTCTTTGCAACACCCCTTTTTCTGTTGCAATATCCCTAAATTTATTTAGTTTTTTTAATGACTTTGAATCGATTGTTAAATAGACTCTATCTAGGTTTCTATCGTATGACCTATAGGTGAAATGCCAAAGAATAAAGCTAAGTATTGTAAGCAACAATACTGTTAAAATAAGCTTCTTAAGCATCATATAATTTAAACCAGTTACTTTTTGTTACTTAATCCATCCCAACCTTGAGCGGTGATGGGAGTAACAACCCCAGATTCACTATGGAGGTTAACACCGGTTGCTTTGTCAACGATGTGTCCAATTGGAGTAACAAGTGGATTGTTTTCTAGCTTTTTGTAATCAGTTTGTTTGATGGTAAACAATAGCTCGTAGTCTTCTCCCCCGCTTAATGCGGCAATTGATGGAGCTATATTAAAATCAAGACATGTATTGACTGTTGTTGAATCAATTGGAATTTTGTTTTCATAGATGGTGCAACCAACACCCGAAGAATTACAGATATGTAAAATCTCTGAGGCAAGCCCGTCTGAGACATCTATCATTGAAGTAGGTACAACTCCGACTTCAGCAAGAAGTCTGACTATATCTGCCCTGCATTCAGGCTTAAGCTGTCTTTCTAAAGCGTAATCATGTCCATCTAAATCGGGTTGAGCCGTAGGCGCAGCTTCAAAAACTTGTTTTTCTCGTTCTAATAATTGAAGACCGATATATGCACTTCCTAAATCACCAGAAACAAAAACTAAATCGTTCTCTTGTGCATTATTTCTATATGTAATTTTATCCGAATCGGCATACCCAATTGCAGTAACACTAATCATTAAACCTGATTGTGATGAAGTTGTATCTCCTCCAACTAAATCTATATTATATGTTTTACAAGCGGCCTCCATCCCTTCGTAAAGTTCTTCGAGCGCTTCCACAGAAAACCTGCTTGAAACAGCTATAGAAACAGTAACTTGTTCGGGTGTGCCGTTCATCGCCAAAATATCTGAGAGATTAACAACAATCGCTTTGTAGCCGAGGTGCTTTAAAGGAGCGTACATTAAATTGAAATGTACATTTTCAACAAGTAAATCTGTTGACACAAGGACTTGCTTGCCATTAGAATCGAGTACAGCAGCGTCATCACCAATACCGTAACCTGTAGATTTGTTTTTGGTTTCAAAACCTTTTGTAAGATGCTCAATAAGTGCAAATTCTCCCAAACTTTCTAATTCCGTTCTTGTTTCTTTGTTTTCTAACATAACGCCAATATTTGCTGCAAAAATAGGAACAAAATCGAGAATAGTTTTCTCTTATTTAGAATGAATCTTAATAAGCCTTGTTTTTGAGCGAATTGCGTAGTAAATTTGCAATATAAAAAATTAGGTATTTATGATTAAGGTATCAGATAATGCAAAGAGTCAGGCCATTAAATTAATGGCAGAAGACAAGAAGGATGGTTCGTTTATTCGAGTTGGTGTTAAAGGTGGAGGATGTTCAGGTTTAATGTATGAGTTAAATTTTGACAACGAGCTTACTGATAATGATAAAGAACTTGAAGATAACGGAGTTAAGGTTGTCGTTGATAAGAAGAGTGTATTATATCTAGTTGGTACTGAATTAGATTATGAGGGGGGATTAAATGGTAAGGGGTTTATTTTTAAGAATCCTAATGCTAATAGAACTTGTGGCTGCGGCGAAAGCTTCGCTATATGATGAAGTTGATAAAGTTAAAAAGGTTTGAAAGCTTATAAAGTCTAAACATTAAGAGCATGCCAAACTTGACAAACCTTAAAAACTAAGAATGGGAAAGTATACAGAAGAACAGTTAGAAAAAGAGCTCGAAACGCAGGAGTACAAGTACGGATTCGTTACTGACATTGAAACGGAAAAGGCTCCAATTGGACTAAGTGAAGATATTATTCGCTTGATATCCTCAAAGAAAAATGAGCCAAATTGGTTGTTGGAATATCGGTTAAAAGCTTACAAGGCTTGGCTCACAATGGAAGAGCCAGAATGGGCTCATGTTAATTATCCTAAAGTTGATTTTCAAGACATTTATTACTACGCAGCGCCAAAACCAAAGAAACAATTAGATAGTCTAGATGAGGTAGATTCTGAACTACTAGAGATGTATGAAAAACTAGGTATTTCTATCGATGAGCAAAAAAAATTATCCAATGTAGCTGTCGATATTGTGATGGATAGTGTTTCGGTTAAAACTACATTTCAAGATACTTTAGCCAAACTGGGAATAATCTTTGGGTCATTTAGCGATGCTGTTCAAAACCATCCGGAATTGGTGAAAAAATATATGGGGACAATAGTTCCATACACTGACAACTATTATGCTGCCTTGAACGCTGCCGTATTTACTGATGGCTCGTTCTGCTACATTCCAAAAGGGGTTAGATGCCCAATGGAATTGTCAACTTATTTTAGAATTAACGAAGCTCAAACTGGTCAATTTGAGAGAACTCTTGTGGTCGCAGATCAAGGTAGTTATGTTAGTTATTTAGAAGGATGTACCGCTCCAATGCGTGATGAAAATCAGCTTCACGCTGCAGTGGTTGAATTAATTGCATTAGATGATGCGGAGATAAAATATTCTACCGTCCAAAACTGGTATCCAGGAGATAAAGAAGGAAAAGGTGGTATTTACAATTTTGTAACAAAAAGAGGTTTATGCGAGAAAAACGCAAAAATTTCTTGGACTCAAGTAGAGACAGGTTCAGCTGTAACGTGGAAATATCCAAGCTGTATTTTAAAAGGAGACAACTCGGTTGGAGAGTTTTATTCAGTGGCTGTGACTAACAATTTTCAACAAGCAGATACGGGAACAAAAATGTTGCACCTCGGGAAAAACACAAAGAGCACGATTATCTCTAAAGGGGTTTCGGCAGGTAATAGTCAAAATAGTTACCGAGGCTTAGTTAAAATAAATAAGAATGCTTTTAACGCGAGAAATTTTTCTCAGTGTGATAGTTTATTGATGGGCAACAAATGTGGAGCACATACATTCCCATATATTGAGGTTGATAACAAGTCAGCTAAAGTTGAGCACGAGGCTACAACTTCAAAAATTGGAGAAGACCAAATATTTTATTGTAACCAAAGAGGTATTGATACAGAATCAGCGATTAAGCTTATTGTTAATGGTTATGCGAAAGATGTATTAAATAAATTACCAATGGAATTTGCTGTTGAAGCTCAAAAATTGCTCGCAATTTCGTTGGAAGGAAGTGTTGGATAGAAGATAGAAAGATATGTTAAGTATTAAAAATTTAAGCGCATCAGTAGATGGCACGGAAATCCTTAAAGGATTGAATTTAGAAGTAAACGCAGGTGAAGTTCACGCCATTATGGGCCCAAATGGCTCTGGAAAAAGCACTTTAGCTTCTGTTGTTGCAGGAAAAGATGATTACGAAGTGTTAGGAGAAATCACTTTGAATGGTAAAGATATTTTGGACTTAGCTCCTGAAGAAAGAGCAGCTGAGGGCGTGTTTCTTGCGTTTCAATATCCTGTTGAAATACCTGGGGTTTCAAATGTTAACTTTTTGAAAACGGCGGTTAATGATATAAGAGCATACAAAGGATTACCGCCAATGGTGGCAAAAGACTTCCTAAAGCTGCTTAAAGAAAAACAGGCATTAGTAGAATTAGATAAAAAGTTGACTAGTCGCTCAGTAAACGAAGGTTTTTCGGGGGGAGAAAAAAAGCGTAATGAAATCTTTCAAATGGCGATGCTTAATCCGAAATTGGCAATTCTTGATGAAACAGATTCAGGATTGGACATTGATGCTTTGAGGATTGTAGCGAATGGAGTTAATAAGTTGAAATCTGTGGATAATGCTACTATCATTATTACACACTATCAAAGATTATTGGATTATATAATTCCAGATTTTGTTCATGTTTTATACGATGGTAAAATTATTAAATCAGGGACAAAGGAATTAGCATTAGAATTAGAAGAAAAAGGTTACGATTGGTTGATTAAACCCGAAATGGCTCAATAATGAGTGTTGTGTTAGAAGATAAAAAACAAGCTTTTTTAGCAAATTTTGTAGCGAAATCTACAGATAAAGATTCAAGTATTGCTAAGCAAGAAGCGTTGAAAGCTCTTGAAAATCTGGAATTTCCAACAACGAGAGATGAGTATTGGAAATATACCAGAGTAGGTAAGATTACAAATGATAATTATTCCCAATCTCCCTCCTTTAATGTTAGTGATATATCTAGATACCTTGTCGAAGGGTTGGAAGCATACTTAGTTGTTTTTGTAAATGGCTTTTTCTCTGAAGAGTTGTCAGACATTTCCCACGCAAAGGGAATTACGATTTGCCCAATCGCGAAAGCAAGAAAAGAGCATGTGGATGAATTTGAGCAGTACTTTGGTCGTTTATCTAAGCATGAGTCACAGTTCTTTTCGGCAGTGAATGCGGTATATAATACAAACGGTGTTTATCTAAATATTGAAAAGAATTCGGTGGTTGATAAGCCAATTCACATGATTAACCTTACGGATGCAGAAAATGCTGCGTACAACCCACGTAATTTGTTCGTTGTTGAAGAAAACGCTGAGGTAACAATTATTAACTCTTATGAAACTATTTCTGGTAGTTCGTTCACAAATTCCACAACAGAAATTTATGTAAATGAAGGGGCAACGGTTGATTCTTATATTCTGCAAAACCAAAGTAATACATCAAAACAGGTTAATGAAATTGACATAGTCCAAAAGACTAATTCTACCTATACAGCCAATACTGTTACGTTGAATGGGGGCCTGGTGAGAAATAATTACAATATTGAGGTGAAAGGTCAAGGATGTGAAACCAACTTGTATGGTTTGTATCTCACATCAGGAAATCAGCATATTGATAATCATACAATAGTAGATCACATAGAACCAAATTGTGAAAGTAACGAAGTTTACATTGGCGTTATGGATGATCGCTCAACTGCGGTTTTTAATGGAAAAGTTTTTGTACGTTCAGAAGCTCAAAAGACCAATGCTTATCAGCAAAACAAGAACATGTTGTTGACTGATAATGCATCAGCTTATTCAAAGCCAGAGCTAGAGATTTATGCTGATGACGTTAAGTGCAGTCATGGTTCTACTACTGGTCAAGTAGATGAAGAAGCGATATTTTATCTGCGAACACGGGGCGTTTCAGAGGTGAATGCCCGTAAAATGATGATTCGTGCCTTTGCAAATGAAATATTGGAGAATATAAAGATTGATGCTTTACGTGCTGTTCTTGAATCAAAAATTGATGAACGGTTTGCGTAATGTTAGTTGAGGAAAAACCAATGATTGATATCAAAAAAGTGAGACAAGATTTTCCTATACTTTCAAGAGAAGTTTATGGAAAACCGCTTGTTTATTTTGACAATGCTGCTTCTTCCCAAAAACCATCGAAAGTTATTGATGCGATTTCTCATTATTATGAACACGAACATAGTAACATTCACCGTGGGGTTCATCATTTAAGTGCTGAAGCAACGGAAAAACACGAGGAAGCTAGAAAGACAATTCAACGATTTATAAATGCTGAGCATTCTCATGAAGTTATTTTTACAAAAGGAACGACCGATTCAATAAATCTAGTTGCTTACTCATTCGGAAATAAATTTATTAATGAGGGAGACGAGGTAATTGTTTCAACATTAGAACACCATTCTAACATAGTTCCCTGGCAAATGATTTGTGAGGCTCGTGGGGCAAAATTGAAAGTGATTCCGATAAATGATGAAGGTGAATTATTGCTTGATGGGTATAGAAACCTTCTTTCAGATAAAACTAAAATTGTTGCTGTCGGTCATGTGTCAAATGCATTAGGAACAATTAATCCAGTTAAAGAAATAATAGCTGAAGCCAAGAAAATGAGCATTCCCGTTTTGTTGGATGGCGCACAGGCTATTCCTCATTTAGCAGTTGACGTGCAAGAATTAGATTGTGATTTTTATGCATTTTCTGCTCACAAAATATTTGGTCCAACAGGAGTAGGTATTCTATACGGAAAAGAGATTTTATTAAAGACTATTCCTCCATACCAAGGTGGCGGGGAGATGATTGATACCGTTACATTCGAAAAGACAACTTATAATGAACTACCACACAAATTTGAAGCGGGCACTCCAAATATGGCGGGAGTAATTGGTCTAAAAGCCGCTATAGACTATATGAATGAAATAGGTATAAATAATATCGCTATCGCAGAGCATCAGCTATTGGAATATGCCACGGAGCAAATTTCTGCTATTAATGGTGTTAGATTAATAGGTACAGCAAAAGAAAAGGCAAGCGTTCTTTCATTTTTAGTGAATGATGTTCACCCTTATGATATTGGCACTATTCTCGACAGATTAGGCGTTGCTGTTAGAACTGGTCACCATTGTGCAGAACCACTCATGAATCGACTAAGCATACCGGGAACTGTTCGTGCTTCGTTTGCATTTTATAATACTAAAGAAGAGGTCGATGTATTTATTAATGCTTTGAAAAAAGCTGTTTCGATGTTGTCATGACAATTGCAGAAATTCAAGAGGAAATAGTTGATGAATTTTCAATCTTTGATGATTGGATGGATAAATACGAGCACATTATTGAATCGGGGAAGGAGCTGGATTCAATTTCTGATGATTTAAAAACGAGTGCTAATTTGGTAAAAGGTTGCCAGTCGCAGGTTTGGTTACATGCGGAAATGGAAGGTGATAATTTAATCTTCCAAGCAGGTAGCGATGCTATTATTACAAAAGGATTAGTGAGTTTAATGGTAAGGACTTTGTCTGGTCATACACCTAAAGAGATACTTAATGCTCAGTTGAGCTTTGTAGACGAAATAGGATTAAAAGAACATTTATCCCCAACTCGTTCGAACGGACTAGTATCGATGATAAAAAAAATGAAATTGTTTGCTCTTGCCTTTCAGGCAAAGCAAGTTAATAGTTAACAGTAGTTAGTTTACAGAAATGGCATTTTCATTCGAGAAATTAATAGTTTGGCAAAAAGCAATTGAGCTGGCAACTGATGTTCACGAGTTAACTTTGGGCTTCCCAAAAGACGAAAGGAACATCTTAACGAGTCAAATAAAAAGAGCTTCAGATTCCGTTGCGCTTAATATTGCCGAAGGCTCAACGGGGCAAAGCAAAAAGGAGTTCAATCGGTTTTTGGGCATTGCATTGCGTTCAGCCATTGAGGTTGTGTCATGTTTGTATTTAGCTAAAAACAGAAACTTAATTTCTAAAGAAGAGTTCGATAAGTATTATGCTCGACTAGAAGAGTTAGTAAAAATGATTCAAGCATTACGAAAATCATTAAAACTGTAAGATTATTTACTGTGAACCGATAACCATGAACTAATAACCATGAACTAATAACCATGAACTAATAACCATGAACAAGAAACAATTAGAGGATACAATTATTGAGGTTATAAAAACTGTTTATGACCCTGAAATTCCAGTTGATGTTTTCGAGATGGGATTAATTTACGAGATTAAAATTGATGACGAATCTAATGTTCAAATTATTATGACATTAACATCTCCGTCATGTCCTGTAGCAGAATCATTGCCTCAAGAAGTTAAGGATAAAGTTGCGGGAATTGAAGCAGTTAAATCTGCAGAAATTGAGCTAACTTTTGAACCTGCCTGGGAGAAAGATATGATGAGCGAAGAAGCATTATTGGAACTAGGGATGATGTAATGGCTGACGAGATTGTAAATAAAGTAGCAAACAGTAAACTTGTCAATCTAGATTTGTCAGATTTTTACCCGAAAAACGAACGAATTCAGTTAGATATTAAAGACCAACTTTGGGAAGGAATCGCGCTTAAGGAAAAAGATTTTCGTGAATTTATTTCTACAAACGATTGGAGCCAGTACCAAGATAAATGTGTTGCAATTCAATGTTCAGCAGATGCCATAATTCCAAGCTGGGCTTATATGTTACTTGCGGTTTCGTTAGAATCTTTTACCACTCATATTGCTTTTGGTGATTTAATCGAACTTGAAAAAGTAATTTGCATTAATACTATTGATTCAATTGCGCTAGATGAATACCTTGATCAACGGGTAATCATTAAAGGATGCGCAGACATTCCAAACCCAGAGTTTGCATTAGTTGAGTTGACTAAAAAACTAACACCAGTTGTAAGATCATTAATGTTTGGTGAAGCGTGCTCCACTGTCCCTTTATATAAAAAGAAGTAATTTAGGTTCAATTCTTGCGTTAACTAACGAATGAAAAATAGTTTCACTTTCCTCTTTTCTCTTTTGTCTTTCAACTTATGTTTGGCTCAGAACATAAGTTCATATACCGATTACCTGCAGAAATTTTATGTTGTTGATAACGGGCGACCAATAAAATTAGAACACCTTCCGATTACTTCAGCTAAGACCTCAGACGACTATTTGGCCTATGAGGACAATGTAAAAAATTTCAAGGTTTACTTCAAAGGTGAATCAGTTCAGCTAGCTGGTTTTATTGATAAGTACACCACAAACAAAGGAGTTGTAGTTTATGTAGCTTCGGGAGTGCTCAAAGCTTTTTCTAAAGGAGAGAATTATGTGTTGTCGCCAATCATGAAAAACTATAAATCAGCAGATAACATTGTTGCCTACATAGATGAATACGACAGAGCTTTCAAAGTCTTTACCGATACTATTTATACGCTAGAGAATTTGAATGGAGCGAACAAAACGATAGGTTATCAAGTTGCACCAAACACGCTTGCCTATGTTGACGAACAAAGTAACCTGTATTACTATCAAAACGGAAAAAAGCAGCTTGTATTAGAATATTTCGAAAATGCGTCTTATAGACTAGGAGAGAACATTTTGGCGTTTATTGATAGCTATGATTATACGTTCAAAACCTACTATAAAGAGGAAATGATTGAACTGGCCACGCAATATCCTCGAAGCTACAGGATGGGCAAAAATATGCTAGCATGGATAGGAAAGGATGGTACCTTTTCTTTGTTTCATGATGGAGAGGTTACAGAATTAGCAAGCTATCCACCTATGCGATATGCCTTGAAAGATGATATACTAACCTACGAGCAAAATGGGTATTTGTATATGTTTTACAAAGGGGAAGTAATAGAGATTGAGACATATATACCTGAAGTTTATTTTGCAGATAATCAAACGTTGGTTTACGTTGACCAAACGGGATACGTGAAAGCATACATAGATGGTAAATTTGTTGAAATCACGCGCCAAGTAAATACTGGTCTTAAATTAAATGGTGATGCCATTTACTATACCGTAAACCAAAATGAACCAAGGGTCTGGTATAAAGGACAGGAACTAGCGTTTTGATTATTCGAATAACTATACTGCTATTTTTTGGTGCCTTAAAAGGATATGCACAGTACTGGGATAGTTGTGGCGTTGATGATAGTCGGCTACTTAATAAACATGAGATTCAGTACTTAAATCAATTTACTTGGGGCATGAGCAATATGGAGAACATAAACATAGATAGCTCTCGGGCTATTTTTTGTTCAAATGTTATAACATATTCAAAATCTGATTACTTTTCAAAAGCGGCCAAAAATGATTCTCTAAAAGAGAATCCATGTCATATTGTTTTCTTGGCGGGGTTAAATGAAAAGCAACGCAAAAAATATAAATGTGATTTTTTAGTAATGTATAATAACAAAACCCCGCTAACTAAAAGTAGATTACGCAGAATTATGAAAAGCGAATTAGAAAGGAGGCAAAATATTCTTAATGAGGAATAACCTAATAAGCCCTCTCGTTCTTTCCTTCAACGTAATTAATAAATGCTTTGTTTACTACCTTGTTCCCG
>Ga0209406_1000269_pt1 | contig 43882 bp, 42 predicted proteins | sample COGITO_mtgs_1204_FD_184808 | JGI IMG/M metagenome (GOLD analysis project Ga0209406, IMG submission 184808) | Pelagic marine microbial communities from North Sea - COGITO_mtgs_120426 (SPAdes) (version 2) | ecosystem: Environmental > Aquatic > Marine > Epipelagic ... | reverse complement strand
TTTTCTTATTTGGCAACGCGATCGTGCAAAGCTTCATTAATTAGACCTTGATTTAGTAAAACTAACTACCACTTCTAAATGAGAGCATCTGGCTCACAACAGGAGAAGACAATGTCTATTCCGCAATCAAGTGGTGGCCCTATCGAAAGTTTTGATCAGCTTGCAGGCTATCTGGAGAGTGGAAACAAAACCAAAGAGAATTGGCGGGTTGGTACAGAACATGAGAAATTTGGTTTCTGTAAGCAGACATTACAACCTTTACCTTATCAAGGCGAGCGCTCCATTCGTTCAGTTCTATTAGGCTTAAAGGATCGATTTGGTTGGGAGCCACTGGAAGAAAGTGGTTACTTGATTGGCCTGACCAAAGGTGGTGCTAATATTAGTCTTGAACCAGGTGGAGCTTTAGAACTGGCAGGTGTTCCGCTGGAAACAGTTCATGAGACCTGTAACGAGGTCAATACACACCTAAAAGAAGTTCGTGAGATTGCTGATAAAATTGGGGTTGGCTTCATCGGCTTAGGCGCTGCACCTATATGGACCCATGAAAATGTTGAGCTAATGCCCAAGGGCCGCTATCAATTAATGGATGCCTATATGGATAAAGTTGGTTCCATGGGCCAGACGATGATGCGCCGCACTTGTACCGTGCAAGTAAACTTGGATTTTAAATCAGAAAAAGACATGGTGAAAAAATTTAGGGTGGCGTTGGCCCTTCAGCCAGTGGCCACGGCCTTATTTGCAAATTCCCCCTTTTTTGAGGGGAAGGTGATCGGACATAAATCTTGGCGATCTCGAATTTGGCGAGATCTGGATGCAGATAGAACTGGAATGCTGCCGTTTGTCTTTGAAGATGGTATGGGATTTCAACGCTATGTCGATTATGCTTTAGATGTTCCGATGTATTTTGTTTATCGCAATGGAAAATATATCAATGCGTTAGGACAGTCTTTTCGTGACTTCTTAAAGGGAAGATTGCCGGCGTTACCTGGAGAAGTGCCAACAGTCAGTGATTGGGCAGATCATCTTACAACAATTTTTCCAGAGGTGCGGATAAAAAAAATTATGGAGATGCGTGGTGCAGATGGTGGGCCTTGGCGCAGCCTGTGTGCTTTACCTGCATTTTGGGTTGGACTTCTTTATGATCAAAATTCTTTGGACGCAGCATGGGACTTGGTGAAGGAGATGGACGCCGCCACGCGAGAGTCGTTGCGCGTTGCTGCTTCTGTTGACGGATTGGCGGCTGAAGTAAGCGGCGTTAAAATGATTGGGTTAGCACGCCAGGCTGTTAAGGTTTCCAAAGCAGGTTTAAAGGCGCGGGCACGCAGCAGTGTTAACGGTTTGGCTCAAGATGAAACGCAATTCCTCGACCCCTTAATTAATATTTTAGAAACTGAAATGACACCAGCTGACACACTTTTAGCCCGCTTTAATGGTGATTGGCATGGCAATTTGAACAAAATTTATGAAGATTATTCTTATTAAGTTTTATTCACACGGCTAAATCGGATGGTATAATTTTTTTGTTTTTGGGTGATTTGCACTGGGGTATCAAATTTATTAATGACGCTACTTGTGACCAATTTTACTCTCTGTTGAGTTTAGTAAGCGGATAATATTTCCTTTATGTCGCCAGAATATTAACGCCATTAGTGAAATGCTGAGCAAGAATAAGTTATTTGAAGGAAAAAATAATACAATTATTGGTATAACGGCCGCGGCTGTAAGAGAGGCTAGGCTAGAATATTTAAATAAAGCTGCAGTACTTAGCCAAGCTAGTCCGGCAGCTAAGCCAATTGGCCATGCTAAAACAAAGAGTAATCCAAAAAACGTAGCCACGCCTTTACCACCCTGAAATTTCAGCCAAATAGGGTAGCAATGTCCGAGAATTGCCGCAAGCCCGGCCAACTGAGCGGCATCTTCTGCGACTAGGTAACGCGCTAAAAACACTGTTGCCCCCGCTTTTCCAATATCTGCAGCAAGGGTGAGTCCGGCTCCAAGTTTGGAGCCTGTACGCAAAACGTTCGTGGCGCCGATATTTCCAGAACCTATTTGGCGTAAATCGCCCAGCCCCATGACGTGTGTAACGATTGAACCAAAAGGTATGGAACCTAACAAATAGCCCAACAAAGTCCAAAGTAACAAAATTATTGGTGGCGTGACTAGCTCTGGCGTCATCGCTCATATACTTTCTTGCCTGCAACGAAAGTTGCCAAAACTACTCCTTGCATTTTTTCACCATCAAATGGCGTATTTTTCGATTTTGAATTCAGTTTGAAACGATTTAAAATATATGGCACGTCAGGGTCAAAAAGTACTAAATCGGCTGGTGCGCCTTTTTTTAATGTGCCGCCGGGGAGTCCAAATCGCTTTGCAGGATTAAGTGAGAGCGCGCTGAAAAGTTGCGGAAGGGTCAGCTGTTCGGCGTGGTACAGACGCAACGCAGCCGGCAAAAGAGTTTCTAGTGCTACAGCACCAGAAGCGGCTTTCTCGTAAGGCAGGCGTTTGGACTCTTCGTCTTGGGGGGTGTGCATAGAGCTGATAATATCAATTAAACCAGATGCCAATGCGGAGACCATAGCCTGTCTATCCACTTCAGATCTCAGGGGTGGCTTAACCTTGAAAAAACTACGATAGTCGGCCACGTCAAACTCATTCAGAGTTAAGTGATGAATGCTGACACCAGCGGTTACGTCTAAGCCTTTTTGTTTGGCCTGTTCTAAAGCTGGCAATGATAATGCTGTGGAAATTTGATCGGCATGATATTTGACGTTTGTCATTTCAACCATCGCTAAATCGCGCTCAATGCCCAATCTTTCGGCCATCGGCGATACGGCTGGAATGGCGCGCAAAGAGGCAAATTTTCCAGATGTTGCAGATGCGCCTTTGGATAGGCCTGGATCCTGCGGGTGGCCAATAACGATGGCGCCAAGTTGGCACGCGTATGTGAAGGCGCGTGATAGCACTTTTGTATCAGATACAACTGCATCACAATCGGTGAACGCAACTGCGCCTGCATCTTGCAGAAAGCTAATCTCGGTCATTTCCCGACCTAACCTTCCTTTAGTCAATGCTGCCATTTGATAGGTATTGACGATGCAAGCAGCCAGTGCCCTCCTTGATGCAAATTCAAGAGTTTCTGGGCTGTCGATAGCGGGTTTGGTGTCGGGCCTTGTAACTAATGTCGTTACCCCACCGGCAGCAGCTGCAATCCCGGCCGAGCGAAAACTTTCTTTATGCCGTTCACCTGGTTCACAGACTTTAGTACCAATATCAATAATTCCGGGCGCCAAATATTTACCGTGGCCATCTATGGTGGGTACATTGGGATCATCGGCAGAAATTAAACCGTCTTTGACGGTAATGCTTCCAACCTCTCCAATTTTCTTTTCTGGATCAATAAGGTGGACGTTGGCGATACGGAAAGCTTTCATCATGCAACCCAAATCATAAGGCAGACAAGTGCTGCGATGAAGATAAGTGCGTAGAATGCAATTTTGCCAGACATACGAGGATCGCTGGGCTCTTTCATTTTGAAAAATAATTCTTTCTGCGATTGGTCATACTCTTTGATCTCATTCATTCGCCTCTTTTTTATTCTGCCTGCTATTACGCATCAAGATTTCCATTGCGGCCATTCGGACAGCTACACCCATTTCAACTTGTTCTTGAATGACACTAAGGCTCAGATCATCGGCAATCTCACCATCAATTTCAATACCACGATTCATAGGGCCGGGGTGCATGACTATTGCATCAGGCTTGGCGTAGCTTAATTTCCCTGCATCAAGACCATAACGATGATAGTACTCACGCTCTGAGGGGATAAACCCGCCATCCATGCGCTCACGTTGCAAACGTAGCATCATTACAACGTCCACATCTTTTAAACCTTCTTGCATATCATGATAAACTTCAGCCCCAAACTCATCTATGCCTGTTGGCATTAGGGTTGCGGGGCCTACAAGCCGCAAACGATTTTCCATTTTCCCCAATAAAATGATATTGGAACGTGCAACGCGACTGTGGGCTATATCACCACAAATCGCGATATTTAAACGGTGTAATCTACCTTTTGAACGCCGAATTGTTAGGGCATCCAACAAAGCCTGTGTGGGGTGCTCATGCCGTCCGTCGCCAGCGTTTATGACAGCACAATTTACTTTCTGCGCTAGTAGGTCAACAGCACCTGAGTGGGGGTGTCTTACAACCAACAGATCCGGATGCATAGCATTTAGGGTTAATGCTGTATCAACTAAAGTTTCGCCCTTTTTTACCGAGCTGGCCTCCATAGACATGTTCATCACATCTGCACCCAATCGCTTACCTGCTATTTCAAAGCTGGCTTGAGTTCTCGTAGAGTTTTCAAAGAACATGTTTACCTGGGTGCAGCCTGATAGAACATTGCTGTTACGGGAATCGGTTCGATTTTTGTTGGCATAATGATCTGCCAAATCCAAAATTGTATTAATTTGCTGTGGGGTAAGGTATTCTATTCCTAAAAGATGCTGAAGCCGCATGCATACCTCTCTGATTGGAGCTCTATATAAAGCCTTCTGGCTTACGGCAAGGGCTGTCATCCAGTTACCATGGAATTATTTGGATAAGTTTTAGTCCGGTTATTAAACTTCACGTGTATTTGTTTTATTTACCTTGCACGAAGATCAGTTTAAGTTCTTCAAATGGACGAATTAGATTGGCATGTGGCACGGGCTGCACTGGAGTGGCAGGCTGAAATGGGTGCGTCTGACGCTATTGGTGATCTATCAATAGATCGTTACGCTTTACCTGTAGAAGATCTTCAAAAAAACTCCAAAATGGTGCAGGCTCACTCCGCTGTTGTTTTGGACAAAATAGATCCAATAGCGCTGGCAAAGCAAGCAGCCACTGCAGCTGAAAACTTGACCGAACTTCAACAAGCCATCAATAATTTTGGCCATTGTGATTTACAACGAGGCGCGCGAAACTTAGTTTTTAGTGATGGTATTCCAGATGCTCGAGTGATGATTTTATGCGAAGCACCAGGCCGTGAAGAAGACTTGGAGGCGAAACCCCTTGTGGGCCCTGAGGGTGTTCTACTTGATAAAATGCTATCTGCGATTGGTCTGAGTCGCCAAGACAACACTTACATTGGCACTGTTATTCCTTGGCGTCCGCCGCAGGACCGAGATCCCCATAAACTTGAAATCGATATGATGACGCCATTTGCGCGTCGTCACGTAGAACTTGTAAACCCAGAAGTTTTGTTATGTATGGGAAACACCAGCTGTGTTTCCGTGTTAGGTAAGCATGGCGTCAACAATTTTCGCGGGCAGTGGCAGGAGGGCTTTAATTTACCTGTATTGCCGATGCTACATCCCCGGACCCTATTGCGACAACCTTTGCGCAAAAAACAAGCATGGCAGGATTTATTAGAATTACAATCTTGGCTACGAAGCCGGCCTAGTAAGGAAAGTTAATGGTTAAGACTGATCCAATAGAAAAATTTGTGCCTGTGAAGATAGCCCTCCTTACCGTTTCTGATACCAGAAGTTTGGACGAAGATAAGTCTGGCGATATCTTGGAGGCCCGTGTGAAAGATGCAGGGCATATACTTGTTGCAAGAGAAATTTTGCAGGACGATAGATTTGCTATTGTTTCTACACTTAATAGATGGGTGGCGGATAAGAGTGTTGATGTCGTGATTTCTACTGGCGGTACGGGACTTACAGGAAGAGACGTTACAGTTGAAGCGCATCGTGATGTCTATGAAAAAGAAATAGACGCTTTTGGAGCATTTTTTACACTTATTTCAATGAAAAAAATTGGTACTTCTGCTATTCAAAGCCGAGCTACAGGGGGTGTAGCTAAAGGCACGTTTATGTTTGCTTTACCTGGTAGCCCCAGCGCCTGCAAAGATGCATGGGATGAAATTTTAGTGAATCAACTGGATATCCGCCACAAACCCTGCAACTTTGTAGAATTATTGCCTCGACTTGATGAACATTTGCGTCGAAAATGACTAACTGATGCGTATAGAAGGTGACGGACGGAATGTTCGCACTATGTAGAATATAGAACGATAGGAATCATTTATGCGCTTTTTACGCAAGAGTTTAACGGGATTGTTTTTGTTAGGAGCAACGTTGGCTCTATTTGCCTTTGCTTTTTCAATGGTTCGCTCAGCCATAGAAAACAAAGATGACGGTCAACGCCGAGGGGGCGGACCGCGCGAACGAATTTTTGCTGTAAATGTTGTTCCGTTTGAGGCTGGGCAACAGACTCCTATTTTGCAAGTTTTTGGAGAGGTCCAAAGCCAACGCAGTTTGGATATTCGCGCCGCAGTGGGTGGAACCGTTATTGAACTGCATCCAGACTTCCAAAATGGGGGACAGGTTAGTGAGGGAGACATTATACTGCGGATTGATCCATCTAACGCTGATACAGCGTTAGCCCTAGTTCGAGCAGATATGGCCGATGCCCAGGCAGATTTACGTGAGGCAACCCGTGCGCTTGAGTTGGCAAGAGATGAAGTATCTGCGGCCAGACAACAAGCTGCGTTGCGGCTGAAAGCGTTAAAGCGACAAAATGATTTGGTCGAGCGTGGCGTGGGAACAGAAGCTTCGGTAGAAACAGCAGAGTTTGCGGTATCGTCCGCAAATCAAGCTATTCTGACAAGACGGCAATCCTTTCAAGCCGCTGAAGCGCGCCTCAACAAAACAGAAGCGAGGGTGCTACGCGTAGGCATTTCTTTGACAGAAGCTGAACGAAATTTACGGGACACAGTTCTCCGAGCTACATTTTCCGGCTCATTAGCAAATGTCGTTGTGGTTAAGGGTGGAACTGTAGCAAATAATGAACGCATAGGCCAGCTCGTTGACCCGTTGGCTTTAGAAGTTGCATTTCGTGTTAGTACCTCACAGCATCAACGGTTGTTAGATGATGATGGTGTTTTAAGGACCTCAAAAATTTCTGTAACCCTTGATGTTTTAGGCGCTAAGATGAAGACGACGGGTGTGTTAACCCGAGAGGCCGCAGTAGTAGGGGAAGGTCTGAGTGGTCGCCTATTGTTTGCTAGCCTTGCGGATGTCAAAAGTCTGCGACCAGGTGACTTTGTTACTGTTGATATTACAGAACCTCCCTTGAATTGGGTTGCAAAGTTACCTGCTTCTGCGCTGAGCGGAAATAATAAAGTTCTTGTCGTTGGTGAGAATGAACGTCTGACAGAAGCAGAAGTGACGCTTGTGCGTCGGCAAGGTAATGATGTCTTGGTGCGGTCACGAGAGTTGCGAGATGCGAAAGTTGTTGCTGAACGTTCTCCAGTGCTGGGAAGTGGCATCAAAGTACGGGTAATCGTCGCAGATGGGAGTGAAGAGCCTGAGGCGCCAGCGATGGTGAAGCTAGACCCTGAGCGCCGTGCTAAACTAATTGCCTTTTTAGAAGCAAATAAGCGGATACCGAAAGCAGTTAAAAAACGTATGTTAAATCAGTTAGCACAGCCAGAAGTGCCAAGTGAAATGGTAGAGCGGCTAGAAAGTCGGATGGGAGGATAATTCATGTTAGTTATGGCAAAAACAACTAGTGGAATTTTATCCTACATGACCCGCCATCGCACGGCGGCCAATCTTTTTTTATTAGTTATGCTGATGGCGGGAGTTGTTTCGTTCCCACAAATGAGAGCACAGTTCTTTCCTGACGTGGTTATCGATAATGTAACAGTCAGTGTTCGTTGGGACGGTGCTGGTCCGGAAGACGTGGACCGGGCTATTGTTCAAGTTGTGGAGCTGTCCTTACTCGGCGTGGAGGGTGTTACCAGCACTACCGCCACGTCATCGGAGGGCCGGGCTAAAATTTTAATGGAATTCGAACCTGGCTGGGATATGGCCCGTGGTACTGATGATGCCCAAATAGCCGTTGATTCAGTTGCATCACAATTTCCCAATGATGCGGATGACCCTAGTGTGAGGCGTGGGTTTTGGCGAGACAGGGTGACTGATGTTGTGATTTCAGGTCCAGTGGATATTAAGCAATTGGCCCTGTTTACTGATGAGTTTATTACCCGCCTTTTTGCCGCGGGTGTTACTCGGACCAGTGTTCGAGGCGTGGCTTCAGGTTCCACTATTGTGGAGGTTGATAGCCTTTCTTTGATCCAGCATGACGTAACTATGGCGCAAGTAGCGAGCGCAATTGCGGAGGAAGCTGAAGCTGATCCGGCGGGCGACTTTGCGGGTGGTGCGCGCATTCGGACAGGCGTTGCTAAACGCAGTGCGCGTGACATTAGTACGATTGTGTTACGTTCAAATACAGATGGTTCCGCGCTTACTATTGGTGATGTAGGCCGAGTGATTGAGCAAGGTATTGATCGAAATCGAGCCTACTTCGTGGGTGAAAAGCAAGCAATATCTATTCGCATTGATAGATCTGCCCAAGGGGATGCTATCGCCATTCAAGAAGCTGTTGAGAATGTTGCACAGGCAATGGAAGAAATTTTGCCGCCGGAGGTTCAGGTCGAACTTATACGGACTCGATCTGAGGCTATTTCGGCCCGACTGTCAATGTTAATGAAAAACGGCCTCCAAGGGCTTGGGCTGGTTTTACTTCTACTATTTTTGTTTTTAAATGTGCGAACCGCTTTCTGGGTAGCGGCTGGGATTCCGGCGGCCATGGCTGCTGCTGTCGCTCTGATGTTCGTGTTTGGAATAACAATCAATATGATATCGTTATTCGCTCTCATTATAACACTTGGAATTGTAGTCGATGATGCTATCGTGGTTGGTGAGCACGCAGACTTTCGTGCTCGTAGTTTGGGTGAAGTCCCAATGGTCGCGGCGGAAAATGCGGCAAAACGTATGTTTACACCGGTTTTTTCAGCAACGCTTACGACGGTAATTGCATTTTTTGGTCTGGTCGCTATTGGCGGGCGCTTTGGAGACTTGATAGCAGATATTCCCTTCACGGTGATAGTAGTATTGATTGCGTCTTTGGCAGAGTGTTTCTTAATTTTACCGCACCATATGGCACATTCAATTACTGATGGTGGAGCCTTGCGTTGGTATGACTTGCCGTCGCATAATATGAATAAATTACTTGAACACTTCAAAAGACTTCTTTTTCGGCCATTTATAAAATTTGTAATATGGGCTCGTTATCCAGTGTTTGCTGCTGTCGTTCTGGCGTTAGCAAGTCAGGCAGTTTTATTTATTAATGGCGATGTCCAATGGCGATTTTTCAATGCCCCGGAGCGTTCGTCGGTGACTGGTAACTTTGCAATGGCTCCAGGAGCAACGCGCGAAGACTCGATGCTACAAATGAAAGCATTTCAAGATGCAGTCGAAGAAGTTGGCGCACAATATAAAGAAAAACACGGACGATCTCCTATCAGCTTTGTGATGGTGGAAATTGGTGGAAACTCAGGTCGACCTCTTGCTGGATCTGACACAAAAGATCGGGACCAATTAGGTTCTATAGCGGTTGAGCTTATAGATGCAGATTTAAGGCCTTATTCATCCTATGCCTTTGTCGCTGATCTACAAGATGCTGTTCGGCGGCACCCACGTGTTGAAACAATCAGTTTTCGTGGGTGGAGTTCTGGCCCCGGTGGAGATGCATTGGACGTTCAATTTTCAGGTGCTGACGCAGATACCTTAAAAGCAGCATCTGAAGCCTTGCAATCTGCACTCATTAAGTACCCTGAAGTATCGGCTGTCGAGGATACCCTGGCTTATGATAAAGAAGAGTTGATTTTAGAGTTGACGCCACAAGGGCAATCTCTTGGGCTGACTATTGACGCTCTTGGAAGAACTTTACGAAATCGCTTGAATGGTATTGAGGCTGCTAGCTTTCCAGATGGACCCAGATCAGCCACAATTCGGGTGGAAGTTCCCAAGGGTGAGCTAACAGCAGATTTTACTGATAGAATGCTTATCCGTACGCAAGCAGGTGATTATGTACCTCTCGCAGATATAGTGACGGTAGAACAGCGCACGGGTTTTTCCACAGTTCGCCGTGAGAATGGGGTTCAAGTAATTTCTGTCACAGGAGATATATCTGAAGACGATCCAGCTCGTGCAAATTCTATTATTGCAGAATTAGAGGAAACGATCTTACCAAAAATTGCGGAGGAAACTCAAGTAGTTTTCAATTTGTCTGGGTTAGCCGAGCAAGAGGATGATTTTCGTAATGATGCTACACGTGGGCTTATTTTGACGCTTGCTGGTATTTTCATGACGTTAGCATGGATTTTTTCAAGCTGGACAAGACCCTTGGTCATTATGGCGATCATACCATTTGGTCTGGTCGGCACAATTTATGGTCATTGGTGGTACGACATTCCGTTATCTTTGTTTTCGGTGGTTGGATTGATTGGAATGGTTGGGATAATCATTAATGACTCAATAGTCTTGATAACGACTATAGATGAGTATGCAAAAGAACGGGGTCTGTTCCCAGCGATTTTAGATGGGGTAACTGATCGCTTGCGACCTGTGATGCTCACTACATTGACCACAGTCTTAGGACTTTCTCCTTTATTGTATGAAACGTCATCACAAGCCCAATTTCTGAAGCCAACGGTGATTACTTTAGTTTATGGGTTGGGATTTGGGATGGTTTTAGTTTTGATTGTGGTGCCTGCCTTAATGGCAATGCAAGCTGACATTGCTGCGCAAGTTTCTAGCTTTAAGCGTGCGCTTCGTGGATTGTCAAAAGCCCGCGGTCCAGTTCTGCCTGTTGCGACTGCTTTAGTTTTAGTCAGTGTATTGTTTGTTGGAACGTTGGGTTGGGTGCTCATTACTGGTGGTTTGCCATTACCACTTTCGAATTTAGCATTAGCCTCAATAGTATCTGCCCCTCAATTGGCCTTGGTATTATTTCTCGTCAGCAGCGCTGTTGTCGTGATGCTTGTATATTTTTTGTCAGCGTTGAGCCCAAATTTTTTAGCAAGGCGTTAAGAGCTATTGCAACCAGTAAATTCAGTGACACTTTCTGCTGAAAATAAAGTAGTCACGACGTCGCTGCGTGTGATTGAAACTGAATTTCCAGTTGGAGTTAAGACGTTTGAAACAATTTTGAGCTGGTTTTCCTCTTGTGATATCTTCGGTGTTCCGATCGATAATTTTGGATCGCCAACTTCGATCACTGCATGTTGAATTTCTGGTTCCGCCATATTCAAATATAAAGAAATTTGCATTCCGTTCAACACTGGCTTGAATTCACAAATCACCTTGCCAAATCCAACCTGAGGTTTGGCATTTAAGAAACTTTTTATCAACGTATCTTCCAGATTTGTAGCAGTTAAAGTTGTGTCGACTTCGAAGGAGACTGGGATACAAATTTCCTTACAAACCCCTATGTCTACCTTCCCACGTAAAGTTGCAGTTTCAGTGACTTCTGGCCTAATTAAAATTGGAAATATCACATTTTCATAATACACAAATGAGCGGTAATTACCTTGCCAAGTTATTTTGGGCGCCGGATAGATTACATCTAATATCGTCAAATTTTCTGAACCACTAAAGTCAAATCTTGGTGGTATCCCTGTGTTTCCTGGCTGGCGCCAGTACGTTTTCCAGCCTGGTGCTAGTGTTATTTGTAGGGCCGCGATGTGGTCCCCACTTTCTTTTCGCCACCCTTTCTTCAGAACTACTTGAACAATTTGATCCAACTCAACTGCCATCGCAGGGGTTCTTAAAGCTCCAAGCAGAGATAACGCAATTATAATGTTATAAAAGAAACGGGTCATAAGTAATCCAATATACATAGAATGATGAAATGAGAACTTTCTTTTATTATATTTAGCACAGGCTAAATATAATCTCTTGCCGTTAGTGGTAATCAGCTTAATATTTTCATCATGAAAACTGAAGTAATGAACCTTGCGGGGAAACTATTGGTCGCAATGCCTGCAATGGGAGATGTCAGGTTTGAATATTCGGTTGTCTACGTCTGTGCACATTCAGACGAGGGCACAATGGGGCTAATAGTTAATAAGCCCAACCCTAAGCTGAAATTTAAAAAGCTGCTTAATCAACTGAACATCAGCTTTAATGGCTCAATAATTGATACTAAGGTTCATTTTGGTGGACCAGTTGAACAGATACGTGGCTTTATTTTGCACTCTTCGGATTATCAAGCGGGAGTAGATACCCTAAATGTTGATGAAAGCTTCTCGATGACTGCCACACCTGATATTTTAGAGGATATGGCCAAGGGTGATGGACCTGACATAAGCTTGTTGGCCTTAGGCTATTCTGGATGGGCATCTGGTCAAGTCGAGGCAGAGTTATTACAAAATGGCTGGTTGATCTGTGATGCCACCTACGATCTGGTCTTTAATATAGCTAATAGTGACAAATGGGCTGCGGCACTTGCCTCGCTTGGTGTCGATCCTTTAATGCTCTCCTCCCAGGCTGGCCGAGCTTGATCAACACTTATTATAAAAAAAGCTACCGTAGGCCCCTATAAAAAGGTGACGCTGCGTTCTGAAAGCTAGCTATTTCAAAGCTTAGTCGTTTTGGTTAAAATGATTTAAGACAAAATTGCCATTTTTGGAGTTTAAAATGCCTTATCAAGCGCCAGTTGGCGAATATCAGTTTATATTTGATAAAGTGGTATCTCTTAAACAGGTCATTGAAAACGAATGCTTTTCTGAGGCTACTCCCGATATCACAGACGCTGTTCTTAAAGAGTGCGGTAAAATGTGTGACACCGTTATGGCTCCCCTACAACGCCCCGGCGACTTATATCCAGCGCATCTTGAAAATGGTATTGTTCGGACATCGCCAGGATTTGCTGAAGGTTATTCGGCGATTGCGGAAAGTGGTTGGATTGGTATTTCTGCAGGCACAACGCATGGCGGTATGGGCCTACCTTTTGCGATGAATGCTGCTATGCATGATATGATGTGTGGGGCATGTATTTCTCTCAATTTGTGTCCATTGCTGTCTCAGGGCCAAATTGAGGCTTTAGAGCACCACGCAAGTAAGGAACTTCAAGAGCTTTATCTGCCTAAACTTATATCTGGTCAGTGGACCGGTACTATGAACCTGACTGAACCACACGCTGGATCAGATGTTGGCGCACTGACAACAAAAGCCGAACTACAATTGGACAACACGTACAAAATTACTGGACAAAAGATTTATATAACTTGGGGTGAGCACGACATCGCTGAAAATATTTGTCATCTTGTTTTAGCGCGCCTTCCAGACGGTAAGCCGGGTCCAAAGGGCATTAGTCTGTTTTTGGTACCCAAATATTTACCGAATTCTGATGGTAGTCTGGGTGCCCGAAATGATCTGCGTTGTGTCAGCCTTGAACACAAATTAGGTATCCATGGTAGCCCAACAGCAGTGATGGAGTATTCAGGCGCAACGGGTTGGCTTGTGGGGCAAGAGAACAATGGCATGGCTTGCATGTTTACGATGATGAACAATGCCCGTTTGGCTGTGGGGATGCAGGGTATTGGAGTGGCTGAAGGTGCCTACCAACATGCGTTAGCCTTTGCGCTTGAGCGGAAACAAGGCCGCTCAATGGTGGCTGATGGCACTGGTACAATTATTGATCACGCAGACGTACGAAGAATGCTAGCGCATATGAAGGCAGAAATTTTTGCAGCCCGCTCCATTGGTGCTGCCTGTGCGATTGCCATAGATATGGCTAATGCAACTGATGATCCTAAGTGGCAGGCTAAAGCCGCTATACTGACGCCTATTTCAAAATCGTTTGGAAGTGATACTGGAGTTTCTGTTGCTGATCTTGGAGTGCAAATTCATGGTGGGATGGGCTTTGTTGAGGAGACAGCAGCTGCGCAATATTGGCGTGATGTGCGTATCACGCCAATATATGAGGGCACTAATGGCATCCAGGCAATGGATTTGGTTGCTCGTAAAATGACGGATGGTGGTGAAGCTGCATTTTCGCTGATGGATGATATGGATAGTTTTATAGCAACAGCTAACGACAGTACTTTGATTCCACTTTTGAGATCAGCCGTGGATGGGCTTCGAAAAACTACTGAGTGGTTGGTCCAGCAAGATATCAACGAACGCTTTGCAGGCGCCGTAGCTTATCAGAAAGCGTTTGCTCGCGTTTTGGGTGGATATTTTCATTTGGTAGCGGCCATGTCTGGAGAGGGAAAGCGCGTTCGTCTTGCCACTTTTTACATTAACAGTTTACTGCCAGAAAGTGTTGCGCTGTGTGCGCAGGCACAAACTGGGGCTGCGGATCTTTATGCAATAGGGCTCAATGATTTTGCAGTTTAGAGACCCAGTATGACTACAATAAGGTATCCCTGGGATCAGCCACCCAACAATGGCGAAATAAGAGAAATTGCAGAAGGTGTAATGTGGCTTAGGCTCCCACTCCCCATGAAATTGGACCATGTTAATATATATATTTTGGACGACGGTGACGGTTGGACTTTAATTGATACAGGAATAAAGACCCGTAAGGTGATCGGGATGTGGCAAAATTTAATTGATAATATTTTGAGTGGCAAGCCAATCAAACGGGTGATTGCTACTCACCATCACCCTGATCATGTAGGTTTGCATGGTTGGTTCGTTGAACACTATGGGGCGGAGTATGTTTCAACCCAAGTAGCTTACCTTACGGCGCGTATGTTGACGCTTGATACTCAGGAAACATACGTGGAAAGTCAGATTGATTTTTATAGAAAAGCTGGGATGCGTTCTGATTTGTTTGAAGTTCGCAAATCAGAGAGACCGTTCAATTTTTCTGATATAGTACATGCAATCCCAATTGGTTTTAAAAAAATTTTTGAGGGTGATAAGATTGAAATGGGAGGCAGAACCTGGGATATTCGAGTAGATCACGGACATGCGCCAGATCACGCTACTTTTTGGAGCTGTGACGACCATCTGGTGCTCTCCGGTGATCAAATTATACCGTCGATCAGTTCTAATATTGGTGTTTATCCAACCGAACCAGACGCTAACCCGTTAAAAGAATGGATGACTAGCTGTGAGCGCCTGAAGGAGTTTTCCAAAGGTGATCAACTTGCCCTGCCTGGCCATAAGCTACCGTTTTTAGGGATCCCTTTGAGACTTACTCAATTACTAGAAAATCATAATGGTGCGTTAGACCGGCTGCGACTTGACTTGAAAACACCAAAGACAGCAGGAGAAGTTATGCCGGCTATTTTTAAACGTAATATTGAGGATAGTGAATATAGTTTGGGACTAGTTGAGGCGTTGGCTCACTGTAATTACCTTTGGCACGCTGGAGAAATTAGGCGCAGTCTAGGTGATGACGGCGCGTACCGGTGGCAGCTTAAATAGTATAGTCTCACAGAGATAAAAGGTTAAACATAAGATCCATATTCGCGCGCTTGATTGCAGACGTGACTATGGCCTATAAGCCAATAAGGTTTTTAAAAAGTATAAATTGGAGTGGTAAATATGGCAGACCAAAAACACGAACATGGGTCAATGAGTACAGATGTTCAGGAAAAGACATTTGCAAACTTTATGAGTTTAGTTTCAAAATCTACAGTAATTATCGTTGTCGCACTGATGTTGCTTTACTTAATTAATGGCTAACATTTTTTATCATTACCATCACGGCTTAGTCCCTAATAGAAATCTAGACCAAACACTCTAATGACAGTATTTAATTATGTATTTGTGAGACGTGATGCGTAGAGCGCCAAAAGCAAGGCTAGTTAAAAGCAATTGATGTGGCTTAGTTAGAAAGCCCACGTTGTTAACGGAGCTTAATTTTTGGCTACTGGGTGCTATAAAGAGTTCAGTTGATAATCAAACTTAAGTAAATTATTAATTAATATTAATAAGAAAAGTATTCTTAACAAAAATATTCAGTTAATCTCTAGTTGCCAACACTAATTAAAAAGTCACATGTAGCAGAATAAGTTGCCGCGCTATATTTTTATGGGGCTATTTATTTTAATGTTGTGGAAAATGCCAATGATCCAAAACAACTCTTGTTTGATCCTTCCCGACCCCAATGCTTTTGGGTTAACTAGAAACGTGAAAGGTTTTGACCACCTTGGGAAAGAGATTTCCTTAAACGTTGTGGAAGAGCAACCCTTAACAATTTGGTTAAATGGCCAAGAAATTGTGACTGCTATGACAATTGGAGATTATCCGGAGTATCTGGCAGTAGGATTTTTGAGTAATCAGCGTATGTTATCTAAAGACGAGGCAGTTTTGTCTATAGTATTTGACCCAGAGCTACAAACTGTTGTGGTGCGAACGGATAAACCCACTAATTATGAAAAAAAGTTGCAAAAAAAGACCCAGACGTCTGGCTGCGCTGTTGGTACTTTGTTTGGGGATATCATTGAAACTTTGGAAGGTCTGAAGCTTCCAACTTCAACAGTGCACACATCCTGGCTTTACTCACTGGCTAAACAGATAAACCAAATGCCTAGTCTATATCTTAGTGCAGGAGCAATCCACGGGACTGTCTTGTGCCAAAAAGATGAACCCTTGGTCTATATGGAGGATGTTGGGCGCCACAATGCGGTGGATAAGGTTGCGGGTTGGATGCGTGGTAGTCAGATAAGCAGTGCGGACAAAATAATGTACACAACTGGACGACTAACATCGGAGATGGTGATTAAATGTTCGCTGATGGGTATACCTGTTCTTGTCAGTCGGTCGGGCTTCACGGCTTGGGGTGTAGAGCTTGCGGATCAAGTTGGGCTGACACTCATTGGTCGTATGCGGGGCCAACGATTTCAGTGTTTGGCTGGAAGGGAAAGACTTATTTATGATGCAAATTTTGAAGGTGAGGGAGAAGACCAAAAACATAGGAGGAAATCAGCACAATGATGTCACCGCTAGGTGTAATTTTAGCAGGTGGAAAAGCTAGCCGCATGGGTGGTGTTGATAAATGCTTTTTACCTTTGATGGGCCGCTCAGTTATAGATTACGTAATGGAACGACTTGTCCAGCAAGTTCCTCAGATTGCTATTAATGCAAACGGTGACCTCACCAGGTTTGATAGTTTCAATCTACCAACAGTGTCAGATTCTGTAGTAGATTTTCCAGGCCCACTCGCTGGAGTTTTGGCAGGCCTTGATTGGGCGGCAACATTAGGAGCAAGCCACATAGTTACCGTTGCGGGTGATACACCTTTCTTTCCCATGGATTTGCGTATTAAGCTTGAAAGAGCGCAGGTAGCACAGTCTAAGCCAATTTCTCTTGCAGCTACGCAAGGGGTAGATCGTCTGAATATGCAACCCACATTTGGTCTTTGGCCAGTAGAGCTCCGAGAGGATCTGCGATGTCAACTAGGGGTAGGCGTTCGTAAAGTTGTTCAGTGGGCCGAACGACATGGAAAAGCAGATGCTATTTTTAACATAATTAGTCAGGATCCATTTTTTAATATAAACACGCCGGAAGATTTGATGCAGGCTGAGGCTATGCGATGAATGTATTTGGTATAATAGGCTGGAAAAATTCTGGAAAAACAGGACTGGTTGAGCGGCTTGTATCTGAGCTTACTAGACGTGGTTTCAGTGTTTCAACGTTGAAACATGCGCACCATTCGTTTGATGTAGACCATCATGGCAAAGACAGTCATCGCCATCGACTAGCAGGTGCATCTCAGGTCCTTATTTCATCGGCGGAACGCTCGGCATTAATGACTGAGTTTAGGGGGTCCAAAGAGCCAAGCTTACAAACACTACTTTCTAAAATGGAACCTGTCGACGTTGTCCTTATTGAGGGTTGGAAATGTGACACTCATCCAAAAATAGAAACTTGGCGGAGTGAGAATGGAAACCCAGTAATTGCGGCGAATGATAACACTATTTTAGCAGTAGCCAGTGACCTAAAATTGGAGCTGGATTGTCCAGTTTTTGATCTAAATGATACCAATGCAGTGACTAATTTTGTTATTGACCATTTGGAGTTATTGGAGTGAAAGAAGTCCCCAAACTCAGAAATGACTGTTTTTCCATGCCGCAGGGCGTGGATTGGACCCCAGTTGATGAGGCGCTTACAATGCTCCAAGATCGGTTGAAAACAATTGTGAAGACTGAAACGATTTCAGTTGAATTTAGTGATGGCCGTATACTTGCAGGACCCGTAAGGTCTCGAAGATCAAATCCACCTTTCACAAACTCAGCGGTTGATGGCTACGCGTTCAAGGGTGCCTTGAGTGCTGGGCGGCATTGTTTTTCTTTAGCAAAGGGGCGTTCTGCTGCTGGCGCTTCATTTGTAGGTGCGGTGCAAGCTACTGAAGCCTTACGAATTTTAACCGGAGCAGCTCTCCCAGAGGGAACAGATACTGTAGTTTTGGAGGAAGATGTATTAGTTGACGGATACAGTCTTTATATTAATGGGCCGCTCAGAAAAAATTCCAATGTGAGACAAGAGGGTGAAGATACTTTCGAAGGTTTAGAATTATTTGCGATAGGGCATCGAATGCAACCTCAGGATATTGGAAGGTTAATATCTGTCGGGGTCTCTCAAGTTACAGTATACTGTCCTTTGCGTGTTGCGATAATTTCAACTGGCTCAGAGCTTTGTGGGCCTGATACTATTGCCCAAACCGAGCAAATATTTGACGCAAACCGACCCATGCTCCAAGCAATATTAAAACGCTGGGGTATGGATGTGGTGGATATTGGAATCGTAAAGGATGATGCTGCCCTTGTAAGGCAAGCACTAAATGATGCTGCTCGCGAAGCTGATGTTGTAATCACATCGGCTGGAGCCAGTGCCGGTGATGAAGATCATGTGTCTGCGAGTTTGACGGCGGCTGGAAATATGTCCCTGTGGCGTATAGCTGTAAAGCCCGGTCGACCTTTGGCTTTAGGAATGTGGAATGGCGTGCCAGTATTTGGGTTGCCGGGAAACCCAGTAGCAGCATTTGTTTGCACATTAATATTTGTTCATCCTTCATTGATGCAGTTGGCTGGTGCAGGCTTCATAGTGCCAAAATATTTAACGCTACCTGCGTCGTTTTCAAAAACAAAAAAAGCTGGGCGGCGTGAGTACTTGCGAGCGCGTCGACAAGGCGAAACTATTAAAATTTTTGCTTCCGAAGGCTCAGGACGGATTTCAGGTCTTTCTTGGGCAGAGGGTTTGGTGGAGTTGCCAGATGAAGCTTTAGAAATTATCCCTGGAAATCCAGTAAAATATTTTCCTTATAGTAGCTTTGGCTTTTAGTATCTGTCGTACAGATTAAACCCTATTAAGGAATCAGGAATTAAATTTTTAACATAGTGAAATGCGATAACTGTTAGTAAGCTAGTTGAGCATCTTGGCAAAGCTATTCGAATTTTACGCTCATTATTTCATAAGATTTGACACCGCCTGGTGTGCGCACGTCTATGCTGTCACCTTCTTCCTTGCCTATCAAAGCGCGTGCGAGTGGAGATCTCATGTTTAATTTGCCGTTTTCAATATCCGCTTCAGGCTCACCTACTATTTGATAAGTTTTCTCTTCGTCGGTATCTTCATCAACTAAGGCAACAGTTGCACCAAATTTTAAAGTTCCAGAGAGACTTGCTGGGTCGATTATATCCGCTCGACCCAAAATTGATTCTAGTTCCTTTATACGACCTTCAATAAACCCCTGTTTTTCACGAGCTGAATGATATTCCGCATTTTCTTTCAAATCGCCAAGCTCGCGAGCCTCTGCTATTGCTGTGATTATTGTTGGACGCTCTACTGACTTAAGATTTTTCATCTCAGCCTCAAGGAGCTCTGCACCAATGCGGGTAAGGGGAATTTTTTCCATTAGGGGACACTCACGATTAATTCTTGTACAATTTGAACCAAGCTGTTCCCTTTTGGCAAGGGATTCAAGTCAACTAACTTAATTTTATACTAATTATAATACAAATTCATTATAAAAAAATATGTCCATATCAACGGAATTTTGAAATTAAACATTTTTTGATTTTATTCCGACTTTTAACCTACCATTTTTTTACTCTTAACGCCCCAAAATTATATTCAAAGACTTTAAAAGCAAGCATCTGAAGATTAGATTCTTAGTGATTTTGTGTAAGGATATTAGTGATAATGATTTGCTCATATATAAGTCAAAACTGCGAAATAACGACGCCTTTTGACTTTGACAGTCTGATGATGATTGACCTGCAGTATTAGCTGGGCATAAACGGAAGTAGGTGAATTTTTAATCATTGAATAAAAGGCATCCAAAAGGGCAATAACAATGTCAGAGACTGAACGCGAAACAATGGAATATGATGTGGTAATAGTTGGCGCTGGGCCATCTGGCTTATCCGCAGCTATTAGGCTTAAGCAATTAAACCCTGACCTAGAGGTAGTTGTTTTAGAGAAAGGCTCTGAAGTTGGCGCACACATCCTATCTGGTGCAGTTTTAGATCCGTCGGCTTTGAACAAGTTAATTCCCGATTGGAAAGATAAAGGTGCACCACTAAATACATTGGTAAAAGAGGATAATTTTTATTTGCTTGGTGAGTCTGGGCAATTGCGATTACCAAATATGATGATGCCACCTCTGATGAGCAACCATGGAAATTTTATTGTTTCCATGGGCAACGTTTGTCGCTGGATGGCGGAGCAAGCCGAAGGGATGGGAGTAGAGATTTTTCCTGGTATGGCATGCTCAGAACTTGTGTTTGGTAATGATGATTCAGTCAAAGGCGTTGTGGCAGGTGAATTTGGTAAAAATGCTGATGGCAGCGCATCTGAAACTTATGAACCTGGAATGGAGTTGCACGGGAAGTATGTTTTTCTATCAGAGGGTGTGCGTGGCTCACTTTCAAAACAAGTCATAGAGAAATACCAGTTGGATGCAGATTGTGATGTGCCCAAATTTGGACTTGGTATGAAGGAAATTTGGGAAGTAAAGCCTGAAAATCACAATCAAGGCGAGGTAACACATTCGATGGGCTGGCCAATGGGCTTCAAACAGTCTGGTGGTTCCTTCATGTATCATCTGGAAAACAACCAGGTTTATGTAGGTTATATAATTGATTTAAACTATAAAAACCCACATTTGTTTCCTTATATGGAATTCCAACGCTTCAAGCATCACCCGCGGATTTCTAAAGTACTAAATGGTGGCAAGCGGGTTGCCTATGGAGCTCGAGCAGTTACTAAAGGCGGTTTTCAGTCCATGCCGCAGGCTGCATTTCCGGGAGGTGCTATTCTAGGCTGTTCAGTTGGATTGGTAAATCTGCCGAGAATTAAAGGAAATCATAATGCCATGTATTCTGGAATTGCTGCTGCTGAAGCCGCCTTTGACGCGTTAAGCAGTGGTCGTGCCGGCGATATTTTAGAAGCTTACGATGCAGAGTTACGCGAAGGCGTTGTAGGTAAGGATCTTAAGGCAGTACGTAATGTAGCTCCCCTTAATGCAAAGTTTGGCCCGTTGGCTGGCTTGCTACTTGGAGGGTTTGATATGTGGTTTCAGTCACTTTTTAAATTCAGCCTATTTGGGACACTCAAACACGGTAAGAATGATGCACAGTCAACAGGTAAGGCTGTAGACTATCCTAAAATTAACTATCCTAAGCCAGATGGGAAATTATCATTTGACCGGCTTACTAACGTTAGTTTTGCGATGACAAACCATGAAGAAAGTCAACCGCCGCACTTAAAGCTGCGGAACCCAGCTGTGCCAATTTCCATAAATTTGCCAGAATACGCTGAGCCAGCACAGCGTTACTGTCCAGCTGGAGTGTATGAGGTAGTGGAAGAAGAGAACAAAAAACCTCGTTTTGTGGTGAATTTTCAAAACTGCGTCCACTGTAAAACTTGCGATATAAAGGATCCAAGTGAAAATATTATATGGGCAACGCCGCAGGGTGGTGACGGACCAAATTACCCAAATATGTAGTAGTTGTCTTAATTGACTGGTTCTGATGGGGTATTGTGTAAAATTAATTTGTAAATTGCTTCGTATGTTTAATATTTAAAATAGGGGTTATAATTTTGCTTCGTAATTTCTTGTTCCTTGTTAAGTCGATTGTATTTAGCGGTTTAATTGCATCGGTCACTTATTCACAAGATAACTCTGGACCTTATCTTGCAGCACGACAGGCAGTGGTTAACCATAATTACGGCGTTGCATCGGATTACTTTTCTAGAGCGCTTGAACAATCTCCTGAAGATAAAAGCATAATGGGCCAGGCTATGGCTGCGTTTCTAGCGGCCGGTGACGTCGAAAGGGCACATACTCTCGCTCAAGTCTTGGATAATAGTCCAGAAAACCCAACCTTGGTAAGAGCGTTAAAAATAGCAAGTCTGTTCAAGTCCAAAAATTACCAAGGCGTACTTGCTCAATTGGAAATTGATGTGGTTGCTGGGCGCTCAATTGATGGGCTCTTAAAGGGCTGGGCTTTGATGGGCCTTGGCCAGGTGAGTGATGCTCTGGAGGAGTTCGACACTGTATCCGAATCTCAAGGCATGCAAAACTTTTCTAACTATCAAAAAGCACTGGCACTCGCCTCGGTTGGAGACTTTGAAGGTGCTGACAGTGTTCTAATGACCAAAGAGTCGGCGCCCGTTACTATGTCCTCACGAGGTCGCCTGGCTTATGCCCAAATTTTAGTGCAACGTGACCGCCGGAACGCCGCTGCCACATTTTTAACAAAAATTTATGATGATAATGGCGACCAGGAGGTGCTTGCGCTAATTTCAAGAATAAGAGCTGGAGCCAATATAGACTTCGACATTATTACTAATGCAAGTGAGGGAGCGGGAGAAGTTTTTTTATTTTTAGCTCTTGCCCTACAAGATGGAGAAAGCCAGGACGCCTTGCTTTTATATACCCGGCTTGCAAGCTATATTGCTCCTCAGAACATCCACGCTTTATTATTATCTGCTCAACTACTTGAAGAGCTAAAAAATTATGATTTAGCGATAGCCACCTATGATGCTGTGCCTCGGAGCCACCCCGCTTTCGTAAAGGCGGAATTGGGTAGAGCACAGGCGCTGGTATCTATTGGGAAAAAAGAGACTGCAATTGAAGTATTGACCCAATTATCGGAGAGCTTTCCTAAGATGCGCGGTGTCCATGACGCTTTGGGCAACCTATTAAGGCAAGATGGTCAATTTGATGCGGCGATAGAAGTCTACGACACCGCAATTTCTATGATTAAAAACCCAGAGCCAAAGCATTGGTATAATTTTTATGTGCGCGCCATTGCATACGAACGAGATGGTAATTGGGCCGCTGCGATGCGTGATTTTGATAACGCTTTGATTTTGTCACCAAACCAATTTCAGGTTTTGAACTACCTAGGTTATTCCCTTGTTGAGCGTGGAGAACGTCTGGAGGAAGCGCTTTCCATGATTCAACTCGCTGTAGCGGCACAACCGAAAGCTGGCTATATCATCGATAGTCTTGGGTGGGTTCAATATAAGCTAGGCTATTACAATGAAGCAGTTTCTCAATTAGAGCGGGCTGCCGAATTAATGGCGACTGATCCGATAGTCAATGATCATTTGGGAGATAGCTATTGGGCAGTTGGAAGAAAAATAGAGGCACGGTTTCAATGGCGTAGGGCGTTAAGTTTTATAACTGCAGATACAGAACTTGCTGACATTGATCCTGTAAGAGTGCAGCAAAAATTAGACATTGGCCTTGATGCCGTTTTGGTCATAGAAAATCAATTGCCGTTAAAGGTGGCGGATGACGATTAGGTTCAGTGCACCTGCAAAGATAAATATATGTTTACATGTGCTTAAGCGACGGGTGGATGGGCTGCACCAAATCGACAGTTTGGTGATATTTTTAGATTGTGGTGAATGGGTTACAGTGAGTAAGGCTAATAGGACAGAATTAAATATAATTGGCCCGCAAGCTGCGAAACTGCCAGTTTCAGAAAACAACTTAATTTTGCGCGCAACTCGCTTATTTCCTGCTCGGTGTACGAGCAAAATTACTCTTCACAAGAGTATGCCAGTTGCAGCAGGGATTGGTGGTGGGAGTGCGGATGCAGCAGCTACACTAAAAGCGATGTCTAAGATTTGGCAGTTGCCTGTTCCAACTGTTTCAAATCAACTCCAATTGGGAGCCGACGTTCCTGTATGTATGCACTCTAAACCGGTATTAATGCAGGGTGTTGGAGAAGTTATTTCATCAGTATTGAATTTCCCTAAGTTATTTTGTTGTTTGGTTAACCCTGGAGTAGCAGTTAAGACTGAGGACATATTTAAAAAGCTAATTAAAAAAGATAACCCGGCGATAAGTATTTTACCTAAAAGTGAAAAAGATTGGTATATTTGGTTTGATCAACAACGAAATGATTTGCAGCAACCAGCAATTTCAACTGAACCGGTAATAGACCTCGTTTTGAAACAGCTAAAAAATTTCAACCCAATTGTAGCAAGAATGTCTGGGTCTGGGGCTACTTGCTTTGCGCTATTTGAGACTTTGGAACAGGCCAAGAAAAGTGCTAAAATGATTTCAAAGGACTTTCCCAAATGGTGGACTACTGCAGGATCAATCTTAGGCTAATACTAGTTTATCCGCTCAATAACGTAATCGGCTAGATCCAATAACATTTTCTTTAGATTACTATCTGGTACTTGTGTCAGAGCTAATTTTGCTTTTTTTGACCAGCTTAAAGCTTGCTGGCGGGTCAGTTCCAATGAGTTATGCTTGCTCATAATAGTTAATGCATTTTTAAGATCGCTGTCCGTTTGCTCACCTTTTCCAATACATTTTTTCCAAAAAACTTGTTCGCTTTGAGTTGCAACTGAAATGGCTTTTATAACTGGTAGTGTCAGTTTTTGTTCACGAAAATCATCACCAATATTTTTACCAATTGCTTCCGTGCCAAGATAATCCAATAAATCATCAACAATTTGGAATGTAATGCCAAGAGCGTCACCATACTCACGCAAGGCTTCAGTAATTTTTTCATCTTGATCAGCAACGACAGCGCCAACTTCCATAGCAGCCGCAAAAAGTGCGGCAGTTTTTCCACGTATTACCTTAAAATATATATCTTCTGTCGTGGCTATATCTTTTGAAGCTGTTAGTTGCAGAATTTCGCCCTCAGCGATTGTGGCTGATGCATTGGCAAGGATGTCTAGAATATGTAAATTTTTAGTCTTTACCATTAGTTGAAACGCGCGCGAAAACAGATAGTCTCCAACCAAAACACTTGATTGGTTATCCCAGAGCAAGTTTGCAGTAGGCTTACCCCGTCGCCGGGTGCTTTCATCAACAACATCGTCGTGTAACAAAGTGGCTGTGTGAATTAACTCAACACTTGCTGCGAGATGAATATGGAAGGAGCCTTGGTAGCCACACATGCGTGCTGCAGCAAGCGTTAGTATGGGGCGGAGTCTTTTGCCGCCAGCACTGACTAAATGGGTTGTTACTTCTGGAATGCGGGGCGCGTAGTCTGACTCCATATACGATTGGATCAGTTTATTAACTTCCTCAAGGTCCCCTGCTAGCAGATTTGCAAGCTGGTTAGGGGGACTCAATTTAGTATCGCTTAAAGTCATACATTTTTCCAAACGCCTCGACAAACACTAGTGTCTCCCACTATGCCTGAAGAATGAAAGAATTACTTCGCACTACGGATCCAACAGTAATGGCCTTTGCTAAAGTCCTGTTAGATGCAGAACTGATAACCTGCTTCGAATTTGACGTAAATAGTAGTATTCTAGAAGGGAGCATTGGCATATTGCCGCAACGTTTGATGGTTGCTGATCGCGACCATTTTGTTGCTGTCTCTGTACTGCGAGATAACAACGTAGATATGGGAAGTCCGTGGATATAACACAAGATGGTTTTTTGGGTGGTAAATTGCTACTTAACCAGCCAAAAGTTGGCTATCGGGCTGGTATTGATCCAGTATTGTTGGCTGCATCCTGCCCCGCGCAACCTGGTGACCTCATACTAGAGTTGGGATGTGGAGTTGGAGTTGCAAGCTTATGCTTGGCAGCTCGGATCCCTGGATTAAAGCTGCATGGGGTGGAAATTCTTTCTGAATATGCTGAGCTTGCTCGGGCAAATGCTTTGCAGAATAATTGTCAATTTGACGTTGAGATAGGCAGTGTGTCCTCCCAGCCAACCCCATTTTACAATTTACAATTTCACCATGTCATAATGAACCCACCATATTTTGTAGCAGGTTCTTCTCCTGCATCTCCTGAGCGTGGACGGGCATCTGGAAAGATAGAGCAAACGCCACTTTCTCATTGGTTTTCCACAGCTGCAAAGCGCCTGAGACCCAAAGGGTATCTTACTCTCATTCAAAGAGTCGAGCGCTTGCCAGATGTATTGGCTGCACTTAAAGGCCGCCTTGGCTCCATCTTGGTACAGCCATTGGCTCCACATGATGACAGTCCAGCACATTTGGTTTTGATTAAAGCGCGCAAATCTGGACGGGCAGATTTTCGACTTTTGCCAACAAAAACTTTGCACCTCAATAAAAAGAATAAATCAGAGTATAAACCAGAAATTGCTGCCATATTGCGCGACGGTAGACAATTAACATGGAATTCCTGAGAGTTGAGCAATCTTTTGCTCAAACTACCGCAATACTACATCTTGTTGAATCCATGTCGTGACATACTATAAAATTTGTGCTGCAATTAGGTATAAAGCAAATTGAGAGGAGGAAATATGAACATTAATTCCAGAATCGCTGTGTTGCAACGAAAACACGTTAGCCTTGCTCAAGAAGTAGAAACGGCTCAGAAATCACCTAGTGCTGATCATTTAAGAGTCACAAAAATGAAAAAAGAAAAGTTACTTTTAAAAGAAGAAATTTTTCGTTTATCAAGTCCCTAATGGCCTAGCTTAAAAAATTAGGGAAACAGTAAGTCCCCCGACAAGTGGCTAGGCCATATGGGAGGACACATTATTCTTATACCATATACTGGCCACCATTCGCCGTGAGGGTTGCACCAGTAATAAAACTGGCCTCGTCCGAGGCTAAGAATACAACGCAGCGAGCTATCTCATTTGCGTCCCCGAGACGACCTACTGGGATTTGCGCGACTATGCTGTCTCTTACTTTTTCAGGTACTGCCATAACCATTTCAGTTGCAATGTAACCTGGGCATACTACGTTCACAGTAATCCCAGCTCTTGCGCCTTCTTGCGCCAAGGCCTTTGTAAATCCTATGTCGCCAGCTTTAGCAGCCGAGTAATTAGCCTGCGCAAACTGACCTTTTTGGCCGTTTATTGATGAAATATTTATAATCCGTCCAAATTTTCGATCACGCATGCCTGGCCAGATAGGATGCGTCATGTTGAATACGCCGTCGAGGTTCGTCCGCATCACATCAGTCCATTGATCGCGTGTCATTTTATGAAATGGAGCATCGCGAGTAATACCTGCATTATTTACAAGCACATCAATAAAGCCTAATTCGGATTCAACTTTAGAAATTCCTGAAATACATGCGTCGTAGTTAGAAACATCCCACTTGTAGGTTTTAATCCCAGTTTCTTCGGTAAATGCCGCTGCCTTTTGGTCATTGCTTGAGTAGGTTGCGGCCACCGTATAGCCGTCCGCCGTAAGTGCTTTGGAGACCGCCGCGCCGATGCCTCGGGATCCTCCAGTTACAAGGGCAATACGAGACATAATTCACTCCTACTAACAGATTTAATACGCAATATAATTACATTAAAAGATAATAATAAGCAACTATATTTTGCAGTGAGCAGAAAAATATTTTATTAATTTATCCTTTAATTAAATTTAATTTTTCAGGTAGAAGGAATAATTTTCTAGGGGCGTTCAATGCACATCGCCACGCCCATTCCACCACCAATGCATAAAGTGGCAAGACCCCGCTTTGCGTCACGTTTTTTCATCTCAAATAATAAGGTATTTAAAATTCGACAGCCAGAAGCACCAATTGGATGCCCAATGGCTATCGCGCCTCCATTCACATTCACTATGTTAGGGTCCCAGCCCATATCTTTATTCACTGCACAGGCTTGGGCGGCAAAAGCTTCATTTGCCTCTACTAAATCCAAATCGTTAACTGACCAACCAGCTTTATCTAGTGCTTTTTTGCTTGCATAAATTGGCCCAGCACCCATTATTGACGGGTCAAGCCCGGCAGTTGCGTAGCTGGCTATTCTAGCCAATGGCTCAAGCCCACGTTTCTCAGCAGAATGGGCTGTCATCAGTAATACAGCCGCAGCTCCATCGTTCAGGCCTGATGCATTGGCTGCTGTCACTGAACCACCATCACGTAAAAACGCTGGCCGCATCTTCTGCATTACCTCAATTGTAGCATTGTGACGAATATATTCGTCAGCATCAACAATGGTTTCGCCATTTCGAGTTTTTACTGAATAGCCAATTATTTCTTCAAAAAACTTTCCTGCCTTTTGCGCTGCCTCAGCTTTATTTTGACTTTCTAAAGCAAATTGATCTTGCTCTTCACGGCTAATTTTCCACTTTTTAGCCACGTTCTCAGCCGTCTGGCCCATATGATAGTCATTGAATGCATCCCAAAGCCCATCCTTGATCATACTATCGATGTATTTAACGTCACCCATTTTGGTACCGCTGCGAAGTTGTGAAACATGGGGGGATAGGGTCATATTTTCTTGTCCACCAGCGGCCACAATATTTGCGTCTCCCAGTTGAATATGTTGCGCGCCCAAGGCTACTGCACGAAGTCCTGAACCACAGACCTGATTTATACTCCAAGCCGCTGATTGTACAGAAAATCCAGCGTTTACATGAGCTTGCCTAGCTGGGTTTTGCCCTTGGCCTGCTGTTAATACTTGGCCTAATATTGTTTCATCGACTTCGGACTTGTCAATTTTGGCGCGTTCCACGACCGCTTGCAGAACTGCTGTGCCAAGGTCGTGCGCTGGGGTATTTGCGAATGCCCCACCAAAACTTCCAACAGCTGTGCGTGCTGCTGATGCAATAACAATATTGGTCATCAAAACTCTCCTTTGGTATCATTTTATCTTGGGCGCGAGGATTTATTCTAAGTGATCAGGCAGTCTTTAACCAAGCCCTTGGTGAGAGATATAAACGATAATCTGAATACGCAAGCTATCCTGAATGGTTACTTCGTATCAGCTTAATATTTTTAAAAATAATATTTTGTTTGATTTATGTATTTGGGACTAAGACATAGAGATAAATTTAACTGGAAGTTAAACTAGCATTTGGGCTTTGATTGCGATTCTGTAGGGAATGCTTATTGAATGCAAAAAGTAGGAAACTAAAATGGAACGCTGCAGTTGGGTTGGGTCAGATCAAATATATTTAGATTATCATGACACAGAGTGGGGCGTACCTGAGTATGACAGTCGCGCCTTGTGGGAAAAATTGATGTTAGACGGTTTTCAGGCTGGCCTAAGTTGGATTACAATTTTAAAAAAACGGGATGCCTTTCGGCGAGCGTTTGCAGGATTTGATCCGAAGATTATAGCGCAATGGAGTTCAGCGGAGGTAGATATTTTATTACACAACTCTGATATTGTTCGACACCGCGGTAAAATTGAAGCGACTATTGGTAACGCACAAGCTTACCTAAGGCTTGAAGGTAATATGCCATTTAGCGACCGAATATGGGGCTATGTCGGTGGTGTGCCGATAAATGCTGGTTACACAAGTCGTAACCAGGTTCCCACACAATCACTCTTAAGCTCGAAGATCTCAAATGATTTGAAGAAATCTGGGTTTAAATTCTGTGGCCCCACAATAGTTTATGCTTGGATGGAAGCCTGTGGGTTACTGAACAACCACACATTGAGTTGCCATTGCCACCAAAAAGTAGCTAACGGGTCTAGATATGGAAAAACCTAATTTGCAATAATTGTTTTTATAATGGCGATTGCGCTGTCGCTATTCCAATCGGCATCGCCGAGCATACGTGCTACTTCATGACCACCTCTATCTATTATAATACTTGCGGGCAGCCCCAAGAGACCCATAGCACGTGCAAGTGACTGTTGTGGATCACGATCAAGAGGTAGGTTATTGATCCCTATTTGGTCGAAAAATAATTGCATTTTAACTGGGTCATTACGCCCAGTGGCGATAGTCAACACTTCAAAATCATCTCCACCTAGTAAGCGCTGTAGCTCAGACAATTGGGGCATTTCTTTCCGGCAAGGAGCGCACCAAGTTGCCCAAAAGTTAAGTAAAACAATCTTCCCTTCTAGACTTGATAACAAGGCTACATCACCGTTTTCTTTTATGAATTCGGTTTGTGGGATTGATTTGCTAATTGTATGAAACTGAAGTTTTCTCATATCTCCAATTTTTAATGCCTCTAGTTTTGACGTATCCGCATTTGCAGTGGAGACGATGGCCGTATAAAGAGCAGCAATAAGTAAGACGCGCATGAAACACTCCCAAAGGGTTCAACCATGACTAAATCCCAAAATAAAATGTGGGGCGGACGCTTCACTGCTGGACCGGATGCAATTATGGAAGCCATTAATGCTTCGATTGCATTTGATCAGCGTCTAGCGGCACAAGATATTCAGGGCAGCCGTGCGCACGCCGCCATGTTAGGGGCAGTCGGTATAATATCAGATAGTGACTGCGCGGCCATTCGTGAAGGGCTTGATACTATATTGTTGGAAATTGAAAATGGAAAATTTCCGTTTCGAGTGGAATTTGAAGATATTCACATGAACGTTGAGGCACGCCTTGCTGAGCTGATTGGTGAAGCTTCTGGGCGTTTGCATACGGGTCGAAGTCGCAATGACCAAGTTGCAACTGACTTTCGTTTGTGGGTACGGGACCAAACAGATGTCGCTATTTTGGGCCTTGAGGCGCTTATGTCTGCATTCTTGGCTCAAGCTAAGTTAGGCACTGATTGGATAATGCCTGGCTTTACGCATCTACAAAATGCTCAGCCTGTCACATGGGGCCACCATATGATGGCTTACGTTGAAATGTTAGCAAGGGATAAATCTCGTTTTGAAGATGCAAGACGGCGAATGAACGAAAGTCCACTTGGGGCAGTGGCACTTGCTGGCACATCTTTTCCAATAGACCGCGACATGACGGCGAAAGAGTTGGGCTTTGATTGTCCCACTGCAAACTCATTAGATAGTGTGTCTGATCGTGATTTTGCGCTCGAGTTTCTTAGCTGTGCCAGCATTTGTGCAATGCACTTAAGTCGTTTTTCTGAAGAGTTGGTCATATGGTCTTCTGCTCAGTTTCGATTTGTTACACTCTCAGATAAATTTTCGACAGGTTCGTCAATAATGCCGCAAAAGAAAAACCCAGATGCGGCTGAACTGATACGTGCTAAAATTGGTCGGATATTTGGAGCTAATGTGGCCCTCATGCTTGTAATGAAGGGGCTTCCGCTGACGTATTCAAAAGATATGCAGGAAGACAAAGAGCAGGTATTTGACGCCGCTGATAACCTAATGCTCGCCCTTGCTGCGATGGAGGGTATGGTTGGTGATATGACGGCAAACTGCAATAATTTGCGGATAGCTGCGGCATCAGGCTTCTCCACGGCTACTGATCTAGCAGACTGGTTGGTAAGATCACTTGATATGCCCTTCAGGGATGCACATCAGGTTACAGGAACCTTAGTTGCATTGGCTGAAACAGAAAAGTGCGATCTTCCAGATTTGACATTGGATCAAATGCAATCTGTTCACTCTGAGATTACAAATGAAATTTATGATATATTAGGCGTAGAAAACTCTGTGGCTTCACGAATGTCTTACGGTGGGACTGCACCTGAGCAAGTTCGTTCACAAATTGCGCGTTGGGAGGCAACTTTGGAATGAAATACTTTGTTTGTATAATGGTTTTTGCTATCGCTGCCTGTGGTGCAGACGGTCTGCCCAAAAAACCTTCTGCTGAGAAACATAACTCCACTTTGGAAAAAGACTGAGGAAATAAGCTGATGCGGATTGTTTACCTAGCTTTAGCATTATGGGGTGCCGTGCACCCAATGTGGTACTTTATACGATGGCTTCGGGCGGAAAGTTGGGATTTGATGTTGATGGTAGATGCATGGAATGCAAATGCTGCTAGCACTGGTTTGGTTTGGGACCTAACAATAGCTGCAACGGCGCTAACTTTATGGATTATACACGAAGTCTATAGAAGTCGCCAATATTGGCACTCAATAGCTATTTTAGCAACTTTTGGGATAGGTGTTAGCTGTGGTTTGCCGCTGTATCTATTTTTGCGCAGTCAAATAAGTAAAAGTTAGGTTTTTTTCTTTTATTTAAATTGAAGCTCTCAAGCAGTTTTTGGAATACATATAAAAACTGATACTCTTTGTCGCTTTATACGAAATTCTTAAGCAAAAGCGTTGTGTGATTTTCTTGGCGTGATATGCCATTTAGTAATCTCAAAGGTTTAGTTAATGGATCACTTTACTTATCGCGATGGTATAATGTACGCCGAAGATGTTCCAATTCCAGAAATTGCGACGTCCGTTGGTACGCCCTTTTATCTTTATTCATCTGCAGCATTGCTGCACCAATTTAAACTTTTTGATGCCGCATTGGCGAGTATGGATCATCAAGTTTTCTATGCAATGAAAGCAGCTTCCAACCAAGCGATATTGACACTTCTGGCTGATGCAGGTGCTGGCATGGATGTGGTATCTGGTGGGGAATACGCCAGAGCCCGCAGGGCGGGTGTGCCTGGCGAGCTCATTGTTTTCTCAGGGGTAGGAAAGACCCGTGCAGAGATGGAAATTGCATTAAGTGGTGGAATTCGGCAATTCAATGTTGAAAGCGAACCTGAAATGCAGTTGCTGTCAGAAGTTGCCATGAAGATGGGCCAGGTTGCACCAGTTACAATTCGAATTAACCCGAATGTAGACGCAAAGACGCACTCTAAGATTTCTACAGGTAAAAAAGAAGATAAATTTGGCATCCCTATTTTGAGAGCGCGTGAGGTGTTTGCAATGGCTGCAGATTTGCCAGGATTAAAGGTTGTTGGGATAGATGTGCACATAGGATCACAGCTGACTGAGCTTGAGCCTTATGGGCTCGCTTATGAGATGGTTGCAGAGCTGACTAAGGTTTTGCGTGCAGATGGACATGAGATAACTCGGCTTGACTTGGGCGGTGGGCTCGGGATTACCTATAAAAATATTAATGATACTCCACCAACACCTGAAGAATATGCTGCGTTAGTTTGTGAGAAAGTTGGTCATCTGGGTTGCCAAATTGAAATCGAACCTGGCCGTTTCATAGTTGGAAATGCTGGTATTTTGGTTAGTGAAGTCATTTATGTTAAATCAGGAGAGGATCGCAATTTTCTTATTGTAGATGGAGCTATGAACGACTTGATACGACCTGCAATGTACGGTGCCTACCATGAAATTGTGCCTGTTGAGCAACCTTTAGATCAGATAAATTATGAAAATTATGATGTTGTAGGACCTGTTTGTGAAAGTGGAGATACGTTTGCAAAGGGCCGAGCATTGCCAAGCATGCTAGCTGGCGATCTTGTCGCTTTTCGTAGTGCGGGAGCATATGGCGCAGTTATGGCAAGTGAATACAATTCGCGCCCACTTGTTCCTGAGGTCATGGTGAGCGGTGACCAATTTTCGGTTATTCGTGAAAGGCCAAGCTTAGACGAAATGATTAACCGCGACATCCTTCCGAAATGGCATTAGATTGGCAGCTCCAAAAAGATTTGAATGGCTTATCAATTAACTAGTAATATAAAGTTTGCAGTGTGGCAGACATACATAGGACTTTGGTCTGAACGGGTCATGCAAGCATTTTGGCCGTTACTCTCAATATTATTAATGAGTTTAGGAATTTTTTTTCTTCTGCGGCTAGATGAATGGCCAATTGAATTTATTTTTGTAGCCGGCTGTTTTGTATTTGTGGGTTTACTCGGGAGCCTTTGGTATATTTGGGTTTGGTTTTCATATCCGACATTGGCCCAAGCCTATGCCCGTTTGGATCAAAACCTGCCAAGTCGTCCGCTTGCGGCACTTCAAGACTTACAGGCTACAGGCCAAGAGGATATGGAATCCAAAGAGCTTTGGAATGTACACCTCTCAAAGATGTTAGCAAAAGCCCAAGAAGTGAGGAGCCCAGGCCTTGATTTCAAATTAGCATCCCGAGACCCATTTGCATTGCGCCACATATCAATCTTAATTTTACTATTAGGAATAATATTTGGAAATTTTTATATATTAAGACAGTCCGAAACAAACCAAGTAAATCCTGCTATTTCTGGTCCTATTTGGGAAGGTTGGTTACAGCCACCGCCTTATACTGGCCGTCCGATGGTTTATCTAAATGACGTTATTGGTAAATCGTTAAGTGTGCCACAGAACAGTATTTTAATTTTCAGGTTTTATGGTGAACCTGGCTCTTACGTTGTTGATGAAAGCGTTTCTCTGCAGCTTGGGAATTCAAACGAGGCTTTGGATGGAGGCAAACAGATCAGGATTATACAGGCTGGACAGGTAACTCTTCAGGGACCAGGCGACATAACTTGGGCATTTAATGTCACCAAAGATCAGCAGCCAAAAGTTAATATTTTAAACAGTATCAAAGTTGATAGTTTAGGTCAGTTCACCCAGAGCTTTAATGCGAGTGATGATTTTGGAGTAGTCTCGGGTAGGGCAAGAGTGAGCCTTAATTTGGCTAAAGTCGATCGGCGGCATGGCTTAGAAACAGAACCTGAAATTCAACCAGACATTGAGTTACTTTTACCGCTTACGATTTCGGGAGATCGTTCAAACTTTACTGAAAATTTAGTTGAAGATCTATCAAAACATGTTTGGGCACACCTTCCAGTTTCTATTGTTTTTCAAGTGTCTGATATTCAAGATCAAGTAGGAAAATCAGTCCCTAATGAGATCATTTTACCTGCACGCCATTTTTTTGATCCACTTGCAAAGGCGTTAATTGAGCAACGACGTGATATTTTGTGGTCTAAAAAAAATATTATGCGTGTTACTCAAATACTACGCGCTATTTCAGTCAAACCGGAGGAGATTTTTCGTGATTTAGAAGATGCGGCTATTTTGAAAAAAATAATAACCCAATTAGAGGCAATTGATACAAAAAATGTAACTAATGAAAATATTGAAACCATTGCGCAGTTACTTTGGGATTTATCTATTGAGGTGGAGGATGGAGATTTAGATCAAGCCATTCAAAATTTGGCAAGGGCTCAAAAAAAATTAGAAGAAGCGATTAAAAACGGAGCAAACCCAGACGAGATTGCGCGGCTTATGGATGAGTTACGGAAAGCCCAGAATGAATATTTATTAGAGTTCTCTGAACGTAACTCTGCCAGTGACGAATCAAATGACCGTAGTTCGAAAAAAGGGAAATCTGTAACCCAAGGCGAACTGGAAAAGATGATGGATAAGCTACAACAGCTTATGGAAGACGGGCGCATGGCAGAGGCTCAAGAGTTGCTTCAAGAAATAAATAGGTTGATGCAAAATCTGCAAAAAATGCAATCGCAACCAGGACAAAATAGCCAAGGCAGTAGAAGTAGAAGCCAAAAATCGATGGAGGATTTAGCTGGAACTTTGCGACAGCAACAAACCTTGTCAGACAAGACCTTTAGAGATTTGCAAGACCGAGAGCCTGGGAGTCCGAGACAAAATCACCAAAAAAATGATCAGTCTAACAATGAAAGTAGTAACCAGAGTGAGTTGGAAACAAAAAATAATAAATCGTTAGCTGAACAGCAGAGGAATTTACAAAATGAGCTCAAACGCCAACGTGGCAATTTACCTGCAACTGGCACAGCGCCTGGTCTGGCCTCTCGCGATGCCCTAGATGAGGCTAGCCGTGAAATGGATTTAGCAATTCAAAATCTTGAACGAGGAAATCTGCCCCAGGCCATAGAAAACCAATCAAAAGTCATTGACGCTTTGCGTGATGGAATGCAAAAATTAAACGAGTCAGAGATGAACGAACAAATGCAAGTACCGGGCGCAACGCCAAGCGACCAAGGAACAGGTGATGGGTCCCAAAATAATTTCACTTTAGACCCCTTGGGGCGTAATTTAGGGCCAAGCGGACAGTTGGGAATGGGTGAAAATATGCTTCCCGAAGCGGAACAGCAGCTGAGGTCGCAAGCACTGATGGATGAAATACGTAAAAGATCTGGTGGGTTAGAACGGCCTACTGAAGAGCGCGAATACCTAAAGCGGCTACTAGATAAGTTTCAAGATTAGACCGTTAGGGCGTAAAAATGCCTTGAGTTTAGCAATAATCCGGCAAAAGAGAGTTAATGGAGCTATAATGAAAAATGCATTGCAGTGGATGAGGTCCCTACTTTTTAATTTTCAAATGTACCTCTCAATGGGTGTGCTTGCTTTGGTTTTTTTGGTTCCCATGATCCTGAGCCCTAAAGGAGCGTTACTGGCGGCGAAATGTTATTGTTGGTGGATAGTTTGGAGCGCTGGCTGGATGCTTGGTTTGAAAGTTGAAGTCCGAGGCACCGTTCCCTGTGGCGAGGTATTGATTGCAGCAAAACACCAATCTTTTTTTGATATAATAGTGATTTTCAATTGTTTGCCTCGTCCAAAGTTTATTATGAAGCGTCAACTTTTATTCACTCCAATCTTGGGGCTGTATGCTTATCGGTTGGGTTGTATCCCTGTTGACAGAGGCAAACGAGCTGTTGCAATGAAGAAGATGCTTTCGGATGTAGAGGTAGGGAAGGCAGATGCCGGACAGCTTGTAATTTATCCGCAAGGTACTCGTGTGGCTCCGGGACAGAAAAAACCATATAAAATGGGTTCAGGAGCTCTATATAAGGAGTTGGGGCAAGATTGCGTGCCTGTCGCAATAAATATTGGAATATTCTGGCCAAAGCGTAGCATTTTGCGAAAACAAGGTACCGCCATTGTTGAGTTTATGGATCCAATTCCCAAAAATAAACCTGTTAAGGAGTTCATGTCCCTTTTGGAAGCTGCCGTAGAAAATCGATCAAAAGAATTAATGGCAGAAGTAGGGTTTAATGAATAATTCCAAACTTAGATATTAAATCCTTTAAGCACTATTGTTACTATAGAAAATGAGTTGCTTCAGAAATTTAAACAGAAAGACCAAAACCTTCGTTGTTCTGTTGCGATAACAATTTCTAAAATTTATGGTCAGTGTGCCAACCTGATCTTTGATCAGGGATCTAAAATCCTTCCACAAGTGCACTGCCAAGCATAGGTAAAATCTTAGATGTGGAGACGTCACATAAAGACCAAAATACTGAAACATATAGTGGAGCTTTGAATAAAGCTTGGAAATCTTGTGCAAAACAAATTTCGTAAACTACTTCAGACGGCTAGACCTTTTGTTCCTACATCCAAAAATTTTTGACGACGATCATGCATTAAACCGCTCGGACTTTTTTCGGCCAGGTCGTCTAATATCTTAGCGAGGGCCTTACCTACTGATTGCATGGTCGCGATAGGATCTCGGTGCGCACCGCCCTTGGGTTCTGAAATTATTTTATCACAAACTCCCAAGTTTTTTAAATCTTGTGCTGTCAACCGAAGAGCTTCGGCCGCCTCCCGCATTTTTTCTGCATCTTTCCATAATATCGAAGCACAGCCCTCAGGGCTGATAACTGCGTAGATTGAATGCTCCAACATTAACAGTTTATTTGCGGTTGCAAAAGCTACAGCACCGCCTGAACCACCCTCGCCAATAATCACTGAAATTATGGGTACTTTGAGTTGTAGGCATTTTTCGGTAGACCGTGCTATAGCTTCAGACTGTCCTCGCTCTTCTGCTCCTTTTCCTGGATAGGCACCAGGCGTGTCTATTAAAGATATGACTGGAAGACCGAAGCGATCCGCCAGATCCATCAAACGAACCGCCTTGCGGTAACCTTCAGGCCTAGCCATGCCAAAGTTACGCGCGATACGAGACTTCGTATCGTTACCTTTTTCATGTCCAATGACCATAACTGGAGTATCTCCAAGCCGAGCTAGCCCGCCCATTACAGCATGATCATCAGCAAAATTGCGGTCGCCCGCAAGGGGTGTATATTCTTGAAAAAGTTCCTTGATATAATCCTTGCAATGCGGCCGATCTGGATGGCGGGCCACCTGACATTTCCTCCAAGGCGTTAATTTTGCATACAGCTCGTCCAAAATTTCACCAGCTTTTTTGTCAAGTGCATTGGCCTCTGCTTTGACATCCATTTCTTCATTATCACGGGCCATGGCGCGCAGCTCTTCGGCTTTTCCTTCAATTTCCGCTAGTGGTCTTTCAAATTCAAGATAGTTGGTCATCGTTGGCCTCAAAAAAATATTTTCCGAATAATAAGGAGTTAGCGAGCTTAAAGTCTAACATAACTTAAATAAACTTTAACTATGAATAACTCGTTATGCGTCATTGATCATTTCAAATTGTTGTACAATTACCTCAGCTTGCTTGATCGAGGCTATATCAACTAGACGCCCTTTATAGACGGTGGCACCATCACCATTCGACTTAGCCAGCTCCATGGCTCCTAGAATCTCACGTGCCTCGTCAACGGCTGCCTTTGATGGGGTAAATATTTCGTTGGATAGGCTGATTTGCTTTGGGTGTATCGCCCACTTTCCAACCATTCCTAAAGTTGCTGAACGACGCGCTTGAGCTCTAAAGCCCTCTTCATCACTAAAATCACCAAAGGGTCCATCTACTGGTAAAAGACCATTGGAACGACAAGCTGCCACAATGGCCACTTGCGCCCAATGCCATGGATCAGACCAGTATTTCTGTCCCTCATTTAACATGTAGTAATTTTCTTGTGTTCCACCTATTCCGGTAGTCTGCATTCCCATACTGGCTGCAAAGTCTGCGGCGCCAAGCGATATTGCCACCAGCCGTTGTGAACTTGAAGCAATTTCCTCTACATGTGAAATGCCTGCAGCACTTTCAATAATAACTTCGAGATTAATTGGTTTTGATCTACTTTTTGCAGTTTCAATTGCTGTTACTAACGCGTCCACAGCGTATACGTCTGCGGCGCACCCAACCTTCGGGATCATGATTTGGTCAAGTTGGTCGCTCGCTTGTTCGAGCAGGTCAACAACATCTTTATACCAATATGGAGTGTCCAGCGCGTTGATGCGCACGGAAAGAGTTTTGCCACCCCAATCTACATCATGGGTGGCAGCAATTATGTTTTTTCGGGCTTGATCTTTGTCTGAAGGTGCCACGCTATCCTCAAGGTCTAAGTTTATCACATCAGCGGCGCTTGCTGCCATCTTTGGGAAAAGGCTTGTGCGAGACCCAGGACCAAACAATTGGCAACGGTTTGGGCGTGAAATTGGTGCTGGCTGCTGGTGGAAGGACATTTTGGACCTCGAGAAATTAAATTACAGATTTTGCTTTTGGTAAGGTATTGTCTGGATTCTGATGCTGCAAGTACATTTGTACCCAGCTAACCTAGAATTGGACGGTCTGCTACTCATTCTCTGAGCGGTTTCTGAAAGATACTTTTAAGATAATCTAATTAGAAGACTATTCGACACTAATAAAAATTGTCTATACATTATACTTTTTGGTGGTCGGCATGGCTTATTTGTGTTTAATATTCTGCCTTAAGTTAATTAAACTGCGCAAAGAACTTGATGGAGAGTGGCATGATTAAAACACCTTACTTGTTGTTTTTGGGTGATGCCCCTGACCAGCTAGCAGCCAAGGTGGCGATTGGTATTAAGGATTGGCGCCCAGAAAATGCTGTTGCTCAATTTCGAATGGATGGATGCGGGGCAGACCTTGGGATCCAGGATATGACACTAGCAGAGGCAAAAGCTGCAGGCGCTAGGACCCTTGTTATAGGAGTGGCTAATCGAGGTGGAATCATATCGGATGCGTGGAAGTCCGTTTTGAAAGATGCATTGGCCATGGGATACGACCTGGCTTCAGGACTTCACAATCTTTTAAGAGATGAGCAAGACCTTGTAGATACGGCTGTTGCCAATGGGCGCAAGCTTCATGATGTACGCGTCGCAGACGTACAGTACCCAATTGCAAATGGAAAAAGACGCAGTGGAAAGCGCTGTCTTACAGTTGGCACTGATTGCTCAGTTGGTAAAATGTATACAGCAATGGCAATGGACGCTGAGATGCGTAAACGTGGGATGAAGTCGACGTTTAGAGCGACCGGTCAGACAGGGATATTAATTACTGGTGGTGGCGTACCTTTAGACGCCGTAGTTGCTGACTTTATGGCTGGATCAGTGGAATATTTGACGCCTGACAATGATGTGGATCACTGGGATCATATTGAAGGCCAGGGCAGCCTATTTCATGTGTCCTATTCGGGAGTGACCATGGCTTTAGTTCATGGAGGCCAACCGGATGCGTTGATTTTGGGACATGAGCCCACTCGTTTGCACATGCGCGGGCTACCAGAATATCAGCAACCATCCCTTGAGGAACTACGTGACATGGCTTTGCCTCTAGCGCGTGTGAGTAACCCTGGGTGCCAGGTTGTTGGTATTTCGGTTAATACCCAGCACTTAGGTTCTGATGAGGCTATCACTTACTTGGCAGAAGTTGAAGAACGCATGGGGCTGCCCACAGTTGACCCGATCCGGATTGGGGCCGGTCGCCTGGTAGAAGCCTTGGAGACTATTTAACTAAAACTAAGCGCACAATAAATTTTCAAGAATTTGAAGTATTTACGAATGGCAATAATAAAAAAATGTCTGTTTATCAGGTTTCTTTAGGCAAAAGTAAGGAGCTCTAAATGCAAATTTCGGTGCAAGCAGAAACATTCAGCTTAGCGCAAGTATTTACGATTTCACGAGGTTCGCGCACCCAGGCTCAGGTACTCACTGTTAGGGTTACTCAGAATGGAGTCGTTGGATGGGGTGAGTGTGTTCCTTATGCTCGTTATGGTGAAACTATCGAAACTGTTAGTACTCAAATTAAATCACTTGGTGTAATAAAGCGGGCTGACCTAAAGGCGGCTTTACCTGCCGGCGCGGCTCGTAACGCAGTTGACTGCGCTTTGTGGGATTTAGAAGCCAAGATTACCGGTGTTCGGGTATCAGATATAATTGGATTGGATCCACTGCGTCCTGAAATTACTGCTTATACCCTCTCTCTTGATACCCCAGTTTCAATGGAAGCTCAGGCAAGGCTAAATTCATTTAGGCCCCTATTGAAAATTAAATTAGGGACCCCAGATGATATGCCACGTTTGGAAGCTGTACGGCGTGGAGCGCCGCAGGCTCGTATCATCGTTGACGCTAATGAGGGCTGGAGTGCTGAGGTCTACTCCGATTTAGCACCGCATTTGGTTCGGCTTGGGGTCGAGTTGGTGGAGCAACCATTACCGGCGGCCGAAGATCACGCACTTTTAGGCTTGGATCGCCCCCTACCGGTTTGTGCTGATGAAAGTTGTCATGACACCAGTTCGTTAAAAGATATGAAGGGCAAATACGACTACGCTAACATTAAACTTGATAAAACAGGCGGGCTCACGGAAGCTTTGGTCTTGCGAGACGCAGCACGTGAGGCGGGCTATGGCATTATGGTTGGGTGCATGGTTGGGAGCTCATTGGCCATGGCTCCGGCGACACTAGTTGCCCAAGGTGCGGCATTCACTGATCTTGACGGCCCTTTGTTATTGGCAGGGGACCGCGAACACGCTTTAAAATTTGATGCAGAGGGTGTACATCCGCCTGTGCAAGCTTTGTGGGGATAGCAAGATGACTCGGACTGTTTATGTTAACGGCGTTTATATGCCCGAAAATGAGGCAAAAGTTTCAATTTTTGACCGTGGATTTTTATTTGCCGATGGGGTCTACGAGGTAACTTCTGTTTTAGATGGCAAACTTATTGACTTTGAAGCGCATGCCCTCCGTTTGACAAGGTCTTTGAGTGAATTGGATATGCAAAGTCCGATAAAAAAAGAAGAGCTTCTGGCAGTACATCGTGAATTGGTGAGAGCTAACGGCATCGAGGAGGGTTTGATTTACTTGCAAATCACCCGTGGTGCTGCTCCTGATCGAGATTTTGTTTATCCGAGTAAGGATACGCCGCCGACCATTGTTTTGTTCACTCAAAACAAACCGGGTTTGGCAGATAGTCCATTAGCAAAAGTAGGTATAAAAGTAATTTCGATTTCTGATGAACGTTGGGGTCGTCGGGATATTAAGACCGTTCAACTCCTTTACCCGTCAATGGGAAAGATGATGGCAAAAGCTGCTGGTTGTGATGACGCCTGGATGGTTGAAGATGGTAATGTAACTGAGGGAACATCAAACAACGCATACATTGTTAAGGCTGGAAAAATTATAACTCGACATCTCTCCAATGAAATACTTCATGGCATCACTCGTTCTGCTGTTTTGAGGTTTGCTTGCGAAGCTCAAATGGAGGTTGAAGAACGTGCTTTTACTATTGAAGAGGCGCGGGATGCTGACGAGGCATTTTTTACTTCAGCATCGGCTTTCGTGATGCCGGTGGTGGAAATTGATGGGTGGTCCATTGGTAGTGGAAAGCCAGGACCTGTTGCCACGCGCTTAAGAGAAATTTACTTGGAGGAAAGTCGTAAAATTGCAGTCTAAACTGAGGATTAGACGTTATCCGCAAAGCTTGCTACCGAGAAGATCGTATCATCTTTGTCACAAGGTAAGTAGACTAATCATAGCACTCGATTTTTGACTTTTTGATAGCTTTCTAGTTAACTATTGATGATTTTTTAAAAACGTTTCCTGTTTGGCTGAACTCACTTCCGTTTGAAACTCAGCTTTCCACTGCGCAAATGGCATTCCATAAAATATTTCTCGGGCTTCGTCTTTGGTCATGTTAATGCCACTGTCACTTGCCGCTTCTTGATACCAGCGTGAGAGGCAGTTGCGGCAAAAACCTGATAAGTTCATCAAATCAATATTTTGGACGTCGGGCCGTAATCCAATCAAATGGTGCTGCAGCCGGCGAAATGCTGCTGCTTCAACTTCAATTTTTGTTTGTGGATCCATGTTCTGCTCCTAAAAATTTTCTTCTGCGTCTAACAGTGCTTTTTGTAAAACAGGTGCGAGAAAACGCGCCCAAGCATTTTGTTCGCTTATAGTTTTAATCAAATCATTGCGCACCTCAATTAAGACATTTAATTTGTTATTGCTTTGAGCGTGTTGGTCTATGCTGTCGCCCGGCAAATGTCCCGCGTAGGGCTCATTGACCCCAATGATTAAGTTTTCCTTCAATCTAAGCCCGGCTATAACTGCGTCAGCAAGGCGTCTGTCCTGGCCAAAGAGGACGCCTACCTCCCATGGACGAGGTGGGTGGCCTCTTAGCTGTGGCGTGAAGGAATGTACGGCAAGAATTGCACGCCTTCTTGCGGCTAGTTTAGAATAGGCTTGGTGGTAGGGGCGATAGTAATTTCTGATACGCTTATTAAGCTCAGCGGTATCTGACTTATGATTGCCTGGTATAATGGTGCCATCATACAATTTCATTAACAAGGTTGGATCATCTTCTCCACGGTTGGGGTCTATGACTAGCCTTGAAAAATTACTGCATAGGACGGGTGCATCTAATATATTTCCCAAGGACTGGCTGAGTCCTTTAGCTCCCAGATCATATGCTATATGGCGATGCATGTCGTTTTTTGTTAGCCCTAGAGAGCTATTGTTAACTGCATTAGGCACATGGTTACTTGCATGGTCGCATGCAATTAACCATGGTCCTTTCCGGTCAGTTCCTGTAGTCAAAAATGGTGCATCATCGGTCATACTGGTAACTAACTTAGTTGTGAGTGGATGTGAAATATGTCATTTAGAAATTAAGTGGTAGCGTTAACAATAGGCGGATTATTCTGAATGAAGCGGGAAAGAAATGTAAAAATAGTCGCCACTCTGGGACCTGCTTCTAGTAATTATGAAATGATCCTTGCTCTACACCAAGCCGGCGCAGATGTTTTTCGACTTAATATGTCACATGGTGACCACTCCGAAATTGCGGCCCGGCATGCTATAATCAGAAAAATTGAAAAGGATCTTAATAGCCCAATCGCTATATTGGCGGACCTCCA
>Ga0209406_1000264_pt1 | contig 44466 bp, 33 predicted proteins | sample COGITO_mtgs_1204_FD_184808 | JGI IMG/M metagenome (GOLD analysis project Ga0209406, IMG submission 184808) | Pelagic marine microbial communities from North Sea - COGITO_mtgs_120426 (SPAdes) (version 2) | ecosystem: Environmental > Aquatic > Marine > Epipelagic ... | reverse complement strand
ACCTTGCAATCTTGCATAAGAATGTACCACACATTGATCCAGAGGTAGCCACGTCGGCTTCCAATGTTCAAGGTTTCGAAGGTGGCCAGCTTCCTGCTGAGCGTACCATCGGTTTCAACTTGAAGTTTAACCTCTGATTGTCCACCTTTAAAAAATCATGAAAATGAATAAGCAAATTTTCTTCCTGGTGGGCTTGATTGGAGCCTTAGCCTTCACGGGGTGCCAAAAGGACTTCGAGGAAATCAATACCAATCCCAACGAACCAACATCGGTTTCACCTGGTTTCTTATTGACGAATGCACAGAAATCCATCATGGATCGTGTCTATGATTCCTTCTGGGGCAGTCGGCGAGCGATGCAAACGGCGCAATACTGGAGTTCAAATCAGTACTCCAATGAGAGCCGTTATCAGTACCGTGAGACGACTGCCAATGGAGCTTGGGCCTCATTCTATGCAGGACCGCTTCAGGATCTACAAACGATCATTGATTTGAATTCGGGTGATAATGCTGCAGATTATGTAGGATATGGTGACAATGGCAATCAGATTGCCGTCGCCAAAATTTTACAAGCATGGACCTTCCAGCACTTGACCGATGCATTTGGTGATATTCCAATGTCTGCTGCGCTTCAAGGTGGGGAGGACAAAGCACCCGCTTACGACAGTCAAGCGGATGTTTATACAGGTCTTTTGACCCTGTTGAACGATGCGATGGCATCAATGACCTCTGGTTCTGGACCGCAAGGAGACCAGGTCTATGGTGGCAATATGGATCAATGGATGAAGTTCGCGAACTCCTTGAAGTTGCGAGTTGCCATGCGAATGGCTGATGTCAATGGATCTGAAGCGCAAAGTGCAGCAGAAGCGGCATTGGGTTCTGGAATGATCATCGCAGGAAACGAGGACAACGCATTGTTCAATTACCTCGGGGGTGCTCCAAACAATAACCCCATCAATGAAGACGCGAAGACGCGAAATGATTTTGCGGCTTCGAATACCATGGTTGATTTGTTAGGATCTCTGGGTGACCCGCGGGTAGGTGTTTACTATGCACCGGCCGTTTCTTCTGGAGAGTATGCCGGTGAGGTATATGGGTTGGATGAAGCCAATGCGGCATTGACGCCTGACGATGACGTCTCCCAGCGCGGCTCAGCTATCCTAGCGGGCGACTTGGCGGGGATTTACTTCGATGCAGCTCAAACACACTTCTTGGCGGCGGAAGCTGCTGAGCGGGGATGGACGAGCATCTTGTCTGCTGAGGAGCATTACAACGCAGCGATTTCCTTGAGCATGAATTATTGGGGCATTGCTGACGACGCTGCGATTGCAGATTACCTCGCACAAGAAGCTGTGGCTTATGGCACAGCAGAAGGTGAGTGGAAAGAGCGAATCGGACGCCAGAAGTGGATTGCTTTGTACATGCAGGGTTATGAAGGATGGGCAGAGTACCGCCGGCTAGACTTTGGCGTGCTCGTGCCTTGCGCGGATGGTCACTTGCAAGGCGATGGAAGCGTTCCTAATCGATTCACTTATCCGTTGGACGAGCAAACATTGAACAATGCTTCATGGTCAGCTGCGACGGACGGTTCAGACGAAATCACTTCGAAAATGTGGTGGGACGTCAATTGATAAGGACTGAACAATCAAACAAGGAAAAGCCCCGCTCATGCGGGGCTTTTTTGTTTTTAGTTGATTCCGCTACCAGGCGTATCCCAAGTTGAGTTCGCTTGAAATCAATCCCACGAGTACACCCGCACGTGACCGGAGTTAATGCCGTTGCCGGCGTTATAAATCGCCCCAATGGCAACCGTCGTGCCGTCGGAGGAAAGGGAAACGCTCCAGCCGCTCCAATCATCCGTCCGACTTGAACTCAAGAAATTGAATTGTAAAAGAGGATGCTATTTAGAATAACATACAGAAGTGCGGGCAACATTTTCACAGCACGTTCTTTTATTCTCATTCTAATGACAACCGCTGCCAGCATCATGCATGTCAGCAGAAAAGAAGCGACTGATAGCATCAAGGGCTGGGCTAAACCTATAAGCAAACCCAGGCCGCCCAATAGTTGACAACAACTAAGAATGATGCGTTGGTTCTTGAAACCCCAGCGCTCGTATTCTGAGATCATCCGCTTAGAAAAGATGGAGTTGATTCCGTACCCAATAAAAGAAATTGCAGAAAACAGAAGGATAATCCGGTAGATATCCATTGGCTAGATCAGACCGTATTCGAAGGCTGCGATGAACAAAGACAGCAGCAGCAACAAAGCCGAAGGAACGTACTTTTTGAGGGGATTTTTCACTTTCACATGAAAGGCTTGTGCGCAGACCATTAAGAACGCCATGGACAATGCGGCGGCGGCCACCGGTACGTCATACCACACCCCGATAGCCAAAATGGTAGCGAGCGATATCTTGGAGGCACCAACCATGTTTCTGACCAGGTCCGAAAGGCCGTACTGCTTGAACTCCAACACAATGTTGTCGTATCGAAATACCCAAACCAGGATGATGGATGCGGCAATTACAAGCTGCGCTAAGAGAGAAATATTTTCCATGGACTTGGGGGTTAAGCGAGGTGTTTGAGGTAAAACGGGGGATTAAAAATGACCCAACGGGTGCTCCACGTGCAAACTAAGGTAAATATCCGAGTATCCGGCGGTTCATTCAGGGTCTAAATAATCCAAGCCTCATCCATCTTAGATGCTGTATTTGGGTGTTTACCCAAAAAACGGTACCTTGGACAGGGTGAGAGCTCACCGGACTCCACAACGCGCGCTATGAAAGACATAAAATACCTCTTCGCATACACTGTGCCGCTCGCCGCTTACATGTCCTTCATGGGCACGGGTATTTGGACCTACGCCCTTGTGATTTATGCCTTCATTTTTATTCCCTTTCTGGATGTCGTCACTGGAGAGGGCGACCGCAACTTATCCGATGATGACGCGCAATACAAGAAGACCAAATGGATCTTTGATTGGATGCTTTATGTGAATTTGCCTTTGGTTTTTGGGTTGTTATTCCTGCTGCTATCCAACATACACGGAGGGGAATATGCGCCCTATGAATTGGTCGGTCTCGCTTTGTCAGGTGGAATACTGCTTGCCACTAACGGGATCAATGTTGCGCATGAACTTGGACACCGAGCGCCGTATTTTGAACGATTTATCAGCAAAGCCTTGTATGTGCCTTGCCTGTACATGCACTTTTACATTGAGCATAATTTTGGACACCACATCCACGTCGCGACACCGGAGGATGGGGCCACAGCCAAATACAACCAGAACCTCTATTCCTTCTGGGTAAGCTCTGTTTTTAAACAGTACGTCCATGCTTGGAAGCTGCAGTTTCAACTGCTCGAGCGACAGAAACTTCCTTTTGTTTCTGTCAAAAATGACATGCTCTGGTATCATGTGATTCAACCCCTGTACTTGGTGGCGGTTGGGGTGGTTTTCTCTACAGAAACGGCACTCTTTGCTGCGGGAGTAGGTGTGATCTCTTTTTTGTTCTTAGAAAGCATCAATTACATCGAGCACTATGGATTGCGGCGAATGAAAACAGCGTCGGGCAGGTATGAACGCGTCCAACCTCATCACTCCTGGAATTCTGACTTCAATGTTGGGCGCATCGCCTTGTATGAATTGACCCGTCACAGCGATCACCATTTCAAGTCTTCCAAAAAGTACCAGACGCTTAATAGCCACCAGGAGAGCCCGCAGCTTCCGTTGGGGTACCCTGCCTCTATTTTGCTCAGTTTCTTCCCGCCGCTGTGGTTCTATGTCATGAATCCACGGGTTCCCGCCGCCATGAAGCCCGACTATGCATCTCATTGACTCAACCTCAGAGCCGCTCACACAGGCCACACAAGCGTTGTTTTCCTCCAAAACGAGGGGACGCATTTTAGAGCAAAGCCTGCTTCTCTTCAATCAATCTGGTTTCGGATCGGTCACCACGGCCTCCATTGCCAAAGAAGCTGAGGTGCTGGAGGGTTCGCTTTGGTATCACTTTCATTCCAAAAAGGACATCCTCACTGCGCACCTTGCCCTTGTGCAAGCTGCCTTTGAAGAGCAAAACACGCTGGCCAATTCGTCTGACCCGCGAACAATCATTGAAGGGGTTTTTCAATCGTATGATGTAATCTGGGACTTTCGGTACATCCTGCGCGATGATTTCCGCAGCCTTTTGAAAGACGATCCAGCCATGTTGGCTGTAACCGAAAAAATCAACCTTTATTTCGACCAGTGGGCAGAAGAGAGAATCCGCCATTCACATGTACATGGTGTTTTGGAAATCCCCCAAAACGACATGGAGGGCATTTCTGAAATCATTCTTGTCATCGGCCGCTATTGGTTGGATTTTTCATCGAAGAAATACCCTGAGACTCCGCATCAAACACTCCGAAAAAAAGGGTTGGCCCACATTTTTACGGTACTCCAACCCTACCTCAATTCAGAATCCCGTTCTCTTGTTGAGCGGGGCTTGAGAAATCGGTAAAAAACCGTTCGTGTCAGATGATCAGAGAATGATCCAGGTCGCCGCTTCAACTTCAGCGCCTATCCGCAACTTTGCAATGTGCATGCCGGGAGACAAACGAAGCTCAACCCTTTGTCCGGGGGCCAGCTCCAATCCAGCCACCACCCTCTGACCTCTCGCGTTGTAGACCTCAAGGTTGGCCTGCTGCATTGAGGCGTTTCGGATGTATCCCCCTCCCTGACCTGGGTTTGGATGCACATCCAGCTTATCGGAAACCACTTCCTCTACTTGCAAGGCACACGCCAGCTCCAGGTTGACATTCACCTCAGCAGCAAAAGCATCGAGCGCATCCAATCCATTGAGATCGTCTTTCAAAAAAGCATCCAACCATGGAATCGTCACGCCCAATGTCATCTCCAACTGTTCTGCGTGAGGAAGCCCATTGAAGCCTAATTCACCAAAGTCACATAATGTTCCAGGATCGGCAAATCCACAATGGCCTCCATCTGCAATCGAAACAAACGCGCGGCAAGGTGAATTTACAGCGCTCTCGTACAGTGGGGTATGTTGGGTGCTCGGGGGGGTAACTGCATCGCCTGATCCAGAAATCACCAGCAAAGGCACGCTCATTTCCGATCCCACAGCAAGAGCCGAAGGACTTGTTTCTGCTGGGGCCAGAGCCACAACGGCATCAATCACGGGTTGCTCCGCAGCCGCCAACCAGGCTGCTCCACCCCCCATGCTATGACCTGCAATGGCCACGCGACCGTTCAAAACATTTTCCAATAAACCACTTACATCTCCATCCGCGACGGCGTTGGACACAAAAGCCAGGTCCAATCCATACATCGCATGATTCGCAGCAAAGCCGAGTTCTGTTCCGAGAGAAACGAACACATACCCCTCCTCCACCAGTCCTTCCGCAAGCCCCTCATAATCTGCTGGGCCCATTGCAAAACCGTGAGCCAACACCACGGTGGGAAAAGGCCCTGACAAAGGCGGTGTCTCGGAGCCGTCCTGCATTGCAGGGTACCAGACCATGCAAGGGATTTCTCGGTCCTCCCGATCCTCATCGATGAGCAGCCAATCAATTTGGCCTATGGCACCCTGAGCATTAAGTGTGCAGCAGAATACACCAACCAAGAACGCTGTGAACATGAAACGTATCATCCGCGCAAGATAATTCCTTGGGCTTGGACGAAGCCAAAGAATCCATTCGGTTAATTCTAATAATTAAAACAAACGGGGTTAAATTCGTCGTTAGAGCCATAATTACACCTGAAATGCCTGGTGGGTTCATCGAAAAATTCCCATGCGTTTATCACTCCTCCCTCTTTGTGCATTCTTCGTTGTCACCGCTCATGCACAGATCGACTTCCCTTTCGACTTCGAAACAGCCGAGACTACCCCTGAACTTGTTGATTTTGAACAGGCCGTTTCCTCGGTAGTCCCGAACCCGAATCCCAACGACAACAACCCCAGCGCTACCGTCGCAAAAATGGTGCGCCAACCCGGTGGTGAAATGTGGGCTGGATCCATTGTCACCCTTCCTGCATACCTCGATTTGTCGGAAATCGGCGCCATTCGTATGAAAGTCCATGCGCCTCTCACGGGATCGGTTATGAAGATGAAACTGGAAGGATTGGCTGTGTCTGAATTGGATGCCATCACGACGGTCTCCAATGATTGGCAAGAACTGGAGTGGGACTTCACTGGGCTTCCGTCCGGCGTATTCAATCAATTGGCCTTCATGCTCGACTTCGGGTTGTACGGAGACGGAACTGATCTCTCCACATTTTATTTCGACGATGTAGAGTTATTCGATGGCGCGGGAGAGCTCATTCAAGTCGACCTGCCCATCACCCACGAAGACGAAAACGTGCATTACCAAACCACTTCCTTTGCAGGAAACTTTTCCGGTCTAAGCGTGGATCCGACAGATGAAACCAACAAGGTGACGAAGGTGACCAAGCATTATTTGGCGCTCGACTATGCAGGAACCACCGTCAGCACGCCTCTTGGATTGTCTTCTCCTATCCCCCTTGAGTCCGGATACACCACAATCAGTGTCGATGTTTACTCGCCAACCGCTGGACTCCCTGTGCGTCTGAAGGCAGAGGAGTACATGGACATGAGCCACAGTGTTGAAACGCAGGTTAACACAACAACGAGCTACGAGTGGGAAACTTTGACCTTTGATTTATCCCAACCTGTGCCTGGGACGCAGGCATTGAACCTCAATTTTGATTATCGAATCTTGTCCATCTTTTTTGACTTTGGCAATCCCGGTTTCATGAGTGGCAGCGTTGATTATTACTATGATAATGTGGTACATAATGGCAATCCTTCTTCCATCACAGAGACTGGGGGGTCGACCAACTGGTTGTACCCCAGCGCCATCATTTCAGGTGGGTTTGTGAATGTCGCAGCCGAGGCGGGAAACTTCGAGCGATTCCGAATTTACACTGCGCTCGGGCAGGTAGTCTACGATGGTTGGATCAACGGAACGACCCGAATTGCCTTGGCTGACATGGCGCCCGGCGTCTACGTTTGTAAGCTCGGAGAAGAGCAGCCTTTGACTCAAAAAATTACCGTCGTTTCCCAGCGCTGATTACGGCACTTTGTGTCCCCAACTTGCTTCTGTCAGCGCAAACCAGTCTTCCTGTTCCAAAGGAATTTCATGGGCTGATGCCATGGATTGAAGGCGGTCTCCTCGAGTCGTTCCTACAACCGGTATGATGCGCGCTGGATGGCGGTGCAACCAGGCAAGTAGCAGGCATTCTGTTGTGCAATCGTACTTCTTGAGCAAGCGCTGAATCACCGGTTCCAATCGACCGCGCACCTCGTCTTGGGATTTAAAATAACTCCCTAAGGGGGACCAAGCCATGGTGCCTATGCCGTGGGTTTGATGGTGGTCGAGGGTGCCGTCTAGCAGCGGAGCTGTATGCGTGATAGAGCAAGCTATTTGGTTCCACTCCGGTGTGATTTCTTGACCAATCAGGTGAAGTTGCGAAACAGTAAAATTGGACACGCCCCAGTGCCTAATTTTTCCCTGCGCCTTGAGCTTTTCGAGGGTTTCGACCGCTTCTTTTGGGTCCAACAAAGGACTCGGTCGGTGCAGTAAAAACACATCGATGTAGTCCGTCTTCAGATGCCGCAAGCTGTTTTCCAAAGAACGACGGATGTGCTCTTTCGAGTAGTCATAGTGCTTTACAGCGTGCGGGGATTCTGGTGAGGGATATCGGATTCCGCATTTTGTTATGAAGATTGCCTCCTCCCGCTCAACCTGCGATGCGGCGAAGGCTGTTCCAAAATCCTGTTCTGTTGTATAACCACCGTAAATATCCGCGTGATCAAACGTGTGCACTCCCGCTTCTACTGCTGATTCAATCAAATCAGCTATTTGGCGAGCAGATAATTTGGCGCCCCACGCGCCCCAATTCATGGTTCCTGCAATGATGGGAGATAGCTTCATTAGATTTTCGATAACAGTGTTTCAGGCCCACCTCAAATTTGCAACCATCAGCGCACATGGACAAGCAGCATCCGACATCATAGCGGGAACAAAAAAGGAGCCCTTCTGAGCCCCTCTTTCTGTACGTTTTGTTGTGACGGATTATGCGCGGTCCAGGTCCATGACCTTCGCCCAAGCACGAACGAAGTCATTCACAAACCGCTCTTGCCCATCAGCACAACCATACACCTCCGCAATGGCCCGAAGCTCTGAGTTCGACCCAAAGATGAGGTCCGTGCGCGATGCCGTCCATTTGGTCTCGCCTGAAGCACGATCTGACCCAGCAAAACCCTCCGAGACGGGGTCAATTGCCTTCCAGGTGGTGTTGAGGTCGAGAAGGTTCACAAAGAAGTCATTGGTCAATTCCCCTGGACGCTCCGTGAATACACCGTGCATGGAACCATCATAATTCGTCCCCAAAACACGCATGCCACCAACCAACACCGTCATCTCGGGCGCAGTCAAGGTCATTAATTGAGCCTTGTCGATGAGCATTTCTTCCGTGGACGCTGTAGCACTCGATTTCTTGTAGTTTCGGAATCCGTCGGCTCTCGGCTCGAGTACCGCAAATGAATCGATGTCTGTTTGCGCTTCGGTTGCGTCGCCTCTACCAGGGGTAAACGGCACGGCTACCTGATGACCCGCTTTCGCTGCAGCTTTCTCGACACCCGCACAACCCGCCAAAACAATCAGGTCCGCCATGGATACCTGTGTCCCGCCCGCGGCATTGAAATCCTTTTGAATATCCTCCAGTTTATCCAGCACTTCACTTAATTGCGTTGGGTTGTTTACTTCCCAATACCGTTGAGGAGCCAATCGAACACGGGCACCGTTTGCGCCTCCGCGCTTATCACTTCCCCGGTAGGTCGATGCGGAAGCCCAGGCTGTTGAAACCATTTGGGATACCGTTAATCCTGACTCCATCACTTTGGCTTTAAGAGCCGCTACATCGCTATCACTTAGTCCTGTTCCAACTGCGGTGGGAACGGGATCTTGCCAAATCAATTCTTCCGCAGGCACCTCAGGTCCGAGGTAGCGATGAATCGGTCCCATATCGCGATGTGTAAGCTTGAACCAAGCTCGCCCAAAGGCATCCGCAAATTCTTCTGGGTTTTCATAAAAACGCTTTGAGATCACAGCATACTTTGGATCCATTCTCAGCGCCAAATCCGTTGTCAACATGATCGGAGTATGGCTCTTGGAGGCATCGTGGGCATCCGGAACACTTCCTTCGCCGCCGCCGTTTTTAGGCCTCCATTGTTGCGCACCTGCTGGGCTCTTCGTGAGCTCCCACTCAAAACCAAAGAGGTTTTCGAAGTAGTTGTTGCTCCATTGAATCGGTGTCGTGGTCCAGGCGCCCTCTAAGCCACTTGTAATCGTATCGCCGCCCGCTCCGGTACCGTGTGTGTTTTTCCATCCCATGCTCTGCTCCTCAATCCCTGCACCTGCTGGTTCAGCACCTACGTACTTTTCGGGATCAGCTGCACCGTGGGTTTTACCAAAGGTGTGTCCCCCCGCAATCAACGCAACCGTTTCTTCGTCGTTCATGGCCATGCGCCCGAACGTCTCCCGAATATCCCGCGCAGAAGCGAGTGGGTCTGGATTGCCATTCGGCCCTTCTGGGTTGACATAAATCAATCCCATCTGAACCGCGGCTAATGGATTTTCAAGTTCGCGGTCTCCTGTATAGCGCTTGTCAGCCAACCATTCGCCTTCAGAGCCCCAGTAGATGTCCTCTTCGGGTTCCCATACATCTGCGCGTCCACCTCCAAACCCGAAGGTCTTGAATCCCATGGACTCCAGAGCGCAATTTCCCGCCAAGATCATCAGGTCGGCCCAAGAGATCTTCTTTCCGTACTTCTGCTTCACCGGCCACAACAACAGACGCGCCTTATCCAGGTTCGCATTATCGGGCCAGCTATTCAAAGGAGCAAAGCGCTGCGTGCCCGCTCCAGCTCCACCGCGACCGTCAGCAATTCGGTAGGTTCCGGCACTGTGCCACGCCATGCGAATAAAAAATGGACCGTAATGACCATAGTCTGCCGGCCACCAATCCTGTGAATGCGTCATAACGCGGTTAATGTCCTCTTTGAGGGCCGCATAATCCAGTGATTCAAATTCCTTCTTGTAATCGAAGTCTTCCCCCATGGGGTTGGATAATTCCGAGTTCTGGCGCAAAATACTCAGGTTGAGCTGGTTAGGCCACCAATCCGTGTTTCGCGTTCCTCCACCCGCGCTTTGTTTCAAAGCTCCCCCTAAGAATGGGCACTTGCTTTCGCTGTTCACGTTGTACGTGTTTTTGGCGTTTGCGTGTGGGTTTTCGTTGCTCATTTCTTGTGATATTTTAGGTTCTATGTTCGGTTTAGCGCTTGCACGCGCAGCTGTAAAATTACGATGGACCCGGCGACTAAATCAAGGGTTTTATCCCCTCCAAATGAACCGAGGTTCCACTCGCAGTGGTGTAAGACTTTTTCGGTCAGTGGATCATCATTTTTCGTGTCCCAAGGAGCTTGCCCGACTTGGAAACAAGCCGAACAATGTAGGTGCCAGGTGAAAAGCCCCGAATGTCTACCCATCCAGACAACCCCGCTTGATCGACCCAAAACCGCGAAACGTTGTACGCCCCTTCTTGGCCCAGCATGGAGGTCAATAGAAGCTGTTCGGGAACTCCAGACTCCACACCTGAGTACGAAAACGCCAACCGCCCCGCCGAGTCAAGGTACACCTGGAGCTCGTTTGATTTACCCACCTCGCTTGTTTCAGTAGACTGATTCCACGCGTCAAAAACTCCTTGCAGCTCCGTAATCGGCTCAACACCTTCAGGGGTAATAGACACGTTCAAATCAAGTGTAAGGTTGTTGGGGTCATCTCCTGGAAAAGCAACCCGAATGAAGGCACTTCGTGAACTAACCCCTTCCTCCAAGCACCGTGAATCAGCTCCTGGCACATTTGCCCCCTGCAACGCCGCCATCAACCGCTCAGCCAATGTGCCCGACGTTTCTGTGAACCCTTGCTCCATCGCCTCGAGTATTGATGCGTCCAAGAGGATGTTTCCTTGTATCGCATAATCTTCTCCCACAAGGTGACCGTGGTAGTCCATACAAGCCTCTCCTGTGAAAGCGTCAGCGCGTGCTGAACCTGTTACCAGATCGACCGCACCATATTGCCGTATACCGGGTGAATCTTGAACGTCGTTGGATTCCAACCAATCCATAAGTTGCGTCGGGCTGGCACCCTCTATAAACTGTTCGTGGGCATTCGATTGATTTGCGGGATGCCAATAGCTTTGCGTATGAATCGCCCCGTGGTCGGGAACAACGTCCGAAATAATGATGGCGCCACCCGCGATATCATCATCGTCCAAACACGTCGCACCCGCTGAGCCGACTTGCCCTGTGGTGATGTCCACCGCTACAATGCTAAAGGTGTCCTGAGCCGAGGTGCTCGCAACGCTTATCGTAAAAAACAAAAGCGCCGTAAAAACAGCGCTTTTCATTCGTTCTATTTGTTCCATCAAAACCGCTTTAGAGCAGGTTGATGCGCTGAGCAAGCGCGTCTTTGTAGCTGCCGCCAACTGGAATTTCTTTTTCCATTCCCGCAATGGTAATCATCGAGTATTTGATGCTTTCAATGGCTTCAATGTTGACGATGTAGCTCCGGTGCACTCGCATAAAGTCCGGTCCGCTCAGCTTTGTTTCAACATCCTTCATGGTGGAATGGATCGTGTAGCTTTCGTTCGTGGTGTGGACTACGACATAGTCTTTCAGCGCCTCCACAAAAAGCAAATCGCTGTTCTTAACCCGAATCAAGCGGCTTCGGTTTTTCACAAAAATGATGTCTGTGTCATCCTTGTGCTCCGCCAAACTTCTCAAAAAATCCGTCTCTTGACGCATTTCCAGCTCCTTGCCGTGCTTGTGCAGGGCCATTTCTACGGCCGTCTGGATATCAACATCCTTGAATGGCTTCAAAATGTATCCGTGTGGCTCGGCGAGTTTCGCGTCGTTCAGTGTGTTCTCGTCCGCATAAGCCGTCAAAAAGACGACGGGAATGTCGATGTTCCGCTTAATTTCTTCGGCGGCCGCAATCCCATTCATGTCGCCTTTGATCATGATGTCCATGAGTGCTAAGTCTGGCTTGTGTTTCATGGCCATGGAAATGGCGTCCTCACCGTTATCCGCAGAAGCCACAACGTTATAACCTAGGTTTCCTAAGCAACGTTCGATGTCCTTGCGAACAATGCTTTCATCTTCTGTTACGAGAATATTTATGGGCATATCAAGTGGTTTCTTTGGTTGCGTCTAAAACGTCACGGGGGTAAATCTAACCAAAAATGATGCCCCCGTCTCAATATCTAACGCCTTATCGCTCTGTTTGTTATCCACAACGAGCGCTCCGTCCAATTGGTCGGTTAAAGCTTGAACCAAATACACCCCCAAGCTCTCATTGGTTTCAATGTCAAAATTATCGGGCAAACCGACCCCGTTATCTGCGACCTCAATTTCCAGTTCGTCGCCTTTCTTTTCAACGCGCAAAAATATTTTTCCCGTTTCTCTTCCTTTGAAAGCGTATTTTAAACAATTAGAAACCAACTCATTAACTATTAATCCACATGGGATCGCTTGTTTCAGATTGATGTAAATGTCGTCCAGCTGACTGGTCAATTCCACGCGAGCAGAAATGTTAGAATAGCTCTGGATCAGGTTCTGGGTTAGTCGTTCCAAATAATCCGCAAAACCAATGGAGCTAAAATCAGAATTTTGGTACAGGCTTTCGTGAATAAAGCTCATTGTCGAAATCCTGTTTTGGCTTTCCTCCAAAACATCCAACATCTTTTGGTCGTCCACAAACCGTCGCTGCAGGTTAAGCATGCTTGAGATGACCTGTAAGTTGTTCTTCACCCGATGATGGACCTCTTGGAGTAAAACTTCCTTTTCCTTCAGTGCTTCACGAATCTTATTGTCGATCTCTTTTCGTTCTGTTATGTCGTACGCTATACAACTCAATTCCTCTGTTCCTTCTTCAAATACAACGGGGTTGACAAAGAGTTGGTACCACGCCACCTCTCCGGATTGCGTGACCAGCGGAAGTTCAAATTGCTGCTGGGTGCCCTGCGCTGCGCGGGAGAAAAGTCTGAATTGTCCTTGATAAAGGCTTTTTTCTGTGAAGTTTTTCAGGGTTTCTATAATAGGCGTACCAATTTCCGTGTCAAACCCGAACTGTTCTTTGAGTGTGTGTCTTAGGTTTTGGTTAACCGATGTCACCCGAAGGTCCTTGTCGATGGTAAACATCAAGAGATAGCGCGTTGAGTTGAAAATCGATTCTAGTTTGGCAGATTTTTCCCTTGCATCACGCTGATAGGCTCTGACTTCAGAAACATTCGAGTAAATGCAACGCAACCCGATTAAGTCGCCTTGATTGGTTGTTTGCACTGAACCACCCCCCAACACCTTCAATATCGAACCGTTTTTGTTTCGAAAGTTTAATTCGTTGTTCTGGCCGGCCAACAATTCCATCCAGTTTTCTTTGTTCTCGTTTGTTGGAGTTTCAATAACGTCTGGAATCAATACCGACTTCAGTTCTTTTGGTGAGTATCCCAGGGATTCAAAGAAAGCGGGGTTCGCATATTCAAGCCCGCCTTTTGCGTTGACCTGAAAAACCAAGTCGCTCGCGTTTTCCAGAATATCGCGGTAGCGCTCATCGCTTCTTCTAAGTTCTTGCTCTGCAAAACGGATATCTGTGATGTCTCTCCCGACAAGTACATAGCCTGTGCCCTCCCCTTTTTCATTTTGCAAAGACGCAATTGAAATCAACATCTGAAACACCTCTCCTGTCGATCGCTTTCCTGAAATTTCTCCCGCATAGTATCCTTGGCGATCCAAATCAGAGATAATGTTTTCTGCGTCCTCGGGGTTGCTCAAAAAATCAGCCGCAGTCATGTCTTTTACATCGTCAGCGCTCATCCCAAACTCCACAGACGCTGCGTGATTGAATTGCAGAATGTTTCCTTTTACATCCAACGCTACAATCATATCAATGGAACTCTCAATGATGGATCGATTAAAGCGCTCGGCACCTTCTAACTGCTTTTGGGTTTCCCGGTGCTGCAGAATTTCCTCCTTCAACAAAACGTTCGCCTCTTCGGCTGATGTTCGCTTCAGTTGTTCACGGACCAATTGCATCTGCGTCGATAGGTCGTTCATTGTAATTTGAACGGCCGGTTGATTATCAAAAAAGGAAAGGACCATTTGAACCCCCACCTCTTTTAATTGCTTGTCCATCATATTCACCTGCACTTCCAAGTAGGTAGTTTTCTCTCCGTTGAGAATTCGATCGATGTCTTCTTGAATTGGGGAGCGATCAGACGGTGCAAAAAACTGAATAACCTCTTGGTCAAACACCTCCTCTTCCTCTATGCCTAAAATTTCCAAACCCGCTTGATTTGCATACCGTACGCGGCCATCCACCGCTAAAAGCAACCCAAACGGATTGGTCTCCACAAGCAACCTGAACCGCTCTTTGGTTTGCAGAAGGTCTTTTGAAATTTTTCTCTTATCTGTGATATCCAGAAGGGCCAGGGCTTTGAAGCCCGACTCCTTGTCTACGATCGTCATTTTTCCCTCCACTACGATTGGTTTGCCACCCGCGTTGACAAATTCAAATTCCAAAACCTCATCCAAACGGCTCATCAAGCGCTTCCAATTGCGCTCTCCTAATTGGGCTTCCCAGTCGATTTCACCTAATTCCTGGGCTGTGTTGACACCCATTGTAATCCACATCTGCGCATTTGAGTCAACCGCTTTGTTGTTGTTGATGAGAGCTAGCCCTTCGATGGTCCCATTGGCTAAACCCGTGTAAAGCGTCTTATTATATCTCAGCGCAGTGGCCAGCTCATCCGCATCTCGCACGTCCTTAAAAACCGCATAATAATAGCCATTCAGACAACCTGAATGCACTGTGTGCGGTTTTTCGTTGTTTGATACGTTCCAAGTAAATGGCTCATGGCTACTCGCTGCAATGATCCGTTCCCCTGCTTCTTTTGCCCGCTCTATTTCGCTTTCAGAAAGCATTTGCCTTCCTGCATTGTTCACGTAAACCGCCGCTCCATCCTTGTCAAATACCAAAGCAGCATCCGTGCATACATCTATCCAATTTGCAATATGGGGATCAAGTTTCATGGCTCAGAGACGAAGTTAATCGCCAGAAGGTTCAGTTTTTCGTGAAGCGCTGTCCTTGAGCCGTTGTCCGTCAATTCGAAACAGCTTTCCTCGCTTATAATCGAGGGTTTGAATCAATGTTTGGTTAGGTCCATAAAACATCCATTTTCCATCTCTTTCACCTAAATCATATCGTTCAACTCGAACCATTGAACCTTGTGTGTCTTTGTAAATGTGCTTTCCTATCGGAACTCCACTTTCGTAAGAACCTTCAAATTGCTTTTGCCCATTCGGGTGAACATGCACCCAGTCACCGTCGCGTTCATCGTCTAAATAGTTTCCTTCTTCTTTGTGATCGTTGACATCCATAACCCAGGGTCCTTGCTTTAAACCGAAATCATACGTGCCCTGAACAATGAGTTTTCCATTGAAATCCCATTCACGAAAAAGACCACTCGCTTTGCCATTGCGATACGACTCATCTCGATGAATGGATCCATTCAAATAATACCATTTCCAATTTCCGTGGTATGCGCCTTCCTTGTATTTCCCTTCTTGAACTAATTCGCCTGATTCTGCATAAAATTTCCACAGCCCTTCACGCTGTCCATTTTGATATCCTCCTTCCGATTTTAATTCGCCCGACGTATAAAATTGTTTCCACGATCCAACCCGCTTGCCTTGGGAGTTGGTAATGCCTTTTCCAATCATTACACCCGCGTCATACAGCGCTCCAGCTATAATTGTTCCCTCATTATCGTATTCAGAATAGGTACCTACTCGTTTTTCATTTTCATATGTTGCCCGCGATGCAACAGTCCCATTCTCATGAACGGTTGTCCGAACATCAATTTCTACTGTTTCTTCTGCATCCGAAATCACCTCTCCATCCAGGTATTTCTCTACCCGATCAAGCTGACCCCATTGATCATAAAACCGAAACAACCCATTTCTTTTTCCTCCCTTCCAAACACCTTGCTCTAAAAGAATACCGGAATCCGACCACTCCATCCAGGTACCTGTTTTAGCGTTCTTTTCGTCGTAACGATTAATTTTTTCAATGCCCCTTAAATATCCTTTCTGATAATCCAACAACGAAATAACTCGACCATCTAATGCAAATTCCCGCCCTTTACCATCCTCTAAATCAGCTCTGTAAGGAATTGACTTTCGTTTTTGTCCTGATTCATCATACAGATTTGTCCAACCTGATTTTTTATCTTCTTTAAACTGGATTTCCTCTTTTATCGTGCCATTAGAGAAATATACTCGCTCCCATCCTGATTTTTGATTTGCCACATATTCCACTGTTCTGACCTTTGTTTCCGTGGAATCAAAAAATACCCACTCACCGTGAAGTAAAAAGTTCATTCGAGCACCTACACTCTTGATGTTTCCGTTGGTAAAATATGAGGTCCATGTTCCTTCTGGTTTTCCGTTAACTAAGCATCCTTCACTTGCTTTTTTTCCCGATGGAAAGGTATATACCGTCCAATCACAATTCACTGGAATTTCCTGCGCTGAGGCAAAAGATGTAATCAACACACACCATAGTAATATTCTTTTATTCTTAGAAAATAAAGCAATAGTAGTAGGCTTGTTCATTGTGTGTATAAGGAGAGGCAATGGATGTAGGAATTTTCAGTTTTTCACAAGATTAAGGCAGGTTGCAAACAGCGTTTTTTAAAAGGTTAGACTGATTTTCAAGGCTTAAAGATGGTTTTAAACAAGCAGTGTATGAATGAATGGTCTGATAATTTATGATCAAATGATTGGTCGATAACCTTGGAAAATAGGCGCATAATATGGAGTAGAAATTAGACGGAAAAAGTTTGGAATTCTGATGACGTAATTTGCTTGCACGAGAATTTCGAAATTGAAAGAGAAGTTGTTTTGAAGTTGTTCACCAAAGAAATGTGCTATCAACCATCTGCTTGTTAATTAACTTGCCAAAAAATAGGACACCATGCGTATATCAATTGGAGGAGATCATGCAGGGCCTGCATTGAAAAAGGCACTCACAAGGTACTTAGAATCGGAGGGTAATACGGTGGTCAATCGAGGCACAGATTCAACAGACAGTGTTGATTATCCGGATCATGCGCACGCGGTGGCTGCGGATGTTGAAGCGAAAGAAGTGGATTTCGGAATTTTAATTTGTGGATCAGCCAACGGAGTGGCCATGTCAGCAAATAAGCATCAAGGGGTAAGAGCTGGTTTAGCTTGGAACCCAGAAGTTGCTCAACTTGTGAAGCAACACAACAATGCGAATGTTTTGTGCATTCCAGCTCGGTTTGTCTCGGAAGATGAGGGATTGGAAATTTTAAAAGCGTACATGAGCCAATCTTTTGAGGGCGGCAGGCATGAGCGCCGTGTAAGTAAAATATCCTGTGCACTTGCGGGACTGGCATTGATGTTTTTTTCTGTGAATGAAGGACTTGCTCAAGACATCGTGATCCCTGAATCATACAGGTCTTCCATTTCTGCTTCGGATTTAGAAAACCACTTAATGGTTTTGGCGAGCGATGCGTTTGAAGGCCGGGAGACCGGTGAGCCGGGCGCAGACAAGGCCGCAGCCTACATTGCGAGTTACTTTAAATCAGTGGGAATTGCTCCATACGATGGAGATTCTTATTTCCAACCGGTAGAGCTGGTTCGATCTCAAATTGAAGGCGGATCAGCTTACGTTGGTGGTCAGGGGTTGGTTTTTTTAGATGACTACCTGTTTTATCCCGGCATCAAAGAGCCCGTGATGAACGACTTACCAATGATGGCTATTTCAGACGTGCAGGATTTGCAAGATGTCGACGTAAAAGGCATGGCGGTGGTTGTGCAAGCGGCAACGGAAGGCGGAGAAACCCGCTGGCAGACAGGATTGAATACTTTGCGCACAGCCGCATCAGAACAAGGCGCAGTTGCGGTGATCGTCGTAGGGGATGATTTATCCGTGGTACGGAGTAGAATGAAGCCTTGGTTGCTCCGTAAATCTTTGCGATTAAACAGGGAGGGCGAACCAGAAGAACGGGAAGGAACACGGATTCCAACCTTTATGGTGGAGGCTCCAGCCACAGCGAATTGGTGGACCGGTTCAGCAATAAAGTCATGGAAGAGGTGGTCGAAAAAAACACAAAAAGGACAACCGCTTGCCCCTACCCTGCTTCCACAAGCGACATGGAGTTTTGAGTTGTCAGCGACGGCTGACGATGTCACATCAAACAACGTATTGGGCTTTATTCCTGGGCGAGACTCCGTTTTGAGAGATGAGGTACTTGTGATTACAGCGCACTATGATCATGTAGGAATTATTGACGGGGAGATTCACAACGGAGCAGACGACGATGGTTCTGGTACCGTCACCGTACTGGAGCTGGCCGAGGCGTTTATGAAAGCGGTTAAAGCGGGAGACGGTCCAAGGAGGAGTGTTTTATTGATGACGGTTGTTGGTGAGGAAAAGGGATTGTTGGGAAGTGAATGGTATGCGGACCACCCTGTTTGGCCTTTGGAGAACACAGTTGCAAACCTCAACATTGATATGATCGGCCGGGTGGATGAGAGCCACGCAGATGAAGAGCGTTACGTCTACCTGATCGGTTCAGATAAATTGTCAAGCGAACTGCACGAAATCAGCGAAACAGCCAACACAACATATACCAAGCTCGCGCTGGATTACACATTCAACGCCCCTGATGACCCCAATCGCTTTTACTACCGGTCAGATCATTACAATTTTGCCAAGAACAACATACCGGTAATCTTTTATTTCAGCGGTGTGCATGAGGATTATCACCGTCCAGGCGATGACCCGGAGAAAATTTTATACGATAAGACGGCTGAAATTGGTCAGCTTGTGTTTTGCACTGCCTGGCAATTAGCAAATCAAGACAAACGGATCGAAGTGGATCGAGTTAATGATTTTCCAGAGAAGTAAGCGGTGCTAAATAACGCTTAAACACGGCAACCTCCTGTTCATATAGAGTCCCTGTAGCAGGACCATTAAAACCAGAGTGCACATAAACGGTGCCATCCCTGTGAACGAATAACGTGGTTGGAAAACTGATCACCTGATCGAGAAACGGAAAGGCATCAGCGGCAACCTGCTTGTTCGCTTTGCCTCCAAGGTAAATAACCCAATCCATTTGCATTTCGGACTGAAAGGACTGAATGCGTTCATAGGCATTGAGCGGAGAATCGGGCCGTTCGAACGCCACGGAAAGCATCTGGTTTCCGTTGGGCCGCACAACCTCCTTAAGCAACCGGACTTCGTCCATGCAATTAGGGCACCATGAGCCAAGAATATCAACAACCAAAGGCATCTCACCATCTGGGACCAAAGAGACCTCCACCGGAGCACCTCCCGGATCAACGACCCGCACAAAAAGAGAATCCAAAGGCACGGACAGCATGCGGATTGAATCCTTTTTTGGCCACGGGTCCGCCTTTTTTCCTTGCCATGAGACTCGGTAGTGATTTCCACTGTAAAACGACCCCAACGTCCAGTTTCCATCTTCCCATATGCCTGTAATGCAGTACAAATGCGCCCCATCGAAGGTCTGCATGGTTAGAACACCCTCGAGAAACGTGCCGCTGAGATAGCGGTAGTCACCTGTTGGGGTGCGTATGGTGCCTTGGACACCGGCCTCTGTTGAAGTCAAGTCAAGTTGGGAGGTGGCAACGTCACTTTCATCGCCTTCACCAAACCAGACGTCCCACGTGCCTTCAATTGCAGTGGATTCAGACTGTGTCGTCCGAGTGGTTATTTCAAACGGAACTTGGTACGGGTATCCGTTTTTTTTAGGCCGCAAAGAATCAGTCCAAACACCTTGGTTTAACTGTGCCTCACCTGTGGCCAATGATCCCCCAAAGACAGGAACTCGGTATACAGTGTCGTTGACGCGTTCCAACACCAAAACTTCTGCTCCGTTCTGGATTTGCCACGAATCTAGCTCGCGCTGAATGGGAAATACAGCACGTGTCGAGTCGTTCAGAACAAACTCAACGAACTGATTTTCAATGGGCTGACTACACGCCAAAAACAAGGAAAGGAATCCTAATGCCCAGCAAAAATGAAGAGGTCGCATCAGCCGAGGTCAAACTTGATGCCTTGCGCAAGAGGCAGGGTTGTGCCGTAATTGACCGTGTTGGTTTGTCGACGCATGTATGCTTTCCACGCATCACTTCCAGATTCACGCCCCCCTCCTGTTTCTTTTTCGCCTCCAAATGCACCACCAATTTCCGCACCAGAAGTACCGATGTTGATGTTGGCGATTCCACAATCGGAACCCGCGGCAGAAATAAAGCGCTCGGCTTCACGCATGTTGTTGGTCATAATCGCAGAAGACAATCCCTGTGCTACTCCGTTTTGCAGATCGATGGCTTCTTCCAGCGTATCGTAAGGCATGATATAGAGCAATGGAGCGAAGGTCTCGTGCTGCACAATCGCCATATCATTGCGGGCTTCAGCGATGGAAGGGCTTACATAACATCCGCTCTCATATCCAGCCCCATCAAGCTTACCTCCTTTGACTAAGAACGTTCCACCCTCGGCTTCGACAGCGTCAAGCGCGTCGAGGTACATCTGAACTGCTGCTTGGTCGGTTAAAGGGCCAACGTGGTTTTTTTGATCCAAAGGATTCCCAATGCTCAGTTGTTGGTAGGCTTTGGTGAGAACTGTTTTGACCTGGTCGTAGATGGATCGGTGGATGATCAATCGACGGGTTGATGTGCAGCGCTGACCGCATGTGCCAACAGCTCCAAATACGGTGGCCGGCACAACCATTTCCAAATCAGCGTCAGGGGCAATAATAACCGCATTGTTTCCACCGAGCTCAAGCAAAGCACGCCCCAAACGGGCTCCAACCGCTTTACTGACCGCCTTGCCCATGCGGGTACTACCGGTGGCACTAACCAAAGGAATGCGCGTGTCATCGCTTAATTTCTCACCGATGTTAGCGTACCCATTGACAACGCAGCTCAACCCCTCGGGTACATCATTCGCTGCTGCGACTTCGTTCCAAATATGCTGGCAAGCAATGGAGCACAAGGCGCTTTTTTCTGAGGGCTTCCACACACACGAATCACCGCAGATCCACGCCAATGCCGTGTTCCATGACCAAACGGCTACCGGAAAATTAAAAGCAGAGATGATGCCAACGACCCCCAAAGGAAGGTACTGCTCAAACATGCGGTGGTCTGGACGTTCGGAGTGAGTGGTCATGCCGTAAAGCTGCCGACTTAGACCGACAGCGAAGTCACAGATGTCGATCATTTCTTGCACCTCACCCAATCCCTCTTGCAGAGACTTTCCCATTTCATAACTCACGAGCGCACCGAGCGCGTCTTTCTTTTCCCGAAGGGCGTCCCCAAACTGTCGAACAACTTCTCCACGCTTTGGAGCCGGAACAGTGCGCCACTCGATAAAGGCTTGCTGGGCCGCTTCTACCGCACGCTCGTAATCTGCATCTGTTGCGCTGGACAATGAAGCAATCTTTTTTCCATCCACAGGAGAGATGGAGTCAATCGTGGGTCCTGATCCAAAGGATTCGGTCCCGATCATGACACCGTGGTTGTGGGGTTGAATGTTCAGGGTCTGGAGAATACGTTGAATGTCCATGAGAGTGCGGTTAAAAAGATTGGCGCAAAGGTAAACAGCACGAGACGAATGCTATATTCATTAAAACGTTGATAATAAGGGTTTTGCGCGTTTCTATTTTCTCGAGGGTGCCGCACCGTGGCCTTTACAGAACGTCAGAGGCCTGTTTTGGCGCGCTATTGGGTCGATTTCTATATGTTTCACGTGAAACATTAACAAAAGGCTCACCGTCCAAGGTGAACGAGAAGAACCGCGAGATCGGATGCGCTCACCCCAGAAATTCTGGATGCGCTTGATAGGTTAGCAGGTTGTTCCTCTGAAAGTTTTTCTCGAGCCTCGCTGCTGAGGGATTCGAGGGCGTGGTAATTAAACCCTTTTGGTATGCTGATATAATCAAGTCGCTGGAGTTTGTCGGCGACTGCTTGTTCTTTTTCAATGTACCCCTCGTACTTCACCTCGACTTCCAGGCATTCAATGTCGGCAAGCTCTAATTGGTGTTCTTGAGACTTTTGATTGATCGAATCGATGGAAGAAATAAGGTCAGTAAGACCGATGTTAGGCCGAGATAAAAGAGCGATGGACTTTTGCTTCTGTCGGAGAGGGGCGCTGTTCTTTTTTTCAAGAAGGGCTTGAGCTTCGTCTGGCGTCACGCTGGTTTTTTCCAAAGAGGTTCGCATTTTTTTAATCCGCGCCCTCTTGGATTCAAGTGCCTGCAGCCGTGCGTCACTCGCCAACCCCATGGCATGAGATAGGGGAGTTAACCGTTGATCTGCATTGTCTTGTCGAAGGAGGATTCTGTATTCTGCACGTGAGGTGAACATGCGGTACGGCTCTTTCGTGCCTTTGGTGACGAGGTCATCGATCAAAACACCGATGTAGGCTTCGTTTCGTTTGAGAGTTACCGGCTCCATGTTCCACGTGGAACGTGCGGCGTTGATGCCCGCCATGATACCTTGCGCTGCGGCCTCTTCATATCCTGTTGTTCCGTTGATTTGACCGGCGAAAAACAAACCTTGAATGGCCTTGGTCTCCAAACTGTGATGGAGCTGTGTGGGGTGAAAGAAGTCATATTCGACCGCATAGCCGGGTCGGAAAAACCGAACGGATTCGAAGCCAGGAACCGACCGCAAAGCCTTGACTTGGATATCCTCTGGCAGGCTTGTGCTAAATCCATTGACGTACACTTCAACCGTTTCCCACCCCTCTGGCTCAACGAATAATTGGTGTGAATCTTTGGTGTGAAATCGCTCAATTTTATCCTCGATGCTCGGACAATACCGCGGACCCAATCCTTGAATTCGCCCATTAAACATAGGTGAGCGATCAAAACCCTCTCTCAAAATATCATGGACCGCGAGGTTGGTGTGTGCGATGTGGCAGCTGCGCTGATTGGACAAGACGGGCGTATCGGTAAAAGAGAAACGCTGTGGGTTTTCATCCCCCTTTTGTTCTTCAAGGACTTGGTAGTTGATGCTGCGCCCATCAACCCGAGGGGGCGTTCCTGTTTTCATGCGATCCGCACTGAAACCATGTTCTACTAGTTGCTCGGTGATTCCGTGAATTGCTTTTTCGCCCGCTCGTCCGCCTCCAAATTGCTTCTCACCAATGTGCATCAAGCCATTCAGGAATGTGCCTGCTGTGACGACAACAGACTTGGACCGGATGGTGGCGCCAAGTTGGGTTTTGACCCCGCAGCATCGATCGTTTTCGATGATAAGTTCAAGAACAGCGTCTTGCCAAAAGTCGAGTTTAGGCGTCTGCTCGAGCATTAACCGCCACTTCTCAGCGAAGCGCATCCGGTCATTTTGGGTTCGCGGAGACCACATCGCTGGGCCCTTGGATCGGTTGAGCATTCGAAATTGGATGGCACTGTGATCGCTAACGATTCCAGAATATCCACCGAGCGCATCGATTTCCCGTACAATTTGACCCTTGGCGATGCCGCCCATGGCGGGGTTGCAGGACATCTGTCCGATGACCCCCATGTTCATCGTTATGAGCAAGGTGTGGGCACCAAGATTTGCTGCTGCTGCTGCTGCTTCGTTACCAGCGTGTCCTGCGCCAACAACAATGACGTCGTATTCTGGATGAATCATGGATGAAGTTCGTAGTAGCGTAAGATCCACTGTTCCTCAGCTTCACGCATGGCAATGGAATCCTTCTTTGTTTTGTCTTTATACCCTATGAGATGAAGGTTCCCGTGTGCAATAACCCGAAGTAACTCATTGAAAAAGAGTTGTTTATGACTTACTGCGTTTTCTTTTACACGATCAACGGAGATCAAGATATCCGCAGACAAGGTGTTGCCTTCGCAGTAATCAAAGGTGATAATATCCGTGTAGTAATCGTGCTGTAAGTGAGTCTTATTGATCTCAAGTAAGTAACGGTCACTGCAAAAAACAATGGAAATTTCCCCAATGGTTTTTTGGTGCGCTGATGCGAAATCAAGCAACCAAGCTTTGATTTTGCGCCGATTCGGGCAACGAAAGGCATGGTCGGCATTGTGAAAATGAAATGCCAAAGCAGGGTGTTATGTGGTTTGAAAAACACCCTTAAAGGTCAACTCAACAATGCGTCCGTCATCGTCAAATTCACACGCATCCGCCAATTGACGCATGAGGAAAACTCCTCGTCCGTTGGGCTTCTCGAGGTTCTCAGGAGAAGTTGGATCAGGGACGTTTTCGTAATCAAACCCAGCGCCGGAATCAACAATTTTGAAATACAGGTCCGAGGGCTGGATTTCGTATTCAACCACAACTTTCTTATCGGGATCTAATTTATTTCCATGGACAATAGCGTTGTTGACGGCTTCCGTCATAGCGATCAAGACGTCACCATAGCATTCCTCTTGGAAGGTCGTTTCTTCTCGAATCTCGTCGATTAATCGCTCGATGATCGCAATGTTTTCGGGCTCTGAGGTAAATTCCAGTTTATGCATGGTTTCAATCATGGGTCCTATCATTGGGGTGGAAGCTCGGAGTCGGGCTTCGTGAGGTCCAAATTATTGAAATATTCGTTGACTCGGTCACGGTAATAAGCATCCAATTCAAGGGGGATTGTTCGTAACCACTCGGCTTCTCTATTCTTTTGCTCCCGATAATCCAAGAGCGGAGCAGGCTCGGTAGCGAGGTTTTGGTCCCCTGCCTTGGATTTACGTTTATCGTCTTCACCCCGCGTCATCTCTGCATTCTCAGCCTCCAAGAGCCGAACTAAAAGCTGCTGTTGTCGCTCCAATGTTTCTAGTGTGACGTTCTTATTGACAAGGTCTCGCTCCAATTCTTCCATCTCTTTAGCGATGTCGTTCATCTGATTTCCATCTCCCGAGCCATCTCCATTCATCTCTTGGGCCTTCTTTTCGGCCATTTGACGAAGCGCGGCTTGTTGAGCGGCCATTTGAGCGAGCTCTTTGCTGAGCTGTCGTTTTTGTTTTCCGCTGTTGCCCGCGTTGGCCCCCTCGCCCATCATTTCTTTCATTTTTTCGAGCCGATCACCCAAGGACTGTTGCATTTTTTTGATGTCACCAGCGCTAGGGGAGGGTTTAGGTTTGCCGTTGCCCCCTGGCTTTTCACAATTGCCATTCCCGGGCTGTTTTTCAGCCATGTCTTGTTGCATTTGCTGCAACGCGTCATCCAACATTAAAGCGAGGTTATTGAAGCTCGTCATCACATACTGCTGGTTTGTGGTGATGATGTCCGTTTCACGGTCCCCAAAATTACCTAACGCCAGAGCCATGTGGTGGTTGACCAGCCCAACTTCACGGTTCACGGCTGGAGCGAGTTGTGGAATCCGCATGCTGAGCTCAAAAAGTGAATCTTCCACCATGCGCGCGTCGTCTTTAAGACGTCTTTGGGTTTGCCCGTGCACAACATAAGCCGGATCATTCTTGCTGGTGTTGCGTAAATCCGCCATCAAACCCTCCTCCTCAAACGATAATTGAATGATGTTTTCCAGAAGCTCCCTCAATGCGTCCATGTCCATTTCCAGGGCTTCTTCACTGGATTGTTGCATGAGGCTTTCTAGCTGTTGGGCCATCTGTTGCATCTCTTCCGCTGCGGACTGCTGGTTTTGAGAAGCTTTTTTGTTTTTACTCTGTTCCAACTGGTCAGAGCTGTCATTCATCTTTTCTTGAATGGATTCACGCTCTTCCTCCCGGTCCATTGTGGTGTTGGGGTTTTCGAGCTCTTCATTGGATTTTTCCAAATCGTCAAGTTCCTTTTGAATCTCTTCAAACGCTTTATTCAAGGAGTCTTGTTCGGCTTGTAAGCTGTCATTGGAACCCTCTTCATTCCGGGTCTTTTCAGCTAAATCAGCCTGCTTTTCAGCGAGTTCCTTCAGGTCGTCAATGGCCTCCTCCATTTTAACCTCAAACTCCAACTGCTTGAATTGTTCTAACGCCCGATCCAATTCCTTTTCCAACGACTCTTGATCGACCTGCATGTTTTCCAACTGCTCCTGAATTTGTTCCATGGATTCAGGGTCCATTTGTTCCATGAGCCGCTGCATCTCTTCGTACAACTCCTTCAACTCGTCGCTCATCACTTGCTCCATGAGGTTTTGGAGTTGTTCCTGTTTTTCTAATATGCGCTCTTCTTCTGGACTGAATTCATTTGTGCGCTCATCTTTTTCACTGTTGATTTCTTGTAGCTCGTTGAGGTCTTCCTGAAGCTGTTTTTGCTTTTTCATTAGCTCCTCTATCGCCCGCTCATCCTTCCAATCCATCTCTTTATCCTCAGCCAATTGACGGCGCAACGACTCCATGTTTTCGCGCACTTCAGCGGCACTCTGTCGCGCGGCGGCCATGCGTTCTTCAATGTCCGCATTGGCTTGGTCGCGCTCTTCTCGGATCTCTTCTTTACTCGGCGGCGAGAAGGTTCTTGGTGTTGATCGCGACATTTTAGCACCGTGGATGCGGTCATTGTCCCAGACTTCGAACCAATACTCGAGCACATCGCCTTGGATAACGTTGATTTCATCAAGTCGCCATTCAAAAAAGAAACGATCGCCGCGACCCCTGGGCGCAGCGAGCGATTGGCGTAGAGCATTCCCCGCCGTCGGTCTTTCTCCAGCAAGCAATTCTTCCGCTCGCTCACCGACCTCGATCCACTGGTAAACAAAGGTCAGTTGACTGAAGCCGTAATCATCCGAAACTTCCCCATTGAAGTAGCGCGTCTTCAGGGCGGTTGAATCGACGCTTTCTGTCGCGCGAATGCGCGGAAATTGATCGGAGCTAACGTGCAAGTGATAACGCATGGAGTCCAATGCACCCACAGCGCTATTGGAAGGAACCACCCAATATGGACCGCTTTCTTTTGCCCGAAGAGCAGCAGTGAACATACCGCCCGCCCCGCGCTCCACAGCAACAGGGGACCCCCCAAATTCCAAGCGCAGGCTCTCTGTGTCTTTGCTTCGTATGCGCCATTCAATTTGGGTTCCCTCGGGGACCCTCAAGTTTCCTACATCTTGCACGGTTTCGGCTGGAAGACCGGTGTAGGAGGGGGGAGTGGTTGTAACCTCCAACCCCACTAAAGTTGGGACAGGGAGAGCCTTGAGGGTGTACACATCGGAAGAAACACCGGATCCAAAGAGTGTAAAACTCAGGCTTTCTCGGACCATAGGAAACACATAACGAAACCGTCCTTCACCTGTTCGTTCCATGCGGTAGCGGCTCTCACCAACTTCGATCATCACGATTTCCGGTTGGGCCTCTCCCTCTGTTTGAACTTCCAAAGTGAACGGCTCGAGAGCTGGAACAGCGAGTGGATTGCTGAGCACAGAGAAAGCAAATGGCGGTGGCGGAATAAAATCCTGCCGATGTGCGAGAATCCTGCTCGCAGGTTCTTGGACCAATTCAGGACTCCACCCCATAATTCCTGCGGCAAGAATCAACGTTGGTACAGCATATTTTAAGAGTTTTCGGCTCTTTTTCCAATCAATCGCTCGTTGAAACGCGACCGGTTTCAAGGCTGTGGTGCGTTCTTCGATGGACGCCTGCAGCAATGAAGTATCGCTTGTGCTTGACGTCGTTCCGAGTTGACGTTGAAGTTGCAGAACATTGAGCAACCGGTCACTGATCTCCGGGAAGTGTTCGCCAATGATAGAGCTCGCTTGCTCATGGGTCAAACCTCGGCTCAACCGCCCCCACTGGAGCAAAGGCCACAAGACCCACCCTCCTATAACAGTGCTTCCTCCCCCAGTTAAAACCCAAAATATCACGGTACGACCTGCGATTCCAAACTGCCCAACATATTCCAACAAGGCAAAGGTGATGCCGCTGACGATGAGCACAGCAACCGACAAAAGCAAGCCGTTAACCACCTGATTGAGGTAGTACGCCCGGATAAAATCATCCAACTTTTCAATAAGGCTTCCCTTCGCTTCCATGTAATTACGAAGTTACGGTTCAATGACCAGTGGAGTTGCATTGTCGATGTTCGCGCTGAAAGTATGTATTTTTGACCCCCCTCCATTCGCAATTAAGATTCACATGCGCCCACTTACTCTCGCCTTCTTTGTAACGACAGCCGCGGTGCTTTTGACCACGCAGGTCCAGTCACAGCTCGTTATTAATGAATTTGATCCATCTGGACCAGGCATTGACACGCAGGAGTTCGTGGAGATTTACGGCACTCCAAATCAGGATTTGTCCGGCTTTTTGTTGGTGATTTTTAACGGTTCAAACGCCCAATCCAACCTTTCGGTCGACTTGTCGGGGTACAACTTGAATTCCGAAGGGTTTTTTCTGGTTGGAGGACCGGGCCTCCCAGAGGCGGACATTGTCATTGAATCAACCAATTGGTTGCAGGTGGGCCAAGAGGGAATCGCTTTGTATGATGCAGACATTTCAGCTTTTCCCAATGGCACCCCGGTGAGCAGTGAGGACATTTTGGACGGTGTGGTATATGGAAACAACCAACCGCCAATGAGCGCGTTGTTGGATGTTTTGACCCCCAACGGCACTCAACTTAATGAGAGTGCCGAAGGGTTAGCAGACTACCAAAGCTTGTCAAGGGTTCCAGACGGGGGCACCCCGCAAACACCATCGGAATTTATTTTGCAGTCGCCCACCCCGGGCTATAGCAATGTTTTGCTGTGCGATGGCGGTCAAATTGGGCTGCAGAATGCCAGCAACAGTTTTGTGTGCACGGATGAAGGTGAGTTGGTGTTGGTTCAACTGAATCACAGCAATGACGTTCCGGATGCGGCATTTACCTCAGTGGTTGCAGATGCGGAGTCAGGGCTGATTTTGGCTGCGTTTGATGGAACAGCGGTTAATTTATCAGGGCTAGGAGATGGTTTGATGGAGGTGTTTGGTGTTTCCCATGACGCTCCTCTTATTGAAGCAACCCTTGCCCCAGGTCAGCCCGCTGAAGGCATCTTGGGTGAAGGGTGTGTTGCTGTAACAACGAACAGCATCGAGATTCAAGGAGAAACGTGCGACCCACCAGCTTGCGACGGCGGGTATGTAACAGATGCGTCAGGGACCCCAACGGCTTTGGGATGTTTGGGTTTGGAAAACGCGGAAATCACCTTCGGATATACCTCGGAGGCGGAGGATGCCGAATACATTTTTGTGATTACCGATAACACCCAGACCATTTTGGATACTGCGGGATACCCTCAGTATGATTTCTCAGGGCTGGGTGTCGGCACGTATCAAGTGTGGGGCACGAGCGGTTTGGGCGGGTTTGATGCCGGCACATTGGTCCCTGGAGGTGCGCTGAACGCCATTGCGGGTGTTGAATGCGACAGCTTGAGTATGACATTTTTGGAGGTGGAAATTTTGGACTGCGAAAGCGCTAGTTTTTGCGAAGAAATCTTCATCTCTGAGTACGTGGAGGGCAACAGCAACAACAAGGCGATTGAACTATACAACCCGTCACCTGTGGCGATTGACTTGACGGGTTACAGCATGGAAACATGGAACAATGGCGCTTCCGAAGCGACCAATGTTCAAGAACTTTCGGGTGTAATCGAACCCAACGGTGTTTTCGTTCTTATGAATGCACTGGCGGCGCCAGAGTTGTTTCAGGCAGGCGATCTGGTAAGTCAGATAACGTGGTTCAATGGCAATGACGTTATTGTGTTGTACCACGATGGAGTCATCATTGATCAAATGGGCGAATTTGGACCAGATCCAGGAAGCGCTTGGTCCGTGGATGGAGGTGCTGGAGAAATGGCGGAATACACCTTGGTTCGAAAAGCCAATGTCTCTCAGGGTAGCACAGACTGGGAAGTAGGTCAATACCAATGGGATGCATACCCGTCGGATACCTTTGATTTTATCGGTTACCATTCAGCCACTTGCACAGGAACGCCAGACATGGAATTGGGTTTCACAGCGACAGATCTGTACATATTTGAAGGAAGCGGAGTAGAGGTGGTGATGCAGGTGGCCTATCCCCTGCAAAACGCGACAGTTGTGGTGGACGTGGTGGGAGGCACCGCGGAAGCAGGAACTGATTTCCCAGGGGTGTTCCCTTTGCCAGAGTTCTCCTTTCCCATTGGTTTATTGAATGATCAGTCGTTCACGTTTGCCGCCATTGATGACGAGGAGCCAGAGGGAGAAGAGACAGTGGAGCTGGCTATACAAGTAACATCGGGCGACTTGGTGTTGCTGATCGACACCGTAACCATCCACATTCAACCGTCGGATTTGACCTACCCGGTATATGATATTGCGACGGTGCGGACGGTAGATTTAGTGTCCGGTGTAACCGATAGCTTGGGGGTGTCATGTGAATTGCGAGGGATTGTGCACGGCTGGAACGATTATCCATCCGGACTCCAGTTCACGTTGATTGATGCAACGGATGGAATTAACGTTTTCAGTCCTCTTTCTGATTTTGGCTACGACCAAGTGGTTCCCGGTGACAGCCTGCGCGTGCGTGGAACCATTGCTCAATTTGCGGGACTCACTCAAATCATCGCTGATACCGTGCTTTATGAGGGGTCGGGTTTCTTGACAGAACAACCTCCATTGGTTCAAGAACTCAACGAAAACACAGAGTCGCACATCATTCGATTGAAGTGCGTGGAATTGGTAGATCCAGAACAATGGACGAACAGCGCCCCGAGCTTCGAAGTGGACATTACGACGGGCAACTCGGTGTACACGATGCGGATTGATGCCAATACAGACTTGTTTTTGTCGGATGCTCCAGTGGGTGTGTTTGGCGTTACAGGGATCGGTGATCAACGGGATTTTGAGGAACCTTACTTTGAAGGTTATCGGATTTCGCCGCGGTACCAATCGGATCTCACGTCGGCTGTGAATGCCGCGTTTGATGTGACATCTCCCTGGAACTTGCTGGATGGCGCATTGGAAATTGATAACGCAAGCACAGGTGCGGGTGGTTACTATTGGACATTCGGTGATGGAGGCGTCAGCGAAGAAATGGATCCGGAGTACACCTACACCGATGCGGGCATCTACACCGTGACGTTAACGACTTTCAGCGAGGATGGAGTATGCTCAGATCAAACCTCCGTCGAGGTGGACATTATTGTAGTCTCCGTGGACGAGCTCACAGTGAACGCACGCGTTTGGCCCAACCCAACGAACAGCATTGTTATGTTTGAGTCGACAGAGGTGATGGAGTTCATTGAGGTATACACCCTTGCAGGACGCATGGTCCAAACGTTGCAACCTCAGCAAACGAGGAGCACACTCACGATGCAGTCCATGCCTGCAGGAACGTATTTGGTGAAAATCGGAACAGCGAGCGGTGTGAAAACCGTCAAATTGGTGCGCTCGGCGGAGTAAAGAGGCGTCTGCTCGGAGTTCAGGTCAGCATGTGCCCCCGAACAACCCGAGCAATACCAAAAGGTCCGCTACGGAAACGACTGAATCGTTGGTCAGGTCGCCCGGACAGAGGTCCAATGAGCTGCAGCTGCAAAGTTCTAGCGCGTCAGAAACGCCATCTCCGTCCGTATCTGCGAGGCCAGGGTCTGTTCCATAAACATTGACTTCGAGAGCGTCACTAAGCCCATCTCCATCGCTGTCGCTGCATGCATCCCCGACGCCATCTCCATTGAAATCACCTTGATCGGGGTTCAAAACGCTGAGGCAGTTGTCATCGAAGTCGCTGATTCCATCCTCATCCAAGTCGGGTGCGTAGCCAATTAAATCACCAAGACCGAGGTCTCCAACGACTATAAAATGATCCGAGGCAGCGAGTGCATCCCCCGCCTGTAAACCCAGCTCAGCGAGCCGCTCAGAAGCCATGTTGGCCGTCCTCAATACAAATCCCCCCTTCACATCGGCAGAGGCATCAGAGGTGATGAGGTAGTCGAGTTTTCCGGGCATCCATTCCGAGGAGAGGTTGCCGCTTTGCCATGTGAAATCAAACGGATGGTCCGACTGCAACAAGGGCCATTCGGTGAGGGATGAACCATCCCAATCTGGCGCGAAATCCGGTCCGTGCGCGGATTCATTGCTGATGTCGCCGGAGACCAAGGTGTAAATCGGGTTGTCCAAACCGACCATGTTGAGGTCCCCACCGTAAACGACCGGGGTGTTAGCCGCAATGCTGATTTCCCCTTCTCCGTTGATGGCGTCTCGCAAAAATGCCATGTACTCATCCGCTTCCGCTTGCCTCTGCGCTTCGTTGGAAGATCCTCCACAACATTTCATGTGGCTGCTCGTAAAAAGCAACGGCACCTCCCAATCAGCATGCCCTTCGACGACGACTGGAAATTGCCGGGTTACGGATGCAAATGAGGACAGGATATTTCCTTTGGCGGCCACCATCAAATCCCAATCGTCTTTGACGACATTCCACGACCCTCCACCCTCTATGGGGATCCACTCGTTGAGTAGGTTGGTTACGTAATTCGCACTCACATTGGACACTTCTGAAAACCCAATAACATCGGGACTGACCGCTTGTAAAATACGCTCCATGGCCTGTTGAGCAGCGGGCTCATCCATGCGCCCGTTCATGTTCCAAAAAGCAACACGGTTCAGGGTTCCGCCTGCCCGTTCGATGCTGACAGGAATCCAAGGGTCGAGGTTTTCATTGAGAGTGTGAGCATATCCCTCCGAAGGAAAACTGACCTGTGACGCATTGTCAAACCATGCAATGCGAACATCGGGGCCTGTCACTTGCGTGAGTTCCCGATCGAAGGCAATTTCAAATTTGGTACCGCTGTATGTAGGTGCGACGCGCATCCCTATTTCATTGAACGATTCGATGCCGGACCCGTTCGTGTACCGGATGGCCTGTCGATCGGCGAGGTTGATGAGCAGGTCGACTCCGAGCCCTTGGTTGGCATAATCCACACCCGTCTCGGTGTTGTCATCCAAATCCAACAGAATGCACAAGTCGTTGGGCAGCACATTTTCATCCAAGGCAACTTCGTTGAGGACCTCCACATACAAGTAGAGCCAACTGGCGTTGCTGGTAACGCTGGTCTTGACAAAAGGACCTCCTTCGGTATCTGTCACGTGCGGTTGGTTGGTCCAATCGTTGAATTGATTGTCCAGTTGAATTTGAGCAAAGCCCTCACTGCAAATGAGAAGAATAAAAAGAGCGGTAGACAGAAGTTTCATGGTCAGTTTCTTGCAAGGTGAAGCGTAACGAAGTTACGGGTAGATTTGCCGGAATGAATCGTCGCCAAAGCACCTTTATGTTGCACTTCATCGTGGTGATCTTTGGGTTCACGGGTATTTTGGGTAAACTTATTTCCCTGGATGCTGAGCGATTGGTGTTTTGGCGGGTGTTTTTAGGAGGCGGGTTGGTTTGGTTGTGGTTGATGATTCGCCGCCGTGTTCAACGTTTCGAGCCGCGTGTTTTGTGGAAGGTGGCTATGGTGGGATGTTTTGCCGCCGCGCATTGGATTGCATTCTTTGCGAGCATCAAGGTGAGCAATGTTTCTGTCGCGCTCGCGACGTTGGCGACGACCCCGGTGTTTGTTAGCCTCATTGAACCGTTGGTGCATCGCCGCAAACTGGATGTACGGGAGGTTTTGCTGGGCGGTGTGATCATCATTGGCTTGTTGGTGTTGTTGTTTGGGCCGTCTGCGGGTGGAGCGGTTCAAGACATGTCCAGCTATTATGATGGGGTGGCTCTTGCGCTCCTTTCAGCGGCCCTTGCTGCGGTGTTTGCGACGTTGAACTCTGTGTTGGTGAAGCGCCATGATTCAGCCAACTTAACCCGGGTGGAGTTGCTCAGTGCAGCATTGGTTTTGTGCGGCATTTTCATGGTGCAAGGAAAAGGGATGGACTTGAGTTTTTGGCAAGTACCTCAAGCGGATTGGCTGTGGTTGGGGCTGCTGGCATCATTGGCAACCGCCTTCGCTTTCTTGATGAGCATTGAGGTGATGAAAAACCTAACGGCCTTTACCACGGCGGTGGCCATTAATCTAGAACCGGTTTACGCTATTGTTTTGGCGGCGTTGATTTTTGGGGAAGAGGAGCGCATGAACGGGGGCTTTTACCTCGGCGCCTCCATCATCGTCGGGGCTGTGTTTGTGGATGCATGGCTGAAGCGCAGGGATCGCCGCCCATCCACCCAAGCTCACTCAGACGTGGAATAAAGCGGAGGCAATTCGATCAGCAAACAACCAATGGGTTTCGGGAATTCGGAAACGATCAGTTCCGGAAGCGATGAGCTGTCCAGTCGAAATCAACTGCTGCCAATCCACAGCGTTTTGGAGGTCGGGACGCAGGCGATGGACCTTCTCCAATTCGACGAGGTCAATTCCGTGCGCCGTTCGCAATCCCGTCATAATCGATTCGTTGTAGCGGTCTATTGGATTTAAGGCGTCGGTTTCCAAAGGCAGGTCTTGGATGCCTTGGGCGGAATTTAGCGCCCTGATGTACCGGGGGTTGTTGGATACATTCGCTGTTCGAGCCATCCCACTAAAGCTGTGGGCACCCGGTCCGATGCCCCAATACGGTAATCCCGACCAATAGTGTCGGTTGTGAACAGCGTGCCCTCCCGGTCGCGCCCAATTTGATACTTCGTAATGGGCAAATCCCGCCTCCGTCATCGCGGAACACAGCGCGTGGTATTCCGATTCAATTTGTCCCTCGTCGGGCGCCGGAGCTTTTCCGTTTTGGATGTTTCGGCCTAAGGCTGTTTGGTCTTCAACGGTCAAAATGTAGGCAGACAAATGATCCACGGGAAGCGATACAAACCGCTCGAGTTCATGTTCGAAGGTGTGCGTGCGACCCGGAATTCCATAAATTAAGTCGGCGGTGAGGTGTTCAAACCCTGCTTCAGCAGCCCACCGCACGGCCTGCTCGGCATCCGATGCTGAATGCTTTCGGTTCATCCAGGCCAACCGGTTTTCATCAAACGTCTGAATGCCAATGGACAACCGCGTTATTCCCATGGAGCGCCAGGCGTCTAACTGGCCCCGCGTGACGTCTTCCGGATTGGCTTCTAAGGTGATTTCTCGGCACGCGGATGCCTCAGGTAAAAAAGCCCCAAGCAACCGCTTGAGCCCAGAAGCGGGAAACAAAGAAGGTGTGCCACCGCCAAAATAAATACTTTGAATCTCCTCTAAGTCTGGGTTTTCCGCCTGCATTCGCACCTCAATTTCCTTTATCAAAGCGCCTTCCATGGCCTCAAGTGTGGATTGATTGGTGGAGAAATGGAAGTCACAATAGTGACACGCAGTTCTACAGAATGGAATGTGAATGTAAACCCCGAACATGCCCCCAAGTTCGGTCCAAAATCCTCCTAACTTGCTCTCATGGAATGGGAAGTTCGTTGGCCAGACGGTTCGTCTGAGCGTGTGTCACCAAACGCAGGTGAATCTTGGGACTGGAAACCCGCCGGTCCAGGTATGTATGATGTGCGAATGGGCACGCAAAATGTTCGTGTAGAGGCGTTGAGTGGTCCGGATGCTCAGGGCTTCTTCCGCATCCGTGTAAACGGGGTGGAGCAGGAAATCCAAGTGCTTAGCCATCAACATTTGTTGTTGGAGTCGATGGGCATGACGGGAACCACCGAATCCATTGAGCGACACGTCGAGGCGCCGATGCCTGGGAAGGTGCTGGAGGTGAAGGTTGCTTCAGGGGATCAGGTCAAGGCAGGTGATGCGCTCTTGGTCTTGGAGGCGATGAAAATGGAAAATGTATTGCGCGCCCCTCGGGATGGTGTGGTGGAGCGAGTGGATGCGGTGGTGGGCATCGCCGTTGAAAAGGGTGCGGCATTGGTGACATATGAAATGAATTGAACATGCGTTGGATGAATATGAAATTTAGATGGACGATCCTGCTTGCGCTTTGCACCCTGGTGGTGCTGCCGCGGCAACTGAGCGCACAAGGGTGCGACAACCCCATACCAACATGCGGTGAACTACCTGAGCCCGTTTCTTTGAGTTTCGTGCAATCCCTGGAGGTAGCGTGCCTCAACTCGCCGTACGTTTCGGTTCTGGAGTTCATGACGAACGGTAACGTGGTGAATACGGGACCCGTGACCGTAGATGTTGGGGGAATCACCTGCCAAACCGACGGGGTGGATGACGTCATCGAATGTGTGGTGGTCAAGCCCGACCCGCAGTTTTTTTGCGACGTTTCGCTGTATGAGATTGTGGGTGCATGCTCAGAGACAGCAGGCTCGTTTTCCATTCAAACCTCTGATTTACTTCCCAACACGACCTACCTCATTTTGATTGGAACCGCTCACGACCCATCCTTGACTCCATGTAATTTGACGGTCTATCTCTCGGGCCCAGCTGTTTCCATTGATGCGTGCTGCACAACCAACATCGTACCAGGACAGAGCATAAACTTGACTGTAACAGGCGGAGACGAAGATTTGGGATATACGTGGTTTCCAAATTATGGGTTGTCCTCGACCACTGGCTCCGAGGTGATTGCTTCACCGGGGGTGACCACAACGTATTCTGTTTCGGGCTTTTTTGGCGGGTGCCAGTACACCGATGCGGTGACCGTATCAGTAGGCAATCCATTAGGCATACCCACAAGCTTCACGCCCAATGGGGATTTGATCAATGACCTCTGGTCCATTGATGGGTTGACCCAATACAATACGGCCGATGTGAGGATTTTTGATCGCTGGGGCCAGCTCGTCTACCGAAGCGTCGGCTACGCGCAACCGTGGAATGGGAAGAACGGAGGAACAGACGTACCGGTGGGAACGTACTACTATGCGATTGATTTGAACGACCCGCTTTCGGTGGATTTTGAAACCATCACCGGCTTTATCAGTATCATCCGATGAAACAGTTATTTCTACTCGGCTTCGCCATCGTCTGCGGTGCGACAACCACCTCTGCTCAGCAATTCCCGATTCGCGCTACGGCAATGATGAATCCGTTTCAAGATCACCCGGCCGCGGCAGGGGTACTTGGGTGCATGGATTTACACATGGGTTACCGAAATCAATGGTCTGGCATTGAAGGCGCTCCACAAACGGCGTTTGCCAATTTACACGGCCAAATGCCCGGTCAAGGGGATGATTTTCATGGATTTGGTGTTCGAGTGGAGTCTGATGAAGCGGGTGCGTGGGGCTATAACGCGGTCAACATAGCGTACGCTTACAACCTCCGTTTGACCAACGGTGCACGGCTGGCAGCAGGGCTGAGTGCCGGATTCTTTCAGCATAGACTGGACATGAGCATGCTGGATATGCCAGAATTACAGGTTGCGAACGATCCCGCAGTATTTGGCAACCAACAGTTTATTGTGCCGATGGTTGATGCCAGTTTATGGTATTACAACCGAACAATGTACGCGGGGTTGACCATTCAAAACGTCACCCAGGCCTCCATGGAAAAGATTAGCCAATATGGCAAGTTGCGCCGTCATCTGGTGGTAACGGGCGGATCAGAAGTAGAATTGGACGGGCGCTGGATGTTCTTGCCCTCAGCCCAAGCGCGTCTGGGATCGGGTGTGCCACCGGCAGCGGAAATCCTAGGTCTTTTCAAATACGATGGATTGGTAGGTGTTGGGCTAGGCTACCGAACACAAAGCGCCCTCATTGTCGCGGCCCAAGCGAAAATCATGGATTACCTGAGCATCGGCTATGCCTATGAACTCAATGTCTCTCCCTTGAGCGGCTCCGGGCCCAATTCGCACGAAATCGTCATTGGAATTAACGCGTGCTCCGGCCGATCTGTTGGACGCAGCATCCCATGTCCGGCCTATAACTGATGCGCAAACGATGAATGTCTACTCCAACAAGCAACGTTGGAAGCGGGTGCTTCTTGTGGCAGCGGCGGTCATCGTCGTGGCGACGCTGTGGTACTCCAATGATATCGCTCAGCGCATCCGTGTAGAAGAACAGACCAAGGTTCAGTTGTGGTCTGAGGCCATTGTGCAACGTGCTGAACTCGTCGGATATACGCAGCATTTGTTTGAAGAGTTGGGAGACGAAGAACGGGGCAAAGCCGACCGTTTAGCCGATGCCTACCGGCTCATCAACAATCCACCACGCGGAATGGACTTGACGTTTGTGACGGATTATTTGTGGTCGAACAACACCATTCCGGTGTTGATTTTCGACGACTCCGACGAGATGCTTTATCGGGTTAACGTGCCAGACGACGTGAATGTGGATTCGCTCAGATCAGTGATGAAAGCGGCGAACGACCCCATCGTATTCGACGATGTTGGCCATACCATTTATTGGAGTGAAAGCGTGCGTTTCAGTGAGCTTAAAGATGTGATGCAGGACCTGATTGATTCATTCATCAGCGAGACGGTCATTAACAGCGCTTCGGTTCCCGTGGTCATGACCGACAGCACCAAAACGGAGGTTATTCGATACCAACGTGTTGATTCGGCTGCTGTTGCTGACCCTGTGGAATTGCAAGGCTTGTTAGCTGCAATGGCTAGCTCCAACGATCCCATTGAAGTGAGTTTACCTGGGGAGGGCCGCCACTTCATCTACTATGCAGACTCGGTTGTTTTGACTCAATTGCGCTATTACCCTCTGGCACAGCTCATCCTGATTGCCGTTTTTGCGTTCGTTGCTTACCTCATTTTCAATGGATTTCGCAGAGCAGAGCAAGACCAGGTGTGGGTGGGCATGGCCAAGGAAACAGCCCACCAGCTCGGAACACCCCTAAGCTCTCTGATGGCGTGGGTGGGGTTGTTGGAAGAGCAAGGCGTGCAATCGGATTACCTCAAGGAAATGAACCGCGACATTGTGCGCCTCAACACGGTTGTTGACCGATTCAGTAAAATTGGATCGAAGCCTATACTGAGGGAGCACAATGTGATTGCAGTGGTGCGCGATACGGTTGAATACATGCTCCCGCGGGTATCCAAAAACGTAGAGTTGATTTTTGAACCGGCCCAGCCGGAAGTTCAGATTGCCTTGAGTCCACCATTGTTCAGTTGGGTGCTGGAAAATTTGATTCGAAACTCAGTCGATGCAATGGACGGCAATGGCAAGATTCGTTTGACCGTGGAGAAAAATTCAGACGGTGCAGCGGTGACAGTTTCAGACACCGGCCCCGGCATTCCAAAAGCAAAGCGCAAGCAGATTTTTGAACCGGGTTACACCACCAAAGCTCGTGGTTGGGGCCTTGGGCTGTCGTTGTGCAAGCGCATCATTGAGGAATACCACGGGGGGCGGATTAGTGTTGGAGAAGGGTCAATTTTTCTCATCAAGCTCCATCAGTTGACGTAATTATGGAAGAGAAAAACCATGCGGAGGAAGCAGAAGACTTTCTCTTTGAAAACATGGGTGCTTTTTACAATAGAAACGCCAGGAAATTCAAAGATTTTGAGGAAAAGTTAGGGGTCGATATCTGGTTTCTAGAGCACTTTAGAATGCATTTTAAGCTTCGAAATCAAAGGCTCAAAACGAAAGGAAGAGAGGCTTCGGCTAATTCGAAGCATTTGAAGGGTAAAGCAGGTTTGTACCGAGAAATGTCGACGATTCTTCAGTCCGGTTGGGCGAAACCCAGAAGCAATCCAAAAAACATCCTTTTTGTGAATTCCAGGTTTGTTCGGGAAGATGGAAAGTTTCGGTTTAACTCGGAAGAAACAAAAAGCTGGACCCTTGTTATGAACCGAGAATTAGGCACTGTGATGGATGACGGTTTCCGCAAGCAATGGTCAAACACAATGAATACCGATGCAATAATATTCCGTTACTTTCTTTCCTTTCGCTGGATTGTTGATGGCCCTTCGTTCTACTGGAAGCTTCAAAAAACACTAAAGAAGCTCACTGTAAAATCCAGGTTTGACGAGTCAATCCTTTTAGGGTTAAAAGCGGCTGTCCCTAGTTTTATGCTCTATTGGGTTCGATTCAACTCGATGCAGATGTTCTTCAATCGAATGAATTGCGAGAACATCCTAATGTGGGATGAAAACAGTCCACAGCAAAAAGTGATTCAATACGCGGCACGAAGCAAAGGGATTCAGGTTGGAGCTATTCAACACGGATCCATTTATAAACATCACCCTGCTTACGCCTATGCTCAGTACGATTTTCCTCCCCTGCTCCCAGATGTCACTTTCGTTTGGGGCAGTAAATTCAGAGACGTTCTGACAGGGCTGAATGGCTATAGACCAGAGTCGATTGTAATCACTGGAAAAGTGAAGGAACAGATCGAACTGGTGGATTCAAACCAGCCAGGGAACTTTTGGCTGTATGCGAGTCAGCCTCTAAGAAACGGAGCTTTGCGTGAACAGATTTTGCTTGATGTATGCAAAGCTGCAAACAAGGGGTTTGAAATAGTTATTCGCCCGCACCCAACGGAACAATTTGATGGCTATTTCAATGAAATCAGCTCCAGGGCTGGCCTGAATAATATCAGAATAGAACGACACCCCTCCTTGCTTCAGCATTTATCAGCATGCAAAGGATTGATTGTGACCAGTTCAACGGTTGGATTTGAGTTTTTAGAATTCAATAAGCCCATGATTGTGATGGACTATTTGGAGCAAGACCTCATGCACTGGATCAAGAATGATCTTGGGACCAAAGTCATAAACCTCGAAGAACTAGAGGCCGCATTGAAGAAGGGTCAGTTTGTTGCAAGCGACAGCAGAAAAGACATTATTGAGTCGTTGTTTTATAAGAACGACGATCGCGCTCTAAATCGAATTTTGCAACACTTTAATTGACGGCCTCGCTCTGACGAATCTTGAGCGCTTCCAAAACATCCAAAAAATAAGCGTCCCACAAAGGGCTCACAGCTGCGTGTGTTTGAATTTTCTCTGGCGCATCATCGAACTTTCGAATAATCTGTTCAGCATATTTTTTGGCTAAAAACCCGGAAAACGCATTGAATCCAATTCGGTTCAGCACCTTCAGGATAAAAAGACGCTTTCTGAAATCAAAGGTCTCACAACCATATTGCTCTGCAAGTGAGGCCCCTCGCTCATCTTCAACGATCAATAAAGACGGCACCCCCAATGCCAGGCAGACGAGATGAGCATGAACTCGAAAACCTAAATGAACGCGACAACTTCGATAGGTGTTGATGAGTTTTTCATGGCTACCACCAATAGAAATCACAGAATTCTTTTCCTGTTGATTGGAGTCTCTATGAGAATGACGGATGATTCTTGAATTCGGAAGTAATTCCCCCAAGTGATTCACAACTTGATTTGCGCCTTTATTGTAATCCTGCCCGTCAGAAAGGGCAACATCAATAGAGGGTGAATTGGGGGAGGAGGCAGCACCGAAATCGTCATTGATCATAGCAGGTGTCAATGAAGAAACCGGACACCCCGTCATGCACACTTGGTTGTCGCGGATGGTTTTTTTAGCAACAGCTGCAGTTGCCAAGTCTCGCACACTTACAGGTAAAGATGTATTGAGAAACCGTAAGGTTGATTCATTGAATGGCGGCATTCGGCGGTGCTTCACACCTGACCCAAGCAAAGCGGTCTTCCACCAGAATTTTTCAGGAACATTGCAAATCTCTGGGATAAGATTCTGCCGAAAACTTGGTCCGCCCGGAATGAATATAATGTCTGACGATTCAAGGGTGTCGTTATTTTCAGGCAGCTGCGCATCCGTTCGGTCGATTTCTCGGATGGACGCGACTTTCATTTTTGACTTGATTAGTCTCAAAGAAGCGTATCGATGTAAGTAATCACCTGCATTATCAATCGTATTCGTTAGGACAACTACATTCATTTTTCGCATATTTCAAACGACCTATCCGAGAAGCAACAATTTACCGCAATTCTCCGTAAGTTGGCATCATGACAAGTCTTATAATTACGTCTTACAACTACGGTCAATACTTAGAAAGGTGTCTGAGGTCTGCCTTAAATCAGACCATGCCTGAAGGGGGGTACGAGGTGCTTGTAATCGACGATGCTAGCAGAGATGGCACCGAACAGATATTGAATAATTTTGCGGATGATATCCGGTGTGTTCGGCTTGAACAAAACAAAGGACTTAGTCATGCCCGCAATTTGGGGGTAAAAATGGCCAAAGGGCAATTCGTGGTTTTTCTTGATGCCGACGACTATGTTCACAAAGACTTCTTGTATTTGGAGCGAACGATCATGGGCCTGAACCCATCGTTGGACGCCGTTTCATGCGACTATTATATCGTGGATGAACGCGGCAGGCACTTGGAGTACACGAAAGGAGATGCAAGTCCGATTGCATGTGGAATTATGTTTAGGAAAGATCTGTTGTTCCAGATTGGCCTGTATGATGAAGATTTTATCGCTCGGGAAGAAGAAGATTTGAGAAAGCGTTGGCTGGCAGACTATCAGATTTTCAATATACCAGCGGCATTGTACCGCTACAGGATGCACGATTCCAATTTGACCAAGGATCAGAGCCGGATGGAAGAAGGAAAGACGAAACTTCATGAAAAGCACGGGAAACAGTAAGGCGGTAATAATTGTCCAGGCTCGACTGGGTTCGACTCGATTGCCGGCTAAAATTGCTTTGGATTTTGGCGGTGTTCCAATGCTCGTTAGCCTATTGAAAAGACTTGACAACTCGGAAATTGGTTTTCGCAGTGTCGTGGCAACGTCTCTTGAAAAAAGGGATGATTTGGTTGAGGAATTCGCTCGGGGCAGTGGTTGGAACGTACACCGAGGCAGCGAGTCGGATGTGTTATCCAGGTTCGCGGGAGCCTATGCTGAATACGGCGAAGACGCTGACACAGTCATAAGAATCTGTTCGGATAATCCGCTTTTAGGGTTTGACGATGTGAACCAGGTTTACGCTAGATTCTGCGCAAGTGAAGTTGATTTCTTAGCGAACGCCAACGGTCCAGATGTTCACGAAGATGGATTTGCGGTGGAAGTTTTCCATTCAAGTTGTTTGATTGAAGCCAACGAAAAAGCGACTGAAGCGTATGATCGAGAGCACGTTTGCCCTTGGATAAAGCGGAATAAAACAGTGGCGTACACCCAGCTCGATAAGCGATATAAGGCGAAGTTATCAGTGGACACCATGGAAGACTTTCTAAATGTCCGCGAGATAAATCAAAGGTTGATGCCCGGATTTACGATAACCGATGTTTGCGATTTAACCAATAATCAACAGTAAAAAATGCTCAGAGACTTATTTGCGAACGAGGGGTTGAAGGCAGAGAATAATCCGATTGTAAGACCATTCGTGATTGCTGAAGCGGGTGTCAACCATGAGGGCGACATGGAAACCGCATTCCGGTTAATAGCAGAAGCAAAAGAAGGAGGTGCGGATGCCATCAAGTTTCAGACGTACAAAGCGAACACCATTGTGGTGAAGGATAGCCCCAGCTACTGGGATCTTACAAAGGAACCGACCGATTCTCAGTATAAACTTTTTCAGAAATACGATAAATTCTGGAAAAAAGAGTTTGAAACCCTAGCTCGACGATGTGATGAAGAAGGAATTGAATTTATGAGCACGCCGTTTGACGAGGAATCAGCATTTTTCATCAATGACCTTGTTTCAACCCATAAAATTTCAAGCTCGGATATTACCAACCGGCCATTTATTGAGTTGATTTCTGATTTTGGAAAACCGATTTTGTTAAGCACGGGAGCTTCTTACCTCTCTGAAATTCAAGATGCGATATCTTGGGTTGATGGCAAGGGCACCCCTTTGTGCTTGATGCATTGTGTTTTGAATTATCCGACGCCGAATGATCGAGCTAACCTCGCAAGGATCAGTGGATTGAAGAGTGCTTTTCCAAATCACCTGATTGGATACAGCGACCATACGTTGCCGGAGGAAATGCAGACCTGCATGATTGCGGGCATGCTGGGGGCAACGATCATAGAAAAACACTTCACGCACGATAAAACCTTACCGGGTAATGACCATTATCATGCTATGGACAAGGAAGACCTCAAAAGATTTCGAAGTCTATGGAAGAAAACAGGAATACTGCTAGGTTCTTCGGACGTGACGAGCCATCAAGAAGAGGATAAGAGCAGGAAATACGCAAGAAGAAGCTTGGTGGCTAATTGCTCTATTGCAATGGGCGAGATCGTTACAGAAAAGATGCTCACATGGAAGCGCCCTGCACTTGGTATTTCTCCATCGGAATATGGGAATTTGTTGGGCAAAGAGGCTTTGGTGGATATTGCTGAGGACACAACCCTTCAGTGGGAGATGTTTCAATCGAACTGACAGGTTGTCAATCCGCTCCACTCCTGCATTTTCGTTATTCTAGTGCTCATCAAACAAAATTGAATTCTCTGAGGGGTAGATTTTTTTTGCGCTTCCTAAAATTAGGGGCCTTTCTCACTGAATTTAGATTTTTCGGCGAGTAATTGTGATCTGTATTGCTTTTTGGATTTAATTTCATCAATCCAAACGCTTTTTGATTATGAA